>Ga0163144_10008903_pt1 | contig 21644 bp, 14 predicted proteins | sample OliLak19BULKMAT1_FD_123175 | JGI IMG/M metagenome (GOLD analysis project Ga0163144, IMG submission 123175) | Freshwater microbial mat bacterial communities from Lake Vanda, McMurdo Dry Valleys, Antarctica - Oligotrophic Lake LV.19.BULKMAT1 | ecosystem: Environmental > Aquatic > Freshwater >... | reverse complement strand
CGTCAACGCGACTCTTTATTAAGCGTTATTGATGAACGCGAAAATTCGGTTAACGAATTTATTACATCTTTTAACGAAGTTGAAAGTAATTTAAACGCCGTGAGCGCTAAACAGAACATTATACTTGCAAATTCAAATAAATCAGTAGAATTTAAGGGTAGTCAAAAAGAACGAATTAATACCGAAATTAAGGCTATTAATGAGTTGATGATTGAGAATAGCAAAAAAATAAAACAACTCAATAGTAAATTAAACAAAGGAGATAAAAAAAATGTACAACTACAAAAAACTATCGAAATTTTAAATAATCAGTTAAACCAAAAATATTTTGAGTTAACTGCATTAAACCAACGCTTAAACGATCTCAACTTTCAAGTTGCTATTTTACAAATAACGGTTGATACTTTATTAAATGAAAATATGGCTCAAAACCAGTTAATTAATGATAAAACAAATGAATTGCACACTGCTTACTATGTTGTTGGAAGCTCGAAAGAATTACAGAAAAATAATTTAATTGATAAAAAAGGTGGATTACTAGGAATAGGACGTACTTCAAAATTAAATAATGATTTAGATAATAGCTTATTTACAAAAATAGATTACACCGAAACTACAAGCATACCAGTAAACAGTAAAAATATGAAAATGGTAACATCACATCCTACTAATTCCTACAGCGTTGATAAATCGGGTAAAAAAATTAATAGTATTATGATTAGCGACCCCACCAAATTTTGGAGCGAATCAAAATATTTAGTTATTACCAACTAATATACTTCTTTTTCAAAAAAACTTTAAAAAGCCACTCTTAACTAGTGGCTTTTTTGCTAATAATTTAAATTATTTACTTCAAAATAATCATTTTTTGAGTTGGTAAATTTAATCCATTAGATGTAAGTTTTACATAATACAATCCATTCGAAAACTCATATAAAGGCTGAATTACAAAAATATTTTTACCTTCTTTAAACGATTTTTTGTATGATTTTAAAATCCTACCTAAACCATCTGTAATTTCAATTTTACAATTATTATAACTTGCATTTAAATTTAATTCTAATACAAAGTTTTGGCTTGCTGGATTTGGATATGAAATTAAAGTATTGTTATCTTTAAATTTACAACTTATTAAAGTTGATGCAAATATTTTTTCACTACCTGTTTTATCAATTTGCTTAATTCTGTAATAAGCATTTTCATCTAACGGATTTTCATCTATTACCTCGTAATTTTTGTATGTTTTACTATTTCCTGCACCATTTACGCGTGTTATTTCTTTCCAAACTTCACCTGTTTCACTTCTTTCAACAATAAAATAAGCATTATTAGTTTCGGTAGCAGTTACCCAACTAACATTTACTTTATCATTACTACAACCTGCATTAAATGAATATAATTCAACTGGTAAAATATTTGTGTTATCTGATGCAATGGTAAACCACGAAAAACCAGAGCAACCCGTTCTTGAAACCATACAATCGGTCAAAATCCCTGTATTTGGTGGATTATGTGTACCATCTAGCGTCCACACGGTATGTGGTGTTGGTGATTTAATAATACGCAAATTAGGTATATTAGCAACTCCCGCAAAGCCATTTGCACGGGTCGTAATATTGTAATTTCCTAAGGTAGTGCCACCTAATCCGCTAGCAGAAGTAGCTTCCCAATAACCATTATTAAATAAATTAGTTAATACTAAGCCAGCATCGTTTAATGGCATATTTGCATAAAAAATTGGATTATTTGGTACAAACTGCATCATTAAACTACCCCCAGGGTTGGGCGCAGTTATATAATCAACACGTACCCAACGGTTAAATACAATGCCACTAACGTTTACGCCTACTGGGTATAAACCTGTTAAACCACTATTGGTTGATGCAGAATAATAGCGTTTAAATCTTCCTAAAATTGTGCCCGACGTGCCATAAGTATAGTTTAACGAACCGACGCTTACAGGACTTGATCCTAATTCTAAAACATTAGTTCCTATTAAATTTATATCGCCAGTTATCATATTTAAATTACCAAAAACAGTAGCATTTTGGTTTAAAGTAACATCAGTTCCACCTGTTTTATCAATAATTAAATCGTAAAAATTAGTGGCTGATGTACCGAATGTACCACTATTAAATAACGAACCTGTAAAACGTGTTTTACCTAAGTTTAAATTAATGGTAGCACCGTTATTATTAAAATCGCGATGTACATCTAATTGGTTAGTTGTAAAATAAGTTAGTGTAGTAGCATTTTGAAGGTTAATATCTCTAACAGCACCACTTAATGCACCTATGGTTGGCCAAAACGTACCAATTGGAAAAGTAGGTATAATTGCATCGGATACCGGTGTTGGAATACCACCACACCAATTTACGGCATTATTCCAATTATCGTTTACAGGCGTATTTACCAATCCCAACCAAGTGCCGTTTTTTATAACATTTAAAACAATTTGACTTGTTGCACTAGTACAGCCTAATAAGGCTGCTGCGTTTACAGTAAGTGTTGCCGAGCCAAAACTAATATCATTACTACCTGGTGTGTAAATAGGATTTTGTATGACTGCGCTATTAAATGTGCCATTACCACTAGTAGCCCATGTAATGGCAGATGTATTAGCAACGATGGCACCACTTAAACTGTATGTACTCGATTCACATACCCAAGTATTTGTTCCTGCGGCAACTGTTGGTGGCGGATTTACGGTTATAGTAGTGTAATACGGTCTACTCCAACCACAACAATTTTCTCTAACTCTATAACGGATATTATAAACCGTTGGCACAGCCACTACTGGAGCAGTAAACGATGCTGTTTGCGTAGATACACTTGCTATTGGTATATTTGCATTAGTGGTAAATAATGCCCAATCCCATGCCAACTCGCTACCATAAACTGGCACACTAGTTGTAAATGGCGTGCCCGAACAAATGGTAGAATTTGATAAACTAAATAAAACAACAGAAGGTCGGCCTCCATCTATTATACGAATCCAATCTTGATAAGTTGCACCATTAGTAGTAATATCATAAACTCCGGTTGTTGTGTAAAATATTTTTGTAAGACTTGATGTATTATTATAAGAAGATACCGTGCTCGAAAAATCATCAATATAAGACGACGAACCTGTAAATACCCAACTACTGGCTGCTGAACGCGTTAATTCTATTTCAGAGTTTACACAACCTTTACCATTTAAAACATGTTCCATTGTTAGTGTAACAGGGTTAGGAATGGAGGTTGATGGATTAGAAAATCCGCTCCCTGCCGTGCAGAGTTGAGTCGCAAAACCATTTGCCCCAGTTTGTCCTGTACCACCTCTAGCACCATTTGCCCCACTTGCACCATCACCGGCATCATTTCTATCGCCTGAGCAAAAATTTGGTCCATTACCACCACCTGCTCCGTTGCCACCATTACCGCCCTGTCCGCCACTTCCCCCAATTCCGGCATTTCCTACATTTAAAATTACGTCTATAAACGGTGCTGCAGTAATACCCGATGCGTTTCTATAAATAGCAAAGCTACTTCCGCCTCCCATACCGCCAAAACCACCTTGACCACCGCCCCCGCCTTGGCCGCCGCCGCCGCCGCCGTTACCCGTATTATTAATACAAATGCAACATCCGCCATTTTCACCCCTGCTTGCACCACCGCCACCGCCACCGCCGCCTGCCCGCCCGTGACCACCTTGCGCACCTGCAGCGCTTGGGGTATAAAAGCTAGCATACGTATCAGATGCACCTGCCCCGCCACCATTTATACCAATTGTGTTTGCTACATTAGTTGCATAACCAGTTCCGCCAAAACCATTACCGCCGGGACCATTTGAACAATTAGACCCTGATGATGTGCCACTTCCACCACCACCACCTGCAGCGCCTGAACCACCACCTGTGGCGCCACCGCTTCCTACACTTCCGCAAGAATTACCACATGTACCACCACCATTGCCGCCACTGCCGCCATTATTTCCCCATCCATTAATGGCTCCGTTGCCGCCAACACCGCCTGCTTTAAATGCATTATCATTACAACTTGAACCTTGTACACCATTTCCACCACCATTACCATTATGTCCTGTTCCACCGTTGAAACCGCCATTACCATTTCCAGCATTTCCAGAGGTCACGTTGCACCTAACTAAATTATAACCCGAACAATTGTCAATCATTACTGCAATATTAGAGCATCCGCGTCCATCGCCTGCCGCGCCAAAAATATTTGTAGTTACAATGTTTAAATCTTGTAGAACCCAATTATTGACGGTTACCGCCTTAAAACCAACCCTTTGTGTAATACTTCCGTTTGGAGATTCAACGCCAGAGCAATTTAGAACTGTGTTAAGAGAACTATTTTTTTTCCATATTCCGGCAGTATTAAGCCATCTTCCATCAATCACTACATTTGCTTGTAAATTTATCAGATTAGGTTCTGCATAACTTCCACCAGTTATTCTAATATTGGTTCGAGTTCCTCCAACTAATTGCAGGGCTCGCCATAAATTTTGCACAGGGGTACTGGTATAACCTAAATTAGCATTGTTACCGCTTACAGCATCTACATAAATCATATCGCAAGCTGGTGCATTAACATTTGTATTACAAGTTGCTATAGCATTTGCAGCAGGGCATAAATCGCCATAAGTTAAATTTACAGCATAGGCGCCGGGTGCACCATTAAATGTAATTGTTGTACAACTACTAGTTGGCGAAGATACTGTTACACCTGCCGGAGGACTAACTGACCAAGCAAAAGAGGTATTATTTACACTTGCACCGGGGTTTGGCGATGCTGTTGTGCAAAAAGTATAAGGTATTCCTGGAATAATAGAAGTACCACATGCTAAGCTAACTATGGGCGAGGCAAAAGGGTGGTAAGTAACTCGTGCGCAATTAGTTATAACTGTTTGTGTTGTAAAATTTGCAGTGCAGTTAGATGTTATTTTGCAACGGTATAATCGTGTACCTGCCGTTTGTGGTGGTATATATGTTGCCGAGGTTGCCCCTATTATATTTGTAAAACCGCTTGCAAAAGCACAATCGGTGTTATTACTAACTTCCCATTGGTAAAACTGACCTAAACTCCAACCATTAAATGAATTTACAATTACCGATAGGCTAGTGCCTGTTCCTAAACACAAGGTTTGGTCGGCTGTTGGTTGTGTAAGAATGGTTGGAGTTGAGGCAAACGTCCAATTTATAATAAGTTGATCGATACCATAGCCTGCACCATTATTATCGGAACAACGATTTGTCATAGATAAAAAATTAGTTGATGTATAGCCACCATTGTAAATATTATTTGTACAAGGTGGAAGACCCCAAAAATTAATATCGCCAATACGAAGTCGTCCGCAACGAATATCGTCATCATTAAATGTAGGAAAGCCACACGTATTTTTTGTACAATTACTGCCACAGGCATCGTCTTCCCAACTTTCCATATCTACATTAATCTGTGTAATTGGTTGGGCAACAAAATTTGTTGCATTAATTACACCTGGATTCCAAAACGAACAAAAAACACCATCGGCACCATAAGTATCGCTACAGCCGCTAAAAATTCCTGGTGCTGCACTAACTGAACTAAAATTTGCATTGTTGTAACCTATCCAAACACGGTAACGAGGGTCGGGCTGGTTGCCGCCAGCACCGTCGTTTCCACAATCCCAATTGTGTCTAAACCCATTAATTTGTATGCTGGCATTTATATTTACTTGCGAATTTATAACGGTAATAAAAAAAAGACAAATAAATACGCAGAAAAATTTCATTTTAAATACAATTTACAGATTTAAAATTAAAAATTACTTTTTAAACAAAAATGTGTTTAATATTAAATGTGTTGGGTTTTACATTAATTTTTTGTTACATAAAACTAAAAAAAATAAACAATTAATTTACTTTAGCAAAAAGATTCAATTTTTATTTATAGAGTTCGTGTAATAAAACCACATTATCTATTAGTCCCAAACTATGTTCGTTATGTTGTAGGCTGTAGGTGGTTATTAGGGTAGTAAATACTAACTTTTTTATACCAGTTTTTTCTTTAAACAATTCGCGCTTTTGCCTTAAATTTTTGGCATATTCTTTTGTAATGCTAAAATCGTTTGTAACGTATTTCATTTCACACATATTAATAGCTTTATCGGCTCTATCAATTAATAAATCTATTTGCGCTCCTTGTTTTAAAACTGTGCCTTTAATAACGTAACTGCTTTGTTGGGTGTAAATACCACCAATACCTAATGCTTTTTTTAATTGGGAAATGTGTTTTAAGCATAAGCTTTCAAAAGCAAAGCCACTCCAAGCCTTATATTTTGGTGTATTTGTGTGTTGTATCCACGAATTATTTTTTTTAGCTACGGAGTTTTTTATAAATTGTAAATAAAATAGCGAGTACTCATCTGTTAACCTATACAATGTTTCGCGTTTTACTTTGCCAAAGGGTTCGTAAGCACTTATAAAAGATGATTGCACTAATTCGTGTAATAACTTAGATAAGCCGCCACCATTAGTAAATTTGGTAAGATTTATAATTTCGTTGCGGGTTAAGCCTTTCCATTTTGAAGATAAGGCTGTAACTATAGCAACGTGGTTATGATAGTTTTCAAACAAAGCGGCGTATAAGTTATTAAATTCGTTATGTAACAAACCGTTTTTTGTAAAACAGCTTCGGTTAATGGTTTGCGAGGCAGTTTCGCCAACCCGTACTTCGTTTAAATAATGTGGTATGCCACCCATTGCCATATATAGTTGAGCAATTTGGTATTTATCTAAATTAATGTGTTTACTTTTTAAAAATAATTCGGTTTCTTTTAGGGTAAAGGGTTCGAGGTTAATTAATTTTGTAATACGGTTATGTAAGCCACCTTTATTGTTTACAACATTTTCTATCATCCACGATGCCGCCGACCCACAAATTACTACAATTATATTTGCGGTCGATGCCCAATCGTTCCAAAAATAACTAAAGGCTTGTAAAAACCCTGATTTACGAGAAGTTAGCCAAGGTAATTCATCAAAAAAAATAACTTTTTTTTGCACTGATTTATGCTGATTTAAATAAAATTTTAATTGATGAAATGCTTCTGTCCAATTAATAGGAATTTTTATTTTTTTTTTACTTCCGCTGCACTCTTTTAATTTTAACGAAAAGTTTAATAGTTGTTCTTCTATTGGCGCATCTTGTGCGCCTGTTAAATAAAATTTAATGTGTTTTTCATAAATATTTTTTATAAGATATGTTTTTCCAACACGCCTACGCCCAATAATAGCAATCATTTCAGAGTTAGTAGTTTTTAAAACCCCTTGCAATATGTCTATTTCAAATTCTCTACCTACCAATTTTAACGTATTATATCTCGCTTTATATTATACAAATATACTACTTAAAGCGAGATATAAAAATTATTTTTTACTTGTATAAAAATTATATCTCGCTTTATATTACTATTTTATACCACTTAAAGCGAGATATAAATTTATTATTTATTAGTTTTTTATAGTACATTTGTATTGTAAATGATTGATACACCCATAGATTATTTAAAAGGCATAGGTGCTATGCGCGCCGATGTTTTAAAAAAAGAATTGGGTATTCATAATGCTTTAGATTTAATAACCTATTATCCTTTTAGGTACGTTGATAAAACAAAATTTTATACCATAAAACAAATTACTGAAGAGTTACCCTACGTACAATTGCGCGGCGTAATTGATAGTTTGCAAATTGTTGGGCAAAAACAAAGTACACGTTTAGTAGTAAATTTTAAAGATAATACTGGAAGCATTGATTTGGTTTGGTTTAAAAGCTATAATTGGATGGCACAACAATTAAAGTTGGGTGTTGAATATGTGGTGTTTGGCAAAGCTACAAGTTTTATGGGGCGGTTTAATATTGCACACCCAGAGATTGATGAAATTACAACCGATTTTTTAAAACAACAATCTGCCTTTCAAAGTGTTTATAATAGCACAGAAAAATTAAAGTTTAAAGGTTTAGATAGCGCAGGTATTCGCAAAATACAGCGAAATTTAATACAGCAATTAGTGCCTGAACATTGCACCGAAAATTTAAGTGAAGAGATTATTGCCGAACATAAATTAATTTCTCATTTTAATGCGTTAAAGCAAATTCATTTCCCAGAAAGTACCAAGCAATTAGTGGATGCAGAGCTTCGTTTAAAGTTTGAAGAATTATTTTACATTCAACTAAAACTTTTAAAATTAAATAAAGTACGTGCTAATACCACGCAAGGCTTTGTTTTTACCAAGGTTGGAGCAACGTTTAATAACTTTTTTAGTAACCATTTACCATTTCAATTAACTAACGCGCAAAAGCGTGTGTTAAAAGAAATTAGGCTAGATATGGGTAGCGGCAGGCAAATGAACAGACTGTTGCAGGGTGATGTTGGTAGTGGTAAAACCTTAGTAGCTTTAATGAGTATGTTATTGGCTATTGATAATAGTTTTCAAACCTGCTTAATGGCACCCACCGAAATTTTAGCTCAACAACATTTTGTAACTTTTAAAAATTTATTAGAACCCTTAAACTTAAACATATCAATACTTACAGGCTCATCAAAAGCAAAAGAGCGAAAACAAATTTTAGAAAAATTACTTAATAACCAAATTCATATTTTAATTGGTACACACGCATTAATTGAAGATGTTGTAAAATTTGCCAATTTAGGCTTGGTAGTAATTGATGAACAACATCGTTTTGGCGTGGCGCAACGTGCAAAACTTCGTAACAAAAATACCAATCCACCGCATATTTTATTAATGACAGCAACGCCTATACCACGCACTTTAGCAATGACTTTTTATGGCGATTTAGATACTAGTTTAATTGATGAGTTACCGCCAGGTCGTAAGCCAATTAAAACAGTTCATTATTTCGAAAATCAGCGTTTACGCGTAAATGGTTTTTTAAAAGAACAAATTGAATTAGGCAGGCAAGTATATATTGTTTTTCCACTTATTCAAGAGAGTGAAAAATTAGATTATCAAAACCTACAACAAGGTTATGATAATTTAATAATCGAATTTCCTCCCCCACTCTACCAAATAAGTATTGTACATGGTAAGTTAAGTAATGAACAAAAAGATTTTGAAATGCAGCGTTTTATAAAAAACGAAACACAAATTATGGTGGCTACTACTGTTATAGAAGTAGGCGTAAATATTCCGAATGCCAGCGTAATGATAATTGAAAGTGCCGAACGTTTTGGATTATCGCAACTACACCAATTGCGTGGCCGAGTTGGTAGAGGTGGCGACCAAAGTTTTTGTATTTTATTAACAGGAGCAAAATTAGGAACTGACAGCCGTTTGCGAATGAAAACAATGGTACGCACCAATGATGGCTTTGAAATTAGCGAAGTAGATTTAAAACTGCGTGGTCCGGGTGATATTGAAGGCACGCAGCAAAGTGGCGTAATGGATTTGAAATTAGCTAACTTGGCTCAGGATGGGCAGATACTTCAATTGGCGCGCCAAGCAGCACAAAGTATTTTGGATGAAGATGTGAATTTTGACTTAGAAAAAAATAAAGTGTATAAATTAAATTTAGAACAACAACAACAGACAAAAAGCAATTGGAGCAAAATTGGGTAAAGTAATTAAATAAGGTATTACTTTTGTTAAAAAAACTAAAACAAACTTTTACTGTACTTAAACATTTGGTACATTTGTTGTAAGACCAAATATTATGCTAAAAAAATATTTAATACTATCACTAACATTTGTTTCGGCATTAAATTATGCTCAAAAACAAACTGCTAAACCCTTTAATTTTAAAATTGAAGGCTCTATTCGTAATTTTTCAGGTAAAACTATTTATGTGCATCACAAGTGGGATGATAAGGACTTTACCGATTCTGCCAAAGTTGTAAACAATAAATTTGCTTTCAACCTAAAAAGTATCGACCCAAACATGTATTGGTTTACAACAACAAACAATATAAATCAGCAGCCAAACGCTGTATTTTTTGCTGATGCAAGCACCATAAAAGCCACGTTAATTAACGATTCATTGCCTTTTTCACAAATAGAAGGCGGACAAACGCAAAAAGATTATTTAGAATATCGCCAACTAATTAACGCATTTGTAGTGCAGCAGCAGCAAATGCAAATTGATTATAATACTGCAAACCAGTCGGGCGATTTTGCCAAAACAAACGCTTTAAAAGAACAGTACCAAACCTTAAGTACCTCATTTATTGGCAGTTTAAAAGGTTTTGTAAAATCTCACCCAAAAAGTGCTGTAAGCGGTTTTGTTATTTATAACGATTTAAAAGATCCAAGCGTACCTATGACAGATGTAATTGAAGCCCTTGGTTATGTTGATAAAAGTATTGAAAATACTAAATTCATAAAATTAGCCCAAGCGCGAGTTGATGCTGTAAAAGGCACTATGGTAGGATTTCCAGCAAATAACTTTACTCAAAATACTCCCGACGGGAAACCAATTAAGTTGAGCGACTACAAAGGTAAAAAAATGGTGTTAGTAGATTTTTGGGCAAGTTGGTGTGGCCCATGCCGTATGGAAAATCCAAATGTAGTTTCTGCATACAATAAATATAAAGATAAAGGTTTTACTGTATTAGGTGTATCATTTGACCAAGATAAAGATAAATGGTTAGGAGCTATAGCTAAAGATAACTTAACTTGGGACCACGTGAGTGACCTAAAAGGTTGGGGCAATGAAGCAGGGAAATTATACAGCGTTACTGGTATTCCAGCCAACGTTTTGGTTGATAAAGACGGGAAAATTGTAGGAAAAAACCTTCGTGGAGCTGAATTAGATGCTAAATTAGAAGAATTTTTAAATAAAAAATAGTTTGTTGCCACACAGCCAAAAATCTTTAGATTTTAATGTTTAGTTAAAACCCTAATTTTTTTTAAATCATTTAAAATCTTCTAATTTTTTCTAAATAATTAATGTAAATTCGCTCAAAATTTTTAAGAAATATATGAATACATCAAAATTTGTTGCAATCGCAATTACGTCTTTAATTTGTTTTAATGCTAAAGCTCAAGAGCCATACGTAATGAAAATAAACGAAAAACAAATTTCTAAAGCGGAATTTGAAGCTGTTTTTCGTAAAAATAATGGAAAAGAAGTAAATAATACTAATAAATCGGTTAATGAATATGTTGACTTATTTTCATTATTTAAAAGTAAAGTGTTTGAAGCTGAAAGTATAGGTTTAGATACACTTTCATCCTTTAGAACCGAACTAGCTGGCTATCGCCGCCAATTAGCAGCACCTTATTTAACCGATAAAAATACTAACGAAAATTTATTAACCGAGGCTTACGAGCGAATGAAATATGAGGTACGTGCTAGTCATATTTTATTTAAGGTTGATGAAACTGCACTTCCAAAAGATACATTAGAGGCTTGGACGCGTGCAAACATTACCAGAAATGCCGTTTTAGGTAAATTACCCACAGTCGCCGAAATTGCAAATTACGATAAACTTTTAAAAAACACACAAGAAGTTGCTAAACTTTTAAAAGGTAAAGATAGCAGCGTGTACAAAGCAAAAATGAATTCTGTAAAAAATTTAGCAGAGTATTATAAAAATGCAGTAGATAAATTTCAAGATATTGCACCAAAAACAAGTGATGACGCTAGCGCATTAGAAAACAAAGGCGATTTAAACTATTTTACTGCCCTGAATATGGTTTACACCTTTGAAAATTCAGCTTATAATACCAAAGTTGGCGATGTAAGTCCTGTGATTCGATCTAAGTTTGGTTACCATATTTTAAAAGTGTATGATAAACGCCCTTACCGTGGCGAAATGTATGCAGCTCATATTATGATTAAAATACCAAAAGATGCTACCGAGCAAGATAAAACAAATTCTAAAATTAAAATTGATGAAATTTATAAAAAACTAAAAAGTGGTGATAATTTTGAAAAATTAGCGCAAGAATTTAGCGACGATACTCAGTCTAAAGACCGAGGAGGTCAATTAGCTCCTTTTAAAAGTGGTCGTTTACCAAAAACCTTTGAAGACGCAGCTTTTGATTTAAAAGCCAATAACGATTATAGCGAACCAATTTTAACTCCTTACGGTTGGCACATTGTTAAACGCATAGACTTAAAAACATTAGCACCTTTTGACGAAATTAAAAACGATATTAAAACTCAAGTGGCGCGTGATAGTCGCTCGCAAGCTGGCCGCACCGCTTTAATTGCTCGTGTTAAAACCGAAAATAAATTTAAAGAAAATTTAAAAAATCGGGATGAATTATGCAAAGCTATTGACACCACTTATTTAAAAGCTACTTGGAAAGCTGATAAAATAAGTAAATTAGGCAATAAAGAAATATTTAATTTGGCAGGAAAATCATATACACAAAACGATTTTGCTAAGTTTATAGAAACTCAAATGACGTTTAGAAGCCCAACCGATATAAACGAATTAACAAAAGGTATGTATACAACTTGGGTTGAAGAAAACATTGTTAATTACGAAGATACTCAGTTAGAAAAAAAATATGTTGACTTTAGAAATTTATTACGCGAATACCGCGACGGTATTTTATTATTTGACCTAACAGACCAAAAAGTGTGGAGCAAAGCGGTAAAAGATACAATTGGTTTAAAAGAATACTACGAAAAAAATAAAACTAATTTTATGTGGGACGAGCGTGCAGATGTTAGTACTTTTAAATGTTTGGACGAAAAAATTGCAAAAGAATTACGTAAACTTTTAAAAGCCAATAAACAAGAAAAAGAAATTGTAGCCACTCTAAATAAAACATCGCAATTAAACGTGACTGTTGAAAACGTTACTTATTTAAAAGGAGAAAACAAAAACGTAGATGCAAACTGGAAACAAGGTGTTGCGGAAAAAGATATTAAAGATGATAAAGAAAACAAAATTTTAATAATTGTTGTAAATAAAATTAATGCAAAATCACCTAAAACATTGGCTGAATGCCGTGGTTTAGTAACTGCGGATTACCAAAACTATTTAGAAAAAGAATGGTTAGCCTATCTTAAAAATAAATATAAAGTAACAATCAATAAAGAGGTTTTAGATACTATTAAGTAATTTTTAATTATTGAAATAAACTTTTGAATCTTCTTTAAATTTTAAAAAGTAAATTATAACTACTTTCAAAAAATACATAAGTTTTGTTAATTATTGCAATTAAAAAAAGAGAACTATTCGTTCTCTTTTTTTATAATTTTTATTTTTTAGCTTTTAAATATAATTCATTTACTTTTACCCAATTTATTACGTTAAAAAAAGCTGTAATATAATCTGGTCGACGATTTTGGTAATGTAAGTAATATGCGTGTTCCCACACGTCCATTCCTAAAATAGGGGTGCCTTTGTTTTCGGCAATATCCATTAATGGATTATCTTGATTTGGCGTGCTGCAAACGCATAATTTGCCGTCTTCTTTAACACATAACCAAGCCCAACCGCTTCCAAAACGAGTTGTACCAGCAGCTGCAAAGTCAGTTTTAAATTTTTCAAAACCACCTAATTCGGTTTCAATAGCTTTACCCACTTCACTGGTTGGAATACCACCTGCATTTGGTGCCATAATTTCCCAAAACAAACTATGATTAAAATGCCCACCACCATTGTTACGCACTGGCATAGGGTATTTACTAATATTTTTACAAATTTCTTCAATGCTTAATTTTTCACCTTCTTTTCCTGCCAAAGCATTATTTAAGTTGGTTACATAAGCTTGATGGTGCTTGCCGTGGTGTATTTCCATTGTTTTTGCGTCAATATGCGGCTCTAAAGCGTTAAGCGGGTAATTTAATTTTGGTAATTCAAATGCCATAATAATAAGTTTTTATATAGTGAACTGTAAAGTTAGTTGTTTTTTATTGGTGTTTTAAAAATTGTATTAACAAAAAAAGCCTCATGCTAAAGCATAAGGCTTGTAAATTTATTTTAAAATAAATTATTTTAAAGAAGCTACTTTTTTAGCTAATTTACTTTTTAAGTTACCTGCTTTGTTTTTGTGAATAACACTTTTTTTAGCTAACTTATCAATCATACTTGATACTTTAGGTAACAAAATTTCAGCTTCTTTTTTAGTAGTTAATGTGCGCAAAGCCTTAACAGCATTACGAGTAGTTTTAGCATAGTAACGGTTTTCTACACGTTTTGCATCATTACTGCGGATGCGTTTGATAGATGATTTATGATTTGCCATGGTATTAGATACGTTTAATTTGCCCTATTTTTGGGAAGGCAAATATACACAAAATTTTAAATATGCAAGTGTTAAAAACAAATTTCTTTAATAAATAAAATTAAGCTTTTTAAAGCTATTTTTGTAAAAATGAGTTTTATTTTAACAGGTTTTATGTGTATTTTATTATGTTTTGGGGCATTTCCACAAAATACAACTCAAATTAAGCCCGAAAAAAATTTAGTTCCAAATGGCAGTTTTGAAAATTATCGCAAAAAATCCGAAAATATTAAAAATGCCATACCTTGGAAAGGGATAGCCTCGGTTGATTTTTACCAAAACGCTTTGAGCAACGATACCACGTCGCAAAAGGGCGCTTACGAAGGCTATTGCTACGCTGGTTTTCGGTTTCAAAAAAAATATAAAGAATTTTTACAAGTTAAATTAGTAGAGCCATTGCACCGTGGCACAGTTTACGAATTTACAATGCAAGTTAAATTAGCGTTTTGGAGCAATGCTATTTTAAAATCGATGGGTATTTTATTTAGCAAAGCGGGTTATACCAAACAAGCCGATGCCGTTAAAAGTAATATGATTGATACCATTTGCAAAAAAAGTGGTGGTTTATATAAAGCCTTTGAATGGTTTCCTGTGCATGGATTTTATAAAGCTGATGGTGGAGAAAAGTATATTACCATTGGAAACTTTATGGCCGTAGTAAAAAAAGATATGGCTCGATTGTATGGCTTATCGGCAAAGTTTAAAGAATCGTATTATTTTATTGATGATATAAAATTAGTAAAAACAACAATTGGTGAAGAAAAAGTAGAAGTAGAAATAGTGGGGCCTAATTTACGTGATAACCAAGAAGATAGCATATTACAAGTAAATAAAGATATTAAAGTAGGCGAAAAATTAGCTTTGAAAAATATTTTTTTTGAGAATGGCAAGTCGTATTTATTACCTGAATCATATATTGAATTAAATAAATTAGTACAATATTTGATGAAAAATCCAACACTTCAAATTCAAATTAACGGTCATAGTGATAATTCTGGAATAAAATACAAAAACCAAAAAATTAGTGAATTACGCGCCCGCGAAGTATTTGAATATTTAATTAAAAAAGGTGTGCAAAATAAATTATATTTTAAAGGCTTTGGTAGTTTGCAACCCATAGCCAGTAACGATAAAGACGAAGGACGTGCCTTAAATAGACGTGTAGAATTAGAAATTATAAAACGTTAAAAATGGAATTAGTCAAAGACGAAAAAAAAACAATTAAAGCTTGGGCTTTTTACGATTGGGCAAACTCAGCGTTTCCACTTGTAATAACTTCTGCCATTTTTCCTAATTATTACGACGCCGTTACAACTACTACTAATGTTGCAGGAAAAGTAAGCCATACAGTTACTTTTTTTGGTTCGCAATTCGAAAGTGCAAATATTTATTCGTTTGTTTATGCTTTTGCTTTATTAATTGTTGTGTTTATAACACCTGTGTTAAGTGGTGTTGCCGATTATTTGGGTAATAAAAAACGTTTCCTTCAATTTTTTTGCTACTTGGGTTCGTTATCGTGCATGGGTTTATTCTTTTTTAAAAATAAAGATTTTAATATTGGTTTAGAGTTAAGTTTTATTCCATTTATTACAGCAACCATTGGCTTTTGGGGTAGTTTGGTATATTACAATTCGTATCTCCCCGAAATAGCAAGCAAGCAAAATCAAGATAAAGTAAGTGCTAAAGGCTTTGCGTTGGGGTATTTTGGGAGTTCATTATTATTAATAGTATGCTTAATTTTAATAATGGCTGCAAAAGTTCCGGCAAGATTTAGTTTTTTATTGGTAGGTATTTGGTGGATGGGCTTTGCACAATATACATTTAAACATTTACCAAAATTACTACACAATAAAGATACGAGTAATAAAAAAGGAATTTTATCAAAAGGATTTAAAGAGTTACTAAATGTATCGAAACAAATAAAGCATTTACAGCAATTAAAACGCTTTTTGCTTAGTTATTTTTTTTATAATATGGGAGTACAAACTGTTATGGTAGTTGCTGTTTTATTTGCTCGTAACGAAATTGACTGGGGAACAGGCGAAGGAGTAGAAAAGGCAAAAACTACATCGTTAATTATTAGTATTTTAATTATTCAATTTGTTGGTATAGCAGGCTCTTTTATCTTCTCAAATATGTCGGCAAAAATCGGCAATATCAAATCGTTAATGGTGGCAATTTTAATTTGGATTTTTATTTGCAGTTTTACTTATGCCGTAGTTAAAATGCCAGTGCATTTTTACATTGTTGCGTTTTTAGTAGGCTTTGTAATGGGAGGTATACAAGCACTTTCGCGCAGTACTTACAGCAAATTTTTACCCGAAACAAACGACCATACTAGCTTTTTTAGCTTTTACGATGTAATAGAAAAATTAGGAATGATTATAGGCACAGTTTCGTTTGGTATTATAAGCGAAACAGTTGGCGGCATGCGACCTGCTGTGCTATCTCTAATTTTATTTTTTGTAATTGGTTTTGTTGGACTTTTATTTGTAAAACAAAAAAAATCAATATCGACTATTAATTAATTTTTTATACTCCTCATCACTACCTGCTCTAAACAAAATCCACACATTTAAATGCTTATAAATATTAACTTCCATTTGGCAAAAAACAGGAAGCTTTTTGGGTTTAAATTCTATGTTTTGTAATGAGTTTTGTACTTTTATAAAATTAGTGTTTGCAAAAAGTAACGGCGTAGATTTTGTGAAAAAGTTAATAGTTTGAAAATTGAATGTTTTAAAACAATTTTGTTGTGCAAAACTTTTTTCAATAAATAAAACAATTATAATTACGCAGTAAAATCTTAAATTAAACATAATACTAAGTTACGAAAATTAAAATAATAATTGACAATAATTTTCAGTAATAATAATAAATGAAATTTAGAGTTTAATGTCAAAAATATTCACGCAATCAGCTCTATATTTAAGAAAATAAAATTATTACTTGTGAATTAAATCCGATTTTATAATTACTCTCAAAGGATAAAGCGTAGCAAAAAAGATAATTAACATAATTAAACCAAACAACCAAATAAAATCTTTTAGTTAAATTTCGACAGGGTAATAAGGTATTACAAATTCGCAATCAAAGGCTATTAAATGAAATTTTATTTACAACAAACTAAAAATCCTAATGCCAAAACTATACGAGTTTCAATTCTAGGTATTAAAATATCATTACTTATAAAAAATACCGAAAACTATTTAAATGAAGAAGTATTTCATAACGAATGGTGGCATGGCTACCGCTCCTCATTTCACCGCCGATTAAAAGATACGTTAACTATCGTAATTTTAAGTAATCAACTTAATAAATCGGCTTACCATACCTACAAAATTTATCAAATTTTAGATAAATCATCTACAACAAACCGCGAACAAAACGAAGAGCAATTTTACATAATTAATCGTTTGTATCTACTTTATAATCAATTATATAAATAATTTAAGTAGAAGCCCAACCTTTTTACATTTTTGTTTGTATTAGTTAATTGGCGACCTTTATACGTGATGGATATTCAGCAAACTTTAATAACCGATTGCATTAATCGTAATAGCAAGGCTGAATATGCTATGTTTAAACTATGCTATAGTTATTTAATGAGTATTTGTATACGATATACTAAAAACGAAGATAAGGCTAAAGAGGTTTTAAACGTTGGTTTTTATCGAATTTTAAGCAACTTAACTAAATATAAACCCGAAGTACCTTTTAAAGCTTGGATTAGAAAAGTAATGATAAATACTCTTATAAACGAATATAAAAAAGAAAAAATACATTATGGTAATGTGCAGTATGTTGAAAATTACTACGAAACCCAAAATTATGCAGATATAAACGATGCCATTACAAAAATTGATACTGAACAAATTTATGGCTTTATAGCTAAACTTCCCCCAGCGAGTCAGCAAGTATTTAACTTATACTTTATTGATGGATTTAAACATAAAGAAATTGCTGAATTATTAAATATTAGCGAAGGAACTAGTAAATGGCACTTAAATGCCGCAAAAGAAAAATTAAAAGAATTAATTAACCAAGCCAATTTGTTTTTAAAAGCAATATAAGAGTATGAACAGCGAAGAAAAATTTAAAGATTTACTTAACAGTAAGTTGCAACAAAAAGAGTTTAGTTTTGAGCCCGCCGACTGGGATAAAGCAAAAGCAGCTATTAATGACGAACGAAAACGCAAAAAACGAGGCTTTATTTATTTTAGTTTAATTGGTGTATTTATTGGGCTAATATCAACTTATTTTATTATCGGCGAAAATAAAAATAACAACCTATTATCTGTAAACATTAAAGAACAAAAACAGAATTTAGGAGAGGATATTGTTATAAAAAGCATTACTTCATCAGACTCGGAAACTAAAACAAGTAAGAAAGCTGAAGTTTTAGAGATAGTAAATAACCCTACACTAAACAAAACCGAAGAGAGCAGAGTTAAAGTAAGCACTTCTCATATCAAAAACAAAACTGAAAACAATACAAATATCAAACAAACAAACACAGTTAAAAATATTAATGAATCGCAAAATACATCAAACACTAATCAAAATACCAATATAGCAATTACAAAACAGAGTAACTTAAACGATAATAAAGGCAATGAAAATAACTCTAAACCTACAGTAAATAATTTTTCATCAAATACTGATTCTATTTACCAAATTAATCCTTTACAAATTAAAATAGTAAATGGTGTAACCTTAATAAGCCCCGATACCGCTGCAATTATACAAACACTAAACACGCCTATTGCAAGTGGCAAATCTATTCCAAAAAACATGCTTTTATTAGAAGTTGGCACTAATTACCTTATAGGTTGGCGTAATAACAATAGCAACGAAGCCCGCGGCTTTAACGCCATTATTGGGTTAAATTATTACACAGTTATTAAATCTAAAATTGGTTTACAAATTGGTTTACAGTACAGCACTATTAATAATTTAAACAACACAACTTACACCTCAAAAACCACCCGTTTAAAGTTTGGCGAAGAGAGCGATATTACTAAAATTTCAGCACTAAATATGCACTATTTAATCGCCCCTTTAAAATTACATTACAATTTTAATACCAATAATAGTTTTGGTATTGGTTACAATGTGGGTTATTTGTTAGATGTAAAAAGCAAGGTTGAAACCTATACTGAAAATGTAGGTGTACAAAGCAATTATTCTACTTCAAAAACTTATGGATATTATGATGGCTTTAGTAAAATGGACGGGCAACTATCTATTTTTTATAAACGAACTATTTATAAAAATCTATTTTTAAATACCGAATTTGTTTATGGCTTAAAAGATATAAAAAACAATACCATTTTTAATACCAGTGATTTTGAACGAAGCCTTGGTTTTAAAATAACATTAAGTTGTAATTTATTTAAAAAATAATTAAAATGATTAAAAATATTTATTTAATAATAATTGCTATTGTAGTAATTTTTAGTTCTTGTAAAAAGAAATCGTATCCGATTTCGGAAATCCCAACTCAAAGCGACTTTTATTTTAATGGTACTTTCGATGGAACTCCCATCTCATTAAATTCAGGCATCAATAATTATTATATGTATTCATCATACAAACAAGATAGTAATAATGTATATAATTTTAGTGCCGATTTAAAACCAAGTAATTGTAGCAATTGCGCAACCAGTTTGCAAATTAAAATTAACGATTTTAAAGTTTCGGGCCTAAATACTTCTGTACAAATCGATTCTTCCTTACAACCAAAATCGTATTTTTTTAATGGAAACTATTTATATGCTGTGCAATTTAAATCTATTTACAACCAAACGGCTTCAAATTATTTATGGAATTTTGGCGATGGATTTACATCTAAACAAGCCAACCCAACACATACCTATAATGCTCTAGGTAATTACAGTGTAAGTTTACGCATTAATGGTACAAATGGTTGCCAGCAATATATTAGCAACATCGAAAAAATACGTTATCCAGCTACAAATAGTAAAATTACTTTAATTAGCGATTCGTTACGCACTTTAAAATTTATGGCAACTACACAAGGTACAGCACCTTTTACTTATTTATGGAATTTTGGCGATGGCACTACTGATAATTCAATTAACCCTACTCATACTTATAATATTAATGGCACATACCCTGTTAGCCTAAGAGTTATTGATGCTACTAACGATACTACACTTGCTAAATACAATATTGCCACGCAAACAAACCCAATGCCTTGCTTAACAAATTACAGTATTACGTCCATAAATCAAGTTTTAAATGCTTTGGCTTTATCAAAAATTACCATTAATTGGGTTGATGCTGGTGGTGTTGTTTACACTTCTAATAATAGTTTACAACCAACAAGCAGTTATTTTAAAATTATATCGGTAGAAAGTTATGATAATAACGAAAAAAATGAAGCTACAAAAAAAATTAAGGTAAATTTTAACTGTAATGTTTATAACGGCACTACCATTAAAACCATTAGCAATGCGGTAGCAGTGATAGGCATATCGTATAAATAAAATAATTTAAATTATTTACCAACCCACCCAACCATTTAAAATAAAGCTTTGTATTAGTGTATTAAGAAGGGCAAAAGGCCAACCCTTTAAAGAAAATCAAACTAATAAAACAATAAATTAACAAATTAATAAAAAAACAAAACATGAAAAATTTAAACTCTATTATTACAAAAAACAAAATAATTAAAGCTTTATTTGCCGGCTTATTTTTATTTGCAGCCTTCTTAACTCAGGCACAATGTAATGCTAACTATACTTTTACAGTAAGTGGGGCAAACGTTTTATTTACGAATACTTCTCCAACAACGGGTTCGTTTACAACTTACCAATGGAATTTTGGAGATGGAACTACTGCAAATGGATTAAATGCGTCTCACACTTTTTCTTCAAATGGGTATAAAAATGTATGTTTAACAAAAACTGACTCTTTACCATTATGTACGAGTACTAAATGTGATTCTGTGCTTATAACAGGCGCTAGTACTGTTACAACTTGCAATGCTAATTTTAATTTTGTTTTAGGAGCTAATGGTTTAGTAAATTTTAATAACACTTCAACTGGTACAACAACATCCACTTATTATACTTGGAATTTTGGCGGCGGTAGTTTTGGTTCTGGTTCAAACCCTTCAAACACATATACCTCTAATGGTATAAAACTAATATGTTTAACTATGAGCGACTCAATAGCGGGTTGTAATAGCACAAAATGCGATAGTATAATTATTACTTCTGTTCCAACCAGTATTAAGACTACAAAAATTGATAATACTTCGCTAAATATTTATCCTAATCCAAGTAATGGAATAGTTACGATAGAGGTTAGTAACTTAAAATCTTTGCAAAGTAAAGTTTATGTTTACAATGTGTTAGGTAAAGT
>Ga0163144_10008902_pt1 | contig 21646 bp, 15 predicted proteins | sample OliLak19BULKMAT1_FD_123175 | JGI IMG/M metagenome (GOLD analysis project Ga0163144, IMG submission 123175) | Freshwater microbial mat bacterial communities from Lake Vanda, McMurdo Dry Valleys, Antarctica - Oligotrophic Lake LV.19.BULKMAT1 | ecosystem: Environmental > Aquatic > Freshwater >... | reverse complement strand
TTCTCCGGAAGTCCCGTCTTGATGAGCTGCCGCAGCTGCTGAACGTGCTCCGTGGCGAAATGAACGTGGTGGGGCCGCGTCCGGAGCAGCCAGCGATCTTCGAGAATCTGCGCACGGAAGTGCGGGATTATCAGTATCGGCAGCAGGTCCGTCCGGGCATCACTGGGCGTGCGCAGATCACGCTGTCCTACGACGCAAGCGTCGAGGACGTGCGGAAGAAGGTCGAGGCGGATCTGGAGTACATCCGCACGCAGTCGGTCACCGAGGATTTTAAGATCATGGTGATGACGGTGCCGGTGATGTTGCTCCGGAAGGGGTCGCGGTAACGTCTCAAGCTGTAATTAGTCTGCGGGCCGGAGGCTTAAGAGCTTCCGGCCCGCTTTTTCAACTACCAGTTCAGGCGTAACGGAGTCGGATAACTACGAGTTCGACAATCGCCTTGATGAAGTCGGTGGACTTCACCTTCGAACCGGCAACGTCTCTCCAACGAAGGAGAGGATACTCATAAATCACGTCCTCGAGACTCGGCTGTCCTGATTGGCGGCGAAGCCGAGCGAGGCGTGCCATCATTTCAACGTCGAAAATCCAGCGAGTCAGAAAACGCTCGCGGAGAACAATCTCAAACTCAGGCGTGGCGCGAAAGAGCTTGGCGCCGCACTGCGTGTCGTAGACGCCAACACCAAGCGAGAAGGAGACCGCCGTTGCGAAGACGCGTCCAAGGTAGTGCCTGATAGACCGACGCTCGATATGACGCCCGAGAAGCTTCACCCTAGCACCGAACACCCACTCGATGTCCGCGCGTGAATCAATCAACTCTACAAACCGTGGAGCATCGGCAAGTGGTGTCGCGAGGTCGGCGTCCCAGAAGCCGACGTAGTTTGGTCGCTTCTCCATGGCCTTGAGCATGCCGCACCGGACGGCCTCGGCCTTCCCTGCATTGACTTGCAGGTCGAGTACCTCGGCCCGTCCCGCGGACTTCGCAGCGATGGCGTGAAGCAGGTCTACTGTGCGATCGAGGCTTCCGTCATTGACCAGAAGAATATTGACGTCAGAGACCGTCGCGAAGAAGTCAGCAAATGCGCTGGCGTCCAGACGTAGCGCTTCGTTGTAACAGGGAACGACGAGAGTGGTCCGGCTGGTCATTTGTTCGATTCTGAAAGTCTAAATGGGGTGTTTCAGCGAGCGCTGATGGGAGGCATTGCAGGTCCTGTGCCGGCGGCGTCCTCGGCCGCGCACGCCTGTAACTCCACTCGATATGTGCGATAGTCGAGCCGCGGGCGTTCCCAGGAATCAATCACCGAGCAGTGCCTCCGGCTCCAGTCGCGGATGACACCGCTCCCGTCTGCAAGGACTCCACTCCTCTGGACGGATAGGACGAGCCAGATGTTCCGCTCCGCCGCCAAGAGAGAGTCAAGCATAGTCCCCCGAGCCTCAAGCTGCGCCGCGCGCAGTTCGGGCGCGTACTGGTTGCGCTGAATCAGCGGCGTGATGACGACGAGGCGCTCCGGTGCGACTGCGCGGATACTGGCGAACGCCGGGCGGTAGTCGAAGCGAGTGCCGTCGAGTAAATGCGAGACCGTCGAGGGTAGGACGCCACCCAAGATGAGCAGCAGCGTGATACCGGCCGTGGCAATTCGCGAAAAGCTGCCGGAGGCTGCATCAGCAAGCTCGGACACCAAGATTCCGCCTAGGCTGAAAGCAAAGGGCAGCAGAGCCATTCCGTAGTCGGCGTAAACATCCGTGATGATGGACGCCGAAAAGAGTAAGATCGCGGCACCTAGTGCTCCACCTCCTCCAACAAGACTCCACTGCCGGACATCCCCACCCCGCCGCCAAGCCAGTACGCTGCCGGCCACGGCGGCAGCCGCTGTCGCCGGAGTCATCCACTGAACCATCGCGGGGAGGAGCTTGAGTGTGGGAACAAGCCCTCGCCCGTCGAAATTCCTCACGGAGGCCACACTGTCGAGCGACTGCAAGATGACCCACCAAACAACGAGAACCGCGGCAAAGGGAAGCCACAAACCCACCCAGGCCTGACGAGAAGGCCAGCGCCATCCGATTCGGCCATCGATGCCGATACAGTGCATCGCGAGCAGTGCTGTGGGCAATGGAAAGAGAAATGTGGGATGAGAGAGCGCGCCGACCGTCAATGGAAGAAGCGCCATCGCGTAGTGCTTGACCATCTCCGTTTCACGTGCTCGAAGATACGCCAGCCAGAAGCCCGCTGCGGCGAGATACACCAGCGACCAGTACCGCGCCATGCCAGAAGCGTAGAGATGCCAAGGCGAGACGCTTATCAGTACCATCGCGGCGAGCCCGGATACACCGCCACAGATCCGGCGTCCGAGTAACCAGGTCACCCAGACTCCCGCGATGCCCGCGAGGAGTGCTGGAAGGCGAACCCAGAAGGGGGATTGAGGAAGTGCCGCGAGCAAGGGGTGCTGTAGGAGATAATAAAGTGGTCGTCCCTCGATTCCTGGACGCAGAGGGCTATCCAGTAGACGCGTTGACTCGACAATGGTATACAACTCGTCTTGATCGAACGGAAACGAGAGGAGACCGCGTAGACGAAGAAGTAGCGCCAGCGCAAACACGCCCAGCGCAATGTTGCGGTAGCGCGTTGCTGCTGTGTCCTGAGCGTCGGTACCGCTGCTCATATGTCGTTACCGAAGGGAAGGTGGCGAAGTCGGAAATGAGTGAAGTAGGCACTCCAGAACTCTAGCGTTGGTGAGTGAGTCCACGAATGGGTACGGTCAAGGAGGTCGGGGAGCCCGTGGTTCAATAGGGATTCGGCTTCTCTTTGGTATTGGCAGCCTGCCAAAACTTATTCTCATCGGAATCCTTGCCGGACCGCATACCAAGCCTCAATATGTGATGGTTAGTACGTAGCGTGGTTGAATAACAATGTTTAAGGAGTGAGGCAACATGTCACAGCTTACATTGGCGGCACGCATGCACCGTTGGTCGCTCTCTGTGCGGGCATTGGCGCTCGCTGGGACGGTGCTCGTGGCTGCTGGATGTGCGGACCAAACTGGGACCCAGTCGGTCGCGTCGATTTCACTCAATCCAAACTCTGTTGGCGTCGCCCCTGGGGGCACGGTTCAGTTCACGACCACTGCGGTTCTGGCCAGCGGTGATCCAGTAACACCGGAAGTCTACTTCATCTCGACCGGTGGGTTCATCAACTCCTCCGGCCTCTTCACCGCAGGCGCGCTGCCAGGCACGTTCTTTGTACTCGCAGCTGCATCAGGATCTGGCGTCGCGGACACGTCGATAGTAACGGTGACGGTAGCACCTCCAGTGATACTCAATATCGTCATCTCACCCAAAGTTGGCACTGTGGCCACGCTGGGTACAGTCCAATTTTCGGTGACGGCCGTGTGGAACAACTCGACCACGAGCAGCACGCCAGTGACGTATACGGCGACTGGCGGGACGATAAACGCCTCCGGCCTATTTACGGCTGGTACGACCGCTGGCAACGGCCGCGTCATCGCCACGCAGACCGGTGGAATCTTGGTAGACACATCCAACATCACGATTACCCTACCGCTAAGCGCGACGCCGATTCTCGTAGAGGACTTCAGCACATATTCGAGTACCGCAAATTTTCACTCTGATCCGCGCAATATCTACGCGAATCAGGAATTCGGCGGACCTTGGGGACAGTGGAGTCGAATCGCCCTCGACACCACCACCGGTATCGCGGACGTCGGCGCAGGTAGCTCGACGCGGTCAATGAAATACACGTGGCCAAATCGCGAGTTCGCCACTGGTATCCAACCTGATTCTCCTCGCTGTGTGGATTTCTACATCCTCAAGGCACTACCGTTGGCTCCGGTGCCGGAGCTGTGGGTCGAGTTCTACGTTAAGTTCTCCGCCAACTGGACTTCGCGGGCGCCTGCTGCATGGGGTTGCACATCGAATCCAGACTACAAATTTATCTTCCTAACTACGTCACCGGGTGGTCGGTTCTCTCTGAAGAACGACTACGCTGGACTGGGAACGCGGTGGGATCCGACGGCGCCTTCTCAAGGAGATGGGGACAACAACTTCATATACAACACTTGGCACGACAACCAATGGCATCGTATTCGCATCCATGCCAAGGTCGCCGTTGGTGGTGCGAACGCAGCGCATCGGGTCTGGCTCGATAACGATCTCGTTTATACGAGGAATGGCTTTACGACGGGCACTCAGACCGCAATCAACGGTTTGAGCCTCGGGAACAACATGAATCAGGGCCCTGGGCAGATTCAGACTCTCCACTGGGGACTGATTCGCGCGTTCACGGCGAATCCTGGATGGTGAGCCCGGATTCGTCCCCGTCGAAGCCCCGACTCCTCTTCCTTTCGCAGACCTTGCCTTATCCGCCGCACGGCGGTGTCGAGGCTAGGACCTATAACATTCTTCGTCTGCTCTCCCGAAATTTCGAGATCACGGCTCTATGCTTTTTCCGGCGCGGCGGGGCCGTCCAGGGGCGCGTTGCAGAGAGCGTTCGGGCGCTGAGCGAGTTCGGCACAGTGGAGGCGTTCCCGATACCTCAGGAGTGGAACCGCGGCAGGCTCGTTTTGGATCACGTTATGAGCGCCGCGTTGGGTCGGGTTTACACGACGACGGCCTACGAGAGCGGTGCCTATCGGAAGCGATTGCGTGAGCTACTCTCCGAGCGGCAATTCGACCTGGTTCATGTCGACAGCATGGATCTTTCGGCGTACCTCGGCGAGGTTGATCATTACCCTGTCATTTGTGTGCATCACAACGTGGAATCAAGTCTGTTGCGGCGGCGTGCTACGGTAATGCGCTCGCGGCTGTCGCGCTGGTACATGATGTATCAAGCCGCCCTTATGGAGCGCGAGGAGGTCCGCGTCGCGCCCAAGGTGACTCTGAATGTTGCGGTCTCTCCGGCGGATGCTCATGCGTTCAGTGAACTCGCGCCGACCGCGCGCGTGGCGGTGGTACCGAATGGCGTAGACGTAGAGCTGTTCCAGCCGTTCGCAGGAGGGCGCACCGACGGAGTGGTCTTTCTCGGGGGCTCATCGTGGTTTCCGAACCTAGACGGCATGCGGTGGTTCTGCGAGGCGGTTCTGCCCATTCTGCGCAGCCGTTTTCCAGACATTCGTGTTCGCTGGGTAGGCAAAGCGACCGCAGAGCAAAAGCGTGAGTTCAAGGGAAGCTTCGGGATAGAGGTTACCGGCTATGTTCCGGAGGTGGTGACGCACGTACACGGCGCGAGCTGCTTTGTCGTCCCGCTTCGCTTTGGGGGCGGCACACGGCTCAAAATCCTCGATGCGTGGGCGCTTGGCATGCCTGTCGTCAGCACCACCGTGGGTTGTGAGGGGCTGGACACGGCCGAAGGCGAGAACATTCTGGTCCGTGATGGCGCGGAGGCCTTTGCCGAAGGTATAGCGCGCGTCCTCGAGGATGGTCAGCTCCGTCAGAACCTCCGGACAGGGGCGCGTGAAACCGCCGTGCGCACATACTCATGGGAGGTCATTGGCGCGCACATGTTCAACCTATATTCTCGAGTGCTTACTTCGCAGCCCCGCTAGAAGTCGACGCTGCTAGAAGTCCCCAATCAGCTCACGATAGGTGGCATCGTAGTGCGCTAGCATTCCCGACTGCGAGTAGGCGCTCACCACGCGGCGGCGAGCCATCATTCCGACGCGCTCGCGAAGCTCCGGCGAACCACACAGGCGCTCAAGCGCGTGACTCATATCAATCGGATTCTGCGGCGAAACCAACTGGCTCTTGAGCTCCGGCCCGAGGACGTCCGGGGTTCCGCCAACGTTTGTTGCGACAATTGCGCGACCAGCCTGCATAGCTTCGAGGAGACTAATCGATGTGCCCTCGCTGTCTGAGGATAGCACGAAGACGTCCATGGCCGACAGAATCGGTCGGATGTCCGAGATCCAGCCGGCGAGGGTCACATAGGCGGAGGCTCCGAGCTCGGCAATCAGGTGTTCCAGTCGTGCCCGATCTGGTCCATCGCCAACGAGCACGAGATGCGGGAGCGGGACATCAAGCGAGCGCCCGCGGAGCTCCGTAACCGCACGAATCAGCACGTCGTATGCCTTGACCCGATCAAGCCGACCTACGCTCCCAATCAGCACCGCATTGTCGCTCAGCACGCGCGCGCGCGCGATCTCTACGTCCCTAGACAGGGGAGGGAGGAGGAACCGTACCCCGTTTTGAATTACAGCAAGACGCGACCGGGGTATGCGAATCGTGCGCGCGAGATATTCGGAAAGTGGTAGCGAGACCGCAATCGTTCTTCGTGCAAACTTTCCGGCGAGCGAGTCCAGAAATCGCGCTGACACCGGATCGGGATACGGCCGCCCATGGTCCGTCAGCACCACCGGGACACGCGCCATCCGGCCGGCCCGCATCGTCTTAAAGAACGTACCGCTATGTCCATGCACGATATCTGCACCGAATTGGCCGAGCGCCTCAGAAAGTGTGCGCGGCAACAGCATGCCCGCAATGCCTCTGCGGGGCGGCACGACTTCCACCTCGTCCGCGCTGAGCTCATCTGCGAGCTGTCCTCGTCGGCTGAGGCAAAGCACGCGCGAGTCGAATCCCTTTTCCCGCATGCCAATGACGAGATCGACGACGAGACGCTCGAGTCCCCCTTCGTGGAGATCCAAGACGACGTGCGCCACGCGCGGGCGGGCGTGCCGCATGTTCATTGCGGCGCGCCGCGAAGGCGCAATCCGCTCGCTTCGGCCTTAAACGCAGCCAGGTGCATGCCGGACGGGATATTCAAGCGAGGAAGCCACATCGAATCATGGCCTCGTACAAGGGTGGCAGCGGTCGTGACCGCCGCACGATACCCAAGGGCTGATGCCGTTCGCGCCACCCGTTCGTCCACATTTCCGTAGGGGTACGCGAGTGCCGGCACCACGTTTCCGACGCGCGACTCTAGGTCCGTCAGCACGCCTCGTAGCTCGGCATCTAGCGCACTATCAGATTGCATAGTTAGCATGGGATGTGTCCGGGTGTGCGCGCCGAAGGACAGGTCTTCGTCGCTCGCCGCACGAAGTGCTCCCCAATCGGCAGGGAGATACTCCGCGGGGAGCGGCGCTTCCGTCGCGGCAAGCCCCGTCACCTCAAGAATCTCAGCCGCGCAGCCGCCGTGTTGGTCGCGAAGCGCCAGTCGGTCCACGCGGGGTCTGAGAGACGCGACGTGATCCCACCAGTAGTGCGTGGGTTCATTGCTCGCGTTCATGGTTACGAAAATCGTCGACGGGAGTTGCCGCCTACGCAGTGCTGGCAGAGCGTTGAGCAGCACTCCCGAGTACGCGTCGTCAAAAGTGATGGCCGCTAGCGGACGGGCGGACGAAGTTGCCTCACGGCTCTCCGCAAGTAGCGTCGACAGGGATACGACGCGATAGTGGCGCGCGACCCACTCGACTTGCGACTCAAACTCCTCCAACGCCAGATGAAGCGAGGCATCTCCCTGCGGAATGCTCCCGCGCCCGACGACGTTGTGATAGCACAAGATGAGGCGACCCGGATGCAACTGTCGCAACAGTAGCAGTAGCCCAGTCCGATCCAGAGCACTATAGACAGGTGCCAGTCGGCTCATGCGAGAACGGAGGCTGGACGAGACATCGATCCGGAGGCACGCGTCTTCGGCTGCTCAAGCAATCTCAGCGACTTCAATCGTTCGCGTTGCACTTTTGCAAGGGCAACTATTAACCCGAGTATGATATGCAAGATGGGTGCGTACGTTTGGGAAAGGAAGAAACCGCAGACCAGATACGCTAGGAGGCTAGCAATGAGCGCCTGTCCGAGGGCTGCTTCGTCGGGATCTCGCCCGGGCCCTCGCGCCGCTGCACGTACGCTTCGGCGAACTGACTTCGACGCCTGCCAGAGGATCGCGCAGAATACCGAGAAGCCGATGAGCCCCAACTCCGCCGCCGCAAGGACGAAGGAGTTGTGCGCGGTCATGCGCTTAGTTCCGCGCCCGAGGAGTTTGCGCGCTGCCCCTCGACCAAGGTTCTCCTCAGCCCACCCAAAATTGGCGGCACCAACCCCAAGAAAGGGATAGGCTCGAACGTATCCCAAGCCGCGCTTCCACACTTCGATGCGCCCACCCTCGGAGTTGCCCGCGTAGTTGTAGTCCTGTTTCGGGTTGAGCAGCGTCCCCATCATCTGCCAGTACTGATCGGAACCGACAAGCAGCAGCCCGACCACAAAGAACCCGACCGCCGACAGTCGAATCCGGCTCGGAATCGCTGAATAGCGAAACACGAGATACAGCATCACCGCCACGATGCCGAGGAAACCGCCACGGGATCCGGTCTTGACGATTCCGATAAGAATGACTCCGAATGTCCCGAGCGCCACGATTCGCCACATCCATTTGCTTCGCGGACGCAAGAAGTAGACGGCCAATGGCATTGTCATGGCGAGCACCATCGCCAAGTCATTCGCATCATAATACAGGAGTTCGTCGAACCGCCCAGTCTCATCCACCTGGAAGCGACTCAGAATTACGAGGCTGTAAAGAAGAGCACCCAACAGCTGTGCGCCAACCATAGTCTCGAGATCCCGCATTGTGCGAATACTCGCGGCGACCACCAAGAACATCAGAAAAGTTTTGATGTAGTCTTGACGAAGAAAAGCGAACGCATTGCCGAAGTAAGTGCCAAGGGGTGCAGATGCTGCAATGCAAAGTAAAAATAGAACGAGTGCTGTCGTCACTGGATGCTTGATGGAGCCAAGCCCTCGTCGCCTGTCACGATTCGCTAGGAAAAACAGATACGATCCGGCCGCGGCAATGGAAGGTAATTGCAGGGCGGCAAGGACGGGCACTGTATTCTGTAGGCGCCACACTGTCGTGAGCGTCAGCAACATCACGAATACAAGGTAGGAGTCCGCGCGCGCGCCCTGCGGTTGCCGTGCGATTGGCGCGGCAACCGCGACTGCTCCCGCGTGTGAGGACCTAGTATTTGAGCGAAAAGAATTCATCGAAGCTCACGGAGCGGCATTCTGACCTCCCGGTTACAGGAAACCGCTGAGGCGTCTACCATTGGAAGCTAATCTCCCAACCTGAGATTCGTCTGCGGCGGGCGCCGAACAACGGCAACTAGGACGAATGCGATTCCATCCACGCCGCAATTTCCGAGAGTTCGCATTCGGTGACTTGGCTGTGTACAGGCACCGTCCAGAGCGATTCCGAGAGTTCCTTCGCACCCGAGGTGGCGTTGACGCCCGTGAGCACATCCTGCGCCTCCGGGAGTCCGGCAAGGGGAAGCGGGTATCCCCGAACGCAGCCGAGACGCTCCCCACCCGTGAGCCCTCGCGCAACGAACGGCAGTCGAAGCCAACCGGGCTCGGTACCCAAAGTTGCCCTCGGAATACGAACCCGCGTCTCGGGGGTGAGGCGATCCATGAGCGCGCGCGCGTTGACACGTCGCGCGGCCTCTTCCTTTGCGGCCAGCCCCAGTGTGACGCTGAGGACGCCGGCCACTTGTGCACTCATGCGACGAATCGGTTGTGGCTCACGATATCGCGTTTCGCCGAGACCGAGGAACGGAATGCGTGTAGGGATGCCGTAGAGCGACGGCCGGCCGAACGCCCACTGCGCCAGAAGCTTCGCTACGAATGTCATCGAGTACCCGGTCGATTGTTGAAGTAGTAGTTCGATGGCGCGTGTGGCTGGCCCGCTGGCCGTGGCCAGCACGGCCCCTCCACCGCCACCCGTCACCCCCTTCCCTCGTCCGAAACTCAAGATTCCTAGGTCGCCCTGCGCTCCAACGGGCTTCTCATCGACCATAGCACCAGCTGCCTGGGCGGCGTCCTCGATGAGCAGTGCACCCACGCGCCCAACTGCAGGGCGCCAACTCGAAAGATCTACCGGAAGTCCGTAGTGGTGCACGAAGACCACGGCCGCAGGCTCATCCGAAAGTGCGCGCTCCAAACTCTCGGAGTCCGGCATAAGCGTCGATGGTTCGACGTCATAGAGCACGACCCGAGCACTCGCTCCGCGAGCCGCGGTTATGAGGTCAAAGCAACCGTACCCCGGCAAGGCGACGGGTCGCCCTGGACGAAGCTGGAGGGCCACCATGAGGGCTGCGGTGAGGGCGCTCGTACCACTGTCCGTCACAAACACCTCGCTAGCGCCCGTGTGTCGTGCTATCGCCGCGCGGAGATGCTCCGGCGACTCGCCAGGAATTGCCGATAGCACCGCCGCTAGCGTGAGGGGCGAGTAAACAGGCAGTTGTCGATGAATCATTGGGTTGAGTTGGAGTGCCGCACTTCGACCGTACAAGAAAGCTGTTAACTTCATACAAGAGAAAGGCTACGCTGCCGTCCGAGATTGCGCACTCGATTTAGGACGCATCCGTGTGACTACTTCCAGCGGGACTCCGCAACCTTCATGACAGCACTACTCGATTCTTCACGCGCCGCGGATAGCGGCAACGTCGCGATTATGACTACTCCCGCCGCGTATGGCGGACTCGAGAAGGTGACGGTGGAACTCGTGCGCGGCCTTCATCGAGTGGGTCGGCGGACCCTGCTCGTAGCCGTCCTAGATTTCGGGACCCTCGAACCGGCCTGGATCTCGGAGTTACGGGACAATGGGGCTGACATCGTAGTTCTCCGAATCGGCGGACGTGACTATCTTGGCGAGTACCGCGCGATCCGACGAATCCTCGCTGAGAGCAATATCGGGGTGGTGCATACGCATGGCTATCGTGCCGACTTGATACACGCACGGGCCGCTCGGAGCTTGGGCATTGCCACGGTCTCCACGGTTCACGGATTCACGGGCAAGGGAACGAAGGGAAGGTTGTACGAATGGCTGCAGTGTCGAGCCCTGCGATGGTTTGACGCTGTGGTTCCCGTATCGCGCCCTCTTGTCGAGCGGTTGATTGATTCCGGAGTACCCTCAACGAAGCTCCATCTCATTCCCAACGGAATGCCTTCTGTGCGCGACGATTTTGTCAGTCGCGCGGCCGCACGAAAGGCGTTGGGTCTGCCACCGACTGGCACCATCGTGGGATGGGTGGGCCGAGTCAGTGGCGAGAAGGGGCCCGACATCGTAATCAAGTCCATGGAGCACCTCCCGTCGACTATTGCCCTTTGTCTTGTCGGCGACGGCCCGGAACTGGCCAATACGCAGACGCTGGCAGCCTCGCTCAACCTCGCCTCGCGCGTGCACTTCGCTGGCGCCGTGCCGAATGCTTCGCAGCTATTTCTTGCGTTTGACCTCTTAGCACTCAGCTCGCGGACAGAAGGAACTCCCATGGTTCTCATGGAGGCCGCGGCGGCCCGCGTTCCAATTATTGCGACTGCCGTGGGTGGTGTGCCTGATCTCATCGGACTCAACGGCGGTTGGCTCGTCCCCTCCGAAGACCCCAATGCCCTAGGAAAAGCGATGAGACATGCGCTCGACAATCCTATCGAAGCATCGGCTCGAACGAGCCAGCTGCTCTCCCAACTGCAACTGCGCGCGAGCGCGGACGAATGGATTGATCGCTACGACCAACTTTACCGCGCGGTCAGCGCCCGCGGAGCATCCGGTCAGCCACAAACGTAGCCACTTCGGCCGAACCCACCGGCGTCAAATGGAAGTGGTCGAAAAAGCTCTTCGCCGACTTCGTCACCGCCGGTTCCGGATCGACGCACAGAACACCGCGCCGGGCCCCGACCCGTTGGATGCGTTCGTTGATGCCATCCATCACCCCGAACATCACCGCGGTCGAGTAGAAAACCCTAACCTTGTCCCCGCGGTGCGCGTTGCCGATTCCGCCACTCCAGAACAGCCCATCTTCCTCAGCACTGTACTGATCCTTCCGAAAGCACGCATGCTGAATCAGGTACACGTTGCGCGCCTTAGCCTGTGCCACCTGCACGGCCACATCGAGGTTCTGCTCAAACTGATCCAGTAACCGTGAGGCATCCGGCGCTTCGTGAATCACGCGCTCGGCATCTCGACGCATCGCGCGCGCGCGCACCATCCAGCGGGGGGCGTTGTCGCGCGACTCCAGCGGCCGTAACCAACGCATGCGGAGCCGCCGGAGCACCTCGACCAACGCTAGCCGCGTGGGATGCAGGCCAAACACTTGCTCCGGATGCTCGGCGAATGCACTGGACACGGGCATCGATTCAGGGAGTTCCACCGGAGGCGCTCCGGCCTCGCACCACCGCAGCATGTCCCCTGCGCCCACCATCATCCCGATTGCGTCGAGCTTGGCATAGCGCGGCAACGTGCGCTCGAGCACCATACGGACGTTGTACATGTCGAGGCCCGACCGCCCCACATTGCCGACGTGCACGCAGCCGGCGCAGAGCTTGGCGAGGCCCTCGGGAGAATTCAGAATCGCCTCCACTCGCGCGGGCCAGGTACTGCGGTCGTCGTTGGCAGCACTCTCGACCGCACTCCCCCCCACCATCAAAACACGATATACATCGGAACGATTGGGACACTCGCCGCCGCGCTCGCCGTCGGAGTTGATTGAGAATCGCACCAATGGTTCAAGCTCCGTAGACACCTCAGGATCACCGGGCATTTCACGCCGATAGTATCGAGTCCACACGTAGTAGCCGGAGCGTCGTAGCGCGCGACGTGCAACCGTCTCGGCTAGAGCAAACGTGAGGACGGTGCCAATTCCGAGAACCAGCAGCATCGGCGTCATCCGGTAACACCCCCGCGCCCGAGGCGTGCGGCAATCATTGCCTGCAGGTCGGTTCGAGGATCACTGCGGTAGACGAAGAGGACGGACAGTACACCGAGCAACGCGACGGAGGCGACGCCAGAGGCAAAGAGACCGGGAAGCGACCGGACATCCCACGCGTCGCGGAACCAGACGAGCAAGAGCACCACTGGCACGGCGCTAAGAACGGTGCGGGCAAATGCGTATCTCAGGTACTCAAAGACTCCGACCTGCAATTCGCGCCCAGTAAGAAACAGCACCACTAAAGCAAAAATCAGGTTGGGCACAGCGGTTCCGATTGCTACGCCATCGAGCCCGAGTGAGCGAACCAACCAGAGACTCATACCCAAGTTCAGCAAGCCAACCCCGAGGAAGCTAAAGGCGGGGACACGCGGCTTCCCGAGTCCCATCATCAACGGCAGAGCCACACCACGGACCGGAAGAAACACCAAGTTCCCCAGCATCAGGATCTGGAGCACTCGTCCCGCCGACGCCTCGAACTGCGGGCCAATCCACCAGCCCAGAAAGCGAGGGCCCAGCACAATTAGAAACAGACAAGCCGCGAAAGTCAGCGAGACCGTAATCTTCGACCACTTGAGAAAGATCTCGCGAACCTGCGCGAGGTCCCCCTTGGCCTGCAACGCCGCTGCCATTGGCATTACTACTGAGCCGATTCCGATGACAAACTCCATCAGGTACACCGCGAGGCTCGCCGCTACGGTGAAAAGAGGAATTACATCGAGCGGAAGATAGGCGCCAATCACAAGCGCATCAGTCTGAAACACTAGCTGACCGCCGATACTGAGGAGCATCACGTAGAGGCTGAACCCGAGAATTTGCCGAACCATTGAGGAATCGAAGTCGCGCAGGCTCAAACGGATATGCGGCCACTTCCGACGTACAATTCGTGTCGCCACCGAGAACTCGAAGACGAACAACAAGAGTTGGATGATTGCCAACCACACAAAAGACGCCTTCCACGACAGAAGCAGCAGCGTGAGCCCGAGCTTGAGCAGGAGCGAACTAACCTGCACATAGTTCCGCGTGACGAACTCGTGGTGGGCCGAGAGTATGCCGTACGGCAACTGGCCGATGAAGCTCACCGAAACGTTGAACACCACAATCGCGAAGGCCCAGCGGGCCTGCGAGGCGTAGGCCGCCGGTATGATATAAATGGCGTCGAAGGCGAAGAACAGCCCGAGTCCGACGAGCGCACTGACAAGCCCGATCATCAGGTACAGACCCATGCAGCTTCCCACCGCCCGGTTGAGCTCTGCATGGTCGGAGGCGCCGGCGGACTTGGCCACAAAGCGCACCGTTGCCATCGGCACCCCGAGCGCGAGCATAGAGAGATAGCTCGTGACTGACGCCACGAGAATCCACGTGCCGTACTGCTCCCGGCCCAGGGTGCGAATGGTGAAGGGCAGCAGGCCGAAGGTCACGCCCACCTGAAGCGCGGTGAGCAACCAGTTCGAGCCGATGTTCTTGATCAAGGGCGTTTCCGAAAGGTGGAACCGACTGACACGTCGGGCCGATATCCAAGGGAGAATGGGAACGCGCCGACGGCTTGGCAAGGGGACATCGCGCGAAGGCGCCGCCGTACGAAAAGCGTCGCTAAGTTCAGTACTCGTGGACACCCGACGATGGTCCGTTCCCCTGATCCTCCTGATGTTGCTCGGTATCGGGAGCCTGACGCTCGCGCCCCAGCCTGATCCGGGTTACGGGGGGACGGGCGTCCGCTGCCTGCTCTGTGGGTCGCGCGGCGTGGCCGACTTGCTTCTGAACGTCGCGCTCTTCGTCCCGATGGGGTGGGCCCTCGGCGCTCGCGGCGCCCGTCCTCTTGCGGGACTCGGCATCGCGCTCGGTATCGCCGCTACAATCGAGTTGGTACAGGTCTCCATCCCTGTCCGAGAGGCGACGGTCCGCGATGTACTCACCAATGGCCTCGGCGGTGGCATCGCGGCGCTGTTCTTCGCCTATGGGCGAAAGTGGATCACGCAGCGTCAACAGGCCAGAGTCGTTTCCCTAGCCGCGCTGCTCGGCGTCTGGGCGACGGTCGGCATTGTAGGCCCCGCGCTCGCGCTCCTGCCCGCACCCAATCGGGTCTACGTGGGCTGGAACCCCGACCAAGAGCACCTCGAGCGCTGGACGGGGCAGATTGAGCGTGCAGACATCGGTGGGCGCCCGGCTACTCCAGGTCGAGGAGCGACCGGCACTTTGATCAACGTCGCGCTGTTCGAGGGCGCCCCAATCACGATCGCGGCGTCCGCTGGAGTGCTCACTAGTCGCGTGACGGGCCTGTTCACGGTCAACGACCGCGAGACCAACGAACTCCTCCTCGTGGGTGCCGAGCGGCGGGACCTCGTGGTGCGATTTCGCCAAGTCGCCTCAGTGCTGCGACTCGACTCACCCGTTCTGCGATTCAGGGATGCGCTATCGAGCGTCGCGCCCGGGCAGGCGCTGGCCATCGTCGTGACCCTGTCAGATGGTGGAGCGTGTGCGACCGTGAACGGGAGCCACTCCTGCTCGGAGCCGTTCTCCGCCGGAGGCGCCTGGAGCCTGCTCGCGTGGCGCGATACAACGCCTCTCCCTGGACCACCCGGCTTCTGGACGCAAGCACGTTGGCCGCCGTGTTTGCGGCCCTTGCGCTCTTTGCGCCGGCCCTCGGGCGCCGCCACGGTATCCTGCTACTCGGCGCGGCGCTGCTGGGAACGACGGGAATCGCGCTTGAGGCCGGACTCACACTGTTCCGCATTCCGGAAGTCCTCGGCATTGGCGCTAGGATCTCACTCGGGCTCCTGATGGGGAGAGAAATCCTATATTCTACCACTGGCCGGGCACCGACTTTGGATAGAGATTCCTCAGGGTGAGCGTCAATTGGATAGTCCTTGGAGGGAACCTGCGCGGAGCAGTGCCGCGGGCCGAGGCGCGTCCTTGATGCGTCCAGCGCTGGTCGGCATTGCTCGCCGAGCGCTCCGCGTCGGATTGCTTCGCAGTGCGGCCCTCCGGGCGCTTCGCGTCGGGGCGCAGCCAATGAGCACGGTGCTGATGCTGCACAGGTTCGAAGACCCCGCGAGGCCGGCGACCTCGGACGAAGGCTCGGGCCTGCGCGCCGTACTCGCCACGTTGCGACGGCAGGGGGTGGAGCTTCTCCCCCTCCCCGAGCTCATCACGCGCATGGAGCAGCGAATTCCGGCCCGAGGTCCGACGGTCACCTTCACGGTTGACGATGGCTACCACGATTTCGGGACCGTTGCGGCTCCGATATTTGCAGAGTTCGACTCTCCGGTCACCGTGTTCCTCTCTACGGACATCGTGACCGTGCGGGGTTGGTACTGGTGGGACCGCCTCGAGTACGCCGTGAATCGAACGCCGCTCAGAGAATTGGTCGTAGAGCTTGACGGGGCGCCCCATCGCTTCGTGCTCGGGGATTCCGAGCAGCGTCAGCAGATGCTGGAATCCCTCATTGAACTCGTCAAGTTTGCGTCGGATGGTGAACGCCAACGGATAGCGAGGACGATTGGCGAGATTGCGGAGGTGGAAGTGCCAGAGCGGCCGCCTGAGCATTATCGCACGCTGACGTGGGACGAGGTGCGAGGTCTAGAGCGCAGCGGAGTGGGCTTCGGACCCCACTCCTGCTCGCATCCCATCTTCAGCCGAATTGACGAAGACACCGCACGCCGGGAGATCACCGAATCTTGGGCAGCGATGCGCCGCGAGTGCGCCGCGCCCCAGCCAATCTTCTGTTATCCGAATGGCACGTCGGCTTCGTTTGGGGAGCGAGACATGCGACTGGTGCGAGAGGCGGGGTTGCGAGGAGCCGCCACCTACCTCCGTGCGCGAATTTCGACGCGAGCCGCGGGGCCGATGGATCCCTATCGCCTCCCTCGCTTCGAGATGCCGCACGATCCGTTCGACGTGGCTTGGCTTGCGGCGGCTATCCGCGCGCGCCCGTGAGCTTGGATTTGGCGAAATGACCCTTTCGGTGCGTGTGCTCACTGGCGCGAGGGAGCTGGACGCGCATGCGCGTGACCCAACGTCGGCGTTCAGTCGGGCGACCGATCTCAGACTGGGGAACGATGCCGCGTATCTTGGCGCCATCGCCGAACGCCTTCGGCCCGAGGCCGCTGAGTTCTTGGTGTTGGAGTCGGTCGGCGAGCCTCTGGCTCTCGTTCCCGCCTTTGCGGATTACGAGGAGCGACAGGGACTGCGGTGCGCCCTGCGCGGGACCCCGCTTGGACTCGGTTTGGACCTGAGCGATGTGTTACTATTGCCCGCGGCGCGAACTCGGGAGGGCATCCGTGAGGTGATCCGTCACGTCTCCACCTACATGCGCACCGACCTCGCGTGCTTCACGCGAGTCCCTGAACGCTCGCATCTTGAGGTGGCACTGAAGGGAGAGAGCCGGCTCGTCACACGACTCGACGCCGGGCGCAGTGCATGGTGCGACGTCTCGTCGGCGACCGCACTTGATGTGCTTTCCAAGAACCAGCTCCGGAACATCGAGCGTCTGGAGCGGCGTGCCGAGCGCGACTTCGGCGCCGTTGAGGTCACGTCCTTCACTGAACCCTCGGTCATCGCTGGCGCGTTCGAGCGGTTTCTCGCCATCGAAGACTCGGGATGGAAGGGGGCGCAGAGTGCGGGGACCAGTCTGTTAAACGCGCCCATTCTGCGCGAGTTCTTGCGTTGCGCGGCCGCGCGCTTCGCGACATCCGGAGGCGCCCGCGTGGACGTGTTGACGATTGGCGGCCGCGATGCCGCGGCCCAGCTCGGCTTCCGCACGGGAGACACGTGGTACCTCCAAAAGATTGGCTATGTCCCCGAGTTTAAGGACATCGGGCCCGGCGCCATTCTCCTGCGTGAGTTTCTCGAACGCATGGTTGCCGACCCAACAGTCAACGAGGTGAACTTCGTCACCGACCCGCGGTGGGCCGATCGTTGGCACTTTCGTTCCGAGCCCTGCTACACGGTCGTCGTACATGGAAGCACTTGGCGAGGCCGCGCGCGCTCCGTGCATGATCGACTGAAAGACGCGGTACGCGTCTTGCAGCATCGCCTCGTATCCGCCTCGACCCGCCCGTCACCGTGATCATTCTCGGAATCAACTACTTCTATCACGACACTTCGGCCTGCATTGTCCGAGACGGAGAGCTCGTCGTCGCGCTCGAAGAAGAGCGGTTTACGCGGCAAAAACACACGTGGGGATTTCCGCTCCAGGCAATCGCCCGTGCGCTCCAGGCCGCCGGCGTAGGCCCGACTGACGTTGACCACGTGGCCGTCTCCATTGACCCGAGCAAGGATTGGCAGAAGAAGCTCGCGTATGGGCTCACACTCGGCACGCGGGTGGTTCCGTTTCTCAAGCATGAGGTGTTGCGCGCCTGGAATCGCCAACGCGAGTTCAATCACCGGTTTCGCGCGACCTGGCCGGGCGCGAAGAGCCCGCGCCTCCACAACGTGAGTCATCACCTCTCACATATTGTCGGCTCGTTTCTCGTCTCTCCCTTCGAACGCGCGGCATCACTCTCGCTCGACGGGTCTGGTGAGTGGTTCACGACCTGGATGGGAGAAGCGGACGGGCGCACCTTCACCTGCTTTAGCGAATCGTACTTTCCGCACTCGCTCGGCTCGTTCTACGAGGCCGCGACGGAGTTCTGTGGATTTACACCGAATTACGACGAGGGCAAGACCATGGGCCTCGCTCCCTTCGGCGACCCTAATCGATTCTACCGGCAGATGAGCGAACTCGTCCGGGTTGATGCCGAAGGACGCCTCACGGTAGACCAGTCGTATTTCTCGTACGGAAACTGGAGCGCCAAGCGCATTGGCCCGCGCTATGTGGCGGCGTTCGGCGAGCCACGTGGCGCGTCAGCGCCATTCGCAGATCACCATCACGACGTGGCGGCCGCAGCCCAGCGGGTCCTTGAAGATCGCGTCATCGAGATGTGCCGAATCCTCGAGCGCCGGTCGACGGCCGAGTACGTCGTGATTGGCGGCGGCGTGGCGCTCAACAGCGTGATGAATGGCCGGATTCTTCGGGAGTGTCGCTTCAAGGATATTTATGTGATGCCGGCCGCGGGAGACAACGGTACGTCCATCGGGGCCGCATATTACGTCTACAATCAGGTGCTCGGCAAGCCAGATCGGCACTGGCATAACAATCCCTACACAGGGCTTGGATACTCGAACGACGAGATCGAGCTCGCGCTGAAGGAGTGCAAGCTCCCGTATACGCGATCGAATCAAGTGGAGAAGGACACCGCGCAACTCCTCCGGGATGGTGAGATTGTCGCGTGGTTCCAGGGACGCTCGGAGATCGGGCCACGCGCGCTCGGCAATCGCAGCATTCTGTGTGACCCGACATTGCCGCACATAAAGGACAAGATCAACGCGCAGGTGAAGCACCGCGAGGCCTATCGCCCCTTCGCGCCCTCCGCCATCACGGAAGTCCGGCAGGAGTTCTTCGAGATTGAGGTAGAAGCGCCTTTCATGTTGAACGTGTGCATGGTGCGTCCGGCGAAAATGTCGGTCTTGCCCGCCATCACGCACGTGGACGGCACGGCCAGGCTGCAAACGGTGCGAGCCGAGGTGAATCCCCGCTATCATGCGCTCATCACGGAGTTCGGGAAGCTCTCGGGAGTTCCGGTCGTTCTGAACACGAGCTTCAACATCATGGGGGAGCCGATGGTCGAGCATCCCCTTCAAGCCATACGATGCTTCTACAGCACCGGCCTCGATGTGCTGGTGATTGGTGATTTCATCGTGAGGAAGCACTGACCCCCGTGCGCACCGACGACGGGCCGTACGCGCTCCCTGAGCGCGAAGGATTCACGCGCGACGCCAGCACGTGGAGGGGGGTTGAGGCCGCGCTCGACGCGCAGGGTTTCACGATGCCGTTGCGTTCGCGCGCAGCCTGGGCGGAGTGCATGCCGGGTGACTCGTGGTTGCTCGTCAACGAGGGAGCCACGGCTGCACTCGCGCTACAGGTTGGCGGGAGCCGTGCGCTGCCCTGGCACATCGTCCTGCGCGGAGCCAATCTCGGCGACTCCTACTCGTCGCCGGCTGGGGACGCGTTGTTCAGTCGCCTGTGCAAGCTCGCGCGATCCGACCGCCGGATACTTCGGATCAACTTGGAGTTCGTGCTCCTCGATGCCCGTGCTCGGCAACACATCACGAGCGTGATGGAGCACCTGGGATTTCGCCGAACCACCGCGATGCGTAGCTACGAGCGGACGATTCTCGTGGACGTCACAGAATCCGAGGAGGCGATCTTCGCGAGCTTTTCGGCGACGACGCGGCGCGAGATTCGACGCGGGGGGAGGAACGGATGTGTCATTCGAGTCCTCGAGGACGCGCAGTACGCGGAACGACTGGACGCAATCTCAAGCGAAACCTTTAAGAGGTCCGGTGGCGAATGGCATCCGCGCCCGTGGGCTGCCAGAATGCAACTCGGTCGCGCTCTGCCGACGCGATCACGACTGGTTGGGCTCTTCTCGGACCCTGCCTGCAAGCCTGAGCAGTTGCTCGCGTTCGCCTGGGCCGCCCGACACGGGTCGGTGGTCGAGTACGACGACGCAGGAACAACCCGCTCCGAGGGGGTCGGTTCGTCTCTCTCCTACGCGTTGGTGTGGGATCTCATTCGATGGGCCAAGCACTCAGGCGCGCGGGTGGTCGACCTCGGCGGGGTGAATGATCCGGAGAAGTCGGGCCCGTCCTCGGCGGACGGCATCACCGAGTTCAAGCGGAGATTCAGCAAACACGAAATCCTCGTCGGCATGGAGTGGGAGTTCGAACCACAACCGATCAAGGCGGCAATCGCGAGTTCGCTCAGTTGGGTCGGCCGTTGCGGTCAGAGGGTGCTCCACCCCGTGGAGTCGCTCGCCGCGGCTGCGCAGACTCGGGTGGGCGGCTCGCCGCCCGTGCGCTGGCCGGCCGAGACCATTGTCCTCGGCAGTTTCGAGACGGCGTTGGGCATCGTGCGGGCCTTGGGGAGAAGTGGCATCACGGTCCACGTTTTGGACCATCAAAGACTTCACGCCGCACATTCGCGCTACGCGACGGCGCACCTTTGCCCAAATCCTGCCGTCAACCCTGACGGGTTTCTTCAAGCGCTACGTGCACTTGCCGAGTCCATGTCCACTCCGCCGGTTCTTTACGTTTCCGCCGATGAGTACATCGCGGTGCTCGCGGCACATCGGGACGAGATTGCGAAGTACTGCCACTTCAATATCTCGCCAACGGATCTTTTAGCGCGCATCTCCGACAAGCTTGCTCAGGTGCAACTCGCGGTCGAGCATGGGATTCCAGTCCCAGAAACGAAAGTCGTGATGAATTTGGACGGCGCGAAAGTGGTGGCCGAGACGATGCCGCTACCCGCGTTCATGAAGGGACGGGATGTGGTGCAATGGCGCCGTGTCTTTGGCGGCACGGTCAAGGGCATCCTCGTGGAGTCGCGCGAGCATCTCGCGAGCGCGCTAGCTCAGGCGCTCGAGCACGACGTGCCCGTCATCGTCCAAGAAGTCATCCCCGGCGATGCGACCCAGCACATGAAGGTGTCGGGATATACCTCGAAGTCGGGCACTCTTCTCGCGGCCTTTACCCTTCGAAAGATTCGCCAGCACCCGCACCGCTTTGGGTTCGGAACCACCGTCGAGACGATCGAGAACCCGGAGTTGCTGGCGCTTGGGAAGTCATTCTTTGCACGCATCGGATACCGTGGAACCGGCTCAATCGAGTTCAAGTTTGACGGACGGGACGGCTTGTACAAGTTGATTGAACTGAACCCTCGCTACTGGCAACAGAACGCGCTGGCTGAGCGCGCGGGAATGAATTTCCCAGTGCTGCAGTACCGCGACCTTCTCGATCTCCCGCTCACCCCGTTGACGGAGTTCAAGAAGGGAGTCCGGTGGGTCAATCTTGGTCGCGACCTCGAAACGGCGCGTGAACTCTGGAAGACCGGCGAGCTCACGCGCGTCGAGTGG
>Ga0163144_10008901_pt1 | contig 21646 bp, 18 predicted proteins | sample OliLak19BULKMAT1_FD_123175 | JGI IMG/M metagenome (GOLD analysis project Ga0163144, IMG submission 123175) | Freshwater microbial mat bacterial communities from Lake Vanda, McMurdo Dry Valleys, Antarctica - Oligotrophic Lake LV.19.BULKMAT1 | ecosystem: Environmental > Aquatic > Freshwater >... | reverse complement strand
GCCACGCCCCTTTTCTTCTGACAGAACCCCGTGCGCGTGAAGCGCGGTACTCCGCGGTTCACGCGTGCGGGGTCAGCGATGCGGAGCACGCTTGTGTAGTCCTTTGCTTCCAGTTGCCCTCGCTCTGCTCTTCTGCCTCGCTGCTCGAGAGGGCACGCCAGTCCGAGAATTCGAACCCCCGAAACTCCGTCGACAGATCCTCGCTCGAATTGCACTGCGTTCGTTTCGGTTCATCGGTGTGCCTCGACAGCCCAGAACACGAAGTGCGTGAGCGCGCGAGGCAGAAGGGCAGCGCGAAGGCCGCTGAAAACAAAGGACTGCACAAGCGTGCTTCGCATCGCTGATTCCGCACGCGTGGACGGCGGAGTACCGCCGTTCACGCGCACGGAATTCTGTCAAGAGAAGAAAAGGGGCGTGGCGGCCAAGTGTGATGTTGGTGCGGCCAAGTGCGGCTTCGTTGCGGCCAAGTGTGATGTTGGTGCGACCAAGTGCGGCATCGTTGCGACCAAGTGTGGTGTTGGTGCGGCCAAGTGCGGCTTCGTGGCGACCAAGTGTGGTGTTGGTGCGGCCAAGTGCGGCTTCGTGGCAGCCAAGTGTGATGTTGGTGCGACCAAGTGCGGCATCGTTGCGGCCAAGTGTGATGTTGGTGCGGCCAAGCGCGGCATCGTTGCGGCGAAGTGTGTTGTTGGTGCGACCAAGTGCGGCTTCGTTGCGGCCAAGTGTGATGTTGGTGCGACCAAGTGCGGCTTCGTTGCGGCCCAGTGTGATGTTGGTGCGGCCAAGCGCGGCTTCGTTGCAGCCAAGTGTGATGTTGGTGGCCATCTCCAGCATCGTCGCACCCCAGTGTGCCTATCCGCCGCCGACCTTGACCTCGTTCGAATCCGGCTGCGTACCAGGCGTTTCCAACGCTCGTTCGCTCGCGATCGAATGCTCAGAGCAACGTCTCGCGCGGCTCACCCTTCGGTGCAGCACGCCGCTCGAGAAGCTGACTCAACATCGCGAACAACACTTCCCGCGCGTACGGCTTACGCAGAAATCCGCTCGCGCGTTTGACCCGCTTCAAGTCGATCGAGGACGCCGTCGCCAGCAACACCGGCAGATCGACAAGTCGCGGATCCGCACGCACGTGCGCCAGTACTTCCTCACCGTCGATCTCGGGCATCGCAAAATCGAGGATGAGCAGATCGGGCAAGGGTTCACGCGCCAACCGATCGATCACTTGCCGTCCGTCGTACACCGTCTCGACTTCGTATCCACGCCCGCGCAACAACGCCGCCAACCCGCGACACACGTCCGTCTCGTCGTCCGCAACCAGCAAGCGCGCTTTCTTCTCGTTCTCTTGTTCGACCTTGGCGATACCCTCGGCGAGCACGCGCAAATCGGCGTACGTCGGCAAACCCTCCGACGCCCACGCCGCTTCGATCGCCAGCTTGAGCGAAAGGTTGTGCCGCTTCAGTTCTTGCCACGCGTCGTAGTCAGGACTCTCCGGCCGCACATCCAAGTCGTCGTGTGTGTCGACAGCGAAGAAGTACTCGGTGTCGACCAAGTATTCCTGCACGACGAACTTCATGAACGGATAGCGCGCGTTCCCCAGTCGCAGCATGTAGCGCGTTTGACTCCCGCACTCTCCGGCGCGCGGCTTCTCGAAACGCTTGAAAAGTTCTTCGAGCGTAGCCACGTCCTCGAAGTCCTTCTCGGTGACGCGTGGTCGTGGAAAAGCCGCACCAGGCCACGCGATCTCGAGGTAGACCTGGATCGCACGGCGCACGAGTCCGGTCGTCATCTTCTCGAGGCGCATGATTGACTCTCGCCTAATTTCGATCGTGCGCACGAGCCGCGAGATCGATCAAGCGGGAGCGCCTCCCGTAGCCTGTGTCGCTCGCATTTTCGCTGTCGCCGGATCGCGGGCGGGATCCGAGCCTGACTCGTGGCTGGGGGCGACTTTCGCAGGCATTTCAGGCACTCGCAGGGTGCCGACGAGATCGTTCACGTCGCCGATCCCTGCTGCATCGAGCATGTCCGAAATCTCGCGCGCCAAGCGTCCGACGACGGCTGGATCGCCAAAGCTCGCCGTTCCGATCTGAACGGCGCGACAACCGACGACCATGAACTCGAGCACGTCGGCCGCCGTCGTGATGCCGCCACAACCGATGACCGGAATCTTGACGCTCTTCGCGCATTCCCACGCGCAACGCAGCGCGATCGGTTTGATCGCGACGCCCGAATAGCCGCCTTGAACGGTGAAAAGGCCCGGTTTTCCGCTGCGCCAATCGACGCTCATGCCGAGCACCGTGTTCACCGCGGTGATGGCGTCAGCACCGGCAGATTCGACTGCGATCGCCATCTCGCTGATGCGTGACACGTTCGGCGAGAGCTTGGCGAAGATCGGCTTCGTCGTCGCACGCTTGACTTCGCTGATGACGCGAGCGGCCATCGCAGGATCGGTCGCGAACGGCAATTTGCCTTCCTGCACGTTCGGACAAGAGAGATTCACTTCGAGCGCGTCGACGGCGTCTTCCTCGGAGAGTTGGCGCGCCACCTCGACGAAGTCTTCGACACATTCTGCGCCGATGTTCGTGACGACGCACGTGTCGATCGCGAGCATCGAAGGCAAGAGCTCGCGCCGGTAGTACGCGAGCCCTTTGTTTTCGAGGCCGATCGAATTCAAGAAGCCGGCCTCCGTCTCGCAGATGCGCGGCGTCGGATTGCCGTGGCGCTCTTTCAGCGTGACCGTCTTGCTGACCAGTCCGCCGATCGAGCGCACGTCGGCCATGTGGCGCATCTCCGCCGCGTGTCCGTACGTGCCCGACGCGGACAGGATCGGATTCCGAAGCCGGAGCGGCGGCAGGTGAATGGCTAGGCGGGCCATGATCGCAATCTACGCGTCCCCTCGCGCCTGGGCAACCGGAGCGTCGGCTGGCGGCTTTTCCCGACGAAAACTGGTCGCGAGCAACACCACGGCGCCGACGGTGATGCACGAGTCGGCGACGTTGAAGGTCGGGAAGTGGTAACGCCAGACGCCGAAGTACACGTCGATGAAGTCGCGCACCGGTCCGAATGGTCGCTCTCGATACCAATGGTCCAGCTCGAGGTCGCGCGCGCGCAGCAGATTGTCGTAGAGGTTGCCCAGAGCTCCCGCGAGGACGAGGACGAAGGCGGCGACCAGCCATGGCCGACCGCGCGGCGTCTTCACCAAGAGCCACACGAGCAAGAGTCCGGCGAGGACTCTGCCGCCGATCAAAAGCCTCGGAAACGAATCGAGTTGCCCGAACGCGGCTCCCGGATTCAACGACAGCATGAACGTGAACCAGCCATCGAAGATCGGATAGCGCAAGTGTCCGTGCCCGCACGCGTCGACGACGAGCGTGCCCGAAGTCTCGGCTGCTTCCATCCACGCGAAAACAGCGCTCTTCGACCACAGGTCCATCGCGATCAGTGCGAGGACGAACACGAAACGCGTCACGATCGCCTGTGCATTGGGTCGCATGACGGTCGGCGTCGACGCGGATGCAGCGCGCGTTTCGATCGACGATTCCGTTTCGGTTTGGAGCGCGCTCATCGATTCAGGCGCTCACTCGCGTTCACAGCGCGCCTTGTTCTTCCTTGCGCTGGCACTCGATGCAGTTGCGTGCGTGAGGCACCATCTTCAGGCGCTCCTTCAAAATCATGTTGCCGCAACCTTCGCACGGGCCGAAGGTGCCGCTCTTGATGCGATCGAGAGCCCCGAGCACTTCGCGCACGGTTCCTTCGTCGCGCTCGAGCAGCTCCAAGCTGAACTCTTGGCTGTAGCTGTCCGTGCCGCCTTCGGCATTGACTTCCTGCGGAACGCCGCGCTCGCCGAGCGCTTCTTGCTCGAGTCGATCGATGTCGCCTGTCAGTGCCGCGAGCATCGTGCGCAAGTGCGCTTCGTAGACTTCCAGTTCCTTCGCCGTGAGTCGCTTCATGGAATGCGGGGGTCGTCCTGGTGCCTGTGTTTCGTCCCGGGTGTTCTGCCGAAAAGCCTGAAAGTGTCGACCTGCGGGGGCGCGCCACCGGAGCGCGAGGGCGAAAAGTATAGGAACGGCCCCCACTCGCCTCAAGCGGGTCCCCGGACGATCGGCGCCTGCGAACTTGAACGCGCCGCGCGCGCGTAGGAGGCTCGGCGCACGATGGGCGGAGCGCGGCGCAAGGAATCGGACAGCGTGCGCGCCCCCCGGGTCGGAGCGGCAGCCGCGGCTGAGTCCCGCCTGCCCGCCGAACTGCAGGAAGGCCTGGACGACTACCTCGTCGCGCTGCGAGCCGAAGCGGGTGCCGCGCGCAACACGCTCACCGCGTACCGAGGTGACTTGGTGCGTTTCTTCACATTCGCCGCCGAGAAGGAGTGCGCGACGCTCGCGCGCATCGATCCCGAGTGCGTCGTCCAGTATTTGACGTGGCGTCGCGCGAGCGGTGCTTCGGAAGCGACTGTCGCGCGCAACATGGCCGCGGTCCGCATGTGCTTGAGGCACTTGGTGCAGAGCGGTGCCTTGAAAAAGGACCCGACCGCGTTGTTGTCCTCGCCGAAACTCGGGACCTCGCTGCCCACGACGCTCTCGCCCGACGACGTCGAACGCTTGCTCGCCGCTCCACGCGGAGAAGCTTGGCGAGTCGAGCGCGACACGGCCTTGCTCGAAGTCTTGTACGCATCGGGTGCGCGCGTTTCGGAGACCGTCGGATTGAAGACCGATGCCGTCGATCCGTCGTTGCGAGTCATCCGACTGACTGGAAAAGGCTCGAAAACAAGGCTCGTTCCGCTGGGGAAGCGCGCTCGCGAGGCTCTGACGCGCTGGGTTCAGAACGGCCGGCGGTTCGTCGCGAAGAACTCGCGCACGGACTCCGTCTTCCTCTCGAAGAACGGCAAGCCGATGCATCGCAACGACGCTTGGCGGGTTGTGAAGCAGTGCGCGCTCGCCGCAGGATTGTCGGACGAGATCTCGCCGCACTCCCTGCGCCACAGTTTCGCGACGCACCTCGTCGAAGGCGGAGCCGACTTGCGCAGCGTCCAAGAGATGTTGGGTCACGCGTCGATCAAGACGACCGAGGTCTACACGCACCTCGACTCAGAAGCGCTGACGGCGCTGCACAGAACGTTCCATCCGCGCGCATGAATCTCGTTGACGAGAGAGCGAGGCGCCGATGCAGCCCGTGAACGATGCCGCTCCGTCGCGCGGGCGTTTGATCGCCGCTTTCGCCGCCGTCTACATCCTGTGGGGATCGACGTACGTCGCGATCAAATTCGCGGTCGAGACCCTGCCGCCGTTCACGATGGCGGGCGTGCGGTTCGTCACGGCCGGAATCATCTTGTTGGCGTGGACCCAGCTGCGCGGTGAGGGCGGCGCGACGCTGCGTCAATGGCGCTCGGCTGCGATCGCCGGTGCGTTGATGATGATGGCCTCGAACGGTCTCGTGTGCTGGGCCGAAAAGCGCGTCGATTCGAGCTTGGCGGCGTTGCTCGTCGCAACCGTGCCGCTGTGGATGATGACGCTGGATTGGGCGCGCCGAGGAGGCTCTAGACCGTCGGCCGCAACACTCACCGGCGTGATCGTCGGTCTGGTCGGCGTGGCGATCCTCGTTTGGCCGGAAGAGGGCCGCGTTCAACTCGATTTCGCCGGCGTCGCGGCGTTGCTCGTCGCAACTCTGTGCTGGTCGATCGGTTCGATCTACACGCGCTCGGCCGATCTGCCCAAGTCGATGATTCGCGCAACGGCGATGCAGATGACGTGCGGCGGCGTGTTGCAGTTCGCGCTCGGCACGGCACTCGGCGAGTTGCAGACGTTCGAGCCCGATCTCGTCACCGCGAAGTCCGTGTGGAGTCTCGCTTATCTGCTCGTCGCCGGTTCGCTCGTCGGTTTCACGGCGTACATCTGGCTCTTGCGCAACACGACGGCGGCGCGCGCGGCGACGTACGCGTACGTCAATCCGATCGTCGCCGTGATCTTGGGCGCGTGGCTCGCGAGCGAGGAAATCACGTGGCGTAGATTGGTCGGCGCGGGCGTCGTCGTCCTCGGCGTCGTCTTGTCGCTCACTGCTTCTGCAAGCTCTCGAGCACGCCTCGCCACGCAGCCACTTCCGCCGGATCCTCCGCCGACTCCGGCGGCAGACTCGCGGCGAGCTTGAGTCCATTTTCGATGCAGCGCGCGGCCTCTGCATTTTCGCCCAACTTCATGTGCGCGCCGCCTTTTTCGATCCACACGCGCGGTGAACCGGGTGCGAGCTCGAGCGTCGCTTCGAACGCGATCAGCGCGTCCTGCGGTCGTCCGGCGAGATTCAACACTTGCGCGAGACGCAGCGCGGCGTCCGCGTCCTCGGGCGAGTGATCCGCGTACCACGCGAAGGGAGCGACAGCTTCCAGAGGCCGTCCCAGGTCGAGGGCCGCGAAGCCGAGGTTCAAGAACGCGACCTTCGTCGGCGTGGGCTCCAGGTTCGAGCGCTCGACCGCCCGCCGCGCGTAATCGAAGCCTTTTTCCAAGTGTTTCTGCGAGTTCAATGCATCGACGACGGCGAGTGAGCGGCACGCCGACGACGCGTTGGAGAGCAGTCCGGCGTCGAGCCCGGCTCGCAGTCCGCGCTCGCATTCGGCGAGCGCACTTTCGAAGTGGGTCTGCGCTCGCGCGGGATCCGTTTCGTTCTCACCGAGCCGCAGGTGCGCGAGCGTCAAGTTGCGAAACGCGGGCGCATCGTCCGGTCGAACGGCGACGGTCTTCGTCCACAACGTGATGTCGTCGTGCCAGATGCGCGACTGCGCTCGAGTCAGCGGAACGAGCGCGAGGACGATCGCGACGCCGACTGCGGCGAACACACTCGCTCGCGCCGGGTGCGCCAGCGCGGCGCGCAAGAGTCCACCGCCGAAGAGCAATGCGAACGGCATGCACGCGAGGTAGCTGTAGCGATCGGCCACGAGTTGCGGCCCCGTCTGCGTGAGGCCCAAGACCGGCCCGACGAAGATGGCGTAGACCAACAAGCCGGCGACGAGCGCCGGTACGCGCTTGCGCCACAGCCACGCGCATGCGGCAACGACGAGCACCGTGACGATCGCGATCGCGAAGCGCGGCTCGGCGGGGCTCGCGACCGCCGGCAACGGCACGAGCGGGATCAGATCGAGCGGAACGAGCGTCTTCCACACGTAGAAGAAGAGTCCGAAGAAGGACTGCGCGATGCGCGAGCCCAATCCGTACGTGGCGAGGTCGCGCATCGCTGCGAACTCGCTCTGTCCCTTCCACGCGAGCAACCCGGCGACGAAGCCGAGCACGAAAAAGCCCGTCTTTTCGCGTACCAAAGCGACGATCGACGAACGTCCGTCGCTCGCAGATCCTCGCAACGTGCCGTTCCAACGCCGCAACACGAAGACGTCCAGCACCAAGAGACCCAGCGGCAATGTCATCCCGAGTCCCTTCGCCGCGAGGCTCAGTGTGTAGCAGACGAGAGCGAGAAGGAGCGCAGTCGTTCGCGCACGGCCGGTGCTCGCCGCGAAGCGCACGTACGTCCAACACGTCAGCGCGAAGAACAGCCCTGAAAGAACGTCGCGTCGCTCGGTGATCCACGCGACCGATTCGACGCGCAGCGGATGCACCGCGAAGAACAATGCTGCGAGTGCTGCAGCTCCGTCGATCTTCCATCCGCGCGCAGCCGAGAGCGAGGGAATGTGTTGGAACAGCGTACGTGCGAAGCCGAAGAACGCGGCCGCCACGACCGCCTGCAACACGATGTTCGTCGCGTGGTACCCGCGCGGTTCCATCCCGTACATCTCGTGATCGAAGCCGAGCGAAACCCACGACAGCGGCTGGTATGGACCCAGGTGAAACGTCGTGAACATCCACCGCAGGTGACTCGCCGACAGCCCGCGCCACGCCTCGTGCTCGACGAAATGCTTGTCGTCGTCCCAGTGCAACCACTGGCCTGCGAGCGACGGTTCGAACGCGACGAAGGTGAGTGCTGCGACGACGAGAGCGCCAAGCCACGCCCTGGAACGCGCGTACGGCCGCTCGATCGACGTCTCTCCCATCTTCGGAGATGAGGATAAGCATCCGTGCACGCGCGACACTATCCTGTTCGGCCACAAAGTCCGGGCAACCGCGCATGATCTCACTCAGTCACGTCTCCAAGCACTACGGTCGCCGCCTGCTCCTCGTCGACGCTTCGTTTCAGCTCGATCCCGGCGAGAAAGTCGGGCTCGTCGGGCCGAACGGCGCTGGCAAGTCGACGGTTTTCAAGCTGTTCGCGGGTGAGGAGGATCCCGACGACGGCGACGTGAACGCGCCGAAATCGTTGACGCTCGGTTGGTTCAAACAAGAAGCCGGCGAGATGTCCGGTCGCACCGTGCTCGAGGAAGCGATCGCCGGCAGCGGGCGCCTCGGCGATCTGCACCACGAACTCGCGCACCTGGAGCGCGAACTCGCCGATCCCGACATCGGCGATCGGATGGACGCGGTGCTCGCGCGCTTCGGCGAAGTGCAGGGCGAATACCAACAGCGCGGCGGCTACGAGATCGAAGCCCGCGCGAAGGAAGTCCTGCACGGACTCGGCTTCGACGACGAGCGCATCGACGGCGACGTCGGCAACCTGTCGGGCGGTTGGAAGATGCGCGTCGCGATGGCGAAAGTCCTGATCGGCGATCCCGACGTGCTCTTGCTCGACGAGCCCACGAACCACTTGGATCTCGAGTCGATCTTGTGGCTCGAAGATTTCATCCGTTCGACGCGCGCCGCGGTGTTGATGACGTGCCACGACCGCGACTTCATGAATCGCGTCGTGACGCGCATCGTCGCGATCGACGCGGGCGAGATGGTGTCGTACGGCGGCGACTACGACTTCTACGATCGCGAGCGCGAAGTCCGCGCGGCGCAACAGAACGCTGCGTTCACGCGTCAACAAGCGATGCTCAAGAAAGAGGAGCGCTTCATCGAGCGCTTCGAGAAGCACGCGGCGAAAGCGGCGCAAGTGCAGTCGCGCGTCAAGAAGCTCGACAAGATCGAGAAGCTCGAAGCGCCGCGAGTGCGCGAGATCGTGCCGTTCGAATTCCGCGAACCGCCGCGCTCCGGCAACGACGTCGTCACGCTCGCCAACGTGTCGAAGCGCTACGGATCACGCGTCATCTACGACGGCTTCGATTTCGAGGTGAAGCGCGGCGAACGTTGGTGCGTGCTCGGCCAGAACGGCGCGGGCAAGTCGACCCTGTTGAAATTGGTCGCCGGTCACGCGCAATCGGACGCCGGTGACGTGCGCCTCGGCGCATCGCTGAAAGTGGGCTATTTCTCGCAGAATGCGCTCGATCTGCTCGACCCGAAGCTCTCGATATACGAGCAGATCGATCACGCGTTCCCGCTCGCGTCGACGCCGAGCAAGCGCAGTCTCCTGGGCTCGTTCGACTTTCCCGGCGACGACATCGACAAGCCGATCTCGGTTTTGTCGGGCGGTGAACGCTCGCGCTTGATCTTGGCGCAGATGCTGTTCGATCCGCCGAATTTCTTGGTGCTCGACGAGCCGACGAACCATCTCGACCTCGTCACGAAAGAGATGCTCGTGCAGACGCTCGAATCGTTCCAAGGCACGATGCTGTTCGTGAGCCACGACCGCACGTTCTTGCGCGGTCTAGCCAATCGCGTGCTCGTGCTGTCGGGCGAGGGGCAGAAGCCCGAGCTCCACCATCGCAGTTACTCACAATGGGTCGAGCACTCGGGGCTCGAAGCACCGGGCGTGCACCGTTAGCCCGCGCGCGATGCGTTGCGCGTCGCGTCCCACTCGCATCGCTCGATGGGTCGAATTCGGTCTGCTCGCCGTCTCGTTGCGGGCGGACCGGATCCTCGAACTCTGCGGAGCGACCCCAGCGGAGTTCGGGGACTCGACTCGTTCACGGCGTGCGGAAGTGGACGTTGGCGTTGATGATGTTGCCGACACATTCGCCGGAATCGGAACCGTCGACGTTGTCGAACGCGTAGTGAATCCCGCCGTACAGGCGTGACTGAGCAGCCTCCGCGGCCGCAGCCGCGAAATTCTGGAACGTTCGATTGGCGAAAGTGAGCTCCGGATTCAGGCGCGTGTGGCAGGTGTCCGTGAACGCGATCGGACCGAGCATGTCCATCAGCACGACGGCTGCCGCGCCCGACTGCGACGAATGACCCGACGTGTACGTCGGGAAATTCGGCGTGCCGAGCAGGGGATCCCACGCGGCATCGATGTTCGTGCGGATGTACGCGATCGGGCGTTCGAGGTAGCCGATGTACTTCGCTCTCCAGCACGTGGTGAAGGCATCTGCGACCGCGATGCCGACGCGTGCGAACGCTTCGGCTCCGCGGTCGAGCGCGAGCGGCAATTCGCCGCACATTTGGCAAGTGATCGCGATCCAGTGACCCGGCGGCGTCCCGGTCGCCGTCGCACCGTCGGCCCAGTAGCTCGCGAGCGCGATCTGGTCGGAGGTGAGGTTCGCTCCGGCATCTCCCGTCGTGTTGTAGACGAGCAGCGCCTGTGCATACCAAGCCGACGTGGTGGCAGTGGAGTAGGCCGGGGGGCCGATGGGCGCGCACTCGCTCGTGTCGTCGACCGCGAACGTGCGCAGATTTCCCCAGCACGGCAGCAGTCCGACTCCCGTCGCGGGCGACACCGGAGTCCAGCCGCCCGCTGCAGGAAGCACCGGCGGTACGAATGCGGAACCGCATGCTGCTTGCGCCGCGATGCCGTCGGCCGCAGCCCAGATCAGGATCGCATTGGCCACGGCCTCACCGTGCGCAACCGAGCGCGCGATCACATCGGCCGGTTGGGCGGCCTCGAACTGCGTCGAGAACTGCTCTTCGAGCGCGTTGATCTCGCTCGTGGACGTGCTGAAAAAACTCGCCCCGATGACCGCGAGTGCGCGATTCGCCACCGTCGGCCAATGGTGCGGAGCGTTGACCGGCGCCGGCAGCGTGCCTGCGGGGAGGCCGTTCAATTGACCCTGCAGCGTTTGGTAACCGGTCATGCCCGGCACGATGGACTCGTACAGAGTGACGCCGACGTACCCGAAGATGCGCGACGCAGCCGGCGGGTTCACGCCCGTGGCTTTCACGCGCATGTAGAAGAGCTCGTGCCATTGCAAAGCGACCTCACTGTCGTAGGTCGATGCAGCAGCTGAGCTGGAGAGACCCGGTGCCGGATCGTCGTTCGATCCTCCCGAACAGGCAGTGCCGAGGAACGAGAGGGACGCGATTGCAAGACTGGACAGCGCACGCTGAATGTGTGTGGACATGGGGAATTGTGCCTGTGAGGAGTGGTGCGGATTGCCGAAGGGGCGCGCTCTCACGCCCGGCAGTGCGTTACGCTCGTCCAAGTGGATCGCGCAAGGAACAGGGACGCAGTAGGGAGCCCGTCGCCGGGAGCCGTTCCGAATCCGTCGCAGATTGCGCTGCGAAAAGCGCAATTCCACTCTCAATCCTACCTGAGAAACGCACGCGCGCCGAGATTCCGCGGGTCTTTGAAAGAGTGCGGTCGGGCACTTCTCGGCGTGATCGCGTGCGCCGCGCTGATCGTCACCGGCACCGTATGGTTCTGGACGCGCTCCGACTCGCGGACCGAAGAGATCGAGTTCGCACCCAGGACGACGATTCACGTGAGCACGCTCGATGCTACGGCGCTCGATGAAGAAGAACCCCCGCCCCCGCGTTTCACGATCGAGCGAGTCGACGCGCGCGTTTCGCCGGGGACGCTCGTTCCGTCCAGTGCAGGCACAAGCTTCGGCACGATCACGGTCCGCGCGCGCCTCGCACCAGGCGGCGCGTCGGCGCTGTGGACGCTCGACATCGACGACGTGTCTCTACTCGCGCGCGATTCGCACGCCGGGCGCACGAGCATCGCCGTGACGGGAACCGCAATCGAAGTCGAGCGTCGGTCCCCCGCCGTGCACCGTCTGCGCGGACGCACGTCTAGAGCAGCGAGTCGCACGCAGCAGATCGTGCTCGACGCCGAACGCTCCCACGTGATCGTCGATCTCGATTTTCTCGCGGCTGTGAGCGTCGAGGGACGTGTCGTCGACGCCGCGGGTCTGGCCGCCGCAGCGAGCGACGTGTGGCTCACGCCCGTTCTCGACGCGACGCGCGCGGCGGAACCCGTGCTGGATCTGCACGCAGAGACCGACGCGGGCGGGTACTTTCGGTATTCGGACGTGCTGCCGGGACGCTTCGATCTGGCCGTGGGTGAGCGCCGGTTCCCTCTCACGCGCGTCGAGGGTCTGGTTGCCGCACAGCCCGTGACGACGATCGAAACCATACGCCTCCCCGAGTTGCACGCTCTGCGTCTGCGCGTCGTCGACGCACGCGATCTACCGGTGACGGACGCGCGCCTCTGGAGTCGCGGATCGCGCGGCGGTGCTTTCGACGTCGCGACCGACGCTTACGGCGAGGCGACCGCTGAAGGTTTGCCTGCGGGCCGCTGGCGAGTCTTCGCGCGATCGATGGCGCGCGGCCGTGCAAACGTCTCGGTCGAACTTCCGCTCTCCAATCCGAACGAGAGCTTGGAGTTGCGGCTGCGTGCGCCGTAGTTCGGCCGAACGAGGAGCGCCGAGGAGTGCGTCGAAACGAGCTGACGCTTGTCAGTGGACGCGACTCCGGCGATGCTCGCGGGTCGTGTTCCGTTCATCGATCGCTGTTCTTGCGCTCAGCGCCTGCCTCCAGTCGAGCGGCGGGCGGTTGCCGAAGGACGAACTGCCTGCGGATTTCGGAACGCGCTCCCTAACGCTCTTGCAACCACCCGATTTCAGGTTGCGCACCGACACGCCGGAGCAGATCGCACTCGGCCGCAAGCTCTACTTCGATCCGATCCTGTCGATCGATCGCTCGGTGTCGTGCGCGTCGTGTCACGATCCGGCACACGGATTCGCGGACGGTGAAGTGACGTCGCCGGGCGTGCTCGGGGGTCGCACCGAGCGCCACACGCCGAGTCTGTTGAACCGCGGTTTCGGCCTGCGTTTTTCGTGGTTGGGCAACGTCGAAACGCTCGAAGCGCAAGTGTTGCTGCCGATTCCGAACGAACGCGAGATGGGCCTGTCGCTCACGGACGCCGTCGATCGCCTGCGCGCCGACGAAGCGTACGCACGGCAATTCCAAGCGGCGTTCGGCGCGCGCCCGGGCATGTCGAATCTCTCGACCGCGCTCGCAGCGTTCGTTGCGCGCATCCACACCGACGAGAGCGCCGTCGATCGTTTCCAGAGCGGCGTGTTCGACGCGCTCGACGATCGCGAGCGAGCAGGTCTGTGGCTCTACGAGAGCAAGGCGAACTGTTGGCGTTGCCACACAGGGCACAACTACACGGACGAGTCCTTTCATGCGACGGGCATCGGTGCTCGCGACGGCAAGCTCGAGCGCGCGCGCGCCGCATTCACTGACGACGAGCTCGATGTCGGCCGATTCAAGACGCCCACGTTGCGCGGACTCGCGCTGACTGCACCGTACATGCACGACGGCTCCCTCGCGACGCTCGAGGACGTGGTCGCGTACTACCGCCGTGGTGCGCACGGAGTAACAGGCTTGGACGAGCGCATTCGACCGCTCGAGCTCGCCGACGACGAAGCGCGCTCGCTCGTCGCTTTCTTGCACGCACTCTCGCGGCCGGCCGGCAACTGATGGCTGCTCTCATCACGATCGAAGGCGTGGAAAAGAGTTTCCACGGCACGAAGCTGTTGAACGGCGTCTCGCTGGTCGTCGACGACGCGGAACGCATCGCGCTCGTCGGCCCGAACGGTTCGGGCAAGTCGACGTTGCTGTCGATCATGGCTGGTCGCGAGCAACCCGAAGCCGGAAAACGCACGTTGCGCCGCGATTTGCGCCTGGGTTGGTTCGAGCAAGAACCGTCGATGCCGCGCGGCGTCAGCGCGCGCGAGGCGATCCACTTGGGCGCTTCCGAGCGGACGCTGATCCTGTCCGAACTCACGCAAGTGCACGATTCGCTGTCGACGGTCGCGCACGGTCGGTTGGACGGAATGCTCGCGCGGCAAGCGCAATTGGAAGCCCAACTAGAACGCTTCGGCGGGCACGACGTCGAGCACCGGATCGAGCACATGTTGCGCGACCTCGGGATCGCGGATCCGGAGCGATCGTGCGACACGATGTCGGGCGGCGAACGTCGCCGTGTCGCGCTCGCACGCCTGTTCTTCAGCGCGCCCGACCTGTTGCTCTTGGACGAACCCACCAATCACTTGGACGCGTTCGTCACCGATTGGCTCGAGGATCGGCTGCTGGAGAGCGCGATTCCATTCGTGATGGTGACGCACGATCGCTATTTCCTCGACCGCGTCGTCACGCGCATCGTCGAGATCGATCGCTCCGTACTCGTGTCGTACGACGGCAACTACGGCGAGTATCTCGAGCAGCGCGCCGAGCGCATCGAGACGGAAGAAAAGAGCGAAGCGGCGCGCGCCAACATGCTGCGCCGTGAAACCGTGTGGATGCGCCGTGGGGCTCCGGCGAGATCGACGAAACAAAAGGCGCGCATCGAGCGCTTTCACGATCTCGTCGACGGCAAGCTCGACGCTCGTGGTGCTGCACTGGAATTCGAGCTGCCGCCCGGCCAACGCCTAGGAGCGAAGGTGATCGAGCTCTCGCGTGCCGTCGCGATGCGTGGCACGAAACGCGTGATTGCGCCGCTCGACCTGTCGATTCGGCCGGGCGAGCGCATCGGCATCGTCGGTCGCAATGGAGCGGGAAAAAGCACGCTTTTGGAGCTGTGTCGCGGAGCGCTGGCACCGGCGTCGGGTTCGGTCGTGATCGGCGAGACGGTGAAGTTCGCGTGGATCGACCAAACGCGCAGCACGCTCGATCCGGAGAACACGGTCGTCGAGGAAGTCGCGGGCAAGAACGATCATGTCGCTGTCGGCGATCGATCGATGCACGTGGCGGCTTTCCTCGAACAGTTCCTCTTCCGCGGCGCGATGAAGCACGCGTTGATCGGACGCCTGTCGGGCGGCGAGCGCAATCGCGTGCTGCTCGCGAAGCTCTTGTGCCAAGGCGGCAACGTGCTCGTGCTCGACGAACCGACGAACGATCTCGATCTGGCCAGCTTGCGCATGCTCGAAGAAGCGCTGGTCGCGTTCACCGGCACTGTGCTCGTCGTCAGTCACGATCGCTGGTTCCTCGATCGCGTGGCGACGAAGATCCTGCTCGTGGATGGAGCGGGCGGCGTGCGCGAACACGTGGGCGACGTGTCGTCGTTGATCGAAGAGATCAGTGCGAGTGCAAAAGCAGCGGAAGCGTCGACGAAGCCGACTCCTGCGCGCGTCGAGCGTGTCGACGAAGCGCCGAAGAAGAAGAAAGCGCTCGCGCCCTGGGAGCAACGCGAGTACGACGGTCTGCTCGACAAGATCGGCACGCTCGAGAGCGAACTGCACACGCTCGACGAAAAGCTCGCCGATCCGGCGCTCTACAGCGGCCCGAAACACGAGTTGGAGCGCGTGAACTCACGCCGCAGTGAGCTGAAATCCGCGATCGAAACGCACTACGCGCGCTGGGAAGAACTCGAGACGATCTGACGCTTCGCGCGCTGCTCGGAAGCGAGCCTTCGTATCGGCTTCGGCGGCGGGACCATCCTCGAGAACCTTTCGATTCCCGACGGGCCGCGTTTTCGACGCTCAGTGTGCGCGTCTGTCGCCGCTCGTCAACCGCGCTGGACGGCTCGCAGACAAACGCGACACCCATCCGGTTCGCAAGCCCGGCACGTTACGCGTTCGCAGACTCCACATGCACTCGCGCACGCAGCGCAGGTCAGGTGCCCGTCGGCATCGCAGGCGTGGAAGGCGAAGGTCGGTTGCGAGCAGGCCTGGCAAGCGCGCGGCAAATGTGCGCGCAGGAACGGATCCCACGGCACGACGAGCGGGATCTCGCGCTTTCTGCGCAGGAGCACGAGGTCGCACACGGACGCAGGGTATTCGAGCTCGACTGCTGCGGTGAGTCGAAGGCGCACGTCGATCGCGAGCCGCGTGGCCAATTCGACGAGCTTGTGGTCGCGCTGACGCACGATCGCGGCGCGTTTCTGCTCGAGCACTTGCTCATCGGTTCCGCGACGCCGACGCAGCGCCTCGTCGAGCAACGTCTGGTGGTAGTCGACGAGGCGCGTCGCATCGCGCGCCATCCGCGCCGCGAGACGTTGGCGCAGCGGCTCGAGACGCGTTGCGAGCAGCGCGCGTGCGTGCGGCTCGGACAGCGACGCGGCACGCGCTGCCGACACGGGAGCACCGGTCATTGCAGCGGGCTCGGCCTGCGGTAACTGTGCGAGCAGCGCGCGTGCCCACGGCGCCGAAACGAGCTGCAGGCCGCACTCGACAGCCACGTACTCGCTGATCTCGAGACGCTCTTCGCCCACCGCTTCACAGCGGAATTCGAGGATCGTGGCGTGCAAACGCACGCTGCGGGTGCCGAGCGCGCGCAGGGTGCCGTTCAAGGCCTGGACTTTGTGCACCGCCGAGGCGACGACGCCCTGCGCTGCCGCGCGCGGTGCGAGATGCGCCGATGCCGCGTGTCCCCGACTCAACGCCCGTTCGAGACACCAGCGCAAACCCGCGGATTCGAGCGGCAATGGAGTTTCGCCCGCGGCGGGAGCGCCGAGGATGCGCACGCGCGCAGCTTCCGACAAGCCGGTAGCTTCCCGCAATTCCGGCGTGAGCACGCTGTCGACTCCGCCGTCGGGATCAAGTTCCGCGAGTCCGCCTTCGCGCTGGATGAACGCCGAGAGGAACGCGCTCGCGATGGCGGCGCCGTCGTTCGTGTTCGCGCTCATACCTCGAGATCACGCCCGAAGGCGGCTTCCTCGAACTGCTTCACGCCTTCGTAGTCGTCACGCGCAGCCAGCATCCGATCGCCGAGCTCGTCGAAGCGCTGGCGCAGCTCGTGCGCGTCGCCGGCACCGGCGTAGAGTTCGAGCACGAGCTCCTGGAATTCGAGTTCGTCGTCACCGAGTCGCCCGAGGATCGCGTCGATCTCGCCGACGACGAGCTCGAACATGTTGATCTTCTCGTCGAGGACGCGCAGCACCTCTTCCTCGAGCGTGCCAGCCGTCACCAGATTGAAGATGTAGACCTCGCGCGTCTGCCCGATGCGATGCACGCGGCCGATGCGCTGCTCGATGCGCATCGGATTCCAGGGCAAGTCGTAGTTGACGATCGTACGCGCGAATTGGAGGTTGAAACCCTCGCCGCCCGATTCGGAGCTGACGAGCACGTCGTGATCGGCGGCGAAGTCGGCGATCGCGGCCGATTTGCGTTCCGGGCTCAAACTGCCGTGGAAAAGGGCCGGCGTTCGTCCGGCCGTGCGCGCGAGCGCGGTGAGGTGCTCGATGTTCGCGAGGTGTCCGGTGAAGAGCAGGATCTTCTCGCCCTGCCGACGCTTGAAGAGATCGAGGAGCAGCGCGTCCTTGGCGGCCGAGGTGATCGCCGCCGCGCGCTCGCCGAGGGACGCGGACAGTCTCGCGCCGACGATCGAGGCGGCCGCGACGGGTGACGAGCCGGCTGCGCGCAAGATTTCGGACGCGACCACGCGCGAAAGAGTTTTCGCTTCCAAACCCGCGCGCACTGCTCGACCGACGTCGGCGTACAGCGCGCGCTCTTCCTCTCCCGGCGCGGCGCGCAACGTGGCGGCGAAGCGCGGCGGCAGTTTCGCTTCGGCGAGAGCGCGCGTGTTGCGGATCATCACCTGGCGCAGGATCGACCGCAGGCGCTCGGGTTCCTTGACCGTCCTCCCACCGCCCGGACCGACGAATGCGCGCTTGAATTCGGCCTCCGTCGAAAACAGGCCCGGCTTCAAGAGCGTGATCATGTTGTAGATCTCGACGAGATCGTTCTCGACCGGAGTCGCCGAGAGCAGCATGAGGAAGCGCGAGCGCAATCGATCCACGAGCTGCCACGAGCGTGTGCCGCGGTTCTTCAAGCGGTGCGCTTCGTCGACGATGACGAGATCGAACGAACTGCGCGCGATTTCGTCGGCGTGGGTTGCGAGACGCGCGAGCCCGAGCGAAGCGATCAACACTCCGCCCTCGCGCCATATGGCCGGACGATCGCGTGCCTCATCGCCTTCGACGATGGTCGCAAAGACGCCGAACTTGCTCTCGAGTTCGTCGTGCCACTGTTGGCGCAAGGCGGGCGGAACCAGGATCAAGACGTTCTTGACGAGGCCGCGCAGGAGGTACTCCTTGAGGCACAAGCACGCCTCGACCGTCTTGCCCAGGCCGACTTCGTCGGCAAGGAGCACGCGGCCGTAGTACTCGCGCAGCACGCGCTGCACGGTGCGCAGTTGGTAGTCGTAGCGGTCGACGCCTTGCACGTGCCCGAGCGCCAGCAAAGTCTCGAAGGAGGACAAATCGAGAACGTCAAGAGCTCTCAACCGCAGGCGGTAGTCGGCGAGCCGCGTCGCGGGATCCAGCAGTTCATCCGCGTCCAGATCGATCTCGAGCGGCCGAAACCGCAGCGCGAGTTCGGGCATCGTCGGTGCCGGGATCGAAGGCGTTGCGGTGGCGGACTGCGTCGCGCTCTTCGTGCGCGGGGCCTTGCTCGAAGGAGAGCTCTTCGCGCGCGTTGTCCGCGGTTTCGGCTGCTGCGCTTGCCCCTGTTTCCTGCGCAGTGTTTCCAAGCGCACGCCGTACTCGACGAGCATGGCGCGCAGGCTGGGATGCGCTCGGTTGGTGGCGAGCAGCCGGGCTCGCTGCAGGATGTCTGTGGCTTCCTCGACCCGTCGTAGTTCGATCGCGGTTTCGAGTGCGAAGGCCTGTAACTTGAATTCGCCCGTACGCCGACGGGCCGTGCGCAGGATCAGTTCGTCCACCTCATCGCCGCGACCATTGCGCGCGAGGAGCAGCGCGAGGTGCCGCAGTTGCTCCAAGTTGGCGGGTTCCCCGAAGTTCTCTTCGGGCGTGGGAGGATGAGTCGGTGGAGCCGGCGGAAGGGGCGTCGGAGGTTGAATCGTCGCTCGATCGTGTTCCGTCTTGTTCGCCGGGCCGGGCGAGGCCTCGCCGTCGGTCGCCCGAACGATCAGTCGGTTTTCGTCGCGAGGCGCGCCCGCGTCCTCGCCGGCGAACAGACCAAGTTGCCCTGCACGCGCAAGCAACCGCGCTCGAGCCGGAGTCGAAGGCTTGGCTTTTTGCCCCGCAGGGAGATCTGCTCGTTCGTCGCTCATCGCGGAGGCCACAGCATAAAGCCGCACGCGTCAGGCCGTAATGGGGTCCGTCACGGAGAACTGTGGTCGCCGTTTCCGGCTGATCAACCGTCCCGAGCGCGTTGCCTCAGCACCCGACCGCGACCCAGTCGTCCAGCTTGTCGCGCGCTTGCGGCATGCTCAGGCGCGAATTCCGTGTCACCGGAGTGCGGCAAAACCGGCTGATCCGCGCAGCGGTTCGTGAGCTTACCCGCCGAGTGCATCCCTGGCGCACGGGTTCGATGCGCGAACTTGACCTGTTCTGTAGTTGACCGCCTAACGGCATGCCGGTCAGTGGCGCGGCAAAGCCGCGTCCTCTGCATCGCCTTGTTAGATTGTCTCGACATCCGACTATCGTGCGTACCAGTAGCCGGGTCGACGGCGGCCGTGGGCAATGGCGAGGATCTGGATCGTGCCCTCGAGATCGCGGTAGATCAGGACGAACGGAAACCGCCGCATGACATATCGACGTGTGCCCTCAAGGTACTGCGGCCAGCGGCTTAGCGCTGCGGTGATTTGGGCCAATGCATGAGCCAGCTCAGCCATAAAGACGGCCGCGACCAGTGGGCTGCGCTCCGCGTACCGTCGCCATGGGGCACTCGCCTCGCTACAGCCTCCGAATGGAACAGCTGGCGTTCAGACATCAGGCACCGAGAATGATCCGTCGAGCCGCAGACCACGGCACCAGTCGAACGGCGCCGCGTTCGATTTACTCGACACGCTGGGCGATCTCGGCTTCCCACAGAGCCTCGGCGTTGGGATCCAACGAGTCCTCGAGGCTGTCGACGAGCGACCCCGCCAAAGCTGCCTGCGCTTCGGGCGAGAGCTTGAGGGCATCCTCCAGGATTCGAGTTTCGGAGGGTTTCATAGAGTTGACTCTAGCACAGCGCGAAGCGCACACCCTGTGCGTCTACGACCATGGAGCGGGTCCCGCGTTGTACGTCGGCGCCATGTTCAATGGACGCTACGGCGACCTCGCACGCGTCGACGGCGCGACTTGGGGCGCCTGTGAATACGGCCTCTTCCAGGAGGAGGACTACTCGGCGCCGAACGAATCGTCGGGAAGCTGCGCGCGTAGCTCGTGCGGCTGCGGTCAGCGGCCGAGCGGCGGGGCCCGGTCCAAGCGCCCGGCTGCGGGCGTGCCGTGACGGTTACCGTCGACCGGCGCGCGGGTCGGCTCGCCGCGCAAGGCCAAGCGAGCGTCGCGAGCGATGCGCTCGTGCTGTCGATCCGCAAAATGAACAACTCGGCCGTGCTCTACATCCAAGGGACGTCGATCGCGGACGGCGCGGGCAGCGCGTTCGGAGACGGACTGCGCTGAGCCGGCGGGGCCGTCACGCGCCTCGGCATCCAAGCGAACGTCGGCGGAGCGTCGCACCATCCGGGCGCGAGGAATTTAGCGTTGTTCGTCGCTGGCGCGCTCGTCGGCGGCGAGACGCGCGTCTACCCCGCGTGGTATCGCGGCGCGGCCGCGTTCGGCACGAGCGCGACGTTCAACCTCACGAACGGCGTGCGTGTCGTCTGGACCCCGTGAGGGACACGAACCCTTCAACCGCGGTGGACGGGTTCGTCGTTGGGTCCGGACATGCAGGTCAGAGAGTTCCGACCACGGCGAGCGTGGTCGGTGGCGCGCGGGTTGATCCACTCGTGGCGCGGACAGGCTGGATTCAGAAGGTTAGAGGGGCCGCGCGCGCAGGGTGCCCGAAGCGCGTCCGCGCGACCGTCGCGGCGAGTTCGAGCACCCGAGATCCGGGCGCGCACCTACTTCTTCTGGCCGCGACGCAACCCCGAGCCTGTTGTCGCCGACGGGCCGACCGCTCTTGCGCCGGTACGGGTTGAGGCCGCCTTCGTCTTCTGCTTGCGGGCCGGAGCCTTTCGACGGGCCTTGCGCGCAGGCGCAGCGGGTTCTCTCTCGGCCGGGCCGAGCTCGAGACCGAACAGCTCTTCCAGGCCCTGCGTGCCAAGGACCCTGTCCGCCGCGGGCCCAGCTTGCGGGAGCGCGAGTGCGTGGCCGGCCTCGGCGATCAGGTCCTTTTCGTCCACCTGACGCAGCGCGAAGAAGAGTTCCGGCGATCGTTCGAGCCGCGCTCCGACGCCGTAGAGCGCGGCCGCGACGTGCTTGCACATCGAGGCCGAGTCGGGGCAGGTGCAGGAGAGGCGGATCTCCGTCGGAGCCGGGAAGAGCCCGGTCTGCGGGTGGCACAGGCGCTCCATCACGCCCTTCGCGAAGCGGCCTTGCAGGAGCTCCACCACGGAATCGATCGCTCCCGCGCAGTCCTTGCAGAGCGCCTTCCAACGCGCCTTCGCGAGCGGCGTCACCTCGATCGAGACCCGGTAGAGCGCGGAGCCGCTCACGCGTGCCGCGACGGTGCCGGGGCTGAGCGCGAGATCGACCACCGAGCCGTTGCGCACGTACGTCCGCCCGCGCGGCAAACGATTCGAGTAGTCGCTGTAGCTCTCGAGGTTCTCGCACCAAGCCTTGCCCCAGAACG
>Ga0163144_10008900_pt1 | contig 21646 bp, 13 predicted proteins | sample OliLak19BULKMAT1_FD_123175 | JGI IMG/M metagenome (GOLD analysis project Ga0163144, IMG submission 123175) | Freshwater microbial mat bacterial communities from Lake Vanda, McMurdo Dry Valleys, Antarctica - Oligotrophic Lake LV.19.BULKMAT1 | ecosystem: Environmental > Aquatic > Freshwater >... | reverse complement strand
GGCGACGACGTTTTCCGTCTGGCCGATGCGGTGCGTGCGGTCGATCGCCTGCGCCTCGGCGGCGGGATTCCACCACGGGTCGTAGAGAATCACGTAGCTGGCGGCGGTGAGGTTCAGGCCGAAACCGGCGGCTTTGAGCGAGAGCAGGAAAACGGTTTTCGTCGGATCGGCCTGAAACTGGTCCACCAGATCGGCGCGGTTCTCCGTTTTGCCGGTGAGGATCAGATGACCGATCCCATCGGCGACGAGCCGGTGGCGGATGATCTCCAGCATCTCGACGAACTGGCTGAACACGAGGACCTGGTGGCCCTCGTCGCGCAACTCTTCAAGCCGCTCCAGCAACGCCTCCAGCTTCGCGCTCGGCAGGTCGCGGTGCGCGGGATCCACCAGCGCCGGGTGGCAGCAGATCTGGCGGAGGCGGAGGAGGCTGGAGAGGACGTTGAAGCGGACGGCGGAGAGGGCGGTGTTCGTCTCCACGCCGAGGAGCTGGGCGCGCGCGCGCTTGAGCTCGGCGTCGTAGAGTTTGCGCTGCTCGCCCTCGAGCTCGACGACGAGATCGTCCTCGGTGCGCGACGGCAGATCAGGCGCGGCCTGGGCTTTCGTGCGGCGCAGGAGGAAATGCCGCACGCGCCGGTGCAGCCGCGAATGGGCCTCCGGGTTTGTATCGCTGTAGTGGCGACGAAAGGCGGTTTGCGTGCCCAGTAATCCCGGTTGGGCAAACGCGAACAGGCTCCACAGGTCGGTGAGCCGGTTCTCGATCGGCGTGCCGGTGAGGACGAGCCGGTGATGCGTCTTCAGCTCGCGCACGACGCCCGCGACCTGGCTGCCCGGGTTCTTGATGAACTGGCCTTCGTCCAGCACCACGGCGTCCCACGCCTCGGACTGGAAGCGCGGGGCGTTGAGCCGGAGCTGGGTGTAGTTGGCGATGAGGAGCCGTTGAGAGTCGAGTGCTGAGAGTTGAGCGACCGAGCCGGCGAGAGCGGGGTTGAAGGTGACGGCGTTGAGCGAAGGGGCGAAGCGCTCGGTCTCAACCATCCAGCCGTGGGTGACGCTCTTGGGGCACACCACGAGCACGCGCAGCGGCTCGGTGGGATGCGCGGTCTTTTTGGTCTCGGCCAGATGCAGCAGCCAGGCGAGCGTCTGCACGGTTTTGCCGAGGCCCATGTCGTCGGCGAGGACGCCGCCGAGGCCGAGGGCGGAGAGGTGGGAGAGGAAGTGGAATCCTTCTTTCTGATACGGGCGGAGCGTGGCGCGCAGGCCAGCGGGCAGGTCGGGCGCGGGCTGCGTCGCGAGGGCCTGGGCGCGCTCGCGGAGGGCGGCGGCGAGCTTGGCGTCGCGTTCCTCCAGCAGGTCGGATTCGGCGGCGAGCTGGAGCAGGTGCACGCGGTGCGTGCGCGTCCGGCCGTCGGCGAGCACATCGGCGGCATCGAGCCCGAGCCGGCTGAGCGCTTCGTCGGTCGAGGCGTTGGCCGCGGAGCTGGCGAGCTCGAGCCGCTGCCAGCCGTGTTTGCCGAGCCGCACCCATTTGCCGCGTGCCTTGGTGAGCAGCGCGATTTCCTCGGCGGTGAGCTTGGTGTCGGAGACGCGGAGATTGACGGTGAGATTGAACCAGTCGCGGCCGGCCACTTCGGCGGGCGCGGCCGAGAACTCGACGTGCGCCTCCAGCGGCGGGCCGAGCAGGTTGGCGAGCCCGGGCGAGGCGTCGACCGTGAGGCCCGGCGGCAGCGACGCGTGCCAGGCGATGAACTCGTCGGGAAACTCCGCGTCGACCTGGCGGCCCCAGGCGCTTTCCCAGTCGCGCCAGGCGAGATTGAAGTCGGCGAGCCGGCCGCTCGCGCCCTGGGCGGTGACGAGGTCGAACTCGAGCAACGGTTCGCCGGGGCGGCGGGGCGGGGGGGCACCGCGCGGCGTCCATTGCCAGCCGGTGTTGATCCAGTGCTGCTCGATCGGGAGATCGTCGGCGCGCGCGAAGAGCTGCGCGTGGAACTCCATCGTGTCGTCGTTGCCGGAGGTTGGCGTGAGCCAGCACTTGAGCCGGGGGCGCAACGGCACGCGGCGGACGTCGCGCTCGAGCGCGGCAGGAAGGCGCAGGCCGGCGGCGCGCAGGCGCGTCATGATCTTCGTGTCGCTCAGCGCCCGGGTGGGCAGCGGCGTGGCGGGCGTGGGTGGCGGGCCCTGCCAGACGCGCTGTTCGAAATAGTAGAGCGGGTTGGGCCGCAGCGTGATCAGCGTGGCGCGGGAGGCATCGCGACCGTCGGCCGTGATCAGTTTCAGATCGAGGCGCTCGGCCGCGAGGGTCGAGACGCTGGCCTGCAGGGCGAGGGGTGCGGACTCAATCGTGAACGGACGGCCGTCCGGCAGCACGAACGCCTCGCGCGCGGCGCGGGTGCGGAAGAGATTGGCGGTCGCCTCGGGCGCGAGCGGCTGCTTGAGCGTGGGGCCGATGAGGCCGGCGGTGCATTCGGCGGCGAGGGCGACGCCGAGTGCGGCTTCCGCGGGCGGGAGATGATCGAAATCGATCGGCCGCGCGGTCGCGAGCAGGCCGAACCATTTCTGCGGCGGCGAGCGCCAGGCCTTGCCGGCTGCGATGCGCGTCTCGATCAGGATGCCGCCTTCGGGCCGGACGCGGGCCCGCAGACCGGTGACGTCGGCGGTCGCGAGATGCGTGCGCGCGGGTGAAGCGGCATCGTCGGCCACGGACAATGCGCGCTGCCAGGCGGCGAGCTCGTTCTGCACGAGCCGGTCGTCGATCGCGGCGCGCAGGGCGGCGGTGTTGGTGAACGGGCGGAAAACCTCCGGGATCGGCCGGCCCGAGTTTTCATAATCGAGGGCGATGTAGTGCCAGAGCGCCCAGGGATCGGCGGGTGCGGTGGCGTGATCCCACCAGCCGGCGAACGCGGGCGCGTAGAGCGGCGCGGCGCGCGGCGGCGTATACTCGAAACCGTGGCGCAACAGCGTGCCGGGATAAAGCGTGCCATGAGCCTGCACGAAGTCGGCGAAGAGGGCGGCGAGGTTTTCGATCTGGTTCAGTTCCGCGGCGGTCAGCGTGCGGCCGAGTTTTTTCGCCAGGACCGGGCTCCAATGATCGCGAAACGCGGCTTTCCCGGGGGGCAGCGGCGCCGAGGCCGGCGGGAGCGGGGCGGCGGCGACGCGGAGATGCGACGCCGGCTCGGGGAGCGGTGGCGGAACGTTGGCCGGCGGCGCACCGCCCGTGGCCTGCAGCTCCACGTCGGCGATCCAGGCGAGACCGGCGGCGAACACGTGCTTGCAGTCGCCGGTCCGCGGGCAACTGCAGCGCGAGCTCCACTTGCCGCGGGTGAGGAACAGCGTGACCCGGTAGAGCTCTTCGCCCTGCACGCGGGCTTCGACGTAGTGGTCGGCGCCGGCCCAGACTTTCTGCACGTGCTTCTCCGCGAAATACGTCGCGCCGCGCTCGCGCGCGTTCGCGCGCAGGTGGCCCAGCCACGCATGCAATGCGGCCAGCGCTTCGGGCGTCTGCACACTGCGCATGATGGACGGACGCGTTTTGGCCATGAATGATTTGTTGGGGCGCGTTATTTTTGGCGCGCCGGATTAGGTAGTGGAGCCCCGGCCAGCCGGGGACCCTCCGGAGCCGGCAGCGGCTCCACTACCGGAAATTCAATACACCTGCTCGTCCAACAACGCAAAGAGCTCCGCCTCCGTGATGCGTTTTTGTGTCATGGAGTCGCGCTCGCGCAGCGTGAACGTGCCGTCCTGCTCGATCGTCTCGAAATCGATCGTCACGCACCAGGGCGTGCCGATCTCGTCCTGGCGGCGGTAGCGCTTCCCGATGTTACCGGTCTCGTCGTAGAAGACGGCGTATTTGCGCTGCAACTTCGCGTGCAGCTCCTTCGCGCGGGCGACGAGCGCCTCCTTGTTCTTGAGCAGCGGGAAGACCGCGACCTTGACCGGCGCGATGCGCGGCGAGAAGCGGAGCACGGTGCGTTTCTCGACGTTGCCCTTCTCATCCTTCACGTCCTCCTCCGCGTAGCCGGCGCAGAGCACGGCGAGGAGGATGCGGTCGACGCCCACGGCGGGCTCGATCACGTGCGGCACGAATTTCTTCTTCGACGCCTCGTCGAAATACTCCATCGGCTTGCCGCTGGCGGTGGCGTGCTGGTTGAGATCGTAGTTGCCGCGGGCGGCGATGCCCCAGAGTTCCTGCACGCCGAAGGGGTAGCGGAACATGATGTCCGTCGTGCCCTTCGAGTAGAATGCGAGCTTGGCCTTCGGGTGATCGTATTCGCTCAGATGCGACGCGGGCAGGCCGATCGAGAGGAGCCAGTTCTTGCACCACTCGATCCACTGGCGGTGCGCGGTCGCCCAGTCGGCGTCTTCCGAGATGAAATACTCCATTTCCATCTGCTCGAACTCGCGCGAGCGGAAGATGAAGTTGCGCGGCGTGATCTCGTTGCGAAACGATTTGCCGATTTGCGCGATGCCGAAGGGCAGCTTCACGCGGCCGGTGTCCACGACGTTCTTGAAATCGACGAACATGCCCTGCGCGGTCTCGGGGCGGAGGTAGGCGACGGACGACGCGTCGGTCATCGCGCCGACGTTCGTCTGAAACATCATGTTGAACGAGCGCGGCGCGGTGAGGCTGCCGGGCTCGCCGGTGGCGGGGGAAGGAATTTGCTTCGCAAATTCCTCAATGTCGCTGCGCGACGAAACACTGGCCAGATCGGCGATGGGACCAAGTCGGGCGTGGATGGCCGCGTTGCCGGCTGCGACCGCGGCAGCGTCCGTAAATACGGGCACGCGTCGCCCCGTCCGGCGGATCATCTTGTCGGCAGCGGCGGCGAGGTCGCGCGCCACATCTTCGCTCTCGATCGCCGAAGCATAACCAATTTGTTTTTCGAGACCGTTTTCCATCAGGAAAACGGGCGCGAAAAACAACTGATCCGCCCGGTAGCGCTGCTTGCTCACCTTGCAGTCCACGAGCGGATCGGTGAACCCGGCGACGTGGCCCGAGGCCTCCCAGACCTTCGGGTGCATGATGATCGAGGTCTCGATGCCGACGATGTCGTCGCGGCGGCGGACCATGTCGTTCCACCAGCAGTCGCGGATGTTCTTCTTCAGCTCGGCGCCGAGAGGGCCGTAGTCGAAGAACCCGTTGAACCCGCCGTAGATTTCAGACGACTGGAAGATGAAGCCGCGACGCTTCGCGAGCGCGACAATGGCATCCATGGTGACGGTGGGTGCGGTGGAATCTGCGGACATAAGAAGTGAGAGATAGCTGGTCGCAGGCGGGGCGGTCAATGCCCGGCTTTTCCTCTGAAAGACGGGGGGCGCCCATCGGCTTTTGCGTGATTTGTGCCCGATTCGTTCCCGTTCCTCGTTCTCATTCGTCAGGGATGCTTCGAGGTGAGAAAGATCATGATAACGAGGAACGAGAACGATTTTCTGCATCGAACAATGGAAGATTTGCGTGCGAAGACGCGAACCCGGCCCTCTGGCGCGAATCTATGAGCACATGATCACCAACGACGACGCGTCCCTTCTCGCCCTGAACGCCCTGATCCGCGCGGGCCGCGAGGCCGAGCGCGGCTACCTGGCGGCGGCCGATCTCGTGCCCGAGCCGGAGTTGGTGGAGCTGTTTTCGGAAAAGGCGCTGCAGCGCGGAAAGTTCGTGCAGGAACTGGAGGAACGCGTCCGCACGTTGCGCAGCACGCCGGACAAGGCGGAAGGCACGATCGCCGGCGAAGCCCACCGCGCGTGGATGGGTTTTGCGACGAAGACGGCCACCGCCGAGTGCCACGCGATCCTGGCCGAGTGCGAGCGCGGGGAGGACATCTCGGTCGCGGCCTATCGCGAGGCGCTGGGCCAGCGCGAACTCGACAACCAGACGCGCGCCATCATTCAGCAGCACTACGAGCAGGTGCAGGCGGCGCACGATCGCGTGAAACAGCTCCGCGATAGCGCGACGTATGCGCATCGGTGAGGGGGGAAGGGTGTGGGGGCAGGGGCAGTTGTCCCCAACCGCCCTCATTGAGCCTTCGCACGCGCAACGCGGGCGCCTAACCCGCATTTTTCACACTCAAACTGATTTTTGCCCATGTCCCACCTCGAAGATTTCACCTCTCCGGCGCGCGTTCCGGGTTCATGCGGGCTAAATCAAAACCGCCAGGCGGCACCGCGTAGCTTCGCCTACGGGCAGAGTGTGAAATGTCCGGGCTAACGATAAGCGCCCCTGCCGGGAAAAACGGACACGCCGTTTGACCAGGCCCTGAAAAACGGGCTGACTCGCGCGCACGATGCCCTGCGTGAACCGCCGCGATTTTCTGAAAGCGTCCGCGGTGGCCGGTGCCGCCGTTTCCCTCCGTGAATTTTCCCTGGGTGCCGAGCGCGTGGTCGTGGCGCCGAATGCCGCGCCTTCCTGGACCGACAAGCCCATGCGCTGGGCACAGCTCACGCTCGTGGAGGATGATCCGGGCACGTTCGACCTGAATTTCTGGCTGGATTATTTTGCGCGCACGAAGTCCGACGCCGTGTGCCTCAGCGGCGGCGGTTGCGTCGCGTATTATCCGACGAAGATCCCGTTCCATCATCGCAGTGCATGGCTCGGCGATCGCGACGTGCTCGGCGAACTCATCGCCGGCTGCCGCAAGCTCGGCATGGTCGTGATCGCGCGCACGGATCCGCACGCGACCTATGACGATGCGGAGGCGGCGCATCCCGACTGGATTCACGTCAACGCCGACGGGAAACGCCGCCGCCACTGGGCCTCGCCGGAGATGTGGGTCACGTGCGGGCTCGGGCCCTACAACTTCGACTTCATGACCGAGGTGAAGCGGGAGATCATGACGGCGTATCGCGTCGACGGGATCTTCATCAACCGCTGGGACGGCTCCGGCATGTGCTACTGCGAGCATTGCCGGAAAAATTTCCGCGACGCCTCCGGTCGCGATCTCCCGCGCACCAACAACCCGCAGGATCCGGCGCGGCGCGCGCACATCTTGTGGAAACAGGAGCGGCTCTTCGCGCTGTGGCAGCACTGGGACGCCGCGGTGCGCGCGATCAACGCCGACTCTTGCGTGATTCCGAATGCGGGCGGCGGGGCGACGAGCTCGCTCGACATGAAACGCATCGGCGAGCTCGCGCCGACGCTCATGGCCGATCATCAGGCGCGGCGCGGCGTGATGCCGCCTTGGGGCAACGGCATGCGCGGAAAGGAATTTCGCGCCACGATGGGGCGCAAACCGATCGTCGGCATCTTCAGCGTGGGCCTCGAGGAGCCGTATCGCTGGAAGGACTCCGTGCAAAGCGCCGCCGAGATCCGGCTCTGGGCGATCGACGGCGTGGCGAACGGACTGCGGCCGTGGTTCACGAAATTCGCCGGCAGCGTGAATGATCCGCGCTGGCTGAAGCCGGTCGAGGACCTCTACCGCTGGTGCGCGGCGAATGAACGCTATCTCCGCAACGAGCGGCCGCTCGCGCGCGTGGCGCTCGTGTATTCGCAGCAGAGCGCGTGGTTCCACTCCGGTGAAGGCGCGCGCCGGCACCTGGACGACGCGATGGACGGCTGGTATCACGCGTTGATCGAGGCGCGGATCCCGTTCGAGATGGTGCACGATCGGCTGCTCGACGCGGAGCACCTCGCGGCGTTCAAGACGCTGATCCTGCCCAACACGGTGGCGCTCTCGGACGCGCAGTGCGCGCAGCTCCGCGCCTTCGTCGCGCGCGGCGGCGGGCTCGTCGCGACCTACGAGACGTCGCTCTACGACGAGTGGGGCGTGAGGCGGAAGGACTTCGGCCTCGCCGATCTCTTCGGCGTGAGTTTCGCGGGAAAAACCGAAGGCCCGATGCGCAACGCGTATCTGCGGCTCGAGCACGACATGGCGCGCGGCCATCCGCTCCTCCGCGGGCTCGAGGACGCGCCGCGGATCATTCATGGCGTCCATCGCGTCGAGGTGACGGCAAGGGAGAAATTTCCCGCGCCGGCGCTCACGCACATCCCCTCGTATCCGGATTTGCCGATGGAGAAAGTGTTCACGAAAACGCCACGCACGGACATCCCGCAGGTGTTCCTCCGCGAAGGCGTGGGAGCGGGCGCGGGCGGCCGCGTGGCGTATTTCCCCTGGGACATCGACCGCACGTTCTGGGAGATTCTCTCACCCGATCACGGCAAGCTGCTCGCCAACGCGGTCGCCTGGGCGACAAACGAGCCCGCGCCGGTGACGGTCGCCGGCCCCGGCATCCTCGACATCACGCTCTGGCAGCAGAAGGGCTCGCTCACCGTGCACCTCGTGAATTTCACGAATCCGATGATGATGAAGGGCCCGATCCGCGAAACGATTCCCGTCGGCGCGCAGCAGGTGCGCGTGCGTTTGCCCGATGGCTTGCGCGCGAAGGCGGTGCGGCTGCTCGTGGCGAATACGACGCCCAAGAGCCGCGCGGACGGTTCGTGGCTCGAAGTGACGGTGCCGGCGATCGCCGAGCACGAAGTGGTGGCGATCGACGTGTGATATCTCGGGCTGAAAAAAGGTAGCGGCCGTCGTCCCGACGGCCATCGGAGGGCCAGGGCGGTCGGGGACGACCGGCGCCATCCCAGGATCAACCCAAGGGCGGTTGAGGACAACCGCCCCTGCCTCTCACAACTCGGACGTCGCCGTGAAGATGAACGTGCGCGAATTGATGATACGGAACGTGTGGCCGCGGCCGTTGGGCACACCGCCTCTGATCAAGACAAAGGCTTCCGCGACGACGGGGCACACCGCGAAGCACATCCGTCCGGGCAGAGGTATCACCCGGAACATGAATCCAGCGCCCCCACTGGCGCAGCGCCCGGTCAACGGCCCGGGCGCACGGGCAGTTCGACCGGCCGGAGCCTGGTGGACGGAATCGCTGGGACTTCCCGACCGCGCCTTAACGAGCGCGGCTGCCAAACCAATAAAGCAGCCGCGCCCATTGAGGCGCGGATTCGACCAACCCGTTTTTGAAAGTTGCAGAATCCGCAGGACGGAACCTGTTTAGCGGACCGAAGTCAGAGGCCGCTCCCCGGCCGACCGCACCCGGCCCATTTTCCCTTTGTCGCCATGAAACCGAACCCTCTCCTCCGCACCGCGCTTCCGCTGCTTGCCTTCGCCATCGCGTTCTCCGGCACCGCCGGACTCACGCTGGCGGCGGCCGACAGCAAGAGCACCAAGAAAGCGCCGACCGTCCAGAAGAAGGGCGCGGAAAAGAAGATCACCGGGGCGGACGTCGGCGTCGTGCCGAAGCCCGATGACAAGCGCACGCCGCTCAAGATCAGCGTCGATACCAAGCCGATCAACCGCGACGCCGCGGACCGCGTGAGCTACGCGCCGATCATCAAGCGCACGGCCTCGAGCGTCGTCTACGTGCACTCGAGCAAGACCGTGCGCGCGCCGGACATGTCGCAGTTTTTCAACGACCCGATGTTCCGGCGCTTCTTCGACGTGCCCGGCGGCGGCGGACCGGGCGAGGACGAAACGCTGACACCCGACTCGCGCGGCCGCACGCCGCGCGTGATGCCGACGCCGACGCCGAAGGGCAACAACCGCAACCGCGGCGGCACCGTTCCCGACTCACGCAACCGCAACCCCGAGCGGACGCAGCAGGGCCTGGGCTCCGGCGTCGTCATCACGGCCGACGGCTACATCCTCACGAACAACCACGTGATCGAGGATGCCGATGACGTGCGCGTGTCGATCGGCGAATCGACCAAGCGCTACGAGGCGCGGGTCGTCGGGCGCGATTCGTTCACGGATCTGGCGGTGCTGAAAATCGACGCGACCGGGCTTTCGCCCGCGGTGTTCGGCGACAGCGAGCAGCTTCAGGTGGGCGATGTCGTGCTCGCGATCGGCAATCCGTTCGGCGTGGGCCAGTCAGTCAGCCGCGGCATCGTCAGCGCGCTCAGCCGCGGCGTGGGCATCGGCCCGATCGAGGACTTCATTCAAACGGACGCGGCAATCAATCCGGGCAATTCCGGCGGCGCGCTGATCGATACCGAAGGCCGCGTCGTCGGCATCAACACCGCGATCCTCAGCCGCAGCGGCGGCTTCGCCGGCGTGGGCTTCGCGATTCCGATCAATCTCGTGCGCAACATCGCGGAGCAACTCGTGAACAAGGGCCGCGTCGACCGCGCCTTCCTCGGCGTGGCGCCGCAGGACATCACGGATGAGCTCACGGCGCAGTTTGGCGCCGAGAAGGGCGCGATCATCAGTGAAGTGACACCCGACAGCCCGGCGGAGAAAGCGGGACTCAAGGCGGGCGATGTCATTACCAAAGTCGATCAGACCGAGATCCGCGATTCGCGACACCTGCTCCTCACGATCGGCCAGATCTCGCCGGAGTCGCAGGCGACCGTGGAGTATCTGCGGGACGGCAAAAAGGGTTCCGTGCGCGCCACGCTCGCCCGCCGCCCCGAACAGACCGTGGCGGGCCTTGACGCCCCGGCCGACAGCAAGGAAGTCGGCGTGCTGAACGGCGTGGGCGTCGGCGAGCTCACACCGCAGCTCCGCGAGCAACTGCAACTCCCCGCGCGGATCAAGGGTGCTCTCATCAGCAGCATCGAACCCGACAGCCCGTCGGCGAAACAGGGTTTGCGCGAGGGTGACATCATCATGGAGCTGGACCGCAAGGCGGTGAGCGATGCGGAGGAAGCCGTGAAGCTGAGTGAGGAAATCAAGGGCCCGAAAGTCCTCGTCCTCATCTGGCGGAATGGCCGCACGCGTTATCTGTCGATTGACGAATCGAAGTGAAGAAACGCGGAGAGGGCAGAGAATGAGAATCGTTCAACGCCTTGATAATTCGAACGAGCGAGCCACCGCGCGTCGCGCGGATTGATCTACCGAGCACGCCTAGCTAGTTGGTGGGAGGCGTGCCCCGCGGATGCAGCTCGCGGGGCACGAATAACAATGCCCGATGTTTACTGCGGCACTTGGAACAGTTCTGCGAGGACGATCCCCGACGCGTTGGAGGAGTTTTGCACGCGCACGGTGTAGGCGCCCGGATCGAGATCGACGACGAGGGCGGCATCCCGGCTGCCGGCGGTGAGCGCAAATGCGCCCGAGGCCGTGCTGGCTGAAGTGACGGCGGCGGCGTTCGTGCCCCAGTCGTCATTCTGCGCAATCGTCTGGCCGTCGCTCATGCCGATGAGGTCGATCCGCGGATCGGCGACGAGGCCGGTGAGATTGAACGCGGTGAGACCCGGGCCCACCGCCCGAATCAGCACGCGCGACTTCGCATTTCCGGCCACCACGAATCCGACGATGAGCGGCTCGGCGCCCAGCTCCGTGCGCGCTGAAAGATTGACCAGCTGTGTGCCGCGCACGCCGTCTTCGTAGACTTCGATGAGGGCGTTGCCTTCGCGGCGCGTCGCTCCGGTAGCCGGAATCGCATGCACGGTGTAAGAACCCGCGGTGAGTTGCGCGACGAGCGCGGCGTCGGTGGTCGTGGCATCGAGAGGAAAGGCGCCGACGCGTTGAAACGCCACGCTGCTGCCTGCGGCGAGTCCGGTGGACGTCGAAATGCGGTTGCTGCCGGTGAAGAGCGTGGCGTCGACGTCAGTCAGCACGTTGGGCACGCCAAACACGCGACCCAGCGTCTCGCTCACCGTGCGGATGACCAGCGGTCGCGTGCCCGGGCCGTCGACGCTGAAGCCCACGATGAGCGTGCGCGCTCCCTCCGCGGTGAGATTGCGCACTGACACGTTGGCGAGACGCGAGAAATCGGCGGGCGCCGTAGTAACGGAAAAATTGTCGATTTGGATCTGGCCGGGACCGACAGCACCGGGCGAGGTGGAGTAGCCGACGAGTTCGAACTGAAATCCGCTCGTGGGCTGCACGTTCCACTCTGTGATGGGCACGGTGCGCAGCGTCGCATAGGAGGCGCCGCCATCGAGACTGTAGGCTGCCGTGATAATCCGGGCGGGCGCGTCCCAGGCGAGACGCAGACGCACATCGGCATCTTCGGCCACCGCGACGCGCGCGATTCCGGTGGTGGCGGAATTCGTCTCGGTGAAGATGCGCAGCACGCCGTCGGTGAACCGCTGCAACGTGATCTCGGTGTAAGCGTTCGGTGCGATGGCGACTTCGAAACCGACCGCGGCGAACGTGCCGGCATCGGGCCGGTGGCGGAGCGTCGGAGTGATTTCCGCCACCCAGCTCGTCGTGAAGCTTGCTGGCGTGCGCGACGCGGTGTTGCCGGCGATGCCGTCGCCGTCCCAGCCGAGGATCTGGCTGCCCCTGCCGGGGCCCTTGGTGAATTCCACGACCGATCCCGTGAAATTGAACGAGCCATTGGTGCCAACGGTCAGAGGAGGCGACCGGAAGGAGTAGGGCCATTTGGCGTTGCCGCCGCTAAAGTCATCGTGGCCCGCGAAGGTCTGGGCCCCGGCGGTCGAGGCGAGGGCGAGCGCGGCGGAGACGAGGAAGAAGAGGCGGAGCAGGCAGTGAGGTTGTGGCATATTCAAAAAATGGATTCGCGAGCCGACACACCCGAGTCAGGGCGCATGGTCTCGGGTGATAAAAGGTGCGCAGAACATTCACCGGCCGCGACACCGTCAACACATTCTGGTGGTCTGCCGCCACCTCGCCCGATCAGGGGCCGCCCGTGATTTCTTTCAATTTCGCGAAGAACGCCTTCTTGCGGAGCGAGTTGATGCTCCAGTCGACGGGCACGCTCTGGTAGCCGTCGGCGGCTCCAACGCCCGCCGCTGGACGGATGTCGCGGACGATTTTCCGCAGCACAAAGTGATCAACCGCGGCTTCGGGGGCGCGCGCCTGACGGATGGGCTGCATTTCGCCGATCGCGTCGTGCTGCCTTATGCGCCGCGTGTGATTGTGCTCAACGCGGGTGGCAACGATCTCAGCTCCGGCAAGACGCCGGAGCAGGTGCGCGATGCCTGCCGCGCCTTCGTGCAGAAAGTCGGCGCGGCGCTGCCGAAGACGAAGATCATCTCGATTTCGCTGCCGCCGGTCCTGCGCGCGGCCAATGAGCCGGACGGTTACGCCACGATCCGGCGCAGCAACGCGCTCCTCGCCGAATTGGCGAAAGAGGAGCCGACGCTCGAGTTCATCGATCTGTTTCCGGCCTTCAGCGGTGCGGACGGCCAGCCGCGCGCGGAGCTCTTCGTGGCGGACGGCACGCACTTCAGCGCGCAGGGCTACGCGATCGTGGCGGGGTTGCTGCGCGGGAAATTGTAGGCGCAGGCGTGAGGTGGAGTGCATGGTCCCCAACGCGCTTCCGTAGCGGAAGCGCTTCGCTTCCGTCACGGAACGGGAAGCCGTTCCGCTACAGATGGGCGCATCTGGCGGTTCCAGCCCCGGCGCGGAGCGGAGTCCGCGCCCTACCTTTTCAAAGGTCGCGATGGGATCGGCAGGGCGGCGAGTCCCTTCGCCGCCGCGGTGCCGCCCGCCACCAACCGGCAGAGGCACCCGCTACAGATCTCCAAAGCAATTCCCTCTTGCGATCTACTACAAGAGTAGTTTTATCTACTACACAAGGCCCCCCATGCGCGCACCGAAGGATTTCAAACCCACGCGGCTCGAGCTCGAGCTGCTCAACGCCCTCTGGAAACTGGGCTCCGGCTCGATCCGTGAGATCCAGGAAAGCCTGCCGGAGGCCACGCGGCCGGAATACACCACGGTCCAGACGATCATCTACCGGCTGGAGGAAAAGGGTGCCGTGGCGCGCACGAAGAAAATCGGCAACGCCCACATTTTTGCACCGCTGGTCACGCGGCAGAATGCGTTCGCCACGTTGATCGAGGATTTCATCGGCACGCTGGGCGGCTCGGCCGAGCCGCTCGTCGCGCATCTCGTCGAGACCGGCAAGATTTCTTCCGCCGAACTCAAGCAGATGGAGAAACTGCTCAAGGAACGGCGGGCGAAGTAACGCGTTCCCGGCTCGCTCGCCCCCTCAACCCCGATCCCGTCATGAACGCCTTGCCCTCGCTCCATCTCGTCGCGTCGCCTTGGGTGGCCGATCTGCTGACGCATCTCTGGCAGTCGACCGCGGTCGCGCTCGCGATCCTGCTGCTGCTGATCATCGGCCGCCGGCTGTCGGCGCGCACGCGGCGCACGCTTGGCTGGATCGCGGTCGCGAAGTTCGTGCTGCCGGCAGCGTGGCTGGTCGCACTGGCCGGGAGGGTCTTCGGGCCGGCGCGGGGCACGATGGTGGCGAACGCGGTCCCGTGGTCGGGCGATCCCGCCCTGACCGCGTCGGGGGCGGCGGCGGCGCTGAACGCGTGGGCGCCGCCAGCCTGGCTGTGGCCGTGGCTCGGCGGCGTGTGGGCGGCGGTCGCGGTGGGATTGCTGGCGCGCTGGGTGCTGCGGGGTGTCCGTGTGCGGCGGGAGCTGCTGGCGCGGGCGCGACCGGTGGACGAGACCGTGGCGTGCGCAGTTGCCGCGGCCGCGGCGCGCGCGGGGTTGCGCCCGGCGCCGCGTTGCGTCGAGGTGGATTGGGATCACGGCCCGGGTGCGCTGGGGATCTTGTCACCCGTTCTGATTCTGCCGCGCGGGCTGATGGAGGCGATCGCGCCGGCGGAACGCGCCGCGATTCTGATTCACGAGTGCGTCCATGTGCGGCAGCACGACAATTTCTGGAGCGCGGTGCGCGCCCTGTTTGTCGGCGTGCTCTGGTTCAATCCAATCGCGTGGCTGCTGAACCGCGCCATCGCGATCGAGACGGAAAAATCCTGCGACGAGCGGGTGCTCCAGATCACGGGCGACGCCGAGAATTACGCCAGCGGCATCGTCGCCTCTGTGCGGCACACGCTCGGCGTGATGCGGCCCGGGTTCGCCGCGGCGACCACGCCGCCGGTGGTGGCGCGGCTGCAGAACATCCTCGCGTATCCAGCGCGGCAGGACAGGCCGGCGCTCCGCTGGACGGCGGTCGCCCTGGCGCTCGGACTCGCGGCGTTGGGCGGTCGCGCGGGTTCGATTGCGGCGACGGCGCCAGTGGCTCCCGCCGCCAGCGACGAAGCGGTGGCGAATAGCTCGGAGATCGCGGCTGATTTTCTCCGACGGCAGGTCGATCGCCTGCAACGCGAGGCAGACGTCGCCGGCTCGCCGGAGGAGGCGGCAGGCAAGGCGGCGGAACGAGCCCAACTGTTGCGGCGGCTCAAGGACGTGGAGTCGATCCGCTCGCGGGTCTCCGAAGGAGCCGTGAGAGTCGCGCAGGCCGCTCCCGCGACGCCGACTCAACCGGCACCGGCCAAGCCGTCGTATAAGATCGGCACGATCACGATCACGTTCGTGAGCCCGGCGAGCATCGGCGAAGCCGACGTGCGCGCGGTGATGCAGATGCGCGAGGGTGGCGAGTTCGACGAGACGAGCCTCGATCGCGACATCCGTGCAATCTATCGGATGGGAGTTTTCAAATTCGTGGAAGTGAAGCACACGCCGGTGGACGGTTCGACATTCAACCTCGTGGTCGAGCTGACGCCAAGGCCGGCGGTGGGATTGCTCCGCGCGCCTGACGTCGAGCTGACGAAAGCCAACGCCGCCGCGGGCCCGCTCGTGCTGAGCGGCAGCGCGACCGCCACCCACGGAGTGACCTTCGACGTCCCTGTCCGCCCGGCTCCGCCGACGGCTCCAGGGTTCAGCACTCCGTCCAGCGTCGAGACGGAACTGATTGAGGCGCGGCGGCTGCTTGCTGAGACCAGCGCGGAATTGAAACGCCTGCGCGACGAACGTGCCGCTGCGGTGGCGAAGGAGCACGAGGCGGCCGAAGCGTTGGCCCGGGCGGTGGCGAGCAAGAAAATGCCGCCCGCTGCGACGACGCCAGCCCCGCTGACCGCCACGCCCGCGTCGCCGGAAAAATCGGAGCTGCGGCCGACGCCTGCGCTCACGATCGCGGCTTCGGTGCCTCGCATCGAAACCGCGGCCGTTTTTCGGGGCATGAAGGTCTTTGCTATCAGCGAACTCGACCAGGCACCCGTGGCCCGGTTTCAGGCGCGGCCGCAGTATCCGTTTGAAATGCGGCGACAAAAGATAGGAGGCGAGGCCGTGGTCGACTTCATCATCGACACGAACGGCGAGGTCGTGAACGCGTATGCGATTCGTTCCTCGCGCGTGGAATTCGAAGCGCCTGCCGTCCAGGCGGTGAGCAAATGGAAATTCAAACCCGGGAGGAAGGGCGGACGGGATGTGCCCACGCACATGCAGGTGCCGATTGTTTTCACGCTGAACGAGTGAGGGCGCGGCACGGCCACGGCCCACTGCGGTTTGCTTCGCGGTTGCGAAGCTTTCGGGCGGTGATGAGGCTTCCGCGCGTTCCCCTCCCCATGAAGCTACCCTTTCGTTTGTCCGCGCGGCTGTTTGCCGGCGGGTGTTCGCTCGCGCTTCTCGCGCCGCTCGCTGCCCAAGATTTTACGGTCGGCGATCCGGTTTGGTTTTCGCACGAGCCGCCGCCGGACACGTCGCTCCGAACGGGAACATTGCGTCCGAAGGTGCCGGCGGAACTCGCGAAATCGGATGAGATCGGATTTGTCGTGCTTTCGCGCAACGTCGGGGCGGAGGGGCAGATCGTTTCGACCCTGACGAAGGGAACGCATCCGCCGCTCGAACGCTCCGTCGATGCCGAATGGCGGGACCGTGAATGGCAGCTTCCCACGGTGAAGCGCGGCGGGAAGCGCGTGGGCGCCCGCGTGTGGGTGCCGATTATTTTCAACCCGAAATCGGCGGCCGCGAAGGGGCCCGACGCCACGCCGCGGCTGCTCGCGGCGGCGCCGGCGCTTACGTTGCTCAAACCTGCACCCAACGATCAGCCGCAGGTGGTGCGGATGAAACTCGCGCTGGATGCCAGCGGCGCGATCATCGCCGCGACGCCCGTCGGCAAGGCCGGCGGTAATCTGCTCAAAGCGGTGGAGGACGCACTGAAGGAATGGCGCTTCGCGCCGGCCCGCCAGGGCGGGCAGCCGGTGGCGGCCGAGATCGTGGTGCCGGTGTTGTGTCACGGCATGCGGCGGGACATTTCGAACGCCACGCCCCCGCGGATTCTCGAAACGGTGCATGCCGATTATCCGTTTGGGATGCGTCGCTATGGCCTGAGCGGCCGGGTGGCGGTCGATTTCACGGTGACGGAAGAGGGGCGCGTGACGCAGTTGCAGATCTTCGAGTCCGACAATCCGGCCTTCGAGGAGGCGGCGATCGCGTCGATGCGGCAGTGGCGCTACCAGCCGGCGATGCGCGACGGCAAGCCCGTCAGCAGCCGCGAACGCCGGACCATCACATTCGATTACGATAATCCGGCGGCGTTTCGCGTGAACGAATCGACCGATCAATCAAAACTGCCGCCGGAGTTCCGCTACGACACGGCCGCGAAGATTCGGGCGGTGGTGCTGCCGGTCTATCCGCATGCGCTGCGGCGCGACGCGGTGCGGGGCAAGGCGCGCGCGACGATGCTCGTGGATGCGCGAGGAGTGGTGATCGCGGTGAAAGTGGGCGAGCGCGATCGACCGGAGTTTGGGCACGCGCTGGCGGCGGCGTTGCAGGGTTTCAAGTTCGATCCGGCGTATCGCGACGGGAAGCCCGTCCCGAGCATGATCGGGTTTGAGCAGGTCTTCAGCCCCTTCGAGTTGCCCGATGAAGCGGGTGACGACCTGCTCGGGCTCGAGAAAAAGTCTCCCGACAAGATTCTGCCGGTGGCGAAACTGGATGTGCCGCTGAAGATCGTGTCGCGACGCGAGGCGATATTCCCGGTGTCGGCGCCTCAGGGCGTGACGAAGGGCGAGGCCGTCGTGGAGTGTCTGATCGACAAGACGGGGCGGGTGCGACTGCCGCGCGTGAAATCGGCCACCGACGACGCGTTCGGCTACGCGGCGGTGCAAGCGGCGAGCGCATGGTGGTTCGAGCCGCCGCTGGTCAACAGCAAGCCGGTCGTCGTGCGCGAGGAGATTCCGTTTCAGTTCGCGAAGAAGGCGCCCTGAGCCGGCAAGAGGGTGTCGGCCCGGGCCGGAGCGGTTCGCCTCGTAGCGGAACGGCTTCCCGTTCCGTCGGAGCCGGAAGCGGCTCCGCCACCAGCCCGAAGATTTCACAGTCAGACAAATCCAAACGGGTAAGTCACAGAGCGCACAGAGCTCCGACTCAGAGTTCACAGAGCTAAAACGCGTGGTTCTGAGCGTCTGCCATATGTCTCCTTGCAAAAGAACCGACCGATCACCGGACGCCCTCCTGCTGCCTCTGTGTCCGAGCTCTGTGTCCTCTGTGTAATAGGATCTTTCCGTTTCGGCATGAAATATCCCGGCTAGGCGTTCCAGCCGCTGCTCCGCCCTGCTATTGCCGTCCGTCACACTCCGCTGGATTCCGCTAACTGCCGCCACCAGCGTCGCGTCTACCCCGACCGTGACCGACGCTGAATCAGTTTCTCCCCTGTCACCGACGCCAGCAGGCGCCGTATCCGAGCGAGCAACACGCACGCGCTTCTGGCTTGGGGGAGCGGTCGCGCTGGCCTTGGGGCATTTTCTTTGGATCACGGCACATCTCGCGCCGGCAATCATGAGCCCGGACGCCAACGGCTATGTGGTGCAGGCGCGACTGATCGCGGAGGAGGGGCGGACGTCGTTCTCCCCAGGCTCGCCGGTGCAGTTTGTGGGGATGCAGCGCTGCAATTGCTCGTCGCGCTCGGCGGGTCGATCCCGCTGCTTTCGTCGGCCAGGACCTCGCTGCAGAACGCGGCGCGTGCGCGGGCGGTGGCGGACAAGGAGATGCCGCCGGGGAGCGTCGTCATCGTGGATCGCCAGTTGGCGGAGAGTCTCGATGCGGTGGGCCGATGGAAGCTGGTCGAGGAGAGCTTCTCGCGGGCGGCGGCATGGGACCGGGGCCCGGTGGTATGGGCGGCATGATGCGTCCGCCGGGGGCGGTGGCCGACGATGCGCCGAGTCCGATGCAGCGCGGGAAGAATCGTGCGCGCAGCAGGAGCGTTACGCCGGCCTCGAGCCCGGCGAGCGCCGCACGCGCGCGTGGGCGGATCTCGCGGCGTGGGCCAAGGGGAAGCCGGTTTTCTGGTATGCGTGATCGCTCGATCTCCTGGATCGGGCGCTGCCGGCCGGGGCCGATTACCGCAGTATCGCGGAAGTGGATGCGCCGACGACGGTCGGTCCGGGCGGCGGCGGTGGCGGCGGGCCGCCGGGCGGGATGCCGGGCATGATGGGGCCTGGCATGGCGTCGGGTCGCGGTGGCCGCGGCGGTGTGGCGGGTCCGAGCGGACCGATGGGTCCGGGGGGGCGCGGGATGGGCGGTGGGAATTTGGGACCGTCGGGCCTGGGGCCGGGTGGAATGCCGGGACGAAGCGGCATGCCGGGCATGCCCGGGGCGGGGAGCGGTGGCCCGGCGAAACTGCGCGTGGTGCGGATCGAACTGCCGAAGGGGTGAAGGTTTCTGGGCGTAGCGGAACGGCTTTCCGTTCCGCCACGGAAGCGAAGCGCTTCCGCTACGAGCGGTTGGGGACAACCGCCCCAACCTCGCGCTACAGCCCGCCGGTGATTTCTTTGAGCTTCGCGAAGAAACCCTTCTTCCGCTCGGAGTGGATGCCCCAGTCGACCGGCACGCTCTGGTAGCCGTCGACGAAGCCCTCGCCCTTCATCCGAAAATCGAAATAGCCCCACGATGCGCCGGCGCGCACGGCGGCGACGAAATTGTTCGTGGGTTTCTCGAAGTCGAAATGGTCGTCCTCGTTGAACACGATCGGCATGGGACGGAACGCCGGCTTGGCGCGCGTTTGCTCCACCATCTGAGTGATGCGCGCGGGATCCTTCACGCCATTGCCGTGGACGAGGAGGAAGTCGGATGCCTTGATCACGCTGTCGTCGGGCACGCGGCCGCCGCCGTAGCTGGTGCCGACAAGGAAGCGGCGGCCGTCCTTCTTCCGGTCGCGCACGCGCGCGATCAGCTCGTGCACGCGATCGGGTTTCAAAATGGCGTGGTCATACTTCACGTTGCACTCGTTGTTGATCTCGATGAGCACGTGGCGATCGCCGCGTTGGAAGAGCCAGTCCACGGTGCCATCGACGGCGCGGATCACGGCGGCCTCGTCGGTGAGGCGCTGATCCTGGCCGAAATAAAAGATGCCGAGGATCACGACCATCCCCAGCTCGTTGGCGCGATCGAGGATCTTCGCGGCGCGCGCGAGGTAGTCGGGGCGGAGCGAGCCGTCGGCGTTGATCGCGGAGTTGTGCCAAGGCTGGTTGGCGGAGTAGCCCTCGGGGCTGCCGCCTTGGAGATCGAGCGTGAACGCGAGCAGGCCGTGGCGTTTCCACTCGGGCATCGCGGCGATGAATTCGCGGGTGTTGCGGTCGGGGTCCCACTTGCCGGTGTCGGGATAATTCCAGCGCGAGCGCGTCTCGGGGTTCAAGTCGTCGAAGATGCCCTGCACCATGCGCGAGTTCATCAGCCGGCCCTCGATCGACACGCCGTCCCAGGTGCGGCCGGCGTAGGTGGGTTTCCCGTTGATCTGGAATTTTTCGCCGGAGATCGTGATTTCGGTGCGCGGGGCCGGGGCGGCGGCCGCGAGGAGGTGAGAGAGGCTGAAGCCAAGCAGCAGAAAAATACATGAGCGCATTTGCGGGAGGGGGGTGAATTTTCGAGTCATGAGTTCTGGGATGGAAGGGTCTCGCGAAGGCAGCGAAGGAGCCGAAGAGAGTGGACTTCGAGGCCTTCGCTTCCTCAGCGAAACAATATCCGGAGTCGTGCAGGTTAATATCGCTGGCCGATTTTCTTGTAGACGAAACTCATCAGCCACGCGGGGCCGATGAGGAGGAAGATGACATCCTTGAAGAACGACGGCTTCCGACCTTCGATCTTGTGGCCGATGAACTGGCCGATCCACGCGAGCGCGAACGCGACCGCGCAGATCTGCCAGACGGGCCAGGGCGCAAACAACTCGAGCAGCACGAGCACCGAATAGCACAGCGCCATGAAAAACAGCATCCCGGCGCTCAGCGCGGGCGAGAGCCAGACGTAGAACAGCGTCGCCACCGCGATCGCGACGAGGGACCAGTTGAACCACGGCACCGTCTCGGCCCAGGCTGCCGGCACCGGAATCGTCCAGACAAACCCGAACACGCACGCAAAGATCACCGGGACGCAGACCCAGTGGATCAATTCGTTGGTGTGATCTTGGTGACTCTCGCCGTATTCGGCGAACCAGGCGTCGGCAGATTTTTTGGGGGACATTCTAGAGTAATACCAAATTGAACCGCGGATTACGCGGATGGCGCGGATGAAGGCCAGGGCGGAGCGCTCGATCAGTATGCATCCGTGTTATCCGGTGCGAACTCGAAACCCAACAACCCGTGAGGTGCAACACCACACACAGCCAATGAGGTCGTTTAGCTGTAATGCCCCGACAACTGCGTCCCCGCGAGGGGAGGTGGAGAGCAAGTCGGAGCGCAAGACATGCAGTCCGTAATGAAACCCGAAGCCCATCAAATGAGCCTCGAAAGCGGAAACAACCGTGGAGCCGAGCCCCTCGGATTACGGCGAAGGCTACCAGGATTGGAGACGGGCAAACCCTGCGCTGAGCGGGAGAGGCCCGGAATGACCATCACTCCAGTCAACGCCACGGCGGGGTCAGCGGGCACAGAATGCATGAAAAGGTTGTCGGAAATAAGAGTTGAGAGCTCCCGGGATGGGCGTGAGAGCCCGGCGGCCGGTCCAAGCGG
>Ga0163144_10008899_pt1 | contig 21647 bp, 19 predicted proteins | sample OliLak19BULKMAT1_FD_123175 | JGI IMG/M metagenome (GOLD analysis project Ga0163144, IMG submission 123175) | Freshwater microbial mat bacterial communities from Lake Vanda, McMurdo Dry Valleys, Antarctica - Oligotrophic Lake LV.19.BULKMAT1 | ecosystem: Environmental > Aquatic > Freshwater >... | reverse complement strand
CTGAGGGAGGCGAAATCGCCGGTCAGGAGTTGGGCGCTGAAAGTGCTAGCGGCGGTGATGAGCATATGGTCATCACTGAGCATGACAACCGGCGTGATGCCTTGGGCGGGGATGCTGTAGACGGCGTAGCGCGTGCTTGGCGTTGAGATGATGCTTAAATCAAGCTCCTCCGCCAGCCACGTTTCGGCGGCGGCGCGGTCTTTGACCTCAAAGGCGAGGACGAGGCCGCCCGCTTCAAAGCCCGCTTCAAAATCATCGGCCATTGCGACAAGGGTTTTGGCGTCCAGCGCGGCGATGGCGATATGGTCGCCCCGCCAAGTGACAGTATCGTTGAGGATTTCCCTCAGCGTGCCGTCCTCAAAAACCTCTTCATAAGAAGGGAAGCGGCTTGAGCCGTTGAACACCTCCTCTTGCAGGCGCGGCCACAGGCCTTTCAGGGTTTCGAGATAGCCCGCGTCGGCGCGACCCGTCAGATAAAAGACGGCATCGGCGGGGATGAGGTCAGTCAGCGCGGACGGCGTAGCGCGGTCTGATTGAGCGGCGGCGGGCGCGATGAGGACGGCTAACAGGGTGAGCAGGGCGAGTATTCGACGCATACAGAAGCTCCTTGTTTTAGATGTGTGATGAGTAACGTCTAGTAGGCGAATTTTGCATGTATTAGCAAAAGCGACTATCTCAACATCATCAACCTTACATCTCAGGATACGTCTGAACGCCGAATTTTGTTCCCGATTAGAGGTGGGTGCGGCGGGTGCGCGTCTCAAGCGTCAGCAGGCCGTAGGATATTGTCACCGCGAAATGCGCGGTCAAGATGGCCGCGTCACGGCGGTGAGCGCCTTGTCCGGGGGCAAAATCGACCAGTTCCGTCGTCGGGATGTTCAGGCCGACCTCGGCATGGGCGTAAGTCTTCCATTTGAACTCGCGGGTATCGGTGAACAGCAGCCGGAAGTGTAGCGGCGGCAGATGTACCGAGGCGTGACATTCACAGCCAAAAATTACATCCCGCCCCCATTGGACGAACTGCACGTCGGTGATGAAGATTTCGCATTCCGGCGCGACTTCGAGCGCCTCGGTGAGCAGGCGTCTGGACATCGATTTTCCCCGTGTTGGGAACAGTTTAGCGATTATAACGCAAAAGGAGATAGCACACATGCAAAGTTTTTTGACCCTGACCCGCTTAAAGCGGCGGCTTGGGCTGGACTCGGCGGTTTTGAGCGCACAAGACGAGGCGCGGTTGCTGATGGCGCTACGGGCGGCAGAGGCGCAAGTCATCACCCATACCGGGCGGCGACTCGCTCCTCTACGCGGCGCGGTGCGGGCGATGGTTCACCCCTATGACGGCGACATCCTCACCCTCCCCGCCGATTTATTGGCGTTGGAATCACTGACGATTGAAGGCGCGGCGGTCAATGTAGGCGAGGTTGAACTGGTGGGCGGGACGCTACTGCGGAGAACTGATGGCGAGTCGTTCGCGTCCGGTGAGGCGGTCATCGTCGGGCTGTGGGCGTATCACTACGCGCCGGAGTCGGCGTGGCGCATCAGCGGCGCGGTGCTGACGACACCCATCAATACCAGCACCACGACCCTGACCGTGGCTGATACCGAGGGCGCGGACACGGCGGGCGACTCGCCCCGACTGATGGCCGGTCATCTGGTGCGGATGGGGTCAGAATTGCTGCGCGTGACGGCCACCACCGCCACCACCGTCACGGTCAAGCGGGCGATCAACGGGACGACGGCGGCCAGCCAATCTTCGGGCGCGGTCTTAGAGACATTCACGCCCGATGCGGCGGCGGAGTCGCTGGGCTATCGCTGGGCGGCGTGGTTGTATCGTGAGGCGGACGGCGACCCAACCCGCGCTGTGCCGGATGCGTTACGCGCCGATGCGCGGGCGCTGACGCGGATTGGGGTATAGCGATGGGGAATTTTAGCGATGCGTTGGCGGCGTTGGCAGACCTCACGGTGGACGGCGTGGCGATGAGTTTTGCGGCGGCGGATGTCCCGTCTGAAGTGGATTCGGCGCTACTGCCCGCCTTACTGGTGATGCCCACCGAACGCGACAAGAACCAATTCGGCGGGCGTTTGTTCAGCGGGCGCGGTGATGGATTGGCGATGGTGACTCTGGGTGAAACGGGCGCGGTGTATACGGCGGAAATCACCCATCTGCTGCTGGTCAGCCCAGAGGGGCGCGGCACGACTCCGCGTGCTGGGCTGGCGACGCTGGCGGACTTGACCGATGCGTATTTCGCGGCGCTGCGGGCGGATGTCCGGCTGGGCGGGGCGTTGAAATATCCGCCGAGGGTTCAAGTCGAAATCGGGATGACGACCTACGGGGCGGGGCGCTATCTGGCGGCGGCGTTCCGGCATATCTGGACGTTGGGAATATGAGTGATGAGTCTTGAGTGATGAGAAAAAGCAGGTACAAAGTGCGAGGAAAAGCAGTAGGGACACGGCATTGACGTGTCCGCGCTGTAAACAACGTGAATTTTGGAGGAGCGCAGCGTGCTGCGCCCAGATTGGGGGTAAATGATGTATCGCGTGATGATTGACGATGTGGACGCCACGGCGGATGTGGTGGAGATGAGTTGGCGGCTGGGAGTGCGCCGGGTCGATGACCGCGTAGGGCGCGGGCATGGGCGCATCATCCTAGACAATGAGGACGGGCAGTATGCGCCGGAACGAGACGGGGCGCTGGGATTTTCACCGGGGACGCCGGTCACGATTGAGGTGGACGACGGCGGCAGTTGGCGGCGCATGTTCACCGGGGAAGTCGCCTATGCAGAGCCACAGGCCGGAGAGTATGGCCGCCGGATGGCGACTCTGAGCATTGCGGGGACGGAATCGCGCTTGCTGCACACGCTCGTCCGCCCCGGCCTGTTGTTGGATGTGATGTCGCACGAAGCGATTGAGTCGGTGCTGAGTCACCCCGATTTGGACGGCCTGCCGCGAGATGTCGGGGAGGGCGCGGCGCATTTCGCCTCGTTTGGGGAGCAATGGGGAGGCGGCGCGGCGGCCTTGCGCGTGATTCAGGCCATCGCGCAGGCGGAAGGCGGGCGCTTCTCGGCAGATCGTGAGGGCGTCTTGACCTATCGCGGGCGGGATTATGCGCTGGTCAGCGGGTCGCCGGATGCCACGCTCGACTCATTGGGCGAGGACGCGACCTATATCTATGGCGGGGACGTGATTAACCGCGTGCGAGTCGGGGTCAGGCCGCGCCGGGTGGGGAATCCTAATACCGTGCTGTGGACATTGGACGGGGCGCAACGCATCCGCCCGACTCGCCCATTGACGTTGATTGTCCGCTTACGCGATGGTCAAGGGCGTGCGGTTGGCGCGGCGTATATCGAATCGCCGGAGGCTGGGGTGGATTTCACGGCCAATGCTCAGCCGGACGGGATGGGCGACGATAAAACCAGCGATGTGAGCGTCACGGTGGTGGCGATTGAAGGCGGGGCGGTCACGCTGGCGATTGAGAACAGCGGCGCGAACGCGGTCTATCTGTTGGATGGGGCGCGGGTGCGCGGGACGCCGGTCATCGGCGGGGATGTGGCGTGGGTGGAGCGCTCAGACAATACCAGCGCCGCCGCGTATGGCCCGCACACCCTCAGCCTTCAGATTCCGCTGTTGGATTCGCTAGAGGCTGGCGAGTCGCGGGCGGATTTTGAGTTGGCGGGTCACGCCGACCCACGCGGGGCGTTATCGCGCTTGACCCTCAGCGAACGGGCGGGGTTCGGTCATGCGTTGGCGCGTTCGTTGTTTGACCGCGTGCGCGTGATGGATCCCCATACCGGCCATGACGGGGTGTACGTGATTATCGGCGAATTTCACAAGGTGACACAAGGCGGGGCGCGTCACCAGACGGTCTGGACGTTGGAGCGCACCCCGTCGGCGGAATATTGGTCGGTTGGACTCGCGCCGCTGGGGGTATCGACTCTGCTGGCGGGTTAAGGGCAGTGATGAGTAGGGACGCGCAACGGCGCGTCCGCCAACCATAATCCGATAAGGGGGGACAAACTATGCCGACATGGACGACGCCCAAACAAGATTGGGCGCTCAATGATGTGGTTAACGCCGGTGATATGAACGCCATTGGGGAAAATCTGGCGTATCTGGAAGCTGGGAACGCCCGCGCCGCCGTAGCTGTGGCCGCCGCCGCCACAAGCTCAACGGCATGGGGGACGCTGGCGACGCTAAACCTGACGACTCGCGGCGGTGATGTGCTAGTCGGGTATAGCGCGGCGGGCTATCACACGGGCGGCGGGCGGGTATATCTGGATGCGGCGCTAGACGGGACACGGTTGGCCTTGAACGGGTCGAACGGGTCGTTTGAGGCCACGCCGGGCGCGACGGGGACGGCTCAGACTGTGGGGTTTGTGCTGTTGTTGACCGAGGTTAGCGCCGGGGCGCACACGCTCACGATTCAATGGAAGACCAGCGCCGCAGGGATGAACGTGTTGGGCGGACAGGCATGGGTTATTGAGTCCTGAGAGGGGGTGTAGCATACGCCGACGTCCCTACAGGGCGGCTTGCGACAATACTGCTATAATCGTCGCATGAAAAAAATCATCCTCGCCCTGCTATTTCTGCTCAGCTTGCCGACCTTCGCGCAAGGTGCGGATTCCCCTACCGCGCTGACCTATGGCGTGGGCGTGACCGGAAGGCTGGATAACCGTGCGCCGTTCCAGCGCTACGGATTCGACGGGTTGCGCGGGGAATTCGTGCGCGTGACGCTGACCATCACAGGCGGCGACCTCGACGCCCTATTGACCCTGAGCGACCCCGACGGCGGCCTATTGCTCACCCGTGATGAGGACATCAAGGTGGGACAACTGACGGCGCAACTGCGGTTGCCGCGCAGCGGGACATTCACGCTGACGGCGGCGCGATTCGGGTTTGCTTATGGGACGACCAGCGGGACATACGATTTACAGGTTGACCGGCTGGGCGTGAGCGCCGAAAGCGGCAGTGGTCTGCGCTATGGCGACACGGTAGCCAATGCCATCACCGACGATGCGCCAGAGGTGTATTACAGCTTCCGCGCCAAGCAGAGCGACCTCGTGACGCTGATTATGCGGCGTGACGGCGGCGGACTCGACCCGTTGCTGCGGATTGTGGACGCCAACCGCCAAATCTTGGTTGAAGCCGATGACTCGCAGGGGTCGTCGGATGCCCGTATTGAGCGCTGGCAAGTCCCCGCCGATGGGCAATATCTGATTATCGCGACGCGCTATGGCGAAGCGGGGGGACGCTCATCGGGGCAATTTTTGCTGACGCTGAATAAAATTCCTGATAGCGCGTTGGGCAGTTCCCCCGACCTCGCTATCCAGTTGATAACAGGACAGCCCGCCGAACGTGACCTCAGCGCCGAACGCTATGAGGTCTGGTATGCGTTTGAGGCGGGGGCGGGTGAGCGCGTGACGATCAGCCTTGCGCGGGTCAACGGCAGCCTCGACCCGTTCGTCGTGTTGCTTGATCCCAATTTGAACGAAATCGCCACGCATGATGACATCGTGGACGGTAAAGAGCGCGACAGCCTCATCACCGCTTTCAACATCCCCGCCGACGGCAAATATTACGTGCTTGCCACGCGCTATGAACGGTCAGCCGGGACGACGATTGGCCGCTTCCGGCTGACTGTGACGCGGTAGGGAACGGCGGTGGGCGACCCATGGGTCGCCCCTACGAATCCCATATTATGGTGGAGGACGCCCACAAGGGCGTCCCGACAATCGCGGTCTGAAGATGAGACAGTCGTTATGGGTTGTCGATGTAGAGCAAGCTCACGTCATCAACCCACCATTTGCCCTTCTTGCTGAAGTCCTTAAAGACCAGTCGGAGTTGCTTGAAATTGGTGGTCGTCATGGGGAAGGTCTGGTCGAAGGTCAACCATTGGGTGTAATCCGAATCGCCGGGGTGCGGTAAGTCAATCTGCGCGATGACGGTGCGGTCTCCGCCGAAATTACGGAAGGCGATAATCCGCATCACCGCGTCCGACTTGACGCCACTGAGTTTGTACTTAAACTGCACCCGCACGGTGTCATCGGTGCTGAGGCTGAGGCCGAGGTCATTTTCTAGGCTGATTTTGGTGCGGGTAGAACGCAAGACGGCGCGTGGGCCAGTGGCATTGCCGCCAAACTGGACCGAACACGAACCGCTAAAGACTTGTTCCGGTACGCCGCACACGCGGGTGTCCGCCCCAGCGAACTTTTTGAAAATCCAGAACTGCGGCTTCTCTGGTTTGCCGGGTACGGGGTCTTCCATGCTGGCATTGCGGACGAGTTCTACCCCAGAGATGACTAGGCCATCGTTGTCGATGATGGTGAGGCCAATGGATGGGATCGTGACATCGCCATAAATGCTATCAAGGGTGTTTTCGCTATCGATGGACAAATCGAGGGTGCAGTTATGTGTACCTTCATCTAAGAGGTCATCCACCGCGTTGATGTCTACATTTTGGGCGACATTCCAGTTGGATGGGCTGAAAGTGAAGTTATACAGGCTATCGCGCGAAATAGTATCCATTAACACACATTGATCACCTATAAAGGCAAGGTTAACCCTGACTTGATTGGTGGGTTCACTGGTGAGGTGGAGTGAGAGGTTTTCGATTTGTGTGCCGTCTTCGCTCACGGTGTATGGGGCGGAGGGCAAAATTGAGATGGTGACGCCTGCGGTGTCATCGCTGATGACGTCTACGACGATATCCGACGGGGCGAGGGCATCGTAGGCGGGGTCGGTAGAGGTGGTGGTGTGCGTGATGGTGCAGGTTTCAGCCACTTCTGCGATGGCATCATCTACGGCCAGAACGGTGACGGTATAGGGTGAGTTCCAATTGAACGCGTTGAATATGGTGGTGTCGCTGTCGCTGCGTATTGGGTCGGCAAATACACAATCATCACCGTCGTAACTGATTTGGACGGAGACATCGCCAGTAGGCGGCGTATTGAGGACAATGTTGTATTGGACATTGCCTGAGCCATCCTCATACGTGTAATACGGGGGCGTCCCTGCCGGTGTGATGGTGATGCCGGGGCTGGGGCGTAGGTAGATATAGGCCGCGCCGGGGGTCGCCGGGGCTGAACCGGTATCGGGGTCGCCGAGGGGCGCACCGATGAAGGCGTGAGTCTTGCTGTCCATCTCCTCTAATGAGACGGATGCGCCGAAGAAGTCGTTGGTGAACTCATTTCCGTCAATGACTTCTGCTTGCGCCCAAGAGCCGCTTGCTTTATCGAACAGGTAAGCGCGTCCGGGATTGGTGCTGTCATTGGTGGCCGCGCCGATCAGCAGCCGTACCAGCCCCTCGGTGAAATCGAGGTCAACGTCGATACCGAAACGGCGGCGGTTCGCCGGATCGCCTGCGGTGAGCGTCGTCTGACTGTTGATGCTCACCGTCCCGAACTCCCCTTGAACATCCATCAGATAGACCCGACCCGCATCAGTATGACCGCTGTCATCTTCCGTGGGTGCGCCGACGGCTAAGGCATAGTTAGGCACGCCCATCGGGTACGCGCTGAGTGATTTGCCGAACCACCCATTGGCCTCAGCACCGGGCGAGGTGAATGCGATACCCTCCGTATAGCTGGAAAAATTGATATAGCCATAGACCTTGCCGATATTGGCCGTAAAGGGTGCCGGCTTATCGTACCCGGGTGCGCCGACGAAAAAGACCGGCGTGGCGCTGAAATCTAAATGAGTGATCGTCTCGCCATACAGGGCGCCGGATTGCTCATCGCTGGCCCAGAAGCGTTCTGGCCCGCCTGCTGGGAGTCCGCCAACGAATTGGTAGAGGTAGACTGCGCCGCTGTTGAGGCTAGAGCCGATTTCACCCGGCGCACCGACCAACATGCTCGGTTGGGATGTGCCGTTATCCCAGATGTCGATGCTGGTGGCGAAATGTCCGTTTACGTTCGGCTGAGGAGAGAGCAATGTGCCGCCGGGTTCCCAGATTCCGGGCGTGGCGGAAGGCTTAAAGATATACAGTTTGCCTTGTCCGGTTTGGCCGCCGCTGGTGTCTGGCGCGCCGACCACAATCCACGCATCCAAGCCGTCGCCATACAGTGCTACGCTTGCGCCGAAATGCGCGTTAGTAGAGGGGGTTGGCGATTTGAGGCGGGCGATTTCATCCCATCCGCCTACGCCGTTCGGTTGAAAGACATAGACTGCGCCCGCTTCATTGACGGCGGCGACGTTCTCAGCGGGTGAACCGACCACCAATAACCCGCCTGTGCTGGCGACAACTTCGCCAAAACCGTCATTGGCCGCCGTCGCAGAGCCGGTAAACATCCCGACTTGAATCAGCGGGGCTTCCCCGCTACGGATGCCGTCTGGGTTGACGGGCAATGGCAGGCGGCGCTGTGCGCTCGCGCCCAGCGTTAAAAAACAGGTCAGAAGCCCAATCAAAAGGATACGGATACCCAGTGTTCTCATGATGTGTGTTTCCAGATTTCTCGTTAGATGTGTGACTCCTAGTATATGGAAAAACCTAGTACGGAGTCCCCTATTTCTCATAATCCGTCCAAAATCTAAAGCCTTCGGAGGATTTTTCGTATGTTCAACTGGTTGACTCAATGGTTTCGTCCGCGTGATGGTGCTGCCGGGTTGCGGCACGCCCTCCCCTTAAACCCCGCCCTGCCTTATCCGATATCATCCGGCGCGTGGCGTGACCTCGACGCTTATACCGCCTCGACATGGGTCTATCTGGCGGTGAGTCGAATCGCTGAGGCCGGGGCGCTCGTCCCGCTGCGGGTCTATCAACTGGATGGCGAAAAACGTGCTGAGGTCAGCCGTCATCCGCTGGAAATGTTGCTGGAGCGTCCCAACCCATTCACCAGCCGATTCGAGTTGATGGAGCAGACGTTGGGCGCGTTGGAATTGGCGGGCAACGCCTATTGGTATCTGGCCGGGGACGGGGACGCGCCGACGGAAATTTGGCCGTTGCGCCCAGACCGCGTGAGCGTCGTGCCGCACCCGACCCAGCATATCGCGGGCTATCTGTATGAGGTCGGCGGGGCGCGTGTGCCGCTGGAGGCCGCCGAGGTCATCCACTTCAAGCGCTGGCATCCGACCAATGACTATTACGGCTTGTCGGGCGTGGCGGCGGCGCGTCTGGCGATTGACAGTGACCGAGCGATGGTGGTTTGGAACAAATCGACCTTTGGGCAAGACCACGGCGTCCCAGCGGGCATCGTCAACATCAAGGAATATGTCGGGGATGCGGATTTTGAGCGCATCAAGCGTGAGTGGCGTGCCAGCTATGGCGGCGGGCAGCGCCGGACGGCCTTCTTACGTGGTGGGGGCGTCGAATGGCAGTCGATTGGGCTGACGCACAATGACCTCGACTTTTTGAAGGGGCGGTTAGCGCATCGTGATGAGATTTTGGCGGCGTTCGGCTTGCCGGTCGGGTTGATTGACGCCAACGCGACGGAGGCCAATGCGACGGTGGCCGAGCGCCAATTCATTGAGCGCACGCTCTGGCCGAAATTGGTGCGCTTGGCTGAAAAAATCACCGCCGAGCTGCTCCCGTTTTGGCCGGGGGATTGCGTGGCGGCCTTCCCAGATATCCGCCCGACAGATACAGCGGCGCGGTTGGCGGAAATCGAATCGGCGAAGGGGATTCTGACCGTGGATGAGATTCGGGCGCGGTGGTTTGGGGTGTAAGTCGGGGGTAAAATAACCCGCCGCTTCCAACAACCGAAAGCGGCGGGTTGAGCTTAGTTATTATTCATCATCGTTATATGAGGGCGGAGGAGGGATTGGTGTGCCACCCAGAAAAAAACAATTGATATCACTTCCAAGGTCAGGGCGATTGAAAACAGATGCGGGTACTGACTCTAAACCTGATGTACTAGCTCGGGTGTAAAAAGGCTTTGGAGATCTAGGTGTAGACTCAACGGTAAGAGCATCGGAATCGGTCAGTTTATGTTTTGCCACAGCATAACTTGGCCCATAAACATGAGTAGATGCAAAACCCAGCGAAAGCTGTACCCCTCCTAAAATTGGATCAGGATTACAATGAGTACAAGGACGTTTTTCATCTCTCACACGCCAACACGCTCCTGGTTGCTGTGTATTTCCGGGTAATGGTGTATTATCGGTAAATGGTAATGCAGACCATATACGGCCACGTAATTGAAGTTGGTCTATGAATAGACGGGGAGAGCCACCTGTGTGAATCGCCCACGTTCTAAAACTATAGGCGGCTAAAATATCTGTTGGTACAATTTTAGACTCACCCCAAATATTATATTATAATAGGATGTTGGCCCCGGCCCTGTGATACGATATGGATAGCCAGCATATCCAGCTAAAACTGTGGATGCAATGATGGAAAAACCAAGCACTAAGACAAGTATTGCAGACAGAGTTAGAGATCTTCTTGACATGTTAGACAGTTCCTATGGTTTATCAGAAGTGGGAAATTGTAGTAATTCTTTAGAACGTGGCAAGGTATATCGTGCATAGTCAAATCGTAATTCAGGTATAACAACCTCGTCGATAGAAGCAACAATGGGGAGATTGACGACACCATGTCCTGCAATATATTCCCCTCCTAAATCAGCATCTCTATCTTTACACGTTTCCAACAAACCTTGCTCGATGAGTTGCCGATTCGCTCCTTCAGGTGTTTGTAAACTGAATGTGAAATAAAGCGCCGTCTCCGGGAAGTATTCCATATACCCTGGATTAGGTTCATCCAAACAATAATCTCCGGTAATTTTTTGCATGTCGTTGAATGTCATATTCAAACCGACAATAAAAACTCCGCTTCGATAAGCCCTTTGAGTCCAATCTGTATTTACCTCAGCAACCGCGAGGCCATGAATGAATACAATTTGCGGGGAATTCACCTCTGCAAAACGTTCAAAATCTGTCCATGAGGTTATTACTTTAGCCCCAAAATTCTCAATAAGAGCCACATCGTTGATATATTCCATCTGAGCGTTGTGATCTAGGGCACTCAAATAAACGATGTTTAGGGCTGATAAGTCGATAGTGTCGATGTAATCTGCCAATATTTGATGGTATAGCTCATCTTGTTTCTGAATTTCGTGATATATCGCGTAATCTGTCTCTGACATTGCTTCTATAGGATTTGGTAAAACAGGGATTTCCTGCGCCAATAGAATCGATTTAACTGTAATTAACAGGAATAATATTGCAAGGTAAAGAGGATTTTTCAAGAGTTTCAACATCATTATTCCTTTTAGCCGAAAGGCATTGCGAAATCTACTTATAAAAATACCCCCCCTGTGAAATTTGTCAATAAAATCTATGTGTTGCGGTGTCGGCGGCGGGTAGCCGTAGGGAATGAGAATGTGTGATTCAAAAGTGTCCGGTGGAAAAATCTATCGAAATGGGGGATGTGAGTTGAACTATCTTTTACACACAAAAACCTCACCAATGCGCCGCAAGCATTGGCGAGGTCTGTGTATATCACGTATTTCTACGGGGCGCGGAAGCCGTCTGGGATGTCCGTGCCTCTGCGTTCGCCCCCGCCGGTGTTACCGTCAATGACATAGATGGCTTCTACGTCATCTGCCCACCATGTGAGCGTTTGGCTTTTGTCCTTTATGATTAACCGGAGTTCGACGAAATTGGTGTCGGTTATCGGGACTTCGATATCCAGCAGATGCCAGTCGCCATAATTTTCACCGACGGGGCGTGTCTGGACTTTGTGATAGAACTTCGCTATGTTCAGCGGCGCACGCCAGCCAATCAGCCGCACCAGTGGTTTGCTATTGGCCTTCATCTTATAGCGTAGGGTCAACCTCAGCGAGTCATCGGTGCTGATGGGTTGCCCAATCAGGATATCGAGATCGGGCTTGGTGATGGCGTAAATCAGGGTGGCCTTTTTGCCTAGATTGCCCCGGAATTTGAAGGCGCACAATCCATCATAGGCCTTGTCGCCCGGGACGCCGCCCGACCCCGCGACAGCCCCACATGAGCGTCCATCCCCCGGCAGGCGCTTCCTGAGAATCCAGCCGTCGGGCAGGTATGGCGACGCCCCAGCCGTCTCAAAACTGCCGTTGCTGACCCAAGTAAATTCCGTGGGCGGCACAGGGTCTAAATCGAGGCTATAGAAATACAGGGCGCCGGAGCCGGGGTCGCCGAGTGTTGGGGTGGGATTGAAAGCCGTCGGCGCACCCACGAAAATCCAGCCGGATTGGTCATAGCCGACGGCCTCAACCGACGCGCCAAAGTGAGCATAGGTGTCGGTGCTGTAGATACTCTGTTGACTGTACCAAAAGCCGACATCGCGGTAGATATAAACGCGCCCAGTTTCCTCAACGAGAGACGGCAGTAGGACATCGAACAGCGGTTCACCGACCAAAATAACCGGCGAGGCATACATCCCAGACAGCGCCACAGATTCACCGAAGGCCGCACCAGCGGTTGGTGAATCGGCTTGCAGGCTGTCCTGTAACGCCCAATCGGTTGTGGTCGTGTTACGGCCATAAATATACGCTCTGCCCGCGTTGGATACGGCGTCATAAGTGCCGCCGGGTTCGCCCACGACCAGTAGCGCCTCATCATTCCACCATTCAAAGTCGAGGTCTGCGCCAAAACGACCATTTGCGACATCATTCGGCGATACGAGCGTCTCATCCGGCGACCATGTTCCGGTATCATAATGGAACACATAGACTTGCCCGCTGTCGTCAGGCATATCCGCGCTGGCGGCGATAATGATGCTCGCGCCTTGAGAATCCGCCCCTAGTGCGACGCCCATACGCTCATCATTTTGGGTCGCGCCCGAGTACAGCGTCGAATCGAGCATGTAATCGCCGTCTGTCGAGTTCCATGTGTAGGTATAGATCGCGCCGACATTGGTGAAGCCGTTATGGTCTACATCCGGCGCAGAGACGATGATCGTGGCGAAATCCCCCTCGCCAACCACCTCTACTGCCGTGCCGAAGTGATAGACATCGCTACCGCCGGGCGGGTATAACTCCGTCACCAATTGCCAACTGCCAGCGATATGGCGGTAGACGAAGGCCGCGCCGACTTCCGTCCCGCCGTCGTCGTTAAAATCTGGTGCGCCGACCACGGCCACCGCGCCAGCGTCTTCCACGCCGTACATGGCGACGCTTGCGCCGAATCGTGCGTCGGCGATGGGGACGGGCATTGCCGGATAGAAGATGGGACTCCATGTCGTGTTATCCCATGCGAGGATTTGCGCCTCGCCGCCGGGGGCTTTGTCTGGGCTGCCGACGAGTAGGAGCGGGGCGGATAGGCTGTGGTTGCTGTCGATGGCCTCGGCGTAAGAAATCGGCTCGGTGTCGCTGGGGATGACAATGCCGGAGACATCGCCCAACTGACGCCCGTCATGAGGCAGTGGCAACGGCGGCTGGGCGGATGCGCTGATGAGCGCGGCCAAAAGAGCGATAAAGAAAAACAATCCAAGACGTTTCATCGGTAAATCCCTGATTTAGAGGATAACGAAAATGATATATCAGATTCGGGCTTGCGGGTGAAAGAAATAAATAGTGACAGGAATCAATTGACTGAAAACAGAACAAATATGCTATAATAGAATTATTGTTCTTACCCACACAAGCAGAGGATTAAGTCGATGATTACCAGAGTCGGTACAGTATCGCTGTTCGTGAATGACCAAGAAAAAGCGAAAGATTTCTATGTCAACGTGCTGGGCTTTGAAGTCCGCATGGATGGGCCGTTGAATCAGGACGGTTCTGGGAGCTGGCTGTCGGTTGCTCCGAAGGGCGCTGAAACCGAGGTCGTTTTGTATAAGCCGGATTCCAATTGGGAACATTACCGGCAGGTGATTGGAAAATCGCAGGCGCTCACGTTTGAAGTGGACGATTTGGCGGCGACCTATGCTGACTTGAAATCCAAGGGCGTGGTATTCATCATTGAACCGACTGAAGAATCATGGGGCAAGCACGCCTTTTTTGCCGACCCTGAAGGCAATCAATTTTTGATTGTGGAATCGCCGAAGTTCTAGGATATACCCTCACTATCCTTCCAGATTGTAGGGGCGGCGTTCTTGCCGTCCGTTTTCGGAACAGGCGGCGGACGCCCAGAAGGGCGTCCCTACAGTCGCAGTCATCTCATATTGTTTGAACGTCCGCCATAGAGATTGAAGGGTGTCCCTACATACGGTGACGATATGGTACACTCTCCCCGCGTGTGATTATGACACAATCGGGGTCTATGACTTATGACTTTTGACATCAGCGCGGCGCTGATTGCGCTGCTGTGGGCGATTCTGACCGGTTGGCGGGTCTATCGGCTGGCGCGGTTTCATCAGATGGAAGAATATAAATTCAACCGATTCGCGGCGTGGTGGTTCGCCCAGCGTGAGCGATTTTTGCCGCGTCGCGCCATCAGCGCCGGGATTGTGACGGCGGGGCTGTGTATTGTCCTCGGAGAAGGCGGGGCTGTGCTGCCGACTCTGATTGCGTTGGTCGGCGCGGGATTCATAGGGTGGTTGCCTGCTGAGGTCGAAGTCAAGAAGGCGTATGTCCCGACTCCCCGCGCTAGGCGGTTGTTGGTCGCCGCGTGGGTGATTGAATCGCTGGTCGCGGCGCTGTTGATTTTTTGGGCGGCGGGCGCGTTCGAGAGCGACGGCTTGCGGATTGGGCTTGCGACGGCGGCGGGCGTGATGGTCTGGCTGGTGAGTCCGGTCTGGTTGATTCTGGGCAACCTCGTCATGTGGCCGCTGGAAGAAGCGAGTCGTCAGCGTTTCGTGCGGATGGCGCGGGCGACTATACGGCGGATTAACCCGACGGTGATCGGGATCACCGGCAGTTATGGCAAGACCACGACCAAGAATTTCGTGGCGGAATTATTAGGCGGGCGATTCCGGGCATACGCGACGCCCAAAAGTTTCAATACGATGTTGGGGATTAGCCGCGCCATCAACACCGATTTAACCGACAATTACGCGCTGGATTATTTTGTGGTCGAGATGGGGGCATATTTTCCCGGCGAGATTAAGCGAATCTGCGGGCTGACTCCCCCGCGCATCGGGATTGTGACCGAGGTCGGGCCGATGCACCTCGAACGATTCAAGACGCTAGAGCGCACGGCGATTGCCAAGTATGAACTGATCGCCGCCTTGCCGCCCGACGGGGTTGGGATATTTAATTGGGATAACCTCTATGTGCGCGGGATGATGGCGAAAAATCATCCCGCCACGCGAATCGGGGTGAGCAAGACGGCAGACCCCGCCAACCCGCCCGCCGATGTCCGGCTGATTGCATCTGACGTGCGCGAGACGTTGGACGGGCTGACCTTTACCGTGACCGATACGCAGACGGGCGCGACAGAACTTTTTACTGTGCCGGTGTCGGGGGAGCATAACGTCACGAATTTGTTGTGCGCGATTGCGGTGGGTCTGCACGAGGGCATGACGCTCAAAGAATTGGCGGCGCGGGCGAAATCACTGAGTCCGTCCGAGGCACGCTTGGTGACTCAGGCGGCGGGCGGCGGGCTGACGGTGATTAACGACGCCTACAGCGCCAATCCGGTGGGGGCGCGGTCTGCGCTGCGGGTATTGGGGCTGCACCAGACGGGGCGGCGGGTGTTAATCACGCCGGGGATGGTTGAACTTGGGACGCTGATGGACTCTGAGAATCGGGCGTTGGGGGAATTTGCGGCGGGGTACGCTACCGATGTGATTCTGGTCGGGATTGAGCGCACGCGCCCGCTGGCTGAGGGGTTGAAAACGGCGGGATTCCCGCCCGATAAAGTCTTGGCGGTCGAACGCTTATCTGAGGCGATTCTGTGGACTCAGACCCATTTGGCGTCGGGCGATACGGTGTTGTATCTCAATGACTTGCCAGACACGTATTAAAGGGCAGGGATGAGTCTCTGGTGATGAGTGATGAGTTAGGACTCGTCTAATCCGTAATGTATTGGCGAGATTGGGCGAGTCTGGTCACAAAAATACTCGTAAAATGTGGGTAACATGTTGAGGTTGGACGTTATCTTTGGTATAGTATACGATACAGAAAAAAATAACAGAGGACGAACATGAGAAGCAAAACGACGCTGAATGTTAATCCCACAACTTCTTTTTTGACTGGGATTGCACGCTTGGTTGATTTAGGCGGCTCGTTAAACAGCTATTCAAAACCTGAGAAAATTGTTCGAGATAGAATTTCAGATCGTGCAGCCCTTGTGTCTGATTGGCAGGCGATTGGGAAAGATATGACTAAAGCTATCTCGAAATACGATCAGATATTGAAATCAGAGCGTAAGAAACCCAATGTCCGCTAATTCGTCTGACATGGACTCTAATGCCGATTCCGGTGGTGAAATTAGCGTTCCACCACCGGAAATTGAAATACCTCCCAATAGCGATTCCAACTCAACAGATAGCCGTCAGATGGTTATGGCAAGTTCGCAAGAATTTTTTGCAGGGCCATTGCCACCTCCTCGCATACTCAAAGGGTATGAAGAGGTTTTATCGGGGAGCGCGGATCGTATTTTTCGGATGGCAGAAAATGAACAATCTCACCGCCATGCCTTAGAAGTAGACGAACAAAAACATTTCCAACAGATGGTCTCTATACAGGTGAAAACAGATTCCACGTTACAAAATCGGGTCTGTATTTTGGGTTTGCGTTGGCGCTCACCACGATCCTATCAGGTGCAATTTTGATTGGTTTGGGCAAAGATGGTGCTGGGTTTACTTTGATACTAGGGACTGTTGCGGGTATTGGTATCGCCTTTATTGTTGCTCTACGTGGAAAAAACACCACATTGAGTGATAAAAACCAAGAAAATTCGGAAGATTCACCAATTTCAAGTTAAATCGCCAATGAACATGACCTATGACCCCAAAGTTGATGCGCTGTATATTAAACTGACGGCGAAAACGGTGGTGCGTTCGCAGCGCGTGCCCCCCAAGTCTCACTCGATTTTGATGCAGATGATGCGTTAATTGGCGTGGAAGTCTTAGAGGCACGGCGGACAGGCATCAACCCATTAGAGGTTGTGATGTCATTGGGTTTGCCAGACAGCCCTATAACAATGCCCTCTGCGGATGAAATGCGTGAGGGACGTGCGGAGCGTATGCGTGCCTTGAAACAACAACGCGAAAAGGTCGGAGAATAATCATGACACCCGGATTTTTGAACGTCCCGATGTATGGTTGGGCGATATTAGCGCTGGTGATTGCTGGGATTTTCGCGGTATTCGTGCCGTCCGCCGATAAGGTTGCCGCGTTGGAGGGGCTACCCTATATCATCGTGCGATGGTTTCATAGTTTGGTTTGGGTGTTACTGGCGATGTCGTTCTTTTTGCGTGGGACGGGTAAGGACTCCCTACGAGGTCTATCGGATCTCACAGGGATGTTAGGCGGATTGACCTATGCAGCCTATCTGATTACGAGCCTGCGCGTTTTGCAGTAGCTCATGTGGATATTTCCGCGAAGGACGCCAAGAATGACGTCTCATATACACCAAGTTACCTATGAGGACGGCATTTTTGCCGTCCTTTTTGTCTTTCATTATCGGCATAAGCCACGAGTGGTACAATCAGCGGCAAAGTCGCCTTTTCATGAGGATGAAAACTGATGGATACCCCCGATAAGACCGCTTTTCTGGACGAACAACTGGCTGACCTGCACGCACAGGGGTTGTATAACCACATCCGCACCATCGAAAGCGCGATGGACGGGCGGATCGTGGTGGATGGGCAAGCGGTTTTGAACTTCTGCGCCAACAATTACCTCGGACTCGCCAATCATCCGCGCCTCAAAGAAGCCGCCAAACGCGCCATCGACCAATATGGCATCGGGCCGGGCGCGGTTCGCAGCATCGCTGGGACGATGAGCTTGCACGTTAAATTGGAGCAGCGGCTGGCCGAATTCAAAGGCGCGGAGGCGGTCATCACGACCCAAAGCGGCTTCACGGCGAATCTGGCGACTATCCCATCACTGGTTGGCAAAGGCGATGTGATTTTCAGCGACGCGCTAAATCACGCCAGCATCATCGACGGTTGCCGACTCAGCCGCGCCACGATTGTCGGGTACGCGCACAGCGACATTGATGATTTGCGGCGCAAAATCGCTGAGACGACGGAATATGGCCGCCGACTGATCATCAGCGACGGGGTGTTTAGCATGGATGGCGACATCGCCCCACTGCCCGCGCTGGTCGAGGTCGCCCGTCAGCACAATATTCTGTTGATGGTGGACGACGCGCACGGTGAGGGGGTTTTGGGTCGCGGCGGGCGCGGAATCGTTGACCATTTCGGGCTGCATGGTCAGGTCGATATTGAGGTCGGGACGATGAGTAAGGCGTTCGGGGTGACGGGCGGAATCGTCGCGGGGAAGAAGTCGCTGATAGAGTGGCTACGGCAGCGGGCGCGGCCATTTTTGTTCAGTAGCGCGGCAACTGTCCCTGATGTGGCCGCCTGTTTAGAGGCGGTAGACCTGTTGGAAGAATCCGAGGAATTGGTTCAGCGGTTGTGGGCGAACGCGGCATTGCTCAAGCGTGAATTGAAGGCGCTGGGCTTTGACACTGGGCGCAGCGAGACTCCGATTATCCCGTTGATGTTGGGCGAGGCGAGTGTCGCGCAGGCGTTCAGCAAGGCGCTGTTTGAGGAGGGCGTATTCGCGATGGCGATTGGCTTCCCGACGGTGGCGAAAGGCGCGGCGCGGATTCGGGTGATGAACACCGCCGCGCACAGCCAATCGGATTTGGAGCAGGCGCTGGCGGCCTTTGAGAAGGTCGGCAAGAAATTGGGCGTGATTTCGTAACTGAACGGCGTCGTGGGCGACTCACGGGTTGCCCACAAAAACCGCGTTATACTGATAAAAACGCAAATGATTGTGAGGTGCGATGATGTTGTCCCCCAAAACGAACCCGACCCCAACTATCCTTCGATTGGTTTATGAAAATGGGGTGTTTCGCCCGGTTCAGCCGGTGGATTATCAGGACGGGCAGGAAATTAATGTGAGCGTGCTTTCTGCTCGTGAGCAATCTCGGCTGTTATTAGGCGATTTACTCGAACCCATCCCAGAAGACAGTGATGTTGATGCTATGGATGAGCAAGCGATGATGGCGCGGCTACACGCATCATTTAAGGAGGGGACGACCTTATCTGATAGTGTGTTTGAAGACCGTGAGGAACGGGTTTAATGGGTTATTTTTTCGACACGAGCGCCTTGTTAAAACGCTATGTCCGAGAAAAAGGGACGCCGTGGGTAGAAGCGGTTGTTTCAGACCCTGATAGTGTTATCTATGTCGCTCAAATCACAAAAGTGGAAGTGGTGAGCGCGATATATCGTCGGCTTCGTGAGGGGTTTCTATCACCATTGGGGGCGGACGATGCAATGCTATTGTTTCGGCGTCACATCAAATATCAGTACAATCTGGTTCGATTTACAAACAGGGTTATCATCCAAGCACAGCACCTTAGCGCTCAATATCCGCTACGGTCATTAGACGCGATTCAATTGGCCTCGGCCATCATCGTCAATCAGGGCATCGCACGCGGTGGTTTGCCGCCCCAGACCTTTGTCTGTGCGGACACGCGGCTGCTGACCGTTGCGGCGACTGAGGGGATGACTCCGCTTGACCCGAATACGATGACGTGATGAGTCGCGGGAGGGCGGTTTTCGCGAACCGCCCATAGGCACCAAGTTAAGCTTATTTCTTGCATGTCGTTTGTGCCGCCAGAGGCTGAATCCTCCGGCTACCAATTTTGAAGCCGACTAAAGCCGGCTGTCCTTTCCGAATCCTCGCCTTAGAGAGGACAGAATTTATCCAGTCCATTTCACCTAAAAACAGACGGCAAGAATGCCATTCCTACCCTACGATAGGAATAAATGAGCCGAATTCTCGCCTTAGAGTCCCCTTCAGGGGGCTTGAATTCGGCAGACGGACGCTGTAGGGGCGAGACTTGTCCGCCCGTTCTGGCGTCCAACGAGTCGAAATCGACCCCCTAAAGTCCTTAACTTAGTGTATATGGGACGGGATAAATCTTGTCAGACTCATTCTGTACGTTTTGGCTAGAATCCTAAAAACAGACGGCAAGAAGATTAGCGCACGACCTCAAAGACGATGGCGAAGCCGTCCGCGCCGACAGTGACGAAGCCCGCGCCGTCGGGCAGCCACGCGCCGTCATAAATCGGGGCGTTGTGGTCGTAAAACACCCGCAATTGTGTGCCGGTTGCGGCGTTATATAAGCGCTCTGAACCATCGCTACAGGTGGTCAGAATCACTGTCCCGTCCGGGCTATAGTGAGTCGATGTGACCGCGCCGTAATGCTCTGGGAGGTCGAAAAGCTGGGCTTGGGTGGCGATGTCCCAGACATAAGCCGAGCCATCATTGCTGCCCGTGACGGCGCGAGTCCCGTCTGGGCTAAACTCCACTGAGGTGACTCCGGCGGCGTGGCCGGTCAAGCCGCCAAAAAGATTTAGGCCAGCGACTTCCCACAATAAAATGGTCGAATCAAGGCTACCGGTCAGCAAACTCATCCCATCGGGGCTGAAATCCAGCGATTCGATGGCCGCGCCGTGTAACGTCATCTCAGCGGACAGCGATAAATCCGAGGTGTTATAGAGGCGTAGAGTCCCGTCCGAAAAGCCGAGCGCGGCCAGCGACTCATCTGGGCTGAACTGTGCCGCCGTCAATGCGCCCGGCACGTCCTCTAAGACGCTCAGACGGCTGCCGTCCCCGCTAAAAACATAGACTTTTGCCGCGTCTGTCCCCGCCACCAACACCCCACCGCTGGGCATATATGCCAACGTGCGGATGGGCGATTCATCGGTCTGGAAGTTGGCGAACAGCGTGCCGTCGCTCCCAAACAGGCTGCCGAGGTCGAGGCTGCCGCTGACGGCGACCCCGCCCCCGTCTGGCGTGACGGCCACGGCGTAGATGTTTTCCATGAACGGGAGGCTGAATTCGCTTTGCGAGTCTAGGGTCACGAGATTGGCGAAATCGGCGCTGACCGAAAGTAGCCGCGAATTATCGGGGGATAGTGCGAGGGCGGTAACAGGATTGCGGTGGGCGGTGGTCAGCAATGGCTCGGCCTGACCGCTGGCGACATCAACCCGATTCACGACGCCCCCAATGGTCAGGCCAGCGCTATCCAGAACTGATTCACCGATATATAACCCCCCATCAGGCGCGGCGGCGATACTCTCAATGGGCGCAGGGCTCTCGCCACCAGCGGTATAGACGGTCTTGAGGAATGTGCCATCTGGGAGGCGATAGGATTGAATCAGGCCGTCTAATCCGCTGGCATAGCGGACTCGGCGGGTCACATCAAAGGTGACATCGGTGACGAACGCGGTGTGGCCGGTCAACTCGGTTAGGACGGTGTAGGCCACGGTCTCGAACAGTGTCACCGTCCCGTCATTGCTGCCGGCGGCCAATAGCGTGCCGTCGGCGCTGTATTCGAGGGTCGTAACGTCATCTGTAAAACTGTCGAGTGTATTGAGGACTTGGAGGGTGGCGGTGTCGAAAATTATGATGCGCCCAGTGCTGGAAAACGCCCCAACGGCGAACTGTGTGCCGTCGGGTCGGTAGGCCACGACCGACAGCGGGCCATTGGAGTCTGGATACATCGCAATCCGATCCGCGCCGCCTTCGAGGTCATAAATGCGGATGCCATAGCCTCCGGTGACGACCATCTGACGGCTATCTGGGCTGAAGGCCAAGCCATAG
>Ga0163144_10008896_pt1 | contig 21651 bp, 17 predicted proteins | sample OliLak19BULKMAT1_FD_123175 | JGI IMG/M metagenome (GOLD analysis project Ga0163144, IMG submission 123175) | Freshwater microbial mat bacterial communities from Lake Vanda, McMurdo Dry Valleys, Antarctica - Oligotrophic Lake LV.19.BULKMAT1 | ecosystem: Environmental > Aquatic > Freshwater >... | reverse complement strand
GTTCATTTCGCCATTCAACTTTCCGCTGAACTTGGCCGCTCACAAGATCGCGCCGGCGATCGCGGCGGGTTGCCCCTTCGTCCTGAAACCGGCGAGTCGCACGCCGATCGCGGCGATTCTTATCGGCGAGATTCTCGCGGAAACCGATCTGCCGCCTGGCGCGTTTTCGATCCTTCCTTGCCACCGCGAAGGCGCCAACCTGTTCACTACTGATGAGCGTCTGAAGCTGTTGAGCTTCACCGGTTCGCCTGTCGTCGGTTGGGACCTGAAGGCCCGCGCCGGCAAGAAGAAGGTGATTCTCGAACTCGGCGGCAACGCGGCCTGCGTCATCGACGAAGACGCCGATCTCGCCGACGCCGTGAGCCGGCTCATCGTCGGGGCGTTCTATCAATCGGGCCAAAGTTGCATCTCAGTCCAACGCATACTGGTTCACGAGCGGGTCTACGACGAGCTGCGCGACCGGCTCGTCGCCGCGACGAAAGCTCTCAAAATGGGCGACCCCAAGCTCGAAGAGACGTTCATCGGCCCGATGATCGCCGAAAGCGAGGCGCAACGGCTCGACGAATGGATTCAAGCGGCGATCAAGGCGGGGGCCAAGTTGCTCTGCGGCGGCCAGCGAGACGGCGCCATGCTGCAAGCAACGCTGCTGGAGAACGTCCCACGGGACCAACCGCTCTGTGCGAACGAGGCGTTCGGCCCGGTGGCGATGCTCGACCGGTTCAGCGACTTCGACGCCGCGCTCGACGAGGTGAACGACAGTCGCTATGGCCTCCAGGCCGGCATCTTCACCCGCGACATTTACAAGGTTCAGCGCGCCTGGGATCGCCTGGAAGTCGGCGGCGTCATCGTCGGCGACGTCCCTAGCTGGCGGGTCGACAACATGCCCTACGGCGGCGTCAAAGACAGCGGCCTCGGTCGCGAAGGAATTCGCTACGCGATCGAAGACATGACCGAGCCGCGCCTGCTGGTGATTCGCACGCCGCAGAACTAGCCGGCAAAAAAGTAGGCTGGGACAACGTCCCACCTGCCCGCCGGATCGTTCGGCAATTCAGGTGGGACGTTGTCCCAGCCTACGGAAGCTGGGGCGTAAGGACTCGAACCTTAAATGACAGAGTCAGAATCTGTAGTGTTACCAATTACACTACGCCCCAAGAAACTGCTGCGAAGCCCTCAACAGTAGGTTTCTAGCCGGCAATCGTCAAGGGCGCACGGCCCAGGCCTAAAACGGGAACCGCCAAGAACGCCAAGGAAATGGGGGGACGAATTGAACCACGACGGCACGGCGGGCACGACGAAATACCAGGAAGAATTGGGAACCGCCGATGGACGCAGATGAACGCCAATAAATCCTAATCTGCGTCTATCTGCGTTCATCGGCGGTTTCAAATGATTTGTCTTCCCTTGGCGTCCTTGGCGGTTCAATAAAACGCCTCGGCAGTTCTCCCGGTCAACCAGTCTCAGTTGTTGACGCACGCCGCGCGGCGGCCCTAGAATCGGACAGACTCCCGCAAGATCGCGGGGAAAACCGCAGCGGGACGAGATCGCCATGGCCACGCTTACGATTATCCAGGGTGGAGAAGTCGGCAAAAAGTTCGAAATCTCCGGTCGCGAGTCGGTCATCGGCCGCAGCCCGGAGTGCGAATTCGTGCTCGACGTCGCCGCGGTGAGCCGACGCCACGCCGTGGTGATTCGCGACAAGGATCGGTACCTCATCCAGGACAACGGCAGCCGCAACGGCACCATCGTCAACGGCCACCAGATCGAGGGGCAGGCCCAGCTCCACGATGGCGATCAGGTGCTGATCTGCGACGTACTGATTGAATTCCACAACGTCGCCGCCCCAAGTCTGCTGGGGGGAGCCGCGATCGGCGGCTCGTCTCTGCTCTCACCGCTCGACGCGGCCGCGCTGCTCGAAGACGACGGCAGCGGCGACGAGTCGGAAATCATGGCCACCTTCGACGTCGGCCGCGACGCCAAGGCGACGTGGCAAGTTTCCGCGAAGCCTGAACAACAACTGTTGGCGATGATCGAAATCTCCAACAACCTCAGCAACACGCTCGAGGCGAAGGAAATTCTGCCCAAGATCCTCGACAGCCTGTTCAAGATTTTCATCCAGGCCGACCGCGGCTTCATCATCATGCGGCCGAAGCCGGGGGCGCCGCTGGTGCCAGTCGTCACCAAGGCCCGCCGCAATGACGACGAAGAGACGCGACCGAGCCGGACGATTATTTCCCGGGCGATGAACGAGAAAAAGGCGATCCTCTCCGCCGACGCCGCCTCCGACGCCCGGTTCAACATGGCGCAGAGCATCGCCGACTTTCAGATTCGCTCGCTGATTTGCGCCCCGATGATCGACTCCGACGGTGAAGCGATCGGCGTCATCCAGCTCGACACCCGCGATCAGCGAAGCCGCTTTACCGATCTCGACCTGCAGGTGCTAGCCGGCGTCGCGAGCCAGGCGGCCCATGCCCTCGACAATGCGAAGTTGCATGAGCAAGTCGTGGCGCAACAGGCGATGACGCGCGACCTTCAGGTCGCCCGCGAGATGCAGACCGCCCTGCTCCCGAAGGCGGCGCCCGACGTCGGCGGCTACCACTTCTTCCAGCACTATCAGGCGGCCTACGAGGTCGGCGGCGATTACTACGATTACGTCCTACTGCCAGAAGACCGCTTCGCTGCCGTCGTCGGCGACGTGGCTGGCAAAGGCGTTTCCGCGGCCATTCTGATGGCGAAGCTCTCCAGCGACGTCCGGTTCTGGCTCGCCCGCGAACCCGATCCGGCGAAGGCGCTCGCCAAGATCAACACGGCGTTCTCGCAGCATGGCTGGGATGACCGGTTCGTCACGATGGTCGTCGCGGTGGTCGACCCGCAGGCATGCGAACTAACGCTGGTCAACGCCGGCCATATGCCGCCGCTGCTGCGGACGGGTGACGGCGAGGTCATCGAGATCGGCGGCGACGAAGCGGGCCTGCCGCTCGGCGTGGCCGACGATTACGAGTACGAGTCGTATAAGCGCGAATTCCTCGCCGGCGACTTTCTGACGATCTTCACTGACGGCTTCAGCGAAGCGATGAACTCGAAGCGAGAACTCTACGGCATGGAGCGGTTGACGCAGCTCTGCGCCGACAAGACGGTGAAGGCCCGCGACCTGGGGCCCTGCATTCTGGAGAGCGTCCACAAGTTCGCCGGCGATTTCCCCCAGAGCGACGACATGTGCCTCGTCTGCTTCGGGCGGGAGTGAGATTAAAGCAACGTCTAGCCGCGCTCGAACAGCTCTGGAAGATCTCGTACGGCGTCCACGACGCGATGAACAACGACGCCTGCGTCAGTTGGCTCGTAGGCAATCAACCACCGCTTGTACTTCAAGTAGAACCAGCCAGGCGGTAACGCCGGATGACGATTCGCCGGCATCGCGGTTTGCATATGCCGATTTACCGCGGCGACGATCTCGACGCCAATGCGCCGCGCCGTCTCCGGTCGGCCCCCTTCGACGGCAATATAAAAGAGAATGTCTTCGAGATCTTCCTCGGCGACTGGGGTCCAAACAACGCGCGACGTCACTCCGCAGTTCCCCGCTGCCCGAGCCGCGTCTCAACGCGACTCAGTAGGCCGTCGAGGTCCAGCGGCCCCGCCTTCCCCTGTTCTGCCTGAACTATCGACTCGGCATTCCGTTCGTTCCAGCGACGCAGCTTTTCTTGGCGTTCGCGGAATTCCTGAACGCTCTGCTCGGGAGTGACGTCGTTGGAGCCATGCTCGCGCAGTTGCGATACGAACTCGCAAAACTCGCCGAAATCAGAATTGCGTACGCTGGCCATGGCTCACACCGATTGCGACCGCGAGATGGGGCAACGGTTCCATTTTACCAGACTTTTGACCACGGAGGGGTCATCCGCCCTCAAACAAAGCTAGCCGGACCGCCACGAGGTCCGGGAGGGCGACGCCATCCCGAAAGGCGTGGCCTTCCGGCTAGTTGTTGCTTCACGTCCAAACTCTGCTGTAAATCAAACAGCAGGATGGTCGGCCGCTTACCACTGCACCTGCAGGCAGTTCTCAATCCGCTCGACGCCGTCGATGCGGCGGATTAGTTCCTGCGTCATCTGCTTGTGGAAGAACGACCGCACGGCGCCCGAAATCCGTACCACGCCCTCGGCCGCTTCGACCGTCATGTCATGCCCCGAGACGTACGGGCTGCGACGCAAGGCGCCATGGACTTCGTCAATCAGTTGGGGTCGCGGCGGGGAGATCGTAGCTTCCATTGTTCAGTCCTAGAAACGGGAAGACGCTAGCGGGAATTGCTTCAGGAGGGGACCGCCGCGGGGCCGAGCAGGCTATCGGCAACGGCGTTCTGAGGAAATATCGGTTGCAATTCGCGTCCGATAACAGAAGAGGTCGACCGTTAAGCGAGGAAACTTCCGGAAGAGTTGCCGGATGCGCCGGTCGTGCCGGATAGATGCTAGCACTGCCAGAGAAATGAGCAGCAGCGGGCGGGCGTCGGCAAGAATTTCAAGCCATGCCGCACGTATGGGGCAGTTCCCGGGCTGTGGAACTGCGAAATTAGCCTGGGTGGGCGAGTTCCCGCACTCCCAGAAATCTACCTAACCCTGCAACCAGGAGGGCAGCTGCCCCGCGCTTGGCAGGTGAATTACCTTCGCGCTGCTGATTGCCGGGAGCTGGCGAACCGCTTCCAGGGCCGCCGCCGGCGGTTCGCCGTCGAGGTTCAGAATGCCGACCGCCTCGCCCCCCGGCACGTCGCCGGCCCGGCCGACCGCCATCTGGCCGATGTTCACATTGTGCTCGCCGAAGGCCATGCCAACGCCGCCGATGATCCCCGGCACGTCCTTGTGGGTGAATACCAATAGGCAACCGTCGAGATAAGCTTCCAGCCGATACCCGTCGAGCGATACCAACCGCGGCATTGACTGGCCAAAGACCGTGCCGGTCGCCTTGTGCTTCAGTCCGTCGGCTCCTTCAATCTCAAAGCTCATCGCGCTGCGGAAGGCGCCCATGTCGGTGCGGGCTTCGCTGCTGAGCTTGATGCCGCGTTCTTCGAGCAACAGGCTGGCGTTGACGAGGTTGACCTCCTCGTCCAGAGCGCCCTGGAGCAGACCGGCCGAGAATGCCGCCGTGAGCACCTTGGTCTCGCGGGCGGCAATTTCGCCGCGGTAGGTGAGCTTGCACGACTTGAGCCCGCTCGGGATCAGCCCCGCCGCCAAGCGGCCAAGCCGGAACGCGACGTCGAGGTAACCACGCAGCTGCTCGAGCATCTTGGCGTCAAGCGAGGCGATGTTCACCGCATTCTTGATCTGCCCCGTCGACAGGAAGTCGGTCAGCAGTTGCACCGCTTCGACCGCGACTTGCGTTTGGGCCTCTTCAGTGCTCGCCCCGAGGTGAGGAGTGCAGAGGACGCCTGGCATCCCAAAGAGCGGGCTGTTGGTGCACGGCTCTTCGACGAAGACGTCGAGCGCGACGCCGCCGATCTTGCCTGACTTGAGCCCCTCAACCAGCGCCGCTTCGTTGTAAATGCCGCCGCGGGCCGCGTTGATCAGCCGCACGCCTGGCTTCAGGCGATCGAGCTGCGGGATGTCGATCAGGTTGCGCGTCTCTTCGGTGAGCGGCGTGTGGACCGAGAGGTAATCGACGTGCGGCAGCATGTCGTCGACCTTCTCGAACCACTCGATGCCGAGCTCCTTCGCCTTCTCCTGCGACATGAAGGGATCGTACCCAAGCACGCGCATCTCAAACGCCTGCGCCCGCTTGGCTACGGCTAACCCAATGCGGCCGAGGCCGACGACGCCGAGCGTCTTGCCGGCGACCTGGGCGCCCATGTACTTCGCACGATCCCAACGGCCTTCGATCAATCCCTGGTACGCCGGGGCGACGTTTCGCGACAGGGCGAGCATCAGCGTCACCGCATGCTCCGCGGTGCTGAGCGTGTTGCCGGCCGGGGTGTTCATCACGACGACGCCGGCTCGCGTGGCCGCGGCGCTGTTGATGTTGTCAGTACCGACGCCGGCCCGCACGATCGCCTTCAGCTTGCGGTTCCCCTCGAGCGACTCGGGGGTGATCTTCACGCCGCTGCGGCAGATGGCGCCGTCGAATTCCGCTAAGGCGTTGCGGAGGTCGTCCCCCTTGAGGCCGGTGCGAACCTCGTAGGTGATGCCGGGCGCGGCGGCCAGCAGATCGAGACCTTCTTGCGAGAGCGTGTCGAGAACAATGACCGAGGGCATGATATTTATGCGTGATGAAGTTGTTGCAAATGGAGCCAACCAGCGAGCCGCGGGGCTTGTCCCCGCGGTATTTAATGCCCGCGGGGATGAACCCCGCGGCTCACGAGAACAAACGCTACTTCGCTTTCTTCTCGAACTCCACCATAAAGTCGCGGAGCTTTTCGACGCCGGCAACCGGCATCGCGTTGTAAATCGAGGCCCGAACGCCGCCGACGCTGCGGTGGCCCTTGAGGTCGGTAAGGCTGAGCTTCTTAGCTTCGCTGACGAACTGATCCGTCAACTCGTCGCTCGGCAAACGGAAGGTGACGTTCATCAGCGAACGATCTTCCTGCTGAGCGTGCCCCGCGTAGAAGCCGTTCGATGCGTCGAGCACGTCGTACAGCAGCTTCGCCTTGTCTTGGTTCCGCTTATACATCGCGTCGAGACCGCCGACGTCGTCGATCAACCAATCGGTGACGAGCTTGAGCACGTAGATGCCAAACGTCGGCGGCGTGTTCCACATCGAACCGTTGTCGGCGTGGATCTGGTAGTTGAGGTAGCCCGGCATGTTGGGATCGCTCTTCTTCAGCAGATCCTTCCGGATGATCACGACCGTCACGCCCGACGGGCCCGCGTTCTTCTGGGCACAGGCGTAGAGGAGCCCGTACTTGCTCACGTTGAGCGGCTTGTACAGGAACTCGCTCGACGCATCGCAAACCAGCGGCACGTCGCCGACTTCCGGCTCGCTCTTGAACTGCACGCCCTGAATCGTTTCGTTCGACGTGTAGTGAACGTAGGCGGCTTGCGGATTTAGCTTCAGGTCGCCCTTCTTCGGCAGGCGATCGTAGTTGGTCGCCTTGCCGTCCCATGCGACGCTCGTCTCGCCTTCCTTCTTAGCTTCCTTGAGCGCGTCGTTCCCCCACGAGCCCGTGAGGATGTAGTCGGCCGACTGACCCTCGCCGAGCAAGTTCATCGGGATCATCGAGAACTGCAACCGGCTGCCGCCCTGCAAGAACAGCACGGCGTAGTCGTCGGAGATCGACAGCAGCTTGCGCAGATTGGCTTCGGCCGCTTCAGCGATGGCCACGAACGTGCCGCTGCGGTGGCTGATCTCGAGGATCGAAGCGCCGACGCCTGGCAGGGCGAGCATGTCGCGTTGAATCGATTCCAAAACAGAGACCGGCATAGCGGCGGGGCCAGCCGAGAAATTGTAGACCCGTTGGGTCATGGCGAATCCTTAGCGAGCGTAATCCGGCAAAGTGAAAACGAGCATTTTAGCCCCGCCAGCGCATATTGGCGATGGGGTCAGATAGCCGGCCCATCCTGGGCCGATGCCACGTATTCGTACGGGACGGCATATTGCGATATTGCGGAGATAATTGCACCCGGCCAGGATGGCCGGGCTATTTCGCGGCTGCGATCGCTTCGCCTGTCCGCCAGCTGTTTCCTTCGCGTTCCACCCGATGATAGAGCGTGTCCCGCTCCACAGGTTCGCGGCCCGCTTCTTGGATCAATTGGCGAATTTGCTCGACCGTGAGAATCTCAGGGGTTTCCGCCCCCGCGTCGTGATAAATCAGTTCGTGCCGCACCGTCCCGTCGATGTCGTCGGCGCCGTACGCCAGCGCCACCTGAGCCGTGCCGATGCCGAGCATGATCCAGTAGGCCTTCATGTGGGCGATGTTGTCGAGCATCAGCCGGCTCACCGCCATCGTCCGCAGGTCCATCAAGGCGTTTGGCTTCTTGATGTGCGACAGACCCGTGTTGTCTGGATGGAACGCCAGCGGAATAAAGGTCTGGAACCCGCCCGTTTCGTCCTGCAACTCGCGCAGGCGAATCAGGTGGTCGATCCGGTGATAAGCCTGCTCGATGTGGCCGTACAGCATCGTGCAGTTCGACCGGAGCCCCAACTGGTGGGCATTGCGGTGCGTCTCGAACCAGCGCGACGAATCAGCTTTGTGCTCGCAAATCTTGTTGCGGACTTCAGGGTGGAAGATCTCGGCTCCGCCGCCCGGCAAGCTGCCGACGCCCGCCTCGACCATGTCTTCCAGCACCGACCGAATCGACATCTTCGTCTGCCGGGTAAACCAGTCGATTTCGACTGGCGTCCACGCCTTCAGATGCAACTCAGGGAAGCTTTCGTGCAGCGTGCTGATGACGCCGCGATACCACTCGTACTTCGCCTGATGGTGCAACCCGCCGACGATGTGGAGCTCGGTGCAGCCGTTGTCGACCGCCTCCTGCCCGCGCGCCCGCACCTGCTCCTCGTCCATCAAGTACCCCTTGGCCGAGCGGAGGTCGGCCCGGAACGCACAGAACGTGCAGCGATAGACGCAGACGTTCGTCGGGTTCAGGTGGGTGTTGATGTTGTAGTAGCCAGCGTTGCCGTTCTTGCGCTCGCGCACGAGATTGGCGAGTTCCCCCACCTCAGGCAACGGCGCCGCGTCGCTGTAGAGCGTCATGCCGTCTTCAAACGACAACCGCTCGCCAGCTTCCACCTTCTCGCGGATCGGACGGAGGATTTCAGACGAAGTTCTTAGCATCTTTTCTATTCAATCCGTTAAGTCTCACGCAAAGCCGCGAAGGCGCAAAGAATCGCAAAGAAATACAGAAAACAAGCATTTGTATTCTTTGCGTTCCTTTGCGCCTTCGCGGCTTTGCGAGAAAGTTAAACGTTCGCCTACCAGACCAAGTCAATCGTACCAACCACCAGCAGCCCCATGCTGATGATGGCGTTCACGTTAAAAAACGCCGTGTTCACCCGGGCGAGGTCGTCGGGCCGCACGAGGGCGTGTTCGTACACGAGCAAGGCAGCCACGGCGGCGACTCCCGCCCACCAGACACCGCCAAACGGCGGATAGATTAACGGCAAAACCGCCAACAAGACTATTGTGGCAAAATGGCACGCCGCCGCCAGTCGCAAGGCGCCCGCCACCCCCAGCCGCACCGGAATACTATGCAGCTTCGCCTCCCGGTCGTAGGCGTAATCTTGGCAGGCGTAAATGACGTCGAACCCCGCCACCCAGGCCGCCACCGCTCCTCCCAGGACAATCGCGGGGAGCAAATCGGCCGGATGCTGGGCGACCGTCTCCCCTCGAATGGCAATCCAGGCCGCAATCGGCGACATTGCCAGCGCCACCCCCAGCCAGAAATGGGCCAGCGAAGTAAACCGCTTGGCGTAGCTGTAGCCGCACAGAAACGCGAGCACCGGCACAGCCAAGTAGAGCGGCAACCGGTTCGGCAGAAACAGCAGCGTGCTGGCCACGAACCCAGCGCTGCACGCCCAGGCGAAAAACGTCACTTGGCCCGCGCTGAGCAGCCCCGCGGGAATATGCCGCCCCGCCGTCCGCGGATTGAGAGCGTCAAGCTTCCGATCAACCAACCGATTAAACGCCATCGCCGCACTGCGGGCGAAGACCATGCAGAGGAGGATGCCGACAATTTCCTGCCAGCGGACAACGAAGCTACGTTCGTAAAGAAAATCTAAGTTGATGTCCCAGCCAAAAACGCCAATCCGATGTTCTTCAACGACGCGCCAACCATCCTTCTCGCTCAATGTTGGAACGCGACCGTTCTCCCATCCCAGTGAATTAGCCACATCAATCGCCTGCATCCGCCAAGCCATCAGCGCTGCCAACAGCGCAAACGGCAACGCAAACAGCGTATGGCTGAACCGAATCAGCGAAAGAAAGTGGCGGATCGTTTGGAGCATGCCAGTCGATTTCTCTCGCAAAGGCGCTAAGACGCAAAGGAATACGCAAAGAAGACAAATGCAAGACTGTTCATTCGCTATCCCTCACCGACCGACGCCAACTCATTCCTACTTCTTTTCTTCTTTGCGTTTCTTTGCGCCTTCGCGCCTTTGCGAGAAACTCAAACCGCAGCCTACTTATCAGCCCCCCAGCGATTGATGAGCGCGTTGTCGATGCCGAGTTGGTCGCAGATTCGCGCCACCATGAAGTCGACCAAATCCCGCAGCGTGTTCACGCCGTGATACCACCCTGGCGCCGCCGGCATCACCACGGCGCCCGCCTCGGTGCACTTCCGCAGGTTGTCGATGTGCGGCAGCGAGAGCGGCGTCTCGCGCGGCACGAGGATCAGCTTCCGCCGTTCCTTCAAATGGACCTCGGCCGCCCGTTGAATGAGGTTGCCCGAGGAGGCATGAGCCACCGCGCTCAGCGTTGAGCCCGAACAGGGCGTAATCACCATCCCCTGCGTGAGAAACGACCCGCTGGCAATCGGTGCGTTGAAGTTCTGATAGTGATGGTAGTGGAGCTGCCCCACGCGCCCCGCTTCAACCGACAACACGTTGCTGTCGGCCGTGCCGATGCCGGCGCTCGCCTGCAGCATCCGGATCTTGCTGTCGGAGGCGTTAGTGACGTCTTCCAACATCAGGTCGGCCGGCTGGAAGTCGTTGAGGTCAACCCGCAGATCCATCTCTTCATGGATCACCTGGGCCCCCGACGGGCTGATCGACAGATGGACGTCGTACCCGGTCGCGAGCAACACCTCGATCAACCGCAGCGAATAAACAGCGCCGCTGGCTCCGGTAACGCCGATGCAAATGTTTTTTGGTTTGCTGGCCATGGTGATTTCAGTGGCAGTGGTGTTCAGTTAGCCACGGCTCAACGAGCCGCCGGAAGGGTTTGGAAGATTAACCACGAAGGCACGAAGATCACCAAGAAACACGAAGGAATGCCCGAGGAAGAGAAGAGCGGAAAACCAGGCGACGAGGCCAGCCCTCCCTGATCATTTCCTTTCTTCTCTTTCTTGGTGCGTCTTTGTGTCCTTCGTGCCTTGGTGGTTAGTCTTGCTTGCCGCTCCGGCGGGGGCGTTGCCCCGCGGCTTACGGCTTCTTCCCAACATAAAGCGTCGCCACCCCCAGTGTAAGCGGCCGATAGCACACCTCCGTCAGCCCCACCCGCCGCATCCGCTCGGCCAACGCCTCTCCCTGCGGGAACTCGCCAACGCTCTCCGGTAAATAGCTGTAGGCACTCTCAGCGTTCCGAGCGATCATCTGCCCAATCCGCGGCAACACGTTGCGGAAATACCAGCTGTAAAATCCCTTGAACGGCTGCCACTCGGGCGACGAAAACTCCAGCACCGCCACCTTGCCGCCAGGGGTGCAGACGCGGGTCATCTCGGCCAACCCCGCGTCGGTGTCGGCCACGTTCCGCAAGCCGAAGGCGACGGTCACGATGTTGAACCGGTCGCTCGGGAACGGCAGCGTCTGCGTGTCGGCCTCGATGAACGTCAGCCGGTCGCCGGCCCGTGCTTTCATTCCCTTCTGGTGGCCGATGGCGAGCATCTCGTGGCAGAAGTCGGCGCCGACGATCTCCGCCTCCCCCTTCGACGCCTTGTGGTAGGCCAGGGCCAGATCCCCGGTGCCGGTGCAGACATCGAGAATCCGATCGCCACCCTTCGGCGCCACCGTCCGCACCGTCCGCCATCGCCAGTAGCGGTCGACGTTGAGTGACAGCAGGTGATTCAAAAAGTCGTACTTGCCAGCGATCTCGCCAAACATCCGACGAACGCGCGGGCCTGATTTATCGACGGTCATAAATCGGGCCTTCGCGGCGAACTCTAGTGATGGCTGGTGCGGCAGTTAGTGAACCGCTGGGCGGGATCGTTTTTAACCACGAAATAGACGAAATGAACGAAACAATAAAAGCCCCCGGCTCCGCCGGTGGACGCATACCGGAAAGAGAATCCAACGTGATTCGTCCACCGGCGAAGCCGGTGGCTTTAACTCTCTTTTCGTTTCTTTCGTGTGTTTCGTGGTTAACCTCCCCGCATTAATCAATCAGCCTAGCCAAGAAATCGAGCATGGCGGCCGGTGGGGAGATCGCCAGTATCGCAGTAGAATGTCCCCCTCGCTAGCCGCTCACGTTCTGCCTTCAGGGTGCCACTGGCGTGTCGCCAGTGCGAAGTGCCGAGCGAGTTCCCACTTCTGCACTGGCGACACGCCAGTGGCACCCCAAAAACCAACTACTACCGCCCTGCCCTACCGATTCGACCAATGCCCACCCTCCACATCCATTTCCTGCCCACTCACGTCGCCCCGGAACAACTCGCCGGCAGCGTCGTGATCGTTATCGACCTGCTACGGGCCTCCTCGACCATCTGCCAGGCCCTCGCCTCGGGGGCCACCTGCGTGATCCCGCTGCTCGAAATCGACGACGCCCGCCGCGCCGCCGAGCCGTTCGACCGGGCCGCCATCGTCCTCGGCGGCGAACGCCACGGGCGGGTTATCGAGGGCTTCGACCTCGGCAACTCGCCGCTGGAGTACAGCCCCGTCGCCGTCGCCGGCCGGCCCCTCCTCTTCACCACCACCAATGGCACGCGAGCCCTCCACCACGCCCGGCTCGCGCGTCGCACGCTCGTAGGCTGTGCCCTGAACCGCCAGGCGATCGCTGACGCGGTAGCCGCCGAACCGCGGGTCGACATCCTCTGCGCCGGCACCGAAGGCGCCATCACCGGCGAAGACATCCTCGCCGCCGGCGCGATTGCCGCCGCGCTCGTCGGCGAGGCGAACGAAAAGGCTTGGGAACTCAACGCCGAGGCCCAAAGCGCCCTCGACCAATGGCGCTCCCTCGTCGCCCTCGCCGCGGCGGCTGGCCGCGACGCTTCGGCCCAATTCGCCATCGCCATGGAACAAACCCCCGGCGGCAGCAACCTCTTAGAAATCGGCCACGGCATCGACCTCCCCGTCTGCGCCGAACTCGACATCCTCCCGATCGTCCCCGAGCTCAACCACACGACCGGCGAAATCCGCCCGGCATAGACGCCCCTCCAAACGCCCAGCTAGAATGGAGGGCTTTCCTGAGAAAAATCTCTCGCAAAGGCGCGAAGGCGCAAAGAAAATCGCAAAGAAGAGAAAAGGTAACAGGCATTTCTTTGCGTTCCCTTTGCGCCTTCGCGTCTTTGCGAGAAACATCAACCGTCGACCCGCCAATAGAAGAAGAGTCTCGCGATGGACATGGACAAGCTCGTCTCGCTCTGCAAACGCCGCGGATTTCTCTTTCAATCGAGCGAAATCTACGGCGGCCTCAACGGCTTTTGGGACTACGGTCCCCTGGGCGTTGAGCTGAAGCGGAACATCAAAGAAGCGTGGTGGCAGGACATGGTCCGCGGCCACGACGAGCTTTCCACGCCCGCCGGCGCTCCCGAGGCCTACGAAATGACCGGCCTCGACTGCACGATCATCATGCACCCGCAGGTTTGGAAGGTCTCCGGCCACTACGACCTCTTCTGCGACATGATGGTCGACTGCAAGGAGACGAAGAAGCGCTATCGGTTCGACCAAATCAAAGGTCGGTGGGCCACCGCGAAGGGAAAAATCGCGTTTGTCACAAGTGTTGCCGAGGATGTTGAAGCTGATATTGAACGTCGAGCACTTAAGTTTTTCGACTTACGTGCTAAGGACGCCTCCCAATTGGAATGGCAGTCAGAGCTACTCTCCCTTCCGGAAGGTCTAAAGCTGTCTAATCCTCCGGTGAAAGTTTTCATTGAGGATCCAATGACGGTTGAGTCCGGGGAAGACCCCGAGATTCTCGTCGATGATTCAGCCTCTGAAATGACAGACGTATTGGCACCTGAGGCAAAGACGCTAGGGATGCTAACTCGCCCGCGCGAATTCAACCTGATGTTCAAAACCATCGTCGGCGCGATGGGCACCGAAGAAGACGCCGCGTTCCTCCGCCCCGAGACGGCCCAGGGCATCTTCGTCAACTTCAAGAACGTCCTCGACAGCACCCGCGTGAAGGTGCCGTTCGGCATCGCCCAGATCGGCAAAAGCTTCCGCAACGAAATCACGCCGCGGAACTTCACCTTCCGCAGCCGCGAGTTCGAGCAGATGGAAATCGAGTTCTTCTGCCATCCCAACGCCTCGCGCAAGTGGTACGAATACTGGCGCGATCGCCGGATGAAGTGGTACACCGACCTCGGCCTCGCCGGCGAGCGGCTGATCATGCGCGAACACGCCGCCGATGAGCTGAGCCACTACTCAGTCGGCACGGCCGACATCGAATACGCGTTCCCCTTCTTGCCGGAGGGCGAGTACGGCGAACTCGAAGGCATCGCCCACCGCGGCGACTTCGACCTCCGCAGTCACATGGAAGGCAAACTGGTAAAGAACGCCGAGGGCTGTCTCGAAGTCGAGATGGTCCCCGTCGAGGGCAAGCCCGACAAGATGCGCCCGAAGCACCGCGGCAGCGGCCGCGATCTCACCTATCGCGATGAAGTGACGAACGAGAAGTTCGTCCCGCACGTGATCGAGCCCTCCAGCGGCGCCGACCGGGCGACGCTCGCGTTCCTCTGCGAGGCTTACTACGAGGATGAACAGCCCGACGAAAAGGGCGAGATGCAAACCCGCGTTGTCATGCGGTTCCACCCACGGATCGCCCCGATCAAGGCCGCCGTCTTCCCACTGGTGAAGAAGGATGGCCTGCCGGAGATCGCCCAGGAGATCTACCGCAAGCTGAAAGCAAAATTCTCGGCGTTCTACGACGAAAAGGGCGCCGTCGGCCGCCGCTACCGTCGCCAGGACGAAGCGGGCACGCCTTACTGCATCACCGTCGACGGTCAAACGCTGACCGACAACACGGTCACGATCCGCGACCGCGACACGCTCGAGCAGTGGCGCGTGAAGGTGGCAGACGTCGTCGAGGAGATCTCGAAGCGGGTGTTGTAGAAGTGCGAGTTTCCTTCACGTTTTGGGACAAAGCCTAGTGCGAAGCGGATAAAGGGCCTCGATGAACTACAGGCAGCAGGCGGCCTTGTCCTTCAGGCTACTTGCAAGCCAATCGGCACCCTTGTCGTTGTGGCACTTCAGCACTGGCGACACGCCAGTGGCACTCGGCGCCTTTCCTTATCATTGCTTCGAACTCAACGAATAGGAAACGGTACTGGCTCGCCCCGTTCAAGCCGCTCGCCGCGAGAGGCGTTCGCTTCCGCTACGCTTCAGCGAAGGACGCCCGTGGCTTTTACAGAACAGATGATGCACTAACGGCGGCCGCCACTGGCATCTAGCCAGTGTGAAGACGGTACGCGGTTGCATCATGATTAGTCGAGGAGCAGCTTTGGGCGTGGTACGACTTGGGAAGGTTCTGTAGTGGCGACTTTCTCAGCATTTCTGCACTGGCAGGATGTCAGTAGGGCCCGACGGGCATTGCGTGCCGCGGCGGCCGAAATAGCCGGTTTCAGTGCGAGGCCTTCTCCATCGGGAAGGGGCTCCGCTTGAGGCCGGGGCCTTCGACGTCGAGTTCCAGGATGGCTTCGGCGCCCGCGTCAAAGAATTCGAGGCGGATCTGGTGGACGCCGGCCGTCAGCTGTTTGATCCCTTTCAGTTCGAGCAGGCTGTGGTCGCCGTCGTTGTCGATGACGAGTTCGTCGTCGATGTAGAGTTTGCTGCCGTCGTCCGAATTCAGATAGAACGTGTAGTCGCCGGCGGCGTCGACGGGGAAGTTTCCTTCGAGCGTCATCGCCCAGTTGTCGGGCCAGAGTTGCCGCGACTCGACGTTGAGGTTCGTGGCGACGCCTTCGAAGACCGGCTTTAAATCCTTAAAGTTGGGGATGCGCGTCCACGTTCCTTTGTAGATGCGGTAACGGAGGCCCTTGCCCGCGGCGACGGGCTGGTAGGATTGCTCGGACGTTGCCGTGCCGAGTCCCTCGTGGTTGAAGAACCTTGCCTTGACCGTGGTGGCGGCGTCGACAGGCAACGGTTTTTCGTAGGCTGCCGACGCGGTGGTTGGCGTGCTGCCGTCGGTCGTATAGCGGAGCGTAAAATCTTTCGGCGGTTTGGCTGCGGCCACCAGGAGAGGTTGTTCGAATTCGGGCGCGACCGTGCGGATGAGGTCGACGCTGCTGGGGCGAAGGGCGATGTCCTTCGTGCCGCTGAGCGAGAGGGCGTCTTTGTCGGCCAGATCGAAGCCCATGGTCCAGTGGAGCTGCAGCAGGACGGGTTTGTCGGTCGGCACGGGGCGCGTCGCCTTGATCGCCACGAAAACTTCTTTCTCGCTTTTCGCGGGAACGGTCACGTTGATTTCCCTGGGGTCCATCTCGACTTCGTGGTCGTGCATGAACCGTGCTTTCACTTGCAGCGGCTGTTCGGCGGGGTTGCGCAGCGTCAGGTAGAGGGCGCCGGCAGAGACGTTTTGTTCGTCGTCGGTGAGGAGCAGATAGGGCAAGTCGGCGCCGGTCATGAGCGCCTCGGACGCCTCGTAGTCCTCGCGCGTTGTGGCATTGTGGGGAAGAATGCCGTCGAGGCGGAGATTCGCGATGACGGGGCCGTCCTTCGTGACGGTCACCAGCGTCACGTGGTCGAATTCGCCGTAGCGCGGACCGCGGAGTTGGCTGCCGCCGCCGGTCGTCGCCAGGATGTAGTAGTTGGCGTTATTGCGCCACTCGTGCAGGTAGCGGTGGAAGTGTCCGGCGATGACCGTGTAGTTGCGACCGGCGAGCAACTCTTCGATCTTAGCGAAACCGGCAGGATTGTCGTAGAGCCAAAGGGGATGGTGCATGAAGACGAACGTCCAGCGGGCGTCGGGATGCTTGTCGAGGGCCTCTCGCATCGCTTCAACCTGATGGTCGGGGATAATCTCGCCCTTCTCGCCGGTGGTGTCGAGCGCCAAGAAGAGGACGTCCTTGTAAAGGAACGAATAGAAGGGGACGCCCGAACGCTCCATCCAGACTTCGCGCTGGACGCCGTTGTTCATGTCGTGATTGCCGGGAACGAAGAAGAAGGGCGCCTTGAGATCTTTCAGCTCGGCGTCGAACTCGGCCCATTCTTTTTTGAGCTGCGCACGGTCGGCCGTGTTGCCGGGAATGAAATCGCCGACGCTCATGACGAATTCCGGGACGATCAGGTTGAGCTTGCTCACCGCGTCGGCCAGGATGCCGGGCCGGACGCCGCCGGCGCGGTCGCTCACGATCGCGAACTTGAAGTTCTGCGGGTCGTTATCGAAATCGAGATGAGTCCAGGGCTTGGCCGTCGTTTCGACGTCGCTCTCGAAGTGTTCGACCGGCTCTTGGGCGATGGCGTTGGAGGCGAAGCCGAGGGTGATGGCTAGCAGAATCGCCGTGAGGCGCCAGCGTTGCGTGTTGTTTGGCATGAAGTTGCTAACTCCTCTGGAAATCGCGTTTCGCGCCGTTTTGTGAACTTGGCTATGCTCAAGCGTTGGCACTAGTTTAACGGCTGATAGCTGCTTTCAGAACATAGTCGCGGCGTTTTCCACGAGCTTCTGCCCCGTTGCCAAGTAAGAGTAGTTATGGTCTTCGTGAATGCGGGCGACTGGTATTACAATTCGCGCATCCGCTTTGCCTGAATGCGAATAGCCATGTTGAACCAATCGTGAGAAAAGGAGACCATCGCGATGAAGTCCGTAGCTTTCGCCATGTGGATGATGGGGGCGGCCGCGTTGGCTCCGCCGGTGCAGGAGCCGGCTGTCACGGTACTTGGCCCGAAGGCGTTTCGCGACGGCGATGTGATCGAGATTCTCGATGTGCGCGCGACGTCGCCGAAGCTTGAGCAAGGGGACTCATTGACGGTGCGCGGGCGGTTCCGGCTAGAGAGCCATGAGGATGCGCAGCTTTCTCTGTACCTCACCCAGACTGAGGGAGATGGTAGAGAGGAAGTCGACTCCGCGCAGACGGTGCGCGTGGAGAAGGGACGCGGGGAATTTGAGCTGAAGACCACGATCAAGCGTCGCGGGGCGCTGCACGTGACGTATTACGACCGGAAATCGGGGAAGCCGTTTGGCGGGGTGTACTTTGGGACGCGCGGGCAGATGAAGCAGGTTGAGAAGTGGGATGTGGGGTATTATCTCGATTGATGGCGTTGTTTGTTGAGAGCTATCAGTCCGCGAGATGGGGATACTCCATCTCAAGGTAAGCTGCCCTGATCTGGGGAGGAATGTCGACGGATGCCTTTTTAAGTTTGGGAACGCACTCTTCGAAATTCTGGAACAGCTTTTGGTACTCCGCCTGACGATCAGGAGCCACACGTCGCTCAAGCACGGCATACGCCAAGACTACCATGTTGCCGATGTGATGAAGCAATATTTGACGAGACACCGACCTGTCCACTTTGGTGCTATCGGACTGCGCGAGCGAACTTAGCTGCTCCAATACCATGCTGGGCACGGCCTTGAGGCACATGTCCAGAATGCCATCAATGAATTCCTCCTTGTACGTCGTACAGTTCTTCATCACAAACGGTCCATTTTGAATTCGGGTACGTGAAGATTGAAATTATATCGACTTCTACTAACATTCCACCGTCCATGTGGATCGTGGTAATCCATGCGGAACAACTGAGGCTGCCATTTACCTTTGAAAGCCTCAAAGCCAAGGCCGAGCGGGTGACACCCTGCTTTCCCCCATCAATCTTCGGGAAGTAGATTCGGATTCCAGACGACTTCCCAGAGATGTCCGCCAGGATCGGCGAAGTAGCCGGCGTAGCCGCCCCAGAAGGTCTCTTGGGGCGGTTTGATGATCGTGGCGCCGGCGTCCACGGCTTGTTGGATGACGGCGTCGACTTCTTCTCTCGCGGCGACGTTGTGCGCGAGCGCGAACTCGGGGCGGCTGCGCGGCTCTGGCGGAACGCCGGCGTCGTGGGCGAGGTTCTGGCGCGGGAAGAGGGCGAGCTTCAGCCCCGGTTGCATATCGAAGAAGGCGACGGCGCGCGGGAGGTCGTCGACGCCGAGGGTGATGAAGGTGACGCGGGGTTTCATGGGGGCGTTCTTGGAGTTGGCGTGGACTATGAGTTCCGCTGGAGGGGACGGCTGGAGCTTCTTGCGGTTGCGCCGCCCCGGTAGCCGCTGGGGGCGGCAACCGGGGCTATCCGTTTTTCGCCGTTCGACAGTATAGCGGGTGGGGTTGTGTGTGTTGTGCGGGCTCTGCTTCCAGAGCGGGCGGCGGCATTCGCTACAGCGGCTTGGCCTATTCTTTCGTGACCGCTCGCGTGTGATGCGGACGGCGCAATCAATCGAGAAGGAACCAGAGCCATGGTGGCGATCGTGCGCAGCGAAGTTCGCGGGGCGATGAAATGGTTGGTGGCGGAGTGGCAGTGGCCGATGGCGACGCTGTTCGCCGCGGTGCTGCTCTTGTCGATGGCGCCGATCTGGGGCGTCGTCGCGGGGTCGACGATCGCGCTGGTGTGGCTGCAGTTGCCGATTTACATGGTGCACCAGTTTGAAGAACACTTTGGCGACCGGTTTCGCTTGTACGTGAATCGGAACGTGGCGCACTGCGACGCGCTGACTCCCGCGGGCGCCTTTTGGATCAACTCGCTAGGAGTGTGGGGGATTGATCTGGCAATGCTGTACTTGGCGGTGTTCGTCAGCCCGACGCTCGCGCTGGCGGCATTTTATTTGCCGATCGTCAATGCGATCGCTCATGTGCGCGAGACGGCGGTGCGACGGCAGTACAACCCAGGGTTGTACACGAGCCTCGTGCTGTTCTTGCCGGTGGCGGGGTACGGGCTGTACCGCGTGTCGCAGGAGACGGGCGCCACAGCGGGGGATCAGTTGCTGGGGTTCGGAATTGCGGTCGCGGTGCATGCGGCGATCATTGTCTATCTATTGCTGCGGATTCGAAAGCTGCGCGGAGGGCTAGCGGCGGCGCGGTGATGTGGCACTTGTATTGCCTACCGAGCGATCTAGCGGCGCCGGCAGAGAGCCAGCGCGAGCCCCGGCGCCAGGATGGCGAGTGCGCAGGGCTCGGGAATGCTGCTGGCGGCGTTCTCGGCATTTGCATTCGCGTTAACGAGCCGCTGCCAAGCGAGAAAATCTCTGCCGTCGGCGTCGCCGTCGCCGTCGATGTCGGCCCGATAGCCGGCGGCTCCGGTAGCGCCGAAGGCGCTCCGCCAAATGGCGAGATCGCCGCCGTCGATCTGACCGTTGCCGTCGAGATCGGCGAAGAGAAACTCGCGGGCGCCGATATCGGGCCCGCCGGCTTGGCTCAACGCGACGCCGCCGAGATCGCGCGTTCCCAGGCTGCTAATCCAACTGGGCCAAGGTCCGTTGCCGGGCGCGAGGGCGGCGTTCATCAGCGGCGAGTTATTTTGGACCTGGAAGGTGGCCGGGTCGCAGAACTTCGGATCGCTGGTGACGGCGACAAACCGGCCCGCGACTTTCTCTTGCCCCGAAGCGTTGGCCCAACTGAGGGCCGAACTATAGACGTGGTCCTCGAGGATGATTGGGCCGCCGCCGGACCAGTAGGCGTTGCCGGCGAACGTCGCTTGGGAGACGGAGGTGTCGCCGGCAATCAGTTGGGCGCCGTTGAGGGCGATGAACGCGTTGTTAAGGAAGGCGACGTCGTCGTGATGTTCGGTCATGATCCAGACGGCGCCCTTGGTCCGGGGGACGACGTTCTTGTCGACGACGACAGTGTTGTTGTGGAACACGGCCGCCTTGGCGACGTCGCCGGAGTCGGCGCCGTAGACGGTAATGCCGCCGTAGTCGCCGCGGCCGTCGTTGACGGAGAGGTTGTAGCGAAAGACATTGTTCGACATCGGCTTGGAGCCGTCGAATTGCGCGAGCAACATGCCGGCGCCGTCGTTGTCGTACGAGCGATTGTACTGGACGACGGAGTTGGTCGTGCCGCCGTCGACGTCGAAGGCGCCGCCGTCGAACGGCCCGACGGAGCGGTTGCCGAACGCCAGATTTCCTTGAATGACGACGGCGTTCGAATGGTAAGTCCACATGGCCATATTGGCGTTGCCGTGCTCCTTGCCGTTGTCGTAGGCAACGCTGTTCTGAATCGCCCCGCCGTTGGTTTGCGCGAGGAGGATGCCGTGGCCGGTGTAGAGCATCGACGCCGACTGAAAGCCTGGATTGTTATGGGCGACGACGCGATCGATGACGACGTCGGCATGCTGCTGACCGTGCCACTGGGTGGCGCCGACGTAGATGCCGGAGTAACCGTTGCCGGAAAACTCGCTATCGGCGATCTGCACGTCTTTGTAGCCGGTGCTGTTGTGCGCCCAGACGCGCAGGCCGTTGAGGCCGAAACCTTGCGTGGAAATATTGTTGACGCGGATATGGCTGAGGTGGGGGCGACTCGTCGTCTTGGCTTGATCATTGAGAAAATCGACGCCGTTCCTGCGCGAGGCGTCACTGAAGCCGCCGCTGACGAAGTCGAGATTCGAAAGTTCGATGCCGCCCGTGTCGAACGCCAGGAAGGCTTCGCTGTTGAAGGGAGAGACGATGCGAGCGCGCGTCGTGGTTCCCGCGGCGCCGTACGAGCTGATCTTCACCGGCGACGCCAACTGGCCCTGGGCGTTGAGGCCGCCGTCGTTGGCGTCGAGATACATGCGGCCGGCGAACTGGTCGCCGGCGCGAAAGTAGGCGTTGTCGCCGGGAAGGAGACGGAGCTGATTGAACTTGTTGATCGATTGCCACGGATTCGTCAGCGTGCCGTTGCCGAGCGAGTCGTTTCCCGATTGGCT
>Ga0163144_10008895_pt1 | contig 21651 bp, 19 predicted proteins | sample OliLak19BULKMAT1_FD_123175 | JGI IMG/M metagenome (GOLD analysis project Ga0163144, IMG submission 123175) | Freshwater microbial mat bacterial communities from Lake Vanda, McMurdo Dry Valleys, Antarctica - Oligotrophic Lake LV.19.BULKMAT1 | ecosystem: Environmental > Aquatic > Freshwater >... | reverse complement strand
TCGCCACGGCGGTTGGCAAGTTTCCCCCGACTCGGCGCGCCAACGTACTCAGTCCACCGGTTCGCTTCGGCGTCAAAGCCTCTGAGCTCCCGCGCATCAACCGTCAGATGCTGACAGCTCACATCGACTACGGCACGGCGATCGGCGGCCATATCATCGATCGCGAGATTTAGCCGCTTTCCGTCGCGCGACCAGGAAACGACATCAGAACGGTGAACGAGATCCAAAACTTCAGCGAACGTGGCAGGGAGGAAGAAATTGCTCATTCCAGAAGATATGGCCTCGAGTCGAGACCGGTACCGCGAGGTCGCTTTGCCTCCAAGGATAGCAAAGAGCAGAAGCAAAGAACGACTGATCCCAATTCGAGGCACCCCGAGGCGGAGAGGTGCGACTTCTTTGTCAGCCTCGCGAAGATCTCCCGCTCTGGTCGGGAGCGTAGCTGTTGCGCAACGAAATTGCCGCGAGCCCCCCGTTTGGTAAGGGAGTTGACTTGAGCAGGCCGGGGAGCGCCGGATGGATCTCCGCACCGAGCACGCACACCAGTTGGCGAATTTCTTCTGGCGTCGTGTCGCCGTACGACCGAAATTCGACATCGTGGCCGACGAGGTCGCTGATGAGCGCGACGTGGAATCCGCGCCGGTCGGTCTGGTGGTCGTAGAAGTGAATACTGCCCATCTGGTCCGTGAGGTAATAGGGAGCCTCCTCGGAATCTACCCCACGCCGCAGAAGTTCTATGCCTTGGTCATCGCGGCCGATGCCCAGATCTCCCCCCCCGCCGGGCCCCGACAGCTTCGCCATCTTCACCGCGGTGGAACTCAGTCCGGACCGGGTGGCGATGCGCCGGAAGGGGTCGGATCGCAATTTCCACGAGTACCAACTGACACCCGAGGGCTGGAGGTTCGTCATGCCCGCGGTCGGGGTCGAGCGCTGGCCGAACACCCTGAATAACGAGCTGCTCATCAGCCTCAGCTGCCAACCCTGACCACCATGCGCTCTCCGCTGAAACGCCCCGTCACCGCCGGCATTCTCGCAGCCGCGATCGCCGCAACCGGCCTGTACCTCCACGACCGCCGAGCCGGAGCTGAAGCCGCTTACCTGCGTTCTCAGAACCAGCGCCTGCTCGCCGCCCTGGGCACACCATCGGCAAGACCCGCGCCGTTCGCCGGGCAGCCGGTACCCTCGTCTGATCCCGTCCGTTCCGCACCCCGGCCGGTGGCGATCCCCGGACCGTATCGAGACGAAGGACAGGCGACGCCGCAGGCCACGCTGCAGAACCTTGCCTGGGCGCTCGACAACGCGGACCTGGAGCGGGTCAAGGCCCTGGTGACCTTTGAAAGCGATGCGGTGCGGTCCAAGGTTTCCGCCGTGCTGCAAGCGCTGCCACCCGAGTCCCGGGCCGCGTGGCCCACCCCGGAGGACCTCGCGGCTTCCGTGATGATCTCCGATGCGATCAACCGGCCGTATCCGGCGGCATCGATCCTTCAGCTCCCCGAGGTCGAGACCCTGGCCCCGGACTGCGCCCGTCTGCGGCTCCCCGGTTCGCGGCTCGATGGTGGCCTCTACCAGAGGGCCGGCCATGGATGGCGGTTCGCCATTCGCGAGTCCGCGATCGACGCCTACATCGCCCAGCCGTCGCGGGCTAATGCCGCATTCCGGTAGACCGCGGTACCCACCCGTTTCCCATCCGGTCCGTCCGTCGCCCGGCGTGCAGGCCGAGCCATGCTCCCGCCTACACCGGGCTGTCATCCGAACTGCGGAGGAAGCGTGGACGATTGTTGGCCATCAACACCCAACCACCTGAATTTTTGACCACAGATTACACGGATGAATTCCGGATAAACTGCTCCACGCCCCATCTTCCGGTGCCTCCCATCCGATTCGTATCTGTGTCATCTGTGGTCAAACACTCGGGAAGACTTGGCAAACACAGCTGGATCCGGGAATTGGGCGGAATCTATGAGATTGATTCTCAGAATCATCTTGCCGCATGATTGAGACTGTGTCGCAGTCGCCGTTGTTTTCACCGTCCACCATGCAAACCCGCCCTTTCCCGATCGTCGCGAAGATGAGTATTTGTGCCCTAGCCGGCGGCCTCGTTGTAGCTGCTGCGCAAACCGCAGCCGACACCGTTGCCACCGACCCGGAGGTGCTTAGCCTGGAGGCGTTCAAGATCACGGCGGCCACGCGGACCGAGAAGGTGGCGAGCGCGCTCCCGGTTTCGACCACCGTCGTCGGCCCAACGTCGCTGGACCGTCAATTTGCCATCTCCTCCGACATGGGCACCGCACTGGCCCAGTTCATCCCCGGTTATTCGCCCTCGCGGCAGAAGCTCTCCAGTGCCGGGGAAAGCTTTCGCGGTCGTGAGCCGCTCTATCTGGTCGATAGCATCCCGCAGTCGAACCCCCTCCGTGCCGGAAAGCGCGAGAGCATCACCGTCGATCCGTTCTTTCTGGAGCGGGTCGAGGCGGTGCACGGTTCCTCCGCGACCCAGGGTATGGGTGCCACGGGCGGTTTGATCAATTTCGTGACCCGCGCCGCCCCCGCCTCGGATGGCTTCTCGTCGTCATTTGAAACGAGCGGCGTGACGTCCACCCGGTTCAAGTCGGATGGGTACGGCGGTAAGGTTGCGGCGCTGGCCTCGGCCCGCTCCGGTGCGGCATCGGTGGTGGCGGGAGCCACCTGGGAGCACAAGCCGTTCGGCTTCGATGGCGACGGCCGGCCTCTCGGCGTCGACAATGTCCAGGGCGAGACCCTCGATTCGGACGCTTGGAGCCTGTTTGCCAAGGTGGGTTACGATTTCAACGCACGGCATCGCGTCGAGTTGATGGTTAATCGCTTCTCCCTCGCCCAGAATCTCAACTGGGCGGCGGTGAACGGCAACCGGGCGACCGGCCTGCCCACGACCTCCGTCCGCGGGACCACGCCGGGAAAGCCCGCGGAGAATGACGTGACCAGCGCGGCCCTCACCTGGACCGACCAGGAGCTGTTTGGCGGCGAACTCACCGTGAACGTGTTCAGCCAGGATTTCGCGGCCACCTACGGCGCGACGACCAGCGCCAACGGCACCTTCCGTCTCAACGGAGTCCCTACCCTCGACCAGTCCCGGGTCGTGGCGGAGAAACACGGGGTGCGCTCCACCTGGGCCCGGACGTTTCCCGGCGCAGGCGACCTGGGTGTGGTCACCGGTTTCGACTACCTGTCCGACGAAACGGCGCAGGTCCTTGTCCTCACCGGCCGCACCTGGGTGCCCTCCACCACGTTTTTCGGCTGGTCGCCCTATCTGCAGCTCGAAAAGCCCTTCGTCAATCTGACCCTGTCGGGCGGGCTGCGCTACGAGCTGGCTGAACTGGAGGTCGACGACTTCACCACCCTCGAGTCCTCGGGCAGCACGTTTGTCCGCGGAGGAACCCCCCGTTTCGAGGAACCGCTCGTCAACCTGGGGGCCAACTGGCGGGTCAGTCGCCGGGTGACCCTCTTCGGCGGCTTCGCCCAGGGCTACGGCATGGCCGACATTGGCCGCATTCTCCGGGCGGTGAACAGGCCGGGGCTCGACGTGGATACGTTCATCAATCTCAATCCCGTCGTCACCGACAACTGGGAGACCGGAGTCCGCCTCCATGGCAACGGCTGGAAACTGGGCTGGAGCGCGTTTCTTTCCACCGCCGAGCTGGGGGCCCGTCTGGTGGCCAATCCCTCCGGCATCTACGACGTTGTTCGCGAAAAGAGTGAAACCTACGGCACCGAAATCACCGGGGATGTCCGCCTGCCCGCGCGGCTCGGCACGGTGGGGGGCTACCTCGCGGTGCTGGAAGGAAAGAGTGATCGTGACGGTGACGGGGCGGTGGACCGGCGCCTGCCGGGGGCCAACATCAGCGCCCCCAAACTCTCGCTCTTCTGGGATAAGTCGTGGAGCCCGCGCTTCTCCACCCGGCTGCAGTCCATGACCCTGCTCCGCCGCAGCGGTCCCGACGGCATCGCCGCGGGTGACTTCGACGGCTACACGCTTGTCGATGCCCTGGCGAACTGGCGGGTGCGGGACGACCAGACGGTCAGCGTCGGGATCGAGAACCTGCTCGATCGAGACTACCTCAGCTACTACTCCCGGACACTGACTGGTTCGACCGCCACCGCCGCCAATTTCTACGCCGGACGCGGCCGCACGCTCAGCGTCCGCTATCGCTTCGGATTCTGAGTTCGGCGAATGACAAATCCCCTGTCACCCGCACAGCGCATCCGCCGCTGGAATGTGTTTCTTTGGATCTGGCGGCTGCACCGCTGGCTCGGACTGGGACTGGGTCTGGTACTGGTGGTGCTCAGTCTGACCGGCAGCCTCCTAGTCGTGCACGAGGACTGGGAGCGGTTTCTGTATCCAAAACGCCACGTAATCGCCGCCCCGGAGCCCGGGACCGGGCGCAGCCCGCTGGTGCCGATTCTGCAGCGCCTGCAACTGGAGGCGCCGGTGGGATATCGTCCCCTGCGACTGGAGCCCGGCCATGGGGCGACCGCGTCCGACAAGGTGGTCTTTGTCGGTCCAGACCGCACGAGCCGCTGGTCGGCCTACGTGAATCCATGGACCGGGGAGATTCTCTGGCGTGGCGCCGATCAGTCGCTGCTCACGCCGTGGTTGCTCCATCTTCACATGCACCTGCAGGCGGGTAAGTGGGGCTACGTGGTCACGGGACTGGCGTCGGTGGCGCTGATCCTCCTGAGTTGCACCGGCCTCTGGATCACCCGGGACCGGTGGGCTACGCTCCTGCGCCGGCCCTTCCGCCGGGGTCGCGGCGGGCGGGTCGCCGCCGGAGACCTGCACAAGTGGGTCGGCCTGGTGTCGCTCTATTTTACGTTGGTGCTGGGCGGCACGGGACTTTGGTTCGCCATCCTGATTGTTCCGGGGCAATTTCGAACCACGCCAGCGGCCGAACTGGCACCTCCGTTTGATCTGCGGCAACTCGCACCGCTGGAGCCCGCGCTGGCGGCAGCCGCCCGCGAGTTTCCGGGATCGGAGCTGAACCGGGTCGTGTTTCCTTGGGACCGTGGAGTCCAGGTCCAAGTCCGCGTGCTCCACCGGGACGCGCCCATATGGGAAAAGCAGAGCCGGATGGAGTTTGCTCCGGTCACCGGGACCTGGCTGCGCACGGTGAGGGCCAGCGAGGCGAGCCCAGCGGACAAATGGCGCTCCATCCTTGCTCCCTTGCACTTTGGATTCCAGGGATCGGCGACGGTAAAGTGGCTGTATGTCCTGGGAGGGCTCGCCCCGGCGCTGCTCGCCATCAGTGGCACGGCCATTTGGATCCTACATCGCCGCCGCTCCCGCGCCGCCGTAGGCCCGGCAACTCATGGTTTTGCTCCAGCGGGTGCCCATCCGGATCCGCAGTGACAAAACGGTGTCGTTGGGTTGGAAGGCCGCCGTGGCCGCTCGCCTGAACGCCCGCACGGATGTCACCAACTCCAAGGTTGACCAAGGCGCTGACATTATCCCGGTCTTCGCTACTGGAAGCGAAATTCAGACCTCCTGACATAGCCCCCGTCAAAATGTCCGCTTTTTGGCCGAGGTGGCGACCGAGAAGTGGAGTCGTAAACTGGAACCTGGGAAGAAGACGGGCGAGCGATTCAGTTCGTCGCAAAGGGCGGCGATGGCCCGGGTTCGATGAGGGGAACTGAGGGGATGCAGACGTACCCCGAATTCGCAATCGCTGAGGGTCAGATCGGCGGTATTTGCCAAGGCGGATTGAATGAGCGTGCGGCCTTCCTGGGCGGCCCGCCTGTAGTGGGGAGGGAGCGATATCTGTCGCCGTGGGTCGGTCGTCGTTGCTCGATCACGGCAGGAATCGGAACTAAAGTACGGCGCGCTCAAGGATGCCCTTGGGAGTCGATCCATGGGGTCAGCCCCGGGGCTGACCCCTTGGCTCGCTCGCATCAGGGCACGCCGGCACCCCGTACATTCAACGATTTTCACCGGAAAGTCAGTACGTGCAACGCCGGGCCTCGTCCGCGAATGCGTGCAACAACTCGGGTTTGGCATCGAAGAAATGATCGGAGGGGCTGAGGATGAGTCCCCCCCCCTGCCCTGCCTCCTGGAAGCAGCGGCGCACCTCCGCCCGGGTCTCCTCGGGAGTCGCCGTGGTGAAAAAACGATTCTGATCGAATCCTCCGATGAAGCAGACTCGGTCGCCGATGCGACGTTTGGCCTCGGCAAGGTTCATGTCACCTCCCATGGACGGCGGCGTGAAGGTCTCGAGGGCGTTCGTGCCGAGCCCGACGAGGCGTTCGAGGATGGGCATCATGCCGCCACACGTGTGGTACACCACCCGCTGACCCGCCGCGCGGGCACTCGACACGACCTTGCTGTCGTAAGGGGAGACAAATTCGTCGAAAATCCGGGGCGAAATCACCGTCGAGGAGGCATCACCACCCCCATGCTCAATCAGATCATAGCGCGCGCCCTGCAGCGAGGCGGCGTAGCGCACCTTGCGGTCCCGCAGAATCCCAAGAAACGTGTGGACCCAAGCCGGGTCGTCGTACGTTTCCATGATCATCTCCTCGACGCCGAAAAGGACGCAGGCGTCCTGCCAGCATCCGGGCTGTCCATACAGGTCGAATCCGAAGATGTGCCCCCGAATGAGCGCCCGGTCGCCATAGGCGTCCGCCACCGCATTGATCGCCGCGACGTCACAAACCGGCTGGGGGGCAAATTCCGCGATCAGATCGATGTCGGACTTCTCCTTGATCAGCCGCTCCGACACCCACGAGGTGTGGGCATTGCTCTGCAACTCCATCGTCAGGGTTTTCCGCGGAGTCACGATCGCGTGTCGGACGGTCTCGTACTCTCCTCCCGCAATCGGGAAATTTTCAAAGCGCCACGTGGCCGAGGTGAGCCTGCGTCCTTCCCCGTCCCCGGCAGCGTGGCCCGGATCGAAGTCGGCGCCCGAGCCCGCCACCGATCGATGCGCATTTATCCAGACGATCGGATCGAGTCCGTACTCAGCAAAAAAATCATCCCCGGAGCGACCCGGCAGGTGGCGCTCCAAGTAGGATCGCATCAGATGATGCGTCGTTGCCGGGAGATGGTCGGCCGGCCTGCGGTCGAGCGTGGCGATAAGACGTTCCTTGGGTGACATAAGCAGCGGTGTTTGCGGGCCCGGGGCTCAGTCCACCGCTTTTCAGGGCAACAGGCAAAGCAGAAGCAGGGATTGACACGCCTCCCGCTGGATTTGTCGGCAGAACGGGAGCGAATGGGGCGCCGAACGGGCTTCTCGCCTGCAAGCGGTCCATGAGAACAAGGTGATCCTCGACAACAACGGTTTCGGCGTCGATTTTAGGCCCATCCCCGGTAACCCGGCCCACGTCAGTCATCCCCGCATCCGTTTTTAGTCCCTCCCCATGATCACCCGCCGCAGTTTCCTCAAAAACTCCACCACCGCCGCCGTCGGCGGCATGCTCGCCTCCTCGGCCCTGACCGCGCGCGCAACGGCCCAGGTCGACGCGTCGCGGATCCTCAAGGTGGGCCTCATCGGCTGCGGCGGCCGGGGCACCGGTGCCGCCGCCCAAGCGCTCAAGGCCGATCCAAATGTCCGTCTGACCGCAATGGCGGACGTGTTCGCCGACCGGCTGAAGTCCAGCCTGGCGACCCTGCGCAAGGTCATGCCGGCCCGGATCGACGTTTCACCGGCGACGTCCTTCGTCGGTCTCGATGCTTTCCAAAAAGTCATCGATAGCGGCGTCGATGTCGTGCTGCTGACCTCCACGCCTGCATTTCGTCCCCAACATCTCAAGGCCGCGATCGCCGCTGGAAAGCACGTGTTCTGCGAGAAGCCGGTCTCGGTTGACGGAGCCGGCGTCCGTTCGGTGCTGGAATCCGCCGCCGAGGCCAAGCGCAAGGGCCTCTCAGTGATGTCCGGGTTTTGCTGGCGTTATGACCTGCGCATGCGCGAAACGGTCGCCAAGGTCCACGCAGGCGCCATCGGCGATATTCGCGCCATCCTCGCTTCGTACCACACCGGCACGTTGACCACAAAATTTCCTGGCACCCGCGCCCCGGGCCAGACCGACCTCGAGTGGCAACTCCGCAACTGGTACAACTTCACCTGGCTTTCCGGCGATCACCTGGTCGAGCAAGCCATCCACAACGTGGACAAGATTGCCTGGTTGCTCAAACAGGAGATGCCCACCCAGGCCATCGGCGTCGGCGGTCGCTCCGTCCCCGCCTACGGCAACACCTTCGACAACTTCAGCGTCAGCTACGAGTACGCCAGCGGCGTGCGCGCGCATCTTTCCTGCCGCCAGCATGACGGCGCCTACAATGAGGTCACCGACTACGTCACGGGCACCAAAGGCATCTTCTCGAATGGGCGCATCGCCACCGAAGGCATTTCTGGCGAAACCACGTGGAAGTACACCGGCCCCAAGCGCGACATGTATCAGGTGGAACACGATGAGCTCTTCGCGGCAATCCGGTCCGGCAAGCCCGTCAACGACGGTGTCGCCATGGCCCAAAGCACCCTGATGGCGATCATGGGTCGCATGGCGGCCTACACGGGGCAGGTCGTCACGTGGGACCAGGCAATGAACTCCAAGGAGGCGCTCGTGCCCGAGAAGCTCGACTGGAACGTCCCGCTCGCTGTCACGCCGCGGGCGACGCCCGGCCAGACCAAACTCGTTTAGCCGATGTGCCGCCATGATCGCCCGCGCGCACTAGCCCCCGTCGCGGCGATCGGACATCCCGCAACGAAAACGGGCGGAGTCTTCGCTCGCTAGTGCAGCCATGACTTTGAAACGCGCGGCCGCGTGGTTCGTTATCCTCCTTGCACCGCATTGGACCGTACCAGCGGCCGAAGGATCGGAGTGGCAGCGCTGCGAGTTTGTCGAGCCACACATGGGCACGCTGTTTCGCATCGTGCTCTTCACTTCGGATCCGACGGCCGGCAAGATGGCAGCGCGGACGGCGTTCGACCGGATTGCTGCCCTCGACCGCATCCTGTCGGACTACGACTCGGAGAGCGAGCTGATGCGGCTTTGCCGGCACCCCTACGGCAGACCGGTGCCGGTCAGCGCCGACTTGTTCACTCTCTTGCATCGCAGCCAACAGCTCGCCGAGGAAACCGGCGGAGCGTTCGACGTCACCCTCGGCCCATGGGTGCGCCTTTGGCGCGAAGCCCGGAACACCGGGGTCCTGCCAAACTCCGCCGCCCGCGCCCAAGCGACCCAGTCCGTCGGCTTCGCTCACCTGCACCTCGATTCCTCCAACCGCACCGTCACGCTGATGAAGTCCGGCATGCAGCTCGATTTCGGCGGCATCGCCAAAGGTTACGCGGCGGACGAGGCGCTCGCGTTGCTCATCCAGCTCGGTTTCACCCGTGCCATGGTCGCCGCCAGCGGTGATCTTGCACTCGGCGACCCACCGCCCGGAAAAACCGGCTGGAAGATCGAGCTCGCTCCGTTCGGTTCCGACGCGGAGACGCCCCAGATTCTGCTCCTCGCCCACGCGGGTGTATCTACATCCGGCAGTACGGAACAATTCGTCGAGCTGGATGGCCAACGCTACTCCCACATCGTCGATCCATTCACCGGACTCGGGCTGACCAAACCCATCGCCGTCACCACCGTCGCTCGAAATGCGACCCTCTCTGACGGACTCGCCACGGCCTGCAGTGTTCTGGACATCGACGGCGTGCGAAGCCTCGTCAGCCGCATGCCAGCGTTGATTCGCGTCATGGTTCACCAAGCCAACGCCGACGGATCGATCTCCCACACCTCGTTCGACCAGATCCCGAACGCACCTTCCCTATTGTCACCATGACCCGGCTCCTTCGTCACTCCCTCATTCCCCACATCGTCTTCGCTCTGATGACCCTCGGTCTCACCGGGATCTGTGCCTGGGCGGCGCCCGAAATCGACGCCAAGGAGCTCGCCCTCGTCCAGCGGCTGCGAGACCGGATCCTCGAGACCAAGGCGGATGCAGAGTTTGCACTGTACGTGGAGAGCATCCCCGGCACGGACGTTTCTTTCGCGCTGCAACCGATTCCCGCAGGCACGTTCACCTTGGGCAGCCCGGCCGGCGAGTCTGGCCGCAGTCCCGACGAGGGACCGCAGGTGAGGGTGGCGCTGCCCGCCTTCTGGATCGGAAAACACGAGGTGACGTGGAATGAGTACGAGATCTTCATGTTCGCCTCCGACGGCGCCGGCAACGCCTCGAAAAGCGACGCCGACGCCGTCTCGCATCCGACAAAACCCTACGTTGAAATGAGTTTCGGCATGGGCCGTGACGGGTTTCCTGCGATCAGCATGACGCACCACGCCGCCTCCAAATACTGCCAATGGCTCAGCGCCAAAACGGGGCACTTCTACCGCCTGCCGACCGAGGCGGAATGGGAATACGCCGCGCGGGCCGGATCGAGCACCGCCTATTCCTTCGGCGACGAACCAGCCCGGCTTAGCCTCCACGCCGTCTTCCAAGCCGACAAGTATGCCAAGATCGCCAGCAAGCAGCCAAACCCCTGGGGACTCTTTGACATGCATGGCAATGTTTCCGAGTGGACCCTCGACCAGTACGAGGCGGACGCCTACACCCGGCTCACGGGGGATCCCGTCAAAGGCTCATGGGTGAAATCAAGCCAGCCCTACCCACACGCCGTGCGGGGTGGCAACTGGAGTGATCCCGCTGAACAGCTCCGCAGCGCGGCGCGCCGCGGCTCGAGCCCCGATTGGAAGATGCTCGACCCTCAGTTGCCCAAGAGCGTCTGGTATCACACGAGCGCGCCGTGGATCGGTTTCCGCGTTGTCCGCCCACGCGAAATCCCCTCCGCCGAAGAAATGGACCGCATGTGGAACAACGGGGTCGCGCTCGACTACTGAAGCGAACGCACAGCCCAAGCCTCCCCCGGCGGCTTCAGGCCGTCCCCAGCCAGCCCCGCGCGACCGCGAGGTCGCGACGGAAGAGCTCGACGATGCCGGCGCGCTGGGCGAACGGCACCGGCGCAAGCTTCGGATATTCGACGTGAAGACAAACCGGCAGCGAGGTCCGGCCACCGACGATTTGTTTGATCATCTCCGGTTTGACGGTGCCCTCGGACAAAGGCGTTTCGATCGTCCGATCCCAGTCCCAACGGAAACTCTTCAGATAGAGTGAACCGACGCGCGGGCCGATCAGTTGCACCGCGATCGGCCAAGCTCGTCCCTGCTCCACCAGCAGGTGACGCGTATCGAGCGCGACCGCGAACTGGGCGGCGTCGATGTCGTCAAGCATGAGGTCCGGATCCCAGATGGCCGCTCCCACGTAGGCCGCGAAGAAATTCACGGCGGGGGTTGAACAAAGGGGAATCAGGGGTGGTGGACATCGTTCCTGCCAAACGTCCTGGCAAAGACCGTGCAATCCCGACTCTGCGCGAGGCTGCACTTTACCCTCGCCCTCAACGCACGAGGCAGGGCCGCTTGGGGTCGAACTTCCAGCCAGGGAGGAGAAACTGCATCGCCGTCGCGTCGTCACGGCCACCCAAAGCCTGGTCGACATAGAGCCGATGGGCACGCTCCACCTGATCGAGATCCAGCTCAATACCCAAGCCCGGCGCATCGGGAACCTTGATCGCACCCCCGACGATCTTCAGGGGCTCCTTCGTGAGTCGATCGCTCCCTTCCTGCCAGATCCAATGGGTATCGAGCGCGGTGATCGTCCCCGGGGCGGCCGCAGCCACGTGGGTGAACATGGCCAGCGACACATCAAGGTGGTTGTTCGAGTGTGATCCCCAGGTAAGCCCCCAACTTTCACACAGTTGCGCCACTCTCACCGAGCCTTGCATGGTCCAGAAATGAGGATCCGCCAGCGGGATATCGATCGCGCCAGCCCGGATCGCATGACCGAGCTGCCGCCAATCCGTCGCAATCATGTTGGTCGCCACGGGCAGTCCGGTTGCCCGCTTGAACTCCGCGAGAATTTCGCGTCCCGAGTACCCGTTTTCCGCACCACAAGGGTCCTCGGCATACGCCAGAATGTCTCCCTTTCCCTGGCATAGCCGGATCGCCTCGGCCAGGCTCCAGGCACCATTCGGATCCAGCGTGATGCGCGCGTCGGGAAACCGCTGGGCCAATGCCGCCACCGCCTCCATTTCCTCAGACCCCGGCTGCACACCACCCTTCAACTTGAAGTCACTGAATCCGTACCGTTCACGGGCGGCCTCCGCTTGGCGCACGATCGCGTCCGGCGTCAGCGCAACGTCATCCCTGATCCGGAGCCAGGGATCCGCAGAGTCACCGGCGGCCCGATACGGCAACGTCGTCCGACGTCGGTCGCCGACATAGAACAGGTATCCCAGCACCGGCACCGTCTCCCGCTGGCGCCCATCGCCGAGAAGCGCGGCCACCGGTACGCCGAGATGCTGGCCCAAGAGGTCGAGCAGAGCCGACTCGAGGGCCGTGACGACATGCACGGTCGTGCGCAGATCAAACGTCTGCAACCCGCGTCCGCCCGTATCCCGGTCGGAAAATTTCGTGCGCACCGCGCTGAGCAAGTCGTGATAGGCTCCCACCGAATGGCCGACGACCAACGGTCGGCAGGCCTCGAGCGTCAGGCGAATGGTCTCCCCGCCAGGTACTTCACCGACTCCGGTCCGGCCGGCATTGTCCCGCAGGAGGACCAGATTGCGCGTGAAGAAGGGTCCGTGCGCACCGCTGAGATTCAGCAGCATCGAGTCGCGAGCGGCGACAGGGATGACGAGCATCTCCATCACCATGGGTGTGCGCCCGGGGGAGGTGACCGGCGGCAGGGAGGATCCAGTCGGGAGGGAATCAGGGGGAGGAAAGGCCATGGGATGAACGAAGATCTCTCACGCAACCTGCCCCGGCATCCAAGGGCAAATCAAAGTCTCGCCCGCGATGCCTGCGGACGGGCGGGACCCGCGGTCCCGTCGCGGCCTCAGCGAGGCCACCTACAGACTACTCGTCCAGCTCTACGTTCCAGTAGGCGAGATCGAGGAAGTCCTTCCAGCGCTCCCGCTCCCGATTGCCCAGGACCAGTGAGATCACGGGGCGCCACTTGGGTCGTACGGGCTTCCGGATCAGCCGCATGTGCGCCTCATGCGGAAGTCGGTTGGCCTTGCGCGAATTGCAGCGGATGCAGGAACAGACAATGTTCTCCCACGTCGTCTTGCCGCCGTGGTCTCGAGGAATCACGTGGTCAAGGTTCAGCTCTTCCCGGGCGAAGGTCTTGCCGCAATACTGGCAATGATTCTTGTCGCGCTCGAACACGTTGTTGCGCGTGAGCTTCAGTTCCTTGCAGGGCAGTCGGTCAAAATACGTCAGCAGGATGACCCGCGGCAGCCGGATCGTCGTCCGGGGCGTCCGGACGATGTCCATTTCCGCCAGCGGCGGGTTGCTCTGGGAGAAGTCCATCCAATCCATCAGCGAGAAAACCCGGAAATCATCCGCATGGTGATGGATCACGCTGGCATGGCTCCGCGCAAGCAAAGCAAAGGCACGGCGGGCACCGATGACATTCACCGCCTGCCAGAGACGGTTGAGCACCAGTACGGGTTGGTCGAGCACAGCGTCCATACGGGACCTTGCGGTAGCCGGGAGGCTCACCTCTGTCAAGACGCCGAAATCATTCCGACGGAACCGTGAGCGAGATCACCAGAAGAAATTCGTTTCAACTCACGCCACGCACCCTTCGAAGCAACCCTCCTTCTACCGCGATTCTGCGAGAAGGTTATTCCCGCGCCCGCTGCAGTTGCGCCGCATAGACTTCGATCCCATTGAAAATCGCCGTGGCGAGATCGGCGCGATAGGAGGCCGACGCAATTTTCCGTCCCTCGGCCTCGTTCGATAGATAGCCAGACTCGACGAGCAGACCGGGACAATTGAGCAGGGTGAGAACCTTGAACCGGGCAAACTTCAGACCTCGATCGAAGCTGCCTAGTTTGTTGATCAGCTGGCGATGCATGGCATAACCGATCACGGCATTCCAAGGATCGAATGCATGACCCGGCACGCCGACATTGTCGGATCGCTCCCGCTTTGAACCTCCGGTGGAACGTTGGGTCCGCCGGGTGAGAATGTAGGTTTCCGTTCCCCGCACACCGGGCTGGGGAAAGGCATTGAAGTGGATCGAGACGAACAGGTCCGACTTGTACAGATTGGCAAACGCGGCCCGATCCTCGAGCTCGACGTAGCGATCGTCCGTTCGAGTCATGACAACTCTGTACCCTTTGGCCTCAAGCAGCTTCTTCGTGCGAAACGCGACATCGAGCGTCAAGCGCTTCTCGTCGAGTTTGAGGGCCTTGTTCTGCGTGCCGGTGTCGTTCCCTCCATGCCCTGGATCGAGGCAAATCACGCGCAGGGCCGGGACCTTTCCGGCGATACCGGCAGGACGCAGGATGGCTCCGAGCATGTTCTGCGCGTCGATCGAACCAATCCAGAGACCACCGCCGGAGGCGACAATCGGTTCACCCAAAAACACACGCATCTCATTGATCATCAATTCCCGACGATCCGCCTCGAGGATCATCTGGGTGAAGTCGCTCGAAAGTTGCAGACGGCGACCCTGTTCAATCCAAGTGGACTTAAGTCCGAAGCGAGCCGCCCAAGTGGAAACGTCGACATAGGACGCGCCTTGGAATTGTTGAATCTTCCCCGACGATGGCGGGGGCGCGGACTTGGAACTGCGAGCCGGGGGGGCCGCCCGCAAGGCGGTGCCGAAGGTGGCCGCCAAAAAAACGGCCACCACGATCAACCGGGAGAACCAACGATTCAAAGTCCGGCTTCGGCTGAGATGCCAAGACCTGACCCGTGCCCAACGGAAGCCGGCCTGCACGAACTCAGTCCTCGTCGTCTTGGTTCGAATCGGAACCGGAGTCATCAATCGGTTCCTCGTCCGGCTCGATGGTATACTTGCGCTTCCGCTTGTTCGGCGGATGCGGCGTGAGCATGACGTTGATTTGTTTGCCGAGAAGTCGTGGTTCGCTGTCCGCGTGGCCCATGCCCGTCAGTTCAGCCAAGGCATCGGTGATCACCTTGAAACCGATTTCCGTGTGCGCCATTTCGCGACCGCGGAACTTCAAGCGCAGCTTCACCTTGTTGCCCTTGTCGAGGAACTCCTCGGCATGGCGGATCTTGGTGTGGAAATCGTTCTGCGCGATCCGGGCGGAGAATTCGATTTCCTTCAACTTGCTGGCGGTGGACTTTACGTGACTCGCCTTTTTCTGTTCCTCGTACACGTACTTGCCGAAATCCATGATTCGGCAAACCGGCGGCACCGCGTTCGGCGCGACTTCGACGAGGTCGAGGTTGAACTGCTGGGCAAGCGCATACGCCTTGTCCGTCTGCATGATGCCGAGTTGGGTGCCCTCGGGGGAGATCACACGAATCTGCGGAACTTTGATCCGAAGGTTTCGACGAATGTTCGCGAACGGGTCGTTATTGCGACGCTGATAATAGCCTGAGCGGTTACCGCTCGAAGGAAACGAATTAGCCATCAATATAGGGTGCTCTGGATTAGGTCAGAAAGAGTTTTTCCCGAAGGGACGAGGGAAGACAACTCCTATTTCGTCAGGCACCCGGGCCTTCGGAACCGGCCATCGTCCGCCACCGGGGCGCAAACGCTCGAAGATCAAACGCTGAAACTCTCACCACAGGAGCAACTCGCTTTCGCATTCGGATTGGCGAACTTGAACCCGCCTCCGACCATTTGATGCGAGTAATCGAGCTCCGTACCCTTCAAATAGAGGGCGGTTTTGGGGTCGACCAAGACGAAAACATCCGCGGTCGGGACTGCGATGTCGCCCCGCTTCGGCTCAGGCACAAACCGCAGCTTGTAGCTCAGCCCATTGCAGCCTCCGCCACTGATCGCGATGCGCAACCACGAGCCCTTGTTCTCGCGAGCAATCAGGCTCTTTACCTTCCGTCCCGCCGAGTCGGTCAAGCGCACCAGCGTTTCACTCCCCGCCCTCACCCCGTCCGGAAGGGTTGTCCCTGCTGCAGTCGAAGGGGCAGCGGGTACGGGTGCGATCAAAAGCGACGGTTCAACGGTGGTCACCCCCCTATCCAATGCACAAGCGGACGAGGCGCAAGCGTGCACGCGACACCGATCCGCGGTTGGAGATTCCCAAGACGCAGCGGCCGCTCCACGAACCGCGGGTTTCGCGTTTTCGAATGAACGACCATGGACGCCTGCGCCCGTGGATTGGCGCGCCGTCCCACCCGGCCTCAGCGAGGCCAGCTACAACGGAGGCCAAGACCGCAACAGCGGGTCGCGGATCTACTTCTGCCGCAGCACCTCGAGCAAAGCGAAGCTGCGTTTGGGGTTGATCAGCCGAATTCGACCATCCGCACTCCGATCGGTTCCGAGCGTGATCAAGCTGATCACCTTGTCCACCGAGAGCGTGGGATCGACCGCGAGGAGCTTGGCGGCCAAGTTGGCCACATTGGGCGCAGCCATCGAGGTGCCGGAGTACTTCATCCGGTCGCCGCCTGGCAATGTGCTGTCGACCTCAAAGCCATTGGCATGAACGTCGACATTCCTGCCGAAACTGGAGAACGACGTCTCTTCGCCCGCCTGATCGACAGCCCCCACCGTGAGCACGTTCGGCAAATCGATTCCCGACGGCACGAACTCCTCGAAGGCCGCGTCATTGTCGCTGTTGCCCGCCGCCGCCACGAACAAAATCCCGGGCGACTCGCGCATCGCGTCCGACATCGCGTCACGGAAGAGCTTGAAGTATTCGCGGGCAGTCTGACGCCGCTCCTCCGGGGTCCCTCCCGCACCGTTGGCCTCGAAGGCACCCTCGATGCCGCGCGGCGATCCGCCCCAACTCATGTTGACCACGCGGACGCCGTGTTCGTTGAAATACGCCACCATGGCTTTCGCCGCGGCCGCATCCTGCACCGACTGCTCGAGCGTCGGAACGTCGGGGATCATGCGGTGGTCAAACGTCATGCGCGCCCCAAGGAGCTGCACCGCCGGATTACCCGCCGCCACAATGCCTGCGACGTGCGTTCCGTGGGTGAAATTGCCAAAGAAATTCAGGCTCTCGATAAAGGATTTCACATCCTCCGCTTTCAGCCCCGAGAGGGTTTGTTTGAGTTCGGACGCTTCCGGCGAGTCGATGCTCGCCTGCAGATCGAGCATTCCCTTCGTCCGGTTGCGCATGGTCGGATAAGCCGCCCGTTGAGCCTCATCGAGGGGCAGAAGCAGTTCGGGCACCCTGCGGGACTTGCGATCGAAGGCGATCCCGTGGACGTCGTCGACAAATCCGTTGGCGTCGTCATCGTTGCCATCGATCGCCTTCTCCCCGGGATTGGTCCAGCGTTGGGTGGGGAAAACCGACATGTCCACACCGCTGTCCCAGACTCCGACCACCACCGGTTTCAGCGCCGGGCCGGCCGGAAGAACGACGTCCCGCGCGCGCCAAATATCCGCTTTGACCTTCACATTCGCGGCCACCAAGGCCGTCAAGGCCGTCACTCGCTCCGCCTTCAGCGGCAAAAAGTGAGCGTAATTCGTCCGTTGGGACACCAGCATCTGCGCGACGTCGCCGCTGACGGTTCCCGTCTTGTCCACCCCGGGCTGCACGGAGCTCTCCAGATTGCCGAGCGTCAGCGCCACGGAGGTGATTTCCGCACCCGCCTTGGCCTCCTTGAGGTTCTCCGCCACGACGTCCCAAGGCAGCGCGGCCAGCTTGGCCGCGTAGATCTTCTGGAAGACGACCCGAAACGCCGCCTCCGTCGCGAAATCCCCGCTCTTCCGCGCCATGATGTACGCTTCGGTCAGAAGCCCGATGGTCAACTTGGCCGCCGGCTTTTCCTCGATCGAACGGATCATCGCCAGACGTTCCAGCGCCGAATCGTACCGGCCGGCATGGGTGTCGAGCGACATCAGCGTGCCGAGGATCTCCTTGAGGGTGCTCCGGTCGGCGATGTCATAATTCGCGAGAAGTTTCTCCAGGTCCGCTCGCACCGCTTCCGCGAGCGGTCCGTACGCAGCGTCATCTTTGACCACGTCCACCACCCGACTCTTCAAGGGATAGTTGAAACGCGGCAACTGGTCCTGAGAGGTGATCTTCGGTTTCTCGGCACCCATGGCAGCGAGTGCGATCGCGATCCAACCTGCCAGCCCGAGAAGAACAAAACGTCGGTGAAAGCGAGACATCACCCCAGCGTGGCCACTGCCGCGCCCGATGCAAGTCGGCGGGCAGGTCGAGGCCGTCCCGCACAAACTATCGCTCACGCCCCCGAGTTCCGGGTCTCCACCAGTCGCCTGGCCACCGCCACCGCGTTCGACAGGCTGCGAGGACTGGCAAGACCTTTGCCGGCGATGCCATACGCGGTTCCGTGGTCGGGGCTGGTCCGGACGTGAGCGAGGCCGAGCGTGACGTTCACCGACTCGTCGAAGTCCACCACCTTCAGCGGACCAAGTCCTTGGTCGTGATACAACGCCACCACCACATCAAACTCGCCGCGCAGAGCGCGGACAAAAAGGGTGTCGGCCGGCTGACAACGAGAGAGTCCGGGATGCGTCAAACTCAGGCGCTCAAGCATCGGATCGATCAGATCCCGCTCCTCCGTGCCCAGGAGTCCGTCCTCGCCCGCATGGGGATTGAGTCCGCAAATTCCAACCCTCGGCGCGGAAAACCCCTCGGCCCGACCGAGCTCGACTGCCGCAATCACGGTCCGCTCAAAATTGGCCATGGTCAAATGAGCCGGCACCTCGCGGAGCGGGATATGCCAGGTGAGCAGCACCACACGCAGCTTGCCGCCGCAAAACGCCATGGTCGGCGCTCCGGTCCACTGAGCTGCAAAAAATTCGGTCTGTCCCGGGTAAGGATAACCAATCTGAGCCAGACGCGACTTGCTCACCGGTCCGGTGACCACACCCGCAAATTCCCCTGCCGAGCAGCCCGCCGCCGCCCGCTCCATCGCCGTCCATGCAACCAGGGCACTTTCCCGGTCCGGTTGTCCCGCGCTGGCGGCATAGTCCTCTCTACCGACCGGGATCAATTGGTCGTCACGCAGCGGCAGGCCGGCCAGCCAAACGGCCGGCCCAATCACCGCAAGGTCCCGCTCCGGCTCCGTCAGCGCACGCAGCCACCGCTCGATGATCTCCGGCCCGACCCCCGCCGGATCTCCACACGTGATCGCCAATCGTTTCATCTCTCAGGTGGTTTCCGTTTCGAGCGCCGCACCTCGACGGGGACGGGCAAAGCCGCGTTTTCCCCCGGCGAAAAATTCCAGGAAACGTCGCGTCTCCGCCGCCCACGTGTCCTTGGATGAAAGGATTTCCGCAGCGATCAGACGGATGTTCCCAGGCGTCTGATAGACGCGCCGAAACGTATCCTTGAGCTCCTGAATCACCGGGCGCGGCAGACCGCGGCGCTTCAACCCGACGACGTTGAGTCCAATCACTTCATCACGCTCTGCCACCATGGTGAAGGGCGCCACGTCGAGGGTGATGCGCGCCAATCCCGCCACCATCGCGCCTTCTCCAATCCGGCAAAATTGGTGTACGGCCGCCCCCCCGCCGAAAAACGTGCGTTCCCCCACGGTCACATGTCCGGCCAGCAGAACATTGTTGGCCAGGATAACGAGGTCGCCCAGTTGGACATCATGGGCAAGGTGCACACCCGCCATGAGAAAACACTCGCGACCCACCGTCGTCCGGGTACCGGGCTTGGTCGCGCGGTTCACGGTGACAAATTCGCGCAGGGTCGACCCGGCTCCGACGAACACCCCGGAAACGGTCGCCGCATCAAAGCGCAGGTCCTGGGGCTCGCCTCCGACGACGGCATACGGATGGACCGTTACATTGTCCGCAAGGACCGTGCCGGCGCGGAGCACCGCCCCAGGCATGACCACGGACCCGGTGCCAAGCACCACCCCCTCGTCGACGATCGCCGATGCATGAACTCCTTTGATCATAACTGAACTAAAGCCGCGTTGACGCACCCGCCGAGACGAACGACGAAGAACGGATCATCGTTTCACGTTCAGATCCATCTGAGCGTCCTTGAGCAAATCGTAGTTCTTCAAGATCCGGATGACCTGCAGCGTGTCGCTCTTCCGATAGTTGCGGTTCGCATCCACCTTCTCGATCAAGTCCTGAAGCATTGCCCGAAAGGAGATGATCGCATCGACGCCGCGTTCCTTGAGCAGCTGCACACTTTGGGATCGAAACGGCTCGATCGTCGGCAAACTCGGCAGGACCAGAACTTTGGTGATGTCACTCTCATCCCCTCCCACTCCCTCCCGTGCATCACTCGGAAACAACTTGGCGGCATAATCCTGGACCGTGGATTCCAGAAACCGGAAAATTTCCGGCGAGCTCTTGAGCGTGGCAGGTGTGAAGACGCCCGTATGCCAGGGCTTGATCGCAATCACCGCGCGGTGCAGGTACTGAAGTTCGTTCACGAAGAGGAAGAACTCCGGTTTCCGCTCCCCTCGTTGCCAAAGCGGATTGTAAACGAGCAGATCAATCTCCTCATCATCAGTCTTCTTCCGCGCCGTTACCTGATACTTCCGGAGCTGGCGCACCAGAAAACCATTTTGTTCAAAGTACTCGCGGACAATTCCTTCGTCGATGGCGGACATGGAGACGGCCACGCAGGCGGCCGGACAATACCTTACCGACTCAACGGGCGTTGTCCATCCAGACCCAAGGCAGGCTCGGGAACACCGCCTCCGCCACCTCAGTCGCGTTCTCCGGCAGTCCGGGCTCCCACCGCAACAAACGCGTCTTCAATCAACGGGAGATCGATGTCGTCGCGGGTCTCCGCCTGACCAAGCTGCGTCAGGACGACGAAGCGAATGCGCCCGGCGCGCACTTTCTTGTCACGCGACATGGCATCGAGCAAATCCGTCCACGCCAAAGCCTCCCGCAGTCGAGTCGGCAGCGCATGGGCCACGATCACCTCCTCGACCCGTCCCACGTCCCCCGCCGGCAACAGGCCGAGCGCGTGCGACAATCGGGTGGCAGCGGCCAATCCGATCGCAACTGCCTCTCCATGAAGGTAATGACCGTAACCCGTGACTTGTTCGATCGCGTGACCGAAGGTGTGTCCAAGATTGAGCAATGCCCGACCTCCGTGTTTGGCCCGCTCGAACTCATCCCCTTCGACCACCCGCGCCTTGGCCTCGCAACAACGGCGGATCACGCCCGGCAGTTCGGCGCTGCGGACGTCCAAAGTCTGGCGCTCCAGTTGCGAAAACAACGCAGGGTCGCCGAGCATCCCGCACTTGATGACCTCCGCCATCCCGGCAGCAAATTCGCGCGGTGGCAAGGTGGCCAGAAGCTCGGTGGCGATGATCACTTGGGCCGGCTGGTGAAACGCACCGACCAGGTTCTTGCCGGCCTGAAGATTGATGCCGGTCTTCCCGCCCACGGAGCTGTCGACCATCGCCAGCAGCGTCGTGGGAATCTGCCAGAACTCGATCCCACGCAGGTAGCTCGCCGCCGCAAACCCTCCGAGGTCGCCGATCACGCCCCCTCCCACGACAATCAGCACCGCACTCCGGTCGAGCCGATGCGCTGCCATAAAATCCAACACCCGACCCAGGCCGGCGAGGGACTTTGTTTGCTCTCCCGGCTCGAGGACCAGACGCGGGACATCCCCGAGCATCGCATCGAGCGCTTGCGATTGGCTTTCAAGCACGTGCCGGTCGGTCACCACCCCG
>Ga0163144_10008893_pt1 | contig 21656 bp, 18 predicted proteins | sample OliLak19BULKMAT1_FD_123175 | JGI IMG/M metagenome (GOLD analysis project Ga0163144, IMG submission 123175) | Freshwater microbial mat bacterial communities from Lake Vanda, McMurdo Dry Valleys, Antarctica - Oligotrophic Lake LV.19.BULKMAT1 | ecosystem: Environmental > Aquatic > Freshwater >... | reverse complement strand
GGAACGATGTTGGGATGATCGAGATTCGCCGCCGCCTCGGCTTCTTGCCGGAAGCGGCGCACATCGGCTACGCTCGCCAATTCGCCTTTGAGGATCATCTTGAGTGCAATGATGCGATTGAGGGAAACTTGCTTCGCCTTGTAGACGACCCCCATCCCGCCGCGAGCGATTTCTTCGAGCAGTTCGTAATCGCCGAAATAGGTAACATTTCTCAATCGGGGCGAGGCAACTCCGTCGCCGTCCAACGACGCCGTCTTCAGCGATTTCGCCATCGCGTCCAGCTTCGACGCGTCGTTGAAATATTCGGCAAGCTCGTCGCCCAGGTCGGGATTCGCGTCGAGAATCGCCTGACGATCGGGTTTCGCCCCACGATCGATGGCCTGCAGATAGCCGTGTAAAGCGATTTCGAGTCGTTGTTCTCGAGATTCGGCACTCATGGTTCCCCCAGTTCTTTCAATGCTTTGCGAAGGTTCTTCAATCCGCGGTGGAGAAGCCCTGTGATCGCTCCGGTTGTGGTATTCAATTGCTCCGCGATCTCGGCCAGGGAACACCCCTGGAAATGGCGGAGGATCACGGCGTCGCGCTGCTGGTCCGGCAAATTCGCCAGGGCCTCCGCCAACAGGACGGCTCGTTCATGGCGTTGGGCCTGTTGGCTTGGCGACGACTGGTCGGCGGCAAGCCAGCCTTCGAGTTGCGAAGCAGATGCGTCGAGGTCTGCGTGGATCGACCGTTCACGACCGACATCTCGTTTCTCTCTTGTGAGATCCCGTACTGCATTTGCCAAATTTCGAGCGAGGATCTGCCGTAACCACGCCGCCTGTGCCGCCACATTTTCGCCGCGAAATGATTCGAGTGCCTGATGCGCCTCCAGCATCGTTTGTTGAACAATGTCAGCCGGGTCGAGTTTGCCTTGAATCTTGCGATCCATGCGAACCCGAGCCAAAAGCAACAGGTAGCTGCGAAAATGATCGAGATCCAACGCGTAAACTCCGTGTGGGCGAAGACGCCTTATTATCCAAGGCACCGCGCGGGCACGCACTCAGCGCGCGGCGGTTGTTTTTTGACGATAATTTTACGAGCCGCGCACGAAGTAAGCGGGCAGGGATGTCGCCTGCCCGCTTACTTCGTGCGCGGCTCATAACGCTGTCCCTACCCGCTACCCCGCCTCACTTTCGCGCAACTTCGCCAAAAACTCCGCATGCCCCGCGCTCGACACGCCCAATTGCGACACGGCCAATACTCGGCCAAAGTCCTCGCTCAACAGCGCCGCCGGATCGAGCCAGAGGCCGGGAAATGCCTCGCTGCGGAGGATGCCGTCGGCTGCGGGGGTCAAGACGGAATAGCGGCCGCCGTGCAGGGCGAACCAGTCGATGACTTGATCTTCGATGCGCCAAAGGATGTATTCTTGCACGCCGTTTCGCGCGTATGCTTGTTTCTTGGCGGCGGCATTGATGCTGACGCTGGACGCCGCCACTTCGGCGGCGAGTTCCGGACCGTGGGTGATGTAACCATCACTGAGCGTGACCCGGCCGCCGTGCTCGGGATCGATGAGCATGACGGCGTCGGGTTGGGGTTCGTTGCCCAGGTCCAGCCGGCTTGAGTGTCCCTATCAGGATCTGCGCACGGCCGTGCGGAATCGGACCCGGCGGTCACTGCCTCCGGGGTTGGACTTGATTGCTTTCACAGGATTGGACCTGATGTCTCCCCTGGTGTTGGCGGACGCGGAGAAAATCTCACCGCTGCATGCCGCCGGCGCCATCCCCAAAGCCACCCCGGTCCTCGTCCTCGCGGGCGGCAAAGACCGGCACGCCAGACCCGAAGAAGCGCGGGCGATTACGGAACGCATCGGCCCGCAAGCGGAATTGGTCATCGTGGAAGAGGGAGAACACCTGAACTTGGCTCGGCCGGACCCTGATGCGCTCCGGGCACGGATTGAAGCGTTTCTGAGGTGATTATGGATAAAGCGATGCCATTTTGGCCGCGAGCCCGGACGAAATCATGCGCGAGATCATTTCTTCCCCACGCAATAAAGAAACTCATTCGACCGCAAATAGATCCGTCCGTCGCTGATGGCGGGGGTCGAGTTGAAAATGCTGCGGTCGGTGTCGAAGGTGTTGTGGGCGAGTTGTTCAAACTTGCCGCCTTGGGTTAGGACGAAGAGGCCGTCGAAGCGGGTGAGGGCGAAGAGTTTGCCGTCGGCGGCGACGGGGGAGGCGTATTCGCCGCGGGCGTCGTAGAGGCGTTCCTTGTAGACGACCTTGCCAGTGGCGGCGTCAAGGCAGTGGGCGGTGCTATCGACGAAGTAGACGAAGTCGCCGACGGCGACGGGGGAGCAGATGCCGGCGCCGACTTTTTGCTTCCAGAGCTCGTGCGTCTTGGTGATGTCGCCTTTGCCGCCGGCGCGAAGGGCGAAGATGGTGGCGGGCGTCGAGGGACCGGCGCTCATGATGAACAGCGTGTCGCCTTTTACGGACGGCGTGGAGCAGGTCGCGCCGGAGATGCCGCCGCCGCCCAGGCCCTGGCAATGCCAAAGCTCCGTGCCGGTGTCGGGATCGTAGCCGAAAACCTTGCCCGGAGCATTGAGGACGACTTCCTGTTTGTCGTTCTTGAGATGGACGACGACGGGCGAGACCCAGCAAATCGCGAGACCCTTTTTGCGCCAGAGTTCCTTGCCGGTGAGCTTGTCGAAGGCCATGAGGGCTTTGCTCTCGATGGACGCGTTAACGATGACCGTGTTTTTGGAAAGGGCGGGGCTAGAAGCGGAACCCCATTCGTGAATGCCGTCGCCGACCTCCGCGTGCCAGAGTTGTTTGCCTTTTAGATCGAAGGCGAACAGGCCGGTCTTGCCGAAGAAGACGTAGACGCGCTGGCCGTCGCTGACGGGCGTGCTGGAGGCGTAGCCATGTTCGCGGAGGAAGCTGGCGAAGGCGGCTTCGGGCAGCTTGGGAGCGATCCCTTTTTTCCAGAGTAGGTCGCCCTTGACGCGGTCGTAGCAGAGCACCCAGAGGCGCAGTGCCTTTTGCATCTCGGCTTCGTTCGGTTTGCCTTTGACGCCGAAGCCTCCGCTCTTGAAGCCCTGGGTGAGCTTGTCGCCGTAGCCGGTGTACGCGGTGAGAAAGAGGCGGTCGCCGACGACGATGGGGCTGGAGGCGCCGAAGCCGGGAAGTTTGACCTTCCAAAGTTGGTTGTCCTTGTCCCATACGGCGGGGAGGTTCTTGGCGGGGCTGACGGCGGAACCATCGCCGCGGAAGCCGGGCCAATCGGCATGCAAACTCGAAGCGAGGACGAGGGCGGCGGACAGGGTGAGAAAGATGCGCGACATGCCGGGTAGCTCCAAAAGGCGAGGACGTAGCTCGCCTTATTGTAGCGGGACTGCCGGCGCGCATCTCCACGGGAAGGCCGATTCGCCGTCTTGCCTTACTTCAGATTGAAGTTGATTTCCTTGCCGTCGTCGCTGACGAGGGCGTCGAGGCGGGTGGATTCGGGGTTGCTGTAGGCGGCGGGGAGGGTTTCCTTGGCGGGGGATTCGATGGGGCTGACGTCTTCGGGCGGCTCGGAGCCGTCGGGCATGACGCGTTTGCTGACGGCGACCTTATATTTTCCCGCGGGCAGACCGTCGCCGCCGCGCGTGTAGACCGCTTTGTACTTGCCATCGACGTCGGTCTTGGCCGTGCCGCCGACGCCCTCCGTTTTCTCGATTGGAATGAACGTCAACGTCGCGCCGGAGAGCGCTTTCGTTTTGTAGGTGACGACGCCGGTCACGGGCGCGAGTTTCGGCCCCGTCTTTCCGCCGCCGCAACCGCCGGAGGATAGAACGCCCAGAAAGCAGACACCGACAAACAAAGTAGACGCAAAGCGAATTGTCATGGTTTGATCCAAAGAGAAGACAGAAGACAGAAGACAGAAGACAGAAGACAGAAGACAGAAGACAGTAGAAACGCGCGGGCCTCGTGAAGGACTCTGGCTAACATGAATTCTTTCTTCTGACTCCTATCTTCTGCATTCCGCATTCTCAATTCTGCATTTCCACCTACTGGTCCAAATTTGGCGTGATGCCGTCGGACATGCGGGCGGTTTGGAGGAGCAACGTGCTGGAAATCGTGTCCATGACGTAGCGAACCGAGGCGTCGCCCATGGCGAAGAAGGCGCCGCCGGTGTGGAGGCTGCCGGCCTGGCCCCAGCTGCTGAGATTGCCCCGCTGCTGGACGCCGCCCGGCGCGTACCAAATGTTAAGCCCGCCGTTGGGATCGACGCCGGTCATGACCCAGCCGCGATAGCCCCAGCAGTTGGCTTCGCCGTTGGCGATTTCGACGGTGCTTTCGCCGAGCATAAAGGTGTTGCTGGTGCCGTCGGAGACGTGGGTGAGGCGGGTATTGCTGTTTTCCCCGAACATGTATTTCGCGGAGCCGGCGCGCTTCCAGTAGTTGCAGGAATTCGTGTTGATGCCCAGGGCGGAATCGGAACGGGAGGCGATGAAATCGTAGTTGGAACGGGCGCCGGTGCGGCTGCCGCCGGGACCGTATGCCGAACCGGCGGCCTGAACGCGGTTGCCGGGGTCGCTGGGGCAGACGAACACGGGGATCACGGTGGACATCAGCGCGCCGTTGTTGTTGGTGGCCGGGTCGCCCATGACGGCGCCGTTGGCGTTTCCGGTATAGCTGCAACAATAGCCGGTCGCCTGATTGCTCATGGACAATTTGGGATCGAGCTTGGCGGCGACGGCGGTTTGCTCGAAATAAGGCAGCACCAGGATCCAACCGCTCATATTGAGAATGGCGGTGTCGCCCGTGCCGCCCGCTTGGCTGGAGCACCAGCCATAGCCGCGGCCGGAGGGAGGCAGCGTCTTGAAGGTGCTTTCGTAGCTGTGGACGGCGATGGCGAGTTGGCGGAGATTGTTGCTGCAACTGGTGCGGGCGGCGGATTCGCGCACTTTCTGGACGGCGGGGACCAACAACGCAATGAGGATAGCGATGATGGCGATGACGACGAGCAACTCGATCAACGTAAACGCCGACCGAGTCATACGAGACGAACGATTCATGCAAATACCCCCGAAAAATGAAGGCGATGAACTCAAGCGAAAAACAGAGGGTCAAAGACGCTCACGGATCGATATGTATCGCAACGCTGTTGATCCCTTTGTCTAGGAGGCGCACAAATAATCGGGAGAGGTAGGACGTTCCGGTAGGACGGATAACTCATACCCCTGTGTTTGGTTCGATACAACAGTTTTTTTTCAATTTCTTGATCGCCCGGAAGCGAATGGCGAGTCCACGCTGCGTGCGGAGGGCATGGGCGGGCAGCGCCTCGGTCCGGGATGTCGAAACGGCGAATCTACTTGCTCTTCTTAACCGCCGGCTTCAGGTATTTTTCAAGATCGGCTTTCTCCAGCGCGACCGGAGCGCCAGCGGCGGGCACTTCAAGCCCCGCGCTCCAAAGAATGCCATTTACAAGAAAGCGGCGGTAGCCTTCCTGGGCGAGGCTGACGTGCAAATGGGCGCCGGTGAAGGTGAACGACCGGCCGGCGCCGGGACGCTCGAAGGCCCAGGCGACCACGGCGTCGGTCGGCGCGGGGGCCTTTGCTTTAGCCTTCGCCTTGGGGTTGGCGGTATGCAGGAGCGGCGTGACGCCCTTTTCGCCCGCGGCGAAACGCAGTTGGAACAGCCAGCCGTCGTCGATCTTGAAGGGCGTGACGCCGTTGAAAACGGCATGCTTGGGGAAGCTCTTGAAGTCGGCGATCCAGTGGCCGCGTTGCGAGAAGCCTTTTTCCCAGGCGGCTCCGCTCATGCCGCGCATGCGCTCGCCCAGATCCTTGGGGACGTCAACGCCCTGATGCATCTGCACGAAGCCGACGCCTGCGTCCGCGAGTTTTTGCATCTGGGCCAAGTGGTCGCCCTTGAGAAGCGGATGCTTGTCGCCGCCGTCCAGGAAGAAGACGACGGCCTTGGCGCCGGCGAGCGTTTCCGGATTCTTGGGCCAATCGAGCGCCAGCACCGGAAAGACGCCGGGCGTTTGCCGCAATAGATCGCGCAACACCGCACAACCGGCGACGTATTCATGCTCGCCGGGCTTGTAGGTGTTGGTGCCGGCGATCAGCACGATCTTGGCCGACTTGCCATCTTTGGGCAGGACTTCGACGTCCAAGTCCGCGGGCGTCTTGGGCTGCGCTGTCGCCAGAGTGGGGCCGGCGAGCCAAACCAGGGCGAGAAGGAAAATCGACGTCAACGAGCGAGCTTTCATGGGGCACCATCGAGGAGGAAGGGACAAGGATCATAGCCACGCCGGCTGGCAGCCGACGCTACGAATCAGCGTTTCAGTTCCGCGAGCATTTCCAGGAGATTGCGCGTGATGGCGACGGAGGCGTTTTCTTCCAGATAGCTGGAGCGCGCCCGCCAGGTCTCGTAGCCGCCCAGCGCGTGTTGCTGAGGTGTGGGCAGGTAGCCGTTGTAGCCGTTGGCGAGCGAGATGGTGAACGTGTGCTTGAAGGGGCTTTTCTTTTTCAACTCCAGGCCGATCTCGACGAACGTTTCGCACGGCGTCGACACGACAGCCAAATCCCCGATCTGGATGGCTTGCAGCAGGCACTTCACCTTCGCGGGATATTTCGCCATGAGCAGGGTCTCACGGGCATAGACCTCCGGAGCGCCGCTTAGGACTTTGTTCTTTGCTTTGGCGAGGATGGATCGTGCATAGGCGACATCGTCCTTGCTCGGGAGTCGGACGCCCAACTCGATTTCCCGTTGCACCATCTTCAGCTTCGCCGCGTCGTGGTGTTTGATTTTCTCCCAGGCCTTGTGCGCGGACTCGGCAACATCGTACGCCACCACGCGAGCTTGCTCCCCCGGCTTGGGCCGAGCGGGAGCACCCTTGCCGTAGTTGACGTTGTTGATGTCGCCGCTGGTGCCGTTGGACATGATGCCGACGAAGGGCGGCGTGGTCTTGTTCGCCCCAGTTAGTTCGCCCATGCGGTTGGCGAAAAGCGCGAAGTAGTCAGCCGACAGCGCCGGCACTCCGCCGACATAGTGCAACGAATAATTTCCCAAGAGCGCCCGCGGCGTGCCCGACTTGCTCGTCACGGAGACAAACGAAACATCCGGATCGATCGGTCCGGCGGGTTCGACCAAGCCCGGATTGAGATAGCCGGGATTCATGCGGACCAGATCCTTCATCCGGCCGAAGGGATCGGTCTGTGTTGTTTTCATCTTCCAGCGGCGGTTGAAGATCTGGCGCTCGTTTTTGCCGACGCCCCAGCCGATCTTGGCGGGTTCCAGGTTGGCGTCCGCCTTTTCGATCCCCTTGGCGATTTGGATGGGGAGATATTTCACGTAATCCGCGTTCGGCTCGCTTTGGAAGACGCCCGCGGAAGTAGGAGCGGTGTGCGTGTGCGTGGCCGAGATCAGGATGCGTTCCGGCGGGATGCCGGTGGCTTTGTGGGCGAGGCGTTTCGCCTCATCGGTAATGGTGCGTGGGATCATGCAACTATCGCAGACCACGAAGGCCAACCGCGTCGCGCCGTCGTCGAGCACGAGACAGCGGGCATGCAGGGGATCGTGCGCTTCCTTCGTCAGGCGATCCTGAAAGCCGCCGTTGACCGACACGGGCCATTGGATGGGCGTGACGTCTTGAGCATGCGCGCCCGCGCGAAAGACTTTGTCCTGCGCCGGCGCGGCGGAATTTGCGAAGAAAATGGAAAGGACGCACACGCAAAAGGAGAAAATCGCGTTTTTCATGGCGGGCCAATGTGGGGCGAGATTGGGGAGGGTGGAATCCGCTGGGCGGATGCCGCCGCCCCTGGGAGTGCGCCTCAATTGAGTCCTCGCCGCATATCCGGCGGCCTAATCGAACGACGGGAAGTTGCGGCGACCGCGCACGGTTCGAATGTTATCATCATCGAGCAGCAACCGCCAGCCTCGGGTCGCATTTTCTCGCGGACCTTCGCGCACCAGCGGATCCACGAAGGCCTGCGCGGGCAGCGCGAACGGCGTTCCCAAATTCAGAGCAGTCGCGACCGTCGCGGCGTTCATGCCGTGCTTGACGGCGTCAGCGTTCGGGCCTTCGTAAACCTGGACGAATTCCAGAGGCCCGCGCGCCATGCGGAAATAGGGCGTGCCGCCGCGCGCCTCGCGAATGAGCGTGTCCCCCAGCGCGGGAACGGGGATCGCGGGCGGCAGGGTCGCCGACCCCAACTCGCCGACGATCTCGGTGAAGTCGCGGGCTTTTTGCACGAACAGCATGTAGTCGAGTTCGTGTTCGTAAACCTCCTCCTGCACGGGACCAACCATGCCGTATTGCGGGTGCGCGATCAGCACGTCGCGCCACAAGGGCAATGCTTTCTCATAGAGTCCGCGCACGATCTCCGCGCCGCGCCGCGCCTCCCGGGCCCGCTTCGCCTGATAAATCAGCTTCCGAGCCAAAACCGTTTCCGGCGTCCGCTCGGCGTCCGCCTGATAAAGAAAATCGTCGTAGTTGATCGTGCGGCGAACCAAGTCATTGTTCGCGAGGCGATTGTGCGCTTCGAACCCCTCGCCGATGGCGCCCGCGAATTCGTCCGTGCGCCGATCCACTATCGTGCCGGGGGGCACCGGTCCGTCGCGCCGGCTCTTACGGAACACCTCGGCTTTCGCCTCGAGCTCAGTCCGGATGCCGGGAGAGATGTATATTCCGTTCTTGTCGCCAAAGTCCTTGTAGAATTCGTACGCCTGGTTCCAGGATCGTCCCGAGTGGTACTTCGGATCGGTGCCGATGGGCATCGCCGTCCCTTCGCGGAAGAACTCGCCTTCCGGATCGAGCCAGGGGCGGATATCCCAGCCTTCGCCGTCGAACCAACCCTCTTTTTGCAGGGTCTCGGCGATGTAGAATTGGCCGCGTGCCGGATAGCCGCGGAAGATGATGACCCAGCCGCGTTTCGGCTGCCGGTATTTCAATTCGTCCACGTTGCTCCGTTCCGGCTCCGCGTCCGGACTGGGCGGCGGCAACGGCAACTGCGCGTATTCGTACCAGGTTCGACTCATCAAAAAGACGTCGGTCGTTTCGCTGGTCAGGTTCGGATCCTTGGGATTGGGCACGCCGGGATGCCCGGAAACGTTCGGATCGAAGGGCAAAGGCAAGACGGGAAACTGATCCTGCCAATCGCGCAACACATATTCTTGTTTGCGCGTATCCATGACGAATCGGCCGGGCACCTCCGCGTTGTCGCGCAGGAACTGCACGATATCCAGAGGATCCGTGACATTGAGCGCATCGTGCAGACGGCGCACAAGCCGGGGATTCTCCTGGCAAAACGTCGTGAACTCGGCCATCTTGAGGGTTTTGCCGCCGCGCGGATCCGCCTTTTGCAGCTTCTCCGGATCGCGCTTGGAGGGTTCGATGCAGCTTAAATCCAGGAGGCAGCGCATCGTGCTGTTCTCATCGCTGGTGCCCATTTTGAGTTGATAGGTGAAGCCGAGAAACCAGCGCATGTCCGGGTTGCCGCGTTTGAGCGTGGCGGCGCGGGCGTCGGCCGAAGCCAATTCGATGCGCCCCTGATTGGCGCGTTCGCCGCGGGCAAGCAGATTCAGCCCCTCGCTGACGTAGAAATACTTGTCGCGCGGGCTGTCGAACTCGACCGCGACGTTGAAGGCCAGGTTCCAGCTTTGGAAGATCCACGGCGTCGAGAAGTGCGGCTGAATTTTCGTGATCGAATCGACCACGAGCTTGAGTTTATTGAATTGGTGTTTTTCTTGCAGATCGAGCGCACTGGACCAAAGGAACGTCGTCGCCAGTCCGCTCGATCCGGTGAGCAATAAGCGCACGGCCGAGCCGGAGAGATCCGCCTCGCCGCGCGCGATCTCGCGCAATTCCAGGAAATTCGCCTCCGGCTCGATGACGAGCCGACGATGAAAGAGGGACACCGTGAAGAGCGCGAAGATGATTCCCAAGTACGCGAACTTGCGAATCCGCGATTGCTGTCGGAAGTTATATGCCATTTTGCACCTTGAACGTCATCGGAACCGGCGAGCCGGGCGGCGTCAGCCCCCGGAGTGCCCGTCCGCTAGTTCGGATTGGCGATTTCTCGATATTTGATCAGATAATACCCTAATATCATCCAGGGCAGCAGATAGCCGACAAGCGGCAGGAAACAATCCAGGAACAACACCCGTCCCCAAGCGATGTCGAAGCCGTTGGCGACGTACTCCTGGAGATCGTAGCGGTTCACATCGGGCAGAATGCTGTACACCAAACGAAAGACGAATTGATATACCGCGTCGACATCCTTGAGCGTGGTGATGGTAGGCGATTCATCGAGTTGTCCGGAATGGAACGTCTGATTGAAGATGCGGTAAATCGATTGCATCGGTCCGCCGCCTTCATGCGTGCCTTCGGAAAGACGCTTCACGAAATCGCGCGCGATGCCCGCGCCGAAAAGGAACATCGTGCACAGCCAGGTGATGACGCCGCTCAGGTAGGTGCTCAATGGCACCGCGATGCCCAAGACAAGCACGAAGGTAAACCACAGGCCGAGGATGCCCTTTAAGAAGTTTTGCCAAAACGGCTTCTCGGCGGCCAGGAGGTACAAGTCGGCGCGGGCGACGCCCAGCATCTGCGGCGCGTTGGTGGCGCGGGTCGCGTCGCTGCTGTTGATGTTGACCCAGACGCGCATCATCGGCAGGCGAAAACCCTGCGTGCCTTCTTCGCGCGGCTTCGCGGTCTCCAGGCTGTTGAGGTAACGAAATAGCTGCGGGGGAACCTCGATGGCCTGCGTGTGATAGTCCTTCACTTCCACGGTCGCGGGTTCGTACACGCCGTGAAGCAACACGAGGAAAGACTCGACCTCCTGACGGAGAGAGCGCAGGTTATCCAGTTTCGCCTCGCCGGCTTCCGCGCGATGCGCCTGTGCGAGCTTGACGGCCTCGGGGCCTTCGCGCGGGTAGTCGACTTTCACTTGCTCTTCCACCCGCGTCAGCACCTCCGCCGCCGGCTGTGCCGAAAGTTTGGTGACGAGATCCTGATACTTTTTCCGGTCTTCTCGAAAGGCGCTCAGCCGGGACTGCATTTCATCGCGATCCAGCCGGCCGTCGATGAACAGGAAATCGCAAAAAACGCCCCGGTCTTCCTGCCCCTTGGTCATGCGGTAGATGTCGAAGGTGAACTCGAACGCTACCGGCTGAGCGCGGCGTCCCAATTCGGAAGGAAGATCCTCGAACGACCAGACCGCGTACTGTTCTTTCGCGCCGGCCGAACGGCCGCCAATATACTTTCGATAACCCCAGACCCGCCCGACGCTTTCGCCGCGCGTGCCATCGAAACCGAGTTCGCCGTAGATCGGCACGCGCGCTTTGAAGCTCTCCTTCGCAGCGTCAGGATGAATGCCGCGTACGACATAGCCCAAACTCAACCCCGCCACGACCGCCAGACCGACCGTCATCAAGATCGCGTACCCGATGAATCGGCCCAGCACGATTTCAAATTTCTCCACCGGCTTTGTCACGATCGTGTGAATCGATTGGCTGCGAATGTCCGCCGGGATGCTGAATGCCCCCAGCAAGCTTGCCGTCACCAAAAACAAGGGCGGCAAGGATAGGTAAATTACCGCAACATAATTGCGCAATTGATCTTCCGGCTTATAGGGCACGAACCAATCGGCAAACAGAAACACGAGCGTGATCAGCCCGAAGATCAACACGACGCGGCTGCGAATCGCTTCCTTAAGGCTCAGACGCGCCAAGGCCCAAATGCGGCCCCAACGCATCCGAAACACCACATCGTAAAGCACCGGCATCGCGACCGCCAAGAGCGCCGCCGCGCCGGCGAAGGTGAACAACCAGTTCCCAATGGTGGGACGCATCGGATCGGCGCCGGGCGACATCTCCGCCAAGGCGCGGATGTTGATTTGCCGACCAAGCAGCGTCAAACCGAGAAACGCGAACAAACCGGCGGAGATCCCCAAAAACAACAGGAATATTCGCCCTGACGCGGTGCGCGGCATCGGCGAGCGGTGCCGCATGCGGTTCTGCACCACCCAGTTGATCGTCCAAATGATCAAGGCGAGCGCCGCGACGAGGCCCGCCGTTTGCGCCCAGCCACGCAACGCCATGGGCAACTCGGCCCATTTCATCGGCTCTCGTTCCAGGGTTAACGCGGCGAATACCATGGGGATTTCTCAGCAAACCGATTCGATAAACGCATTCGAAAAAGGGTTGAACTCCCTTCTTCGGTGATCATTTCTTGATATTGGTCGACTTCTCCGCGGCGCCGGCCTTCTCGGCCGTGACGGCGGCGTCCTTCGCCATGCGCTCCGGCAGGTAGCGTTTCCCAGGATGCGCTTTGCTCTGGGCCACGATACGCAGGAACAGGTCTTCCAGTGTCGTCGTCGGATGGCCGATGAATTCGATCTTGCCGCCGTGTTTGGCGAGCACCTGCTCCAGGTCTGCGCGAAGGGCATCGTTGAGTTGCACGCCGCTTGCCTGCAATTCCATCTTTTGCACGTCTTCCAAGAGGCCGCGCACCGTGCCCAGCTCCTGCAACTCGCCTTCGTTGAGAATGGCCACCCGGTCGCAGATGTCCTGCACGTCTTCCAAACGATGGCTGCACATGATGATCGTCTTGCCCTGATCGCGCAGCTGCACGATCAAATCCTTCATCCAGCGCGTGCCCAGCGGATCCAGGCCGCTCGTCGGTTCGTCGAGAATGACCAGTTCCGGGTCATTGATAAGCGCCTGCGCCAGGCCGATGCGTTGCCGCATGCCCTTGGAATATTCCTTCAAAATACGCTTCTTGTCGCGGGAAAGGCCGACGGTGTCGATCAGTTTCTCAGCCCGCTCGCGGCGAACCTTGGGGTCGAGTTTGAAGAGTCGGCCATAGAAATCGAGCGTTTCCTCGGCATTCAGGAACCGGTAGAGGTACGATTCCTCCGGCAGATAGCCGATGCGTTCGTTCTTGGCGACGTCGGCGGCGGGCTTGCCGAAGACCAGGGCGTCGCCGTCGGTGGGGAATAAAAGCCCCAGGAGCAGCTTGATGGTGGTGGTTTTGCCGCTGCCGTTGGGGCCCAATAGACCGAAAATCTCGCCGCGATTGACCTGAAGGTTCAGGGCGCGCAGGGCGATCTTCTTCTGCCGGCCCCAGAAATCGCGATAGATTTTGGTGAGTTTTCGAGTTTCGACGACGACTTCGCCATTCATGAAAGGCCACCCCGATATGGAGGCTGCTGCGTTCTGCTCCCCTACCCTAACGACGGAAAGGTCGTCCCGCCGCAAGACGATGGTCGCCGGCGGGACAGGCGAGGAGCGCGAGTTCTTGATCCTGTCTACGCATCGTCCGCCGCAAGCGTTCGCCCCGGCGGGGATTTTTTTCCAGACCAGGTAGATGATAGACACGCGACGGGGCGGCAGCAAGGCGATATCCGATCCTGAGCGCCAAGCGAATGGCACGCCCTGCCCTTCGCTAGGCGCGCAGGCTCGGTGCGCGGATATCGGCGTTGACAATCGGCGGGCACTAACGCAAAATCGGTACAAATGGGGCGGAGCGCGCGGCCCAACCACCGCCCGCCGAACTCGCGCGTGCCTGGTCGCCGCTTGGGTCACATTCGTCAGTGAGTCTTCGTCATGCCGATATCCGTTGCCTGTGAGTGCGGCAAATCGTTTCGCGTCAAGGACGAACTCGCGGGCCGACGCATCCGCTGTCCCTATTGCGAAACCTCCATAAGTGTCCCCGACCCGGCGGCGCCAGAAAAATCCGTGGCCCGTTCGAGCCAAGCCGTCGTCGCCGGCGACCGCGCGCGGCCGCCGCGCATGCCTCGTCCTCGCGATGACGACGATGACCGCCGACCCAGTGCGCGGCGCCGCCCGTCCCGCGACGAAGACGATGACGACGATGACCTTCCGCCCCGCTCGCGGCGATCCCGGGACGACGACGACGAACCGGCGCCCAAGCGCAAGAAAAGGAAGAAACGCGCCCGCAGAAGAAGCAGCGGGGGCGGCGGATTCAACATCGCCGTCCATCCCCAAATCATCACGGGCCTGCTCATGATGATCGGCGCCGCCGCCTGGTTCATCGTGGGCATCGCCAACGGCTACATCTTCTTCTATCCACCGGTCCTGTTCGTTCTGGGCATCGCCGCTGTGTTTCGCGGGTTGATGGGCGGCGATTAACGACTTTTTTCCGGGTATCGTCTAGGTCGGCATGTTCGACGGGGTCGACGAAGCCACCGTGATCTTCAAAGTGACCAACACCCCGCCCACGCAGGCGCACTTCGTCACCTACGACGGTCGGCCCTCGGACTGGTATCTTCGCCTCACGGGTGAAGGCACATGCTTGATCCAGGGCAAGAGGGTGAATTCAAAGACGATTCCGATCAAGGGGAAGTCGTGCATCGTCAAACGCAATTGCAATGCCAATCCCTTTGGCAATTTTTGAATCAAGGAATTCTCGACCAGACGAATTGGTGAATTGCAAATGACTGCTTTGAGTCACTATGACATACTTCAGGTTTCAAGGTTGGCGGAACCTGAAGTAATTCAGGCAGCCTACCGTCGTCTGTCTCTTAAGTACCACCCTGACAGAAACCCGGATCCAGTGGCTCAAACTCGCATGAGGGAACTCAACGAGGCATACGAAGTCCTATCCGATCCAGTTCGCAGAAAAGAACATGATGCCGCAGAGGCTCGCAAACACGTAACGGAACACACAAACAATCGGGCGCCTTCAGAATCTACACCAATCCGATTTCGGTGCCCAAATTGCGCACGAGTGATCCATAGGACAATCAACTCTCCTGATGCGGTCGAACTCTCAACGTGTCCGAATTGCCGGCAAAAGGTGCGGTTGTTTCGATCGGGGACCACCCCACAGGGCGAAAGCATCAAACTCCATCGCAATTATTGCAACACCCTTGTCTTGGTCAAGTGTACAGGCCTACGATTCTTCGGAGTTTAACCCAACTACCGGAGGATCGCATGGCTGCTATTATTCATATGGGATCGATCAAGAGGTATTTCTGCAAGCTGAAGGATCCGCGCGTCGTGGGCCGCAGCCGCCATTTGCTCATCGATATCATCGCCATGGCGATCTGTGGTGTTGTCGGCGACTGTGATGATTGGCGCGATATCGAACTCTTCGCCGTTAAACGCCGGAATTGGTTCGGGCGTTTCCTGAAGCTGCCCGATGGCATTCCTTCCCATCACACTTTCCGGCGCGTCTTCAATCAACTCGACCCCCGCGCCTTCTCCCGTTGCTGCGTGCAATGGCTGCACGCGGCGGCCGACCTGATCGGCGTCGGCCAAATCGCCATCGACGGCAAGACGCTCTGCGGTTCGTTCTCGTCCAAACTGAGGCCGCTGCACTTGGTCAGCGCCTGGGCCACCCAGGCCAAGCTCACTCTGGGGGAAGTGGCGGTGGAGGGCAAATCCAACGAAATCACGGCGATTCCCAAGCTTCTGGAGTTGTTGGACTTGAAAGGGGCGCTGGTAACCATCGACGCAATGGGCTGTCAAAAGGAGATCGCGGCAAAAATTGTGGCGGGTGGCGGCGACTATGTCCTGGCCGTGAAAGGCAACCAGGAACACCTGCTCGAAGACATCCAAAAGACCGTGCAGAAGGCGTTGGATGGGGAACTGCCGAAGCAGAAGTTCGCCATGCACACGACCACCGAGCAAGGTCATGGCCGCCAGGAGCGTCGCACCTGCACCGTGATCCACAGCGTAGAGGACATCCGTAACAGCGACGATTGGGCGAATCTGACGGCGGTGGACATGTGTTGCCGGGAGCGGACGGTGAAAGGCGAAACCACCGTGGAGGCGAACTATTTCATTGGCAGCCGACGCATGGGGGCTAGGAAATATGCCGAAGCGTTGCGCGGTCATTGGAGCATCGAGAATCAACTGCATTGGCAACTGGATATTAGCCCTTGATCAAGCGAAGCCCCCTCGCCCCGTCTGACCAAAAAACCAAAAAACTCGAAATCCTTCGGCTTTTCCGCATAGTTTGATATGTAGCAAACCCATCAAACATGCGAAGCAAAAGGAGTTTCGAGTGAAGACCACCATACGCACCCTGTTGAACAATAGCAAGCGGCAAATCTTGCGGCGGCTCGATAAGACCAAGCTCGGCGATTGCTCCCAACCCGTCCTCCGCGCACGCAACATCCAATATGAGATCTCACAACGCGCGCAGGGGATCGCCTTTGGCGGCATCGGCGCCATGCATCTTCTCGTTCGCAAGATCGGCCTGATCGAAGCCATCAACCGTGGCCTGCCCTTGCTTAAAATCCATATGCCTTATCACGTCTCCGATCACGTTCTAAATATCGCCTACAATCCTTTGTGCAACGGCACCTGCTTGCAAGACATCGAGCTGCGCCGCAATAACGTCGCCTATCTCAACGCCCTGGACGCCAAACGCATTCCCGATCCCACCACTGCCGGCGACTTTTGCCGCCGCTTCAACGCCGACAGCATCAACAAGCTGCAAGACATCTTCGACGACGTCCGCATCGGCGTCTGGCGTCGGCAACCCGCGAGCTTTTTCGAGCAGGCCATCATCGACGCTGACGGCAGTATTGTGCCAACGACGGGCCTTTGCAAAGTCGGCATGGACATCGCCGACTGGAATTATCAACCGCAAGCTTGCAAGCAGGAGTATCGCCTGATCGTGGTGCGCAAGAACATCTCCAAGGAGAAAGGCGAGCTTCGGCTGTTCGATGAAATCCGTTATTTCTTATACCTGACCAACGATTTCCAAAGCGCACCCCAGCAAATCGTGTTGGCTCACGAACGGCCTAAGAATCCTACTTACGGCGAAGCGGCGGAAGGTGAGTCGGGCCAAGCCTCGCGCGAAGAATGGATCGGGCCGACCAACGGAGCCAATGGGCGTTGCCATCAAGAGAATCTGATTCAGCAACTTAAGAACGGCATGCACGCCTTGAAAGCGTCGCCCAAGAGCTAAAGAAAAAGGCCACGGTGGCGGCGGGCACGAAGCCAGATAACGACGCGGTATTCCAGATCGATTCCAAGTATCGGCGCGTTATGGAGGCGGGGAGGGTAGCAGGTGATTCTGCGAAGAACCAAGAACGACCCTGGATCTTGCGCGTGATCCACGAGTGCGCGGCCTGTCTTCGCGAGTCGGCCCGGCTGAGACCGGTCGGCTTTTTTTAGCCATCGCAACCGTTAGTCGCGGCGCCGCGACCAGTTGACGCGCCCACCCTGGCGCGTCCGATTCCCACGTCGGAAGACGTTGGCTGAATCGAGCGCCTACCGGACTACCCGGTAGGCGCCCGCTCTCGATTTGAGGCAGGTAAGCGATTCACTACTGGATTATGCCAGGGAATGCTGTGTGAATTAGGTTGGAACGTGCCACCAGTTCGTGACGTGCGCGGCAATTGTGTTGTTGCGAATGAATGCTGCACCGGATCTTGCTTGATACGTTATTTTCTTGACCCGCCACACGCGCAGCTGCAAAGTTAAGCGGTGCCAAAGGGTTTTTTCAAGAAAAACAGCCGCAGTTCTTGGACGCGAGGCTCATTGCAACTCTCGTCGCAACAGTGATTTAAGAAAGGTCAGACAATTATTTGAACAGAGTCTCCATGTGCGACCCTAATTGACGCACCCATGGAGGTAATCTCTCTTCCTGAGAACTACTCGCCCGGCAGAACCTAAAGGGACTGGGTATCGTGCGACCCAAACTGAACCTCTCGATTCAGCGCCTGCTCGCCATCGACAATCTCGTCCGCTCGGGCCAATACCCGACGCAGGAGGGATTGGCGCTCACATTGGAAGTGAGCCGGCGCACCGTGCAGCGCGATTTCGATTTCCTGCGCGATCAGGGCGCCCCCTTGAAGTACGACTCCTACCGAAAGGGTTTCTGCTACGCCGATCCCGAGCATCGGCTTTCCTTCTTGAGGATCTCGGCTCAGGAACTTTTGGGCATCTTCCTGTCGCAGCGATTGCTCGCGCTCTATGGCGACACGCCGTTCGCGCAGGGCATCGCGTCCCTATTTCATCGGTGTCTGCCGTTGCTGGGCGGGGAGTTTCGCATCGAGCCGGATCAACTCCGTGATGCCTTGTCCGTTCAAGTCGGTCCGGTGGCGCACGCGGACGCCACCCTGTTCGAGAAGGTGAGCCATGCCGTGCTGGAGCATCTGCAAATCAAGATGGTCTACTGGACGGCCCAGCGAGGCGAATTGAGCCAGCGCGTCCTCGATCCTTATGGGCTGGCGTGCATCCAGGGGGATTGGCATGTGGTCGGCTACTGTCATCGGCGCAAGGAGGTGCGTTCCTTCGCCGTTCACCGCATCCACCACCTGGAGGAGACGAAGCAGATCGTGGAAGCTCCCCCGGACTTCAACCTGGACGCCTACCTGGCTCAGGCATCCTCCAAGGTGCGCGGCGAAGGTGAACCGCGAACGATTCAACTGCGTTTCTTCCCCGACGCCGCTCGCTATGTCCGCGAACGCATCTGGCATCCCACGCAAGAAACCGAAGAACTCTCCGACGGCGGCCTTCGCGTCGTGCTCCGCCTCGCCTCGCTCCTGGAGGTGAAAGCTTGGGCGCTGAGCTGGGGGGCGCAGTGCGTGGTGGAGGAGCCGGACGAGTTGCGTGAACAGATTCGCACGGAGTTGCTCCGCGCCGCCAGCCATTACTCAACGGGAACAAACCCGCGAATCCGCGAAAGGAAGAAGCGACACCCATGATCGACCTCCACTTTCCCGTCCTGGGCCGCGACCTGCCCAGCGACCATGGCTATGCCCTTTACGGCGCACTCTCGCGCCTCCTGCCGCGGCTGCACGAGGCCGATTGCTCAGTTCGCATCGCGTCGATTCGCGGGATGCCGATGGGCAAAGGGTTGTTGCAGCTTGGCCCCTCTTCGGCCTTGCGGTTTCGTCTACCGGCCGAGAGCATTCCGTTGCTCTTGCCGCTCGCCGGGAAATCCCTGGACGTCGATGGCCACGCCCTCCGCGTCGGCGTCCCCCAGGTCCGAGCGCTAATCCCCGCGCCCGCCCTCCTGGCCCACTTAGTCACCATGAAAAAAAGCGACCGCCAAACACCCGACGGCACCCGCGCCTACATGGACCCCGCCCCCTTCCTCGACGCCGTCCGCCGCGAACTCCAAAAACGCGGCATCCAAGGCCAAGCCGACCTCCCCCTCGTCCCCACCGGCCCGCATGAAGGCAAACCGCGCCGCCATGTCCTCCGCATCAAAGCCCGCCGCGTCGTCGGCTTCAGCGTCCAAGTGACGGAACTGACAGCGGAGGAATCGGTGCGGTTGCAGGAGGAAGGGTTGGGAGGACGGGGGCGGATGGGGTGTGGGTTTTTTGTGGAATTAAGAGGATAAACCAATGCTGCTGGCGAAAAAAAGTCCTCCAGACAAAGACCCGGTGACTCTGTCTCAGCACACTCGCGATGTCGTCGACGCCGCGGAAGCGATGTTCCAAATGGATGCTGGCCCAAGCCGGTTCGCGCATGAATGGCTGCGCTTTTTTCGGTTGGACCCGTCCGTCGATTATCCCGCGTATTTCAACAACCTGATTGCGGCATGCCTTTTTCATGATTGGGGCAAAGCAAATCAAGACATGCAGAGTATTCTCGCCGGGCAAGGAAAAGGACAGCTATTCCGCCACGAGCACTTGAGTGTACTCATGCTTGGGTATGAAGGTGTGGATCAATGGGTGCGACAAAGAAAGGATATCGATTGGGACGTGGTCCTTGCCGCCGTCGGTTCCCATCATCTGAAATTCAGCGACGAGGCTTTTGCGCCTACAGGGCGGGACGAAGCAAGGACCCTCTTGACGGACGCGAAGGACTTTCAAGCGACCCTAATACCCTTCATCATGAAGCGGCTTAGCCTAAACGGCAATCCGCGATTTCCGAAGGAGAAATACTGGGGATTCGCACGCGAATCAAGTGTCTTCGATGTCTCCGGACTCAGGGACGAACTGCGAAACGGACGCCTGCAAAAGCTATCTAAATCGTGCCGCAATGGAGCGAGTTCCCAGGGTCGGATGCTAAATGCGGTCCGGAGTGCGCTAATCGCCGCCGACGCGGCCGGGTCTGGTTTGCGCAGAACCGATTTGTCCGTGGCAGGGTGGGTGAGAAAGCATTTGATCGATTCCGAATCATGCGACAAAGCGTTCGTCGAACAGATAGTCGAGAGTCGTATCGGCTCTCTGCGGAGATCGAACAAGTGGAGCAAATGGAACGAGTTTCAAATCGCGTGTGACAGCTTGCCGGCGCGCTCCGTCTTGCTCGCGCCTTGCGGAGCCGGCAAAACCTTGGCCGCCTGGCGCTGGATCGCGGCACAGGTAGCGCGGCGCCCGGCGAAACGGATCCTCTTCCTATACCCGACGCGCGCTACCGCGACGGAAGGGTTCAAGGATTACGTCGCCTGGGCTCCGGAGGCCGCTGCATCATTGATGCATGGGACCGCCGACTACGACCTCGATGGTATGTTTCCCGGTGAAGATCCGCGATCCGGCCTCATTTTCAATGGCGTGGACCCGAGGCTGTTCGCATTGCGGCATTGGTCCAAGCGTGTTTTCTCCGCAACCGTCGATCAGTTTTTTTCGTTTCTCAGCTACAGTTACGGCCCCATGTGTTTGCTTCCCGTGTTGGCCGACAGCGTGATCGTTGTCGATGAGGTTCATAGCTTCGACCGGTCCATGTTTTCCGCTTTGCTTGGCTTCTTGAGGGCATTTGATGTTCCCGTACTTTGCATGACAGCGACCCTGCAATCCGGCAGGAAGGAGCAATTGCGGGAAGTGATGGATGATGTGTACGAGGATCGGCCAGGCGAACTAGCGACCATTGCGGACGCGTCCCGTTACAAGGTGTCGCAAATCCAAGAAGACCAGGCGGAACAAATCGTCCGTAACGCCGTCAAGGCTGGAAAGCGAGTCTTGTGGGTGGTGAATCAGGTCAGCCGCGCTCAGGCAATCGCGGCCAACCTGGCGGACATCGGAAAACCGCCCATTTGCTACCACAGCCGGTTCACGCTGAATGATCGCGTTGAACGACACAGGGAAACCGTCGCGGCCATCAAAGCGGGTCAGCCTGCTTCGGTAGCCGTCGCAACCCAGGTTTGCGAGATGAGTCTGGATATCGACGCCGATTTCCTTATCACGGAACATTGCCCAATTTCCTCATTGATTCAACGAATGGGACGGTGTCGGCGCGGCAGGGAGGAACTTGCCGGAAAGGGCCCGGGTGAGGTCTATGTATACAAGCCGGCCGAAGAGAAGGTTTATCGCGAGATTCACCTTTCTGGGCTGGACGCCTTTCTTGGATACCTGACAGCAAAGACCAGCGTCAGTCAAACCGACCTTGAAAATGGATTGGCGGAATTCGGCCCGAAGACGGCCGAAGCTCCCAGCTTGAACTCCTTTCTATGTAGCGGGGCATATGCCGTTTCCGATCCCGAAACCGACTCGTTTCGAGACATCGAAGCATTTAATGTGCAGGCCGTATTGAGCAACGAACTGTCAAGCTATTTGTCAGCGCCCAAGGACAAGCAGCCGGGCTTCATATTACCTGTTCCTCGGAAGCTAAAACCCGAAACAGACACTCGTTTGCCCCGTTGGCTTCATGTGGCTGACGAACGTCATTATGATCCGAAAACCGGCTTTTGGGATACACCGATTCACTGAGGAGGAATGCAATGGTAAGGGCAAGAACGTCGGGGACGGCACAAGC
>Ga0163144_10008892_pt1 | contig 21657 bp, 24 predicted proteins | sample OliLak19BULKMAT1_FD_123175 | JGI IMG/M metagenome (GOLD analysis project Ga0163144, IMG submission 123175) | Freshwater microbial mat bacterial communities from Lake Vanda, McMurdo Dry Valleys, Antarctica - Oligotrophic Lake LV.19.BULKMAT1 | ecosystem: Environmental > Aquatic > Freshwater >... | reverse complement strand
GACCTGCTCGTCAATGGCGCCAACAGTTTCTACAAAACCTCGGTCGCGCACGCGGCCAGATTTCGCGACATCGGCGTGCAATTTGTCGATGCCGGCGTGTCAGGTGGCATTCATGGCCTCAAAAACGGCTACTGCATCATGGCCGGTGGCGAAGCCGCCGCCGTCAAGCGCATTGAACGCGTGCTGAATGGGCTGAGCCCGAATCCCAGCCAATGGCTGCATTGCGGCCCTTCCGGCTCGGGACACTTCGTGAAAATGGTTCATAACGGTATCGAGTACGGCATGATGCAGGCCTATGCGGAAGGGTTTTCGCTCATGACTGCCAAGCGCGAATTCGATCTGGATATCGGTGCCATCGCCGAAAACTGGCGTCACGGCAGCGTGGTGCAATCGTGGCTGCTCGATCTCACCGCCGACTTCCTCAAAGGTGATCCAGCCCTTAGTGGTATCGCGCCAACAGTCGCCGATTCCGGTGAAGGCCGCTGGACGGCAATCGAAGCGATCGAGCTTGGGGTGCCCGCGCCGGTCATGTCACTGGCGCTGATGTCGCGGTTTGCCAGCCAGGGGCACGATGAGTATGGCTCCAAGCTGCTGGCGATGATGAGGAAGGGCTTCGGTGGGCACGCTGTGGTGAAACCGGACGAAGACGCATGAAATGTCTGAGCATTGCATCCCCCAGGTGCGACTCCAGCATTGGCGCGCCTTGCAGACGGTTTTTGGCTGAAACGGCCCACCAAATGGCGTTTTACATATCCACTCGTTTAAGTACTCAAATCCTTCATTAACCTCACGCGCAATTTCTCAACAGAATCAACCGTCGATCTTCAGTGGTGCGAAAGACTTGACCACGTCATCGAGCGCCTTGAGCTGGGTAAGAAAAGGCTCGAGCTGATCAAGCCGCAGCGCACTGGGCCCGTCACATTTAGCCTGTGTCGGTTCCGGGTGCGCCTCCAGAAACAGACCCGCCAGGCCCACGGCCATGCCGGCCCGCGCTAGCTCGACGATCTGCTCACGGCGGCCGCCCGAAGCCGCCGCACCGGCCTCGCGCTGCTGCAATGCATGGGTCACGTCAAAGATTATCGGCAAATTCGCCGTCACTTTTTTCATGACGCCAAAACCCAGCATGTCAACGACCAGATTGTCATAGCCAAAACAGGTACCGCGATCACAGAGGATGAGCTGCGCGTTCCCGGCTTCCCTGAATTTCTCGACGATGTTGAGTACCTGAGTAGGGCTGAGGAACTGCGGCTTCTTGATGTTGATGACGCGACCGGTTTTCGCCAGCGCCACCACCAGGTCGGTCTGGCGCGCAAGGAATGCAGGCAGTTGTAAAACGTCCGCCACCTCGGCCACTGGTTGCGCCTGCCAAGGCTCGTGCACATCGGTGATCACGGGCACGGCGAATGTTGATTTCACCGCTTCGAGTATCCTCAGCCCTTCTTCCAGTCCCGGCCCGCGGTATGAATGAATGGAGGAACGGTTGGCCTTGTCAAAGCTGCCTTTGAAAACGTACGGGATACCCAGCTTTTGCGTAATGAGCACGTACTCTTCTGCTGCGCGCAAAGCGAGATCTTTGGACTCAAGCACATTAATACCGCCAAACAAAACGAACGGATCGTGATTGCTGAGGTGAATATTGGAATTGATCGTAATGGTCGTCAAGGCTGTTCCTGAGAATTCAACCACTACATTTTACGCGTGGTGTCGCTCAAGCACCTGGCAAGGTAATGGTAATGGCACAGGCACAGGCACAGAGCATGGACGAGACACTTTCAGAAATCGGCATGTCTTTTTAAATCTCATCAAGTCCGACAATCACTTTCGGCTGATAGCTGCGATTGGTTGATAGCGGTACATTCTGCGGACTGGTTTGCACCGCCTGCAGCAGACTTGTCGAGACTTGGATCAAAATCAGCATGCGTCGTGGTGGTCGCCGCGACAGCCGATTCCACCGCGATCAGCGAGCCCAATACGAGTATCAGCACAGCGGTCAATGCGGTGGCAAAGGCCTTTATCGTTTTTTTCACTTTATGCTCCAAAAATCTCGATTGCGGAACCTGAAAGATACGGAAACGCCGAAACGCTAATTTGATCCGTATCAAATGCGGCGAAGATAAATGCGCTTTGTGGCGACGCGGGCCAAGGCTCGCTCCACGAGAGGGTTTGAAACGGGCACACGCAAAAATCTGGTCCTCTGCCTTTTCAACATACTTGCAGGGCCTTGATCTGCATCAAAAAATAAGTGTGGCCACGGCGTAAGGTGAAGTGGCGAGCTCCACGGGGAGCGGATGACAGGAGAGTACGCCCTGTTCAAACGAATTCTTGTGCCCACTGATGGCTCCGAGCGCGCCGAACACTCAGCGCGCGCGGCAATCGAACTGGCCAAATTCCTGGATGCGGCCGTTATCGCACTGTACGTATATCCGTCGCTGCGAATTTATCCGACTGAACCGTTTGTAGCGGTGCCTGCGTTGATTTCGGAAAAGTCCTATGCGAAGGCGCAGCGCAAAGCCGCGAAGCGATATCTGGGCGTCATCGACAAGTTCGCGCGAGACGCGGGAGTCCGCTGTGCGACCCAGAGTCTTGAGCACGATAGCCCTGCTGCCGCAATTGTAGCGACCGCCGCATCTGCCGACGCGCCGTGCGATCTCATTTTCATCGGTTCTCACGGTCGCGGCGCGTTTTCCCAGCTTTTCCTCGGCAGTGTCACCACGAGAGTACAAGCAATGTGCGAAATTCCCGTGCTGGTGTACCGCGATCCACCCCCACCAAAGGCTGCCGGCAAGAAGGCAACGGCAAGCAGGAAAAAGAAATAGCATTGGACTGAGCGCGGATTTGAGGGACCAAGGGCGCTGCCGTCGTAACGCGATGTTCGTGGCGCTTGGGCGCTTGGGTGCGCCGACGTTTGTGCCGCTAGCCGTGTGCGGTTGCCACTCGTTCTCCACCAAGGTTAGGCCGGCCATGCATGTACATCAACTCTTGTCGGTCGGTTTCAGAGATTGGCAAGCAACGCCGGCCCGAAGTGCCTCAGCATTCGGCCAAACAAATCTGAACTCTGGTACCGCGCCGCCATCCGGCGATTGCCACACCGAACTCTCCGCGTTTCGAGCACCCAGCCGCTCGTAGAATTTTTGCGCGGCAATGTTTGATTGCAGTACCCACAGATAGATGCCAAGGTCAGCATGTGTACGCTTGCACCACGACGCGACTGCGCCCATCAGCAGCGCGCCGACGCCACGACGCCTCACTGCCTGCGCGACATGGAAGTTGTCCAGCAGCGTTCCCCATTGTGGGTCGTCCGCACCGAACACGCAGGCGAAACCAGCGATTTCGCTTTGCTCCTCGGCAACGACAATGTATTGATTCGGGGCTGGTTGAGTAAATCGCTCCTGCCAAACTGTGGAACGTTCGGCTTCTGCTTGGTTGTCGAGGTAGGTATCGCTGAGTACGCCGCGATATGTCGTACGCCAGTTCTCGGCGTGCAGACGGGCGATTTTCAATGAATCGGATGGGATGGCTTCGCGCATTCGCATTTTGTTAGTGGGTGTCGAGCTTGCCGGGTGTGCGATTGCACAAACGATAAATGAGCACACCTGCTCAACCCGTTACATAACATTCCTCCCTGCTCTGGATTAATTTTTCGTGGCTCGCATAATAGCAACTTGCGGACGACTGCCCTTGTAGGATGATCAATGCGCAGTTTATGCGCTACTTCCTAACGGGAAAAGCGCCAAGATATTTCAGGCCCGCACGCGCGCGCTTAGGGCGAAGAGGCGAGTAGGCGACGACTACGACGGTATTTATTGACTTAGGTGCGTCAACGAAGCGTAGGTACCTTTGAATGCGTCCCCATTCCAAATGTCTCGCAGATCGTCCGCCGCCACGAATTGACTTTTCATAAAACGCGGTTTCCGTCGTCACCTCTCGAACATGAAGTCGCGGCGAGAGCATATTCGGCGACCAAAATCTTCCGCCTTTATGAGGCGGACCGTACCGTTTGTTTTTCGGATTGTCGGACCAAATCACGCCAATGTCAGACATAAACTGGCTTGGAAGTAAGAGCCGTCCGCTATCCGGCTCTGACAGGTAGGCTGGATCCGAATCACGAAAACTGCCGACCCAAACGCGAAATTTGTCCACAATCATATATAGCGCCTCCTAACGTTTGCCAACAATGGCGGCGGGTTTACTTTTTCCCAAAGTAACCCTGCAACACAACAAATTTTCCACAAGCATAAACCCCAGCACCCGCCCGCCTTCCCAGCCGTTTTCGCCCAAAACACCCCGCCAAATGGCGTTCTACGCCTTCTGATCCGCCGCAAACACCGCTTCCATAGCCACAAATGGCTCCACTTCAACACGTAGGTATTTCACCTCAATCACATCCAACTCCTCAACCCCGCCAGGCGCACGCAACGTCACCGCATCTCCCGCCCGTGATTTCATCAGCGAACGCGCCAGCGGCGAAATCCAGCTAATGTGGTTGCGCTTCAGGTCGATTTCATCGACACCCACGATGGTGATGGTATTTTCCTCGCCGCTCGCATGAGCGTAAGTCACGGTTGCGCCAAAGAAAACCTGATCGGCGGTGTCCTCTTCGCGCGGGCTCTCCGGATCGACTACCTCGGCAATATCCAGGCGCTTGGTCAAAAAGCGCAAGCGTCGATCAATTTCGCGCAAGCGTTTTTTGCCGTATTGATAATCGGCGTTCTCGCTGCGGTCGCCATTCTTGGCGGCCCATGACACGGCGGCGGTGACGCGTGGCCGATCTTTTTTCAGCAGATATTCGAATTCGTCCTTCAGCGCCTGGTGGCCTCCCGGCGTGATGTAGTTTTTGCTTCCGGCAGGCAGCGGCGACGCGCCTTCGTCAAAATCTTCGTCGTCCTGATCGCTTTCTTTGGTGAAGGCTTTGCTCATCTATTTCACCTGCAGCAGAAACTGCTTGATGCCGCCCAGCAGCATCTCGACCGCGATGGCGGTAAGAATCAGACCCATCAATCGCTCGATTGCCTCCATGGCGCGCTTGCCTAGCAATTTTTCGATCTTCTCGCCGAGTATCAGCAATGTGGCCGAAACCAGCATCGCCGCCGTCATCGCGGCGACCCATACGCCGAGCTTGGCAGGTTCGCGCGAAACCATCAACATCACCGTGGCTAGCGCGGATGGCCCGGCGATGAGCGGAATGGCGAGCGGCACGATGAACGGCTCGTGATCCAGTGATTCACCAAACACACTCTCGGTGGTTTTGAACACCATGTTGATGGCAATCATGAGCAGGATCACGCCACCGGCAATTGAGAGCGATATTTCGGAGAGATGCATTACATCCAGAAACTGCCGCCCACCGAACATGAAGGCCAGCAAAATGAGGTAAGCGATCAGACACTCGCGCGCGACGACGCGGGCGCGCCGCTTCGAATCGACTTGTTTCAACAGCGACCCAACCACCGGTAGATTGCCCAGCGGGTCCAGCACCAGAAACAGCAGCACAAAAGCGGAAATGAGATCAGCGTTCATGTGCCCATTTTACCGCGCGCGCTTTTTGCCAACTCTTTACCAGCTCTTTACCAACTCTTTGCCACAGGGCCCAAGAATCACGCGAACGTTTGCGCCAGATCAAATTACCAGTTCGCAGCCGACATCATTATGAGTTTTGTTGTACACGCTGCGCCAATTCTTACCCAGTAGTGCAATAGTTTTCGCCGCGCGGGTAGTACAGCCTTTGACCAAAAGAGAACTATGACGACTGGAGTTCAGCCATGAAAGTACTCATCGCCATTGACGGATCCGAAAGCGCCTTGGGTGCACTGGGTTACGTGCTCGACCATCAGGATTTCTTCAGCACCAATCCAGAGTTGGTGCTCATCAATGTCCACCTGCCGCTTCCCCCGCCGCGCGCAAACTCGCTCCTCGGTAGCGAAACATATGCGCAAATTTACAAAGAGGAATCTGAAGAAGCTTTGGCGCCAGCCCGGGAACTGCTCGCCGGAATGCCATGTCGCGTGGTCGAGCGGCAGGTTGTCGGCCAACCAGCTGCCCTGATCATCGCAGCAGCGACTCAGGAGGGCTGCGATCTCATCGTCATGGGCACCCATGGCCGCAACGCGCTTGCCAATCTGCCGATGGGCTCGGTGGCCATGGGGGTAATTGCGGCTTCTCCTGTGCCGGTTCTGAGCGTCAAGTATGAATCCCTCGCCACGGCCGCGCTAACGCAGTCAGGCGGACAGTGTAAAAATATCCGGGCCAGCTGCCAGCGTATCGAGCGCATGTTGCAATTCACCGAGCGCCTCTGGGTGCAAGGTGAACAGTGGAATGTAAACTTCAACCTTGCTCCAACATCTCACGTGCAGATCGATACCGGCAGCTGGCGCAGTGGGAGCGTCGGCGAGTGTGGCGATGCGCGCCAGGCGGCGATTGCCGATCACCACGATGCGTCCGGCACGCCCGGGTGTGACCACATGGCCCATTTTGCCGCGCGCCCGGTGTGCCAAAGCCGTGCTGGCAAGAACAAGAATCACGCTCTCGTTTGCGCCAAATCAACTCTGCACTGCACGACCTGAGCTACACTTAGTTCGCTGCTGACACACAGCACAACAACGAGAGACCAAACATGAAACTGCTTATCGCCATCGACGGATCCGAAAGCGCCCTTCGTGCACTGGCCTACGTGCTCGAACACAAGGAATTTTTCAGCGCCAATCCGGAATTGGTGCTCGTCAATGTGCATCTTCCGGTGCCCTCGGCGCGCGCGAAGGCGTTTCTTGGTAGCGAAATCATTGACCAGTATTACAAGGAAGATTTTGATGAGGCCATGGCACCGGCCCGCGCATTGCTCGCCGGAAAATCCTGCCAGGTGACCGACAGATCAGTAATTGGACAACCTGCCGACTCGATCATCGCTGCAGCGACTCAGGATGGCTGCGACCTCATCGTCATGGGTACCCATGGCCGCAGCGCGCTCGGCACTTTGCTGATGGGCTCGGTCGCCATGCGCGTAATTGCGGCCTCTCCCGTGCCGGTGCTGAGCGTCAAATAGGTTCAACTGCGGGTAGCTGCGCTGCCTTTGACATGAATCAAATGCCGCAATTCTCTGCGCGTTATGCTGCGGCCACCACAACCCATCAAGGATTGACCATGTTCAAGCACATTCTGGTACCGACCGACGGCAGTAAACTCTCACTCAAAGCGCTGGACATGGCCGCAAAAATGGCAGCGAACACCGACGCCAAGGTCTCGGTACTGCACGTCTCGTCGACCTACCCCACCATGGTTGGTGGCGACGGATACATGGTGATGCCGATTACACCTAAGGACTGGGATGTATCGGTAGCCAAACACGCAGCGCTTGTTCGCGAAAAAATCGAGAAGTACGCCAAGCTGAAATCGCTAACGGTGCAGTTTCTCAATTTGACGGTGGATCAGCCATATGTCGGCATCATCGACACGGCCAAGCGCAAAAAATGCGATGTAATCGTCATGGCTTCGCACGGCCGCAGCGGACTTTCAGCGTTGCTGCTCGGTAGCGAGACCACCAAAGTGCTCACCCACTGCAAACTGCCGGTACTGGTCTGCCGCTAAAGCGCTGCAAGGTATTCAGTTGGACAATTGGACGCTGGATTGAGATGCAATGCGAGGCGAGAGGCTTGTCGTATGGCAAGCGGGACAAGCGAATCGCAACCGGTGACGTGGTAAACACCGTCGGCAGTACTTATTCACGGGCCTTACACTGTTGATTCATCGCTTATTTCGCTCCTCAATTTCTCTCCGCACGCGCTCAATCTCCAATCGTTTGGATTCTTTTTTGCCCCACTTGGCGGGCTGCTGGCTGATTGCGGCAGCGTGCGCGGCGAGATCGCGCGCTTTGGCTGCGCGCGTTTCGTCAAGTTTTGCGATTTCTTCGCGCTGGCGTTTACAAGAACGCTCGGTAGCAGTTGGTGGCGTGCGTTGGGGCAACCCCGCTAACGAAGACAACTCATCGATTGTCTTGGCAGAACGACTCCCTTGCTCCTCGTAAGCGATTTCGTTGATCAGTTTCAAGTTGAGCGCTATACAAACAGGTGTCCATGACTCATCTTCGCCGTGTCCAGAACGCACGGCGAGTTTTGGATTCAACTGATACCAGCCCTGGGTCATCCGCAGGAACAAGTCCCGGTTGTAGGTTTATCGCGGTCAATCTCATTTCGTGCCATCACGCCTGAGAGATGTTGCCGCACTTTGCGTTCCGGGCGGACGACATTGGCGGGCAGATGCTGCCAAACGTCAAGGATACCTTGCGCGTCAAATGCGGCAATGCCTTTGCGCTGTGGATGCGTGCATCGTGACTTGAATATTACCCATAACGTCTGAGGAAGAAAATATTCGGACAGATGACGATCAATACGCACCACAGTCGCTCATTGGTATTCACATCGGCTCTGGCCGGCGCAAGCAGTTCGTAAAGGACGGCAAATGGGCCCATGGCAAAACTCTTGTCACGAAATGCTTCACGCATTGCCCATTGCTAGGCGTTATGGCCATAGTAATGAACGGCTTCGCGGTCGGCGCCGATGTCCAGCAAGGCCTCGACCAGGGCAATGTTGCCTGCGGCGGCGGCCATCAGTGGCGTCTGGTTCATCTGCAAACGATGCGCAACACCGTACTGGCGACACTGCTGAAAGATGTCCTTGAAGTGCTTGTTGAAATAATTGGCGTAACTCTCTCGTACCAGGGGCGTGATCTGCTGCGCAAAACCGCTCGCCTGATCAAAATTCGCTTCGGTGTGTAGCCAATGCGCAAGTCGAGGTTCATCAAAACAAGTTGCGTACTCGTAGAGCTGCTGCTTCATTTTTGTAACTTGTCTTGACGCGGGACGTGTCAAGACCATTGTATTCAAGAATCTTCATGTATATCGTGATAAGTGCAGTGCGCCAAACGCAAGCGACCTAATGGTTCCAGTGAATGGCAACCGGGCTCTAGACTCCCTGCCCGATGCGGGCTTCAATTCACGTGATGCGCGTAGATCTGTTTGAGGCCCTCGATATTGCGGATGCGTACGAATTTCTGCTCAACCTCGATGAGGCCATCTTTGTGGAATTTGGAAAACGCGCGGCTGACGGTTTCGAGCTTAAGCCCCAGGTAACTGCCGATTTCCTCGCGCGTCATGCGCAAGTGAAACTCCAGGGGTGAATAGCCGCGCGCGTTTAGCCGCTGAGAGAGGTTTAACAAAAAAGCGGCGATGCGCTCTTCGGCACGCATTACGCCCAGTAGCATCATGACGCCCGATTCACGCACGATTTCGCGGCTCATCAGCTTGTGAAAGTGGCGCTGCAGGCCATCTATTTCGCGCGACAGCTCCTCCAGCCGCGTGTAGGGAATGCTGCACACTTCGCTGTCTTCCAGCGCGACCGCGTCGCAGTTGTGGCTGCCCTGACCGATGCCGTCCATGCCGAGAATCTCACCTGCCATGGAAAAGCCCGTGACCTGATCGCGGCCGTCTTCATAAGTCACTCGTGACTTGAAAAATCCGCTACGCACCGCGTACACGGCGTCGAACACCTCACCGGCGCGATACAAGGTCTCGCCGCGCCGAATCTTGCGGCGGATATTGACCATGGCCTCGATCTGATCCAGTTCCTCCTTTGAAAGGCCCGCAGGCAAGCACAGTTCGCGAAGATTGCAGGTCGCGCAGGCGGCTTTTAGTTCGGCTAACACCAGTTGGGTATTCTGTTGTCTTGCCAATTCCGGTTGTGCCATGACGATTCGCCTGCTTTCAGTTTGATCCACATCAAAACACAAATTTACCGACACGGCACGATGGGCGCATGCATTCCCAACTCTCCCCCGCCGAATCCGTGCTGATTGATACCGAACTGGTCCGCAAATACGACAAGCCCGGCCCACGCTACACGTCCTATCCCACCGCAGACCGCTTTATCGAGGCCTACGACCCGCGTGCGCACCAAACGACATTACGCCAGCGCAATGTCACCTGGGGACCGGCGAGCAGCAAGCAGCCACTCTCATTGTATGTGCATCTGCCCTTCTGCAATACAATTTGCTATTACTGCGGCTGCAACAAGGTGGTCACGAAAGACCACGGTCGTAGCGCCAAGTATTTGCGCTATCTGGATCGCGAATTCAGTCTTGTCGCCGACATTCTAGGCGGCAATCGCCGCGCCGCTCAGGTTCATCTGGGAGGCGGAACGCCGACGTTTCTATCCTCGGAAGAGCTACGCACTATGATGCGCCAGCTGGGGGAACATTTCGAATTGCTTCCCGGTGAATACGCCATCGAAATTGATCCGCGCACGGTAGATGACGAAAAAATCGCGGCCCTTGGCCAGTTGGGCTTCAACCGCATGAGCCTGGGCGTGCAGGATTTCAACCCGGAAGTGCAACAGGCGGTCAATCGCATTCAGAGCAAGGAGGAGACCGCGCGGGCAATCGAGGTGGCACGCCGATTTGGCGTCGTCTCGATCAATATCGACCTGATCTACGGTCTGCCCAAGCAGACCGTGTTCGGTTTTGACCACACCCTCGAGAGCGTCCTGGCACTGAAACCTGACCGCATTGCGCTCTACAGCTACGCCCATTTACCAAAAATGTTCAAGCCACAGCGGCGTATCAACGATGCGGATCTGCCCACGGCTGAAGCGAAACTGCAGATCATGACCCACGCAATCCACAAGCTGACCCAGGCAGGCTATATGTATATTGGCATGGACCACTTTGCACTCCCGCACGACGAGTTGGCCATCGCTGCCAGGCACGCAGGCCTGCATCGCAATTTTCAGGGTTATTCGACGCATGCCGACAGCGACCTGATTGCTTTCGGCATCTCTGCCATCAGCAAGGTCGGTGCGACCTACTGTCAAAATGTGAAAACGCTGGATGAGTACTACGATTATCTTGATCGCGGCGAATTACCGGTGTTGCGCGGCATCGAGCTGACCGCCGACGATCTGCTGCGGCGGGCGGTGATCAATTCGATCATGTGCCACTTCGAAGTGTCGATTGAAGCCATTGAAATTGCCCACCTGATTCGCTTCAGCGACTACTTCGCCGACGAGATCGAACGCCTGCAGACAATGGCCGACGAAGGCTTGATCACGATCGCCGCGGATGCCATCAGCGTCACGCCGCGCGGTCGCCTGCTGGTGCGCAACATTGCCATGGTGTTCGACCGCTATCTGTCTCGCGGTGAGCAGCGTGAGCGCTTTTCAAAAGCCATCTGAGGTCAATCGGCGGTGGAAATCGATGTTACCGGACTGACATTGCCATTGACGGCACTGGCCACGGGCTTTCTCGGCAGCGTCCATTGCCTCGGCATGTGTGGCGGTATTTCTGCCACGGTGGCGCTGGCCTCGCCGCCGGTTGACAACCACAGACCGGTGCCGCGGTCACCGCAAATTGCCATCATCAACATGAGCCTTCGCAACGTCGAAACGGCGCACACAATATTGTCGGTCGCGAATACCAATGTGCTCGCGTTCAATGTCGGCCGCATCAGCAGTTATGTGATTGCGGGCGGCCTCGCCGGGACGCTTGGCGGCGCGCTGGCTGGTATCGGACAGGGCTGGATCATCAGCGACACCCTGTCGGCGCGCACCGCGCTGTTCGTGCTGGCCAATTTGATGGTGGTATTTACCGGGCTCTACCTGATGGGATTTCCACAACTGCTGGCGCCGCTTGAACGTGCTGGCGGCTATCTGTGGCGCCGCATCTCGCCGTTGACGCGAGGACTGTTGCCGTTGCGCTCACCCAGCCAAGCCGCCATGTTTGGCATGCTCTGGGGCTGGATTCCCTGCGGCATGGTTTACGCAATGCTGTTGACTGCGATGAGTTCGGGCGGCACCAGCAGCGGCATGCTGATAATGCTGGCGTTTGGCGCGGGAACGCTGCCGGCGATGCTGATCTCGGGATGGGCCGCAGGCACGCTGCAGCGCTGGACGCGGCTGCCGCGCGTTCGCGTTGTCGCGGGCCTTGTCGTCGTCACGCTTGGCGCGATCGGCTTGGCGCGCGTGGGTTCGCTGGAACAGCTTCAGGCATTTGGTGCGTTCTGCACGACTCTGATGCAATCGAGCGCGGGCGCATCCCCTTGAACGCCGTCGCAAGGGCGTTTCGGGCGGAAGCGCCTCCGACGGAACACGAAGCAATATGCTGCTTTCACTGTGGACTGCCAGTCCCCGCACATACGAAGTACCAAACGATGTTTGAAGGCCACATGCGCCCCATGTGCTGCGTCGGTTGTGAAGCGGTCGCCAATACGATCATCGAAGCGGGTCTGACCGCCTTCTATCGCGAACGAACCGCGCTGCAGGGCACGGCAGCCAACCCTGCGTCACTGGCCGGCGATTTACTGTTCGGGCTCGAACGCGTGCAATCGGATTACGTCAGCCGCGAAGGCGATTTGTGCACGGCGGAATTGTACGTCGATGGCATTACTTGCAGCGCCTGCGTCTGGCTGGCCGAATCTGCACTGCAACGCGTGGCGGGCATGAGCCGCGCAACAGTGAATCAGGTCACGCACCGCGCGACGGTCAGTTGGGACGCTCGGCGCACCGACTTGCCCGCTTTGTTACGGGCACTGCAACGCGTCGGCCTCAGCGGGCAACCCGCAACCGCCGCTGCCGCGCTGGCGTCGCGGCGCAAGCACCGCAGACGCGCACTGATCGAGCTGGGTGTGGCGCTGCTATCGATGATGCAGGTGATGATGTTCACGGTGCCGCTTTACCTGTCGGCGGCAGACGACATCAGCTTTGAGGCGCGCCAATTGATGGGGTGGGCGGCGATGGTGCTGACCCTGCCGACGATTGTCTATTCGGCACGCGGCTTTTTTCAGGGTGCGCTGCGCGACCTGCAAAACCGGTCTTTGTTCACCATGAGCATGGATTTGCCGATTGCATTGGCCATCGCTGCCGGTTTTGGTGCCAGTTGCGTCGCCCTGCTCACCGGGCGCGGGGACACATATTTCGATTCCATTTCCATGTTCGTTTTCCTGCTGCTAACGGCGCGCTACCTTGAAGCCTCGGCGCGCGAATCCTCGCTCGCACGCATCGAGCGCCTCACCAACGCTGCACCCGCTGTGGCGTGGCGGATTGCAGGATTTCCCGATAATTGCAGCGGTGCAGCCGTCGCGGCGGTCGATCTTGCCGTCGGTGACGTGATCCGCATTGCCACCGGCGAGATGGCCGCTGCTGACGGTGTGATCGTCGATGGACAAAGCGCATTTGACGAATCGCTGCTGACGGGAGAGTCGCTGCCTGTTCCGCGCGGTCTGCATGAACCGCTGGTGAGTGGATCGCTCAACCTCGAATCCCCGGTGCTCATGCGCGTCACGCATTGTGGAACGCAAACTGTAGCCGCCAACTTGCGGCGGATGACCGAGCAGGCGCTGGCGTCGCGGCCGCGCCTGGTGCAACTGGCGGATCGCGTGGCACGATGGATCGCTCCGTTGACGCTGCTGGCCTCACTGGCTGCGGCGATCTTCTGGCTGTCGGTTGATCCCACCATGAGTTTCCCGGTGGCTGTTGCCGTGCTCGCCGTCACCTGTCCGTGCGCGCTGGCACTCGCCGCACCGGCAGCGCAGGCGCTTGCCACCACCCGGCTTGCACAAGAAGGACTACTCATCACGCGTGCCGACACACTTGAACGTATTGCATCGGCAAGCGATGTAGTTTTCGACAAGACCGGCACTGTCACCACTGGCCAGATCTCGATCAACGTACTTCAACCGGTTAGCCCCGTGGATGTCACAAACGTGCTGTCGATTGCGGTGGCGCTGGAAAACGGAGCGTCGCATCCGATTGCGCTCGCCATCTTAAAAGCGGCTCGCGCACAGTCGGGGTTAGATGAACGCGATAAGCCGCTGGTCGTGGAGAATTCCTGCGTTGTTGCCGGTGCCGGCGTCGAAGGCCATATCGGCGGCATACACTATCGCCTCGGCAATCTGCCGTTTATTGCCGCCATTGCCGATGCGTCACTCGCGCCGGCAGCGGCCTCACTGTTTCTTGCCACCGACGGCGCGTTACTGGCGACGTTTGAACTCTCGGACCCGGTCAAGGCCGATGCTGCTGCCACGATCTCGATGCTGTCATCAGAGGGACTGTGCGCGCATCTGCTCTCCGGGGACCGGCAGGACCGGGTAGCGCAGACCGCCGCAACATTGGCGATCCCGTCGGCGCGTGTTCGGGCGCAGGTCACCCCAGTCCAAAAGTTCGCCTATGCACAAGAGCTCAAGCAGCAGGGCGCGACGCTGATCGCCGTTGGCGACGGGGTCAACGATGCGCCGCTGATGGGTGCGGCCACGGTGTCGATTGCAATGGGTCGCGGCGCTGATCTCACACGTCTCACTGCAGATGCCGTGCTGATGTCTCCCAATTTACAACCGTTGGTGAGCGCGCGCAGGATTGCACAAAAAATGAACCGCATCATTGTCCAGAATTTTTGCTGGGCCATCGCCTACAACGTGCTTGCCGTTCCCCTGGCGATGATGGGAAAAATATCGCCCGCGTGGGCCGCTATCGGCATGGCGATTAGTTCGCTCGTGGTCGTGGCTAATTCACTGCGCCTCGCGCGCAAATAACGCCGACAATGGAAATCCTGATTCTTCTGATTCCCTTGAGCGTGTTCATCGCGCTGGGCATTGGCGTCGCGTTCTGGTGGTCCGCAGACGACGGCCAGTTCGACGATCTGGAAAGCCCCGGCCAGCGCATTCTGATGGATGACGACCGCGCTGTGCAGGATCAAAAAGACATCAATCTCTAGTACTGGAGCGGTGTTTCAGACATTTATGGCCCGGGATGCCCGCCGAATGGCGATCTGCGTTCTACACCCCGCTGCAACGTCATTTCGAACCGCAGGTGAGAAATCTGCTTCTTCTTTTTCTTAATCGGACTAGACACAAGCAGATTTCTCACCCGATAAGGCTGGGTTCGAAATGACAATTGAGGGAGCTCGATCATCGACACCAAGACCGGGCCAATCTAACGATCCCCGATTTGATCCATATCAAAACGCATTTTTGTCGCGGTGTAACCATGGTGTTGTCGCGAAAAACTCATTCAAGGGACACAAAAATGCAGGCAGAGGGTGCAACTTACAACTATAAGGTCGTCAGGCAATTTGCGGTCATGACCGTCGTCTGGGGTATCGTCGGCATGCTGGTTGGCGTGGTCATCGCCGCGCAATTGATCTGGCCGGACCTCACCTTCGGCATTCCGTGGCTCTCGTACGGCAGGTTGCGGCCACTGCATACCAACGCGGTCGTTTTTGCGTTCGGTGGCTGCGGATTGTTCGCAACGTCCTACTACGTGGTGCAGCGTACCTGCCAAGTGCGGCTGATTTCAGACAATCTGGCCGCGTTCACCTTTTGGGGCTGGCAGCTCGTGATTGTGCTGGCTGCGATCACGCTGCCGCTGGGCATCAACACCAGCAAGGAATACGCCGAACTGGAATGGCCGATCGACATTCTCATCACCATCGTCTGGGTCGCCTATGCGATTACCTTTTTCGGCACCATCGTGCGCCGCAAAGTACCGCACATCTATGTCGCCAACTGGTTCTTCGGCGCGTATATCCTGACGATCGCCATTTTGCATATCGTCAATAGCGCCGCCATCCCGGCCAGCTTCTGGAAATCCTATTCGGCGTATGCCGGTGTACAGGATGCGATGGTGCAGTGGTGGTACGGCCACAACGCCGTCGGCTTCCTTCTCACCGCCGGCTTCCTCGGCATCATGTACTACTTCGTTCCCAAGCAGGCGGAGCGCCCCATTTACTCCTATCGCCTGTCTGTGGTGCACTTCTGGGCGCTGATCTTCACCTACATGTGGGCTGGCCCCCACCATCTGCAGTACACCGCCCTGCCCGACTGGACGCAATCGCTGGGCATGGTGTTCTCGATTATCCTGCTGGCGCCCTCCTGGGGCGGGATGATCAACGGCATCATGACCTTGTCGGGTGCATGGCACAAACTGCGCGACGATCCGATCCTCAAATTCCTCATCGTCTCGCTGTCGTTCTACGGCATGGCCACCTTCGAAGGGCCGATGATGTCGATCAAAACCGTGAACGCGCTCTCGCACTACACCGACTGGACCGTTGGCCACGTGCACGCCGGTGCGCTGGGCTGGGTCGCGTTCATCACGATCGGCGCGATGTACTACCTGATTCCGCGGCTATGGGGTCGCGCCGAAATGTACAGCATCCGGCTGATCAGCCTGCACTTCTGGATCGCCACTGCGGGCATCGTGCTCTATATCTCCTCGATGTGGATCGCGGGCGTCATGCAGGGATTGATGTGGCGTGCTGTCAACAGCGATGGCACGCTGACCTACAGCTTTGTCCAAAGCGTGAAGGCAAGCTATCCGTATTGGACGATACGGCTGATCGGAGGCGCGATGTTCTTCTCCGGCATGCTGATCATGGCTTACAACACGTGGAAGACGATCGCGCTAGGCAAGCCCGTTGACGCACCGATTCCTGCCATCGACCACGCGCCACACGCTGCGCCCGTGGCCCCGATTGTCGTTGCGCAAGGAGCCTGAAATGAAATTCACCCATGAAACAATTGAAAAAAATATCGGCTGGATGGCGGTACTGGTGGTGCTGGTGATCAGCGTCGGTGGTCTGGTGGAAATCGTGCCGCTGTTCTTCCAGAAATCACTGACCGAGCCGGTCGCCGGATTAAAGCCTTACACTGCGCTGCAACTGGCGGGCCGCGACATCTACCAGCGCGAAGGCTGCTACAACTGCCACTCGCAGATGATCCGGCCCTTCCGCGCCGAGACCGAGCGTTACGGACACTATTCGGTGGCGGGCGAATTTGTCTATGACCATCCTTTCCAATGGGGCAGCAAGCGCACCGGACCTGACCTGCATCGCGTCGGTGGCCGCTACAACGACGACTGGCATCGCCTGCATCTGCGTCAGCCGCGTGACCTGGTGCCCGAATCAAATATGCCCGCCTATCCTTGGCTGGCCAAGACGATGCTCGACCCGAGTGAGTCGGCGCCACACATGACCGCACTCTCTCGGGTCGGCGTGCCCTACACGAAAGAAGAAATCGACAAATCCGCCGACGATGTCAAGGGCAAGACCGAAGAGGATGCAGTCGTCGCTTACCTGCAAATACTCGGCACCGCACTGAAGAATGTGAAATAGCCATGGACCAAAACGACCTTCGCATATTAATCACCGTTCTCTCGTTCATCGCCTTCGCCGGTATTGTTTTCTGGGCTTACAGCAGCAGGCAGCGAGCGCGTTTCGATGAGGCTGCCAACCTGCCGTTCGTCGATTCGGACCTGCCTGTCGAGACGGCGGTTACCCCGACTGAAAACCGCGACGGAGACCGCACATGAGCGATTTCGTTTCGGATTTCTGGCATTGGTATGTCGCCGGCATTTCGCTGGTCAGCATTCTGGCCTGCGCAGCGCTGCTACTTTCCCAAAACATCAAGCGCCCGGTCAAAGGTGAAAAGGCGGAGTTGCACGGCCACGTCTGGGATGGCGACCTCACCGAGTACAACAATCCCCTGCCGCGCTGGTGGATGTGGCTGTTTTACATCACGATTGTTTTCTCGCTTGGCTATCTGGTTTTATATCCGGGCCTGGGAAATTTCGGCGGCAAGCTCAACTGGACCTCGGTGAACGAATACGAAGCCGAGATCAAACAGGCCGATGCAGAATACGGCCCGCTGTTCGACAATTACCTCAAAGTCGATGTCGCGACTCTTTCCAAAGACGCGCAGGCCAACGCGATGGGTCAACGCCTATTCCTCAATTACTGTGCGCAGTGCCACGGCTCCGACGCAGGTGGCGCCAAGGGTTTTCCGAATTTGCGCGACAAAGACTGGATGTATGGCGGTGATGCCGCTACCATCGAGACCTCCATACTGCACGGTCGCAACGGCATCATGCCCGCGCTGGGCGCAGCGGTCGGCGGCGAACTCGGCATCAAGGAACTGGCCAACTACGTGCGCTCGCTGTCGGGTTTGCAACACGATACCAAATTAGCCGAGGCCGGCAAGGCAAAGTTTGCCGTCTGCGCGGCATGCCACGGCGCTGAGGCCAAAGGCAATCAGGCCATGGGTGCACCCAATCTCGCCGATGCGGTTTGGCTGTACGGCAGCGCGGAAGAAATCATTGCTGAGAGCATTCGCGATGGGCGCAACAACATGATGCCGGCGCAAAAGGAACGTCTCGGTGAAGCGAAGATTCGTTTGCTTGCCGCCTACGTGTACAGCTTGGGCGGCGGGATGCCTGCGCCTGGTGTCGCATCTGTCGATGTTCCGGCTGCTGCCGCGCCACAGACAAAGTAATTCGGCTTATGCATTACTGGCGCATTGCGCGCCGATCAGGAATTAGGACGACGACACTACATTCGTGCAATCGTCGCGCGCAGGCTCCCGGCGCAACCCTTGTGGTTGTTCTCCCTGCAGTTGTGGGGGGTTGGGATGGGGGAGTACACACAATTGGCATCGCCCCCATCCCAACCTTCCCCCGTCGCCGGGGGACGGGGCCACTTGGATCCAGAGCTGCAGTCCTTTTGGAAATTGGAGCCCGCAGTTGACCACCCGTCGCACAAAAGTTATTCCCATCATCGCCGTTCCTGATACCGATCAGGAACAGACGCTCTATGAGGTACGCAAAAAAATCTATCCGCGCGCCGTGAGCGGATGGTTTGCGAAATGGCGCTGGGCGCTGGTGATTGCCACACAACTCGTTTACTACGTTTCGCCGTGGCTTTCGTGGAATGGACGGCAGGCGGTGTTGTTCGATCTGGCCGCGCGCAAGTTCTATATTTTTGGCATCGTCTTTTGGCCACAGGACTTCATCTACCTCACCATCCTGCTGATGATTTCGGCGTATTCACTGTTCCTGTTCACGACGGTGGCGGGGCGGCTCTGGTGCGGTTACGCGTGTCCGCAGACCGTTTACACCGAAATGTTTCTGTGGGTTGAGCGCGTCGTCGAAGGTGATCGCGTGGCGCAGATGCGGCTCGACAAGGCCGGGCTGTCATCGCGAAAAGTTGCACTGAAATCAGCCAAGCATGCGGTGTGGATCGCGATTTCGCTGTGGACCGGTTTTACGTTTGTAGGCTACTTCACGCCGATAGGCGATCTCGGTCGCGCAGTATTTTCCTTGACACTTGGGCCCTGGGAAACCTTCTGGCTGTTTTTCTATGGTCTGGCTACTTACGGCAACGCAGGCTGGATGCGCGAACAGGTTTGCAAGTACATGTGTCCCTACGCGAGATTCCAGGGGGTGATGTTTGATCGCGATACTCTCGTGGTGGCGTATGACGGGGAACGGGGCGAGCCGCGCGGCGCACGTTCAAAGAAAACCAACCCGCAGCTTGCCGGGCTGGGCGACTGCGTGAATTGCGAAATCTGCGTGCAGGTCTGCCCTACCGGCATCGATATCCGGCAGGGCCAGCAGTACGAGTGCATTGGCTGCACCGCGTGCATCGACGGCTGCAATCAGGTGATGGACAAGATGGGCTATGCGCCCGGCCTGATTCGTTACGCCTCACTCAACGGTGTCAGCCAGCGCCTGGGCTGGCGGGAAATGATTCGCCGCGTATTCCGTCCGCGCGTGCTCATTTACGCTGCGGTACTGTGGGCGATTATCCTCGCCGCGGGCATTAGTCTTTATCTTCGCGTACCGGTCAAGGTCGATGTCATTCGTGATCGCAACGCGCTGTCGCGCGAAGTGGCGGATGGCCTGATCGAAAACGTCTACCGCTTGCAGATCATGAATACCGAGGAGCGCCCGCGTCGGCTGATGGTCACGGCGACTGGCATCGACGGACTCACCGTCGGCGGCGTCACCCTTCCCGTCGACATCGGCGCCACGACGACACAGATGTTCACGCTGAATCTGCGTGCACCTGCCGACAAGACCCAGCAGGGGTCTACCCGGATCGAATTCCATATCGTGCCGATCAATGCGACAGGTGCCGGCAGCCCCGACGATTTTTCGCTGCACGAGAAGTCTGTTTTCTTCAAACGCTGAGGAGCCACCATGAACACCGCCAACCCCGCAACGACAAACCCGTGGTATCGCGAACCATGGCCGTGGCTGCTGATGGCTGGCCCTGCCATCGTGGTGGTTGCCGGATTCATCACGCTTGGCATCGCCATCCAGAGTTCCGATGGCCTGGTTGCCGACGATTATTACAAGGAAGGCAAAGCGATCAACAAGATGATCACGCGCGACGCCCTTGCACAAAAACTAGGGTACCGCGCGCAACTCAACCTGACGGCGGCGGGAAAGGTCACGCTCAGTTTTGCCGATGCTTCGCCAACGTCTGGTGCCTTGCGTCTTACTTTGCATCATCCAACCCGCGAAGGATTTGACCGTCGGTTCCTGTTGACGCGCGCATCCGATGGAAGTTACAGCGCAGCCATGCCACCGATCAACGCTTCGCGCTGGAGCATGACGCTCGAAGACGAGGCGAGAACATGGCGGTTGACCGGCGACTGGCGTGCCGGCGAGAAAGCAGTCGCTCTTGGCGGCAAGGCCCTGTCGCATTGATGCGCACTACAGCGAGGATAAAACATGGCTAGATACCTGATGTGGGTGCTGTGGCCGTCTTTCATTGCGGCGGGGATGGGCGTGGGCATACTCTTCACGCTGGTCGATCCGACCGAGCTGATTGTGCTCGGTCAACCGTTGCATGCGAGCCGGACGGCGGTTTACACGCTCGGGTTTTTTATTCTCTGGGCGATCTGTGCGGTCGCGAGTGCGCTGAGTTGTTTTCTTCAGGCGACTTCAAAGGTGGATGAGCGTTAGCGCGCAGCACGCCAACAGGCGAAACACCACTCGCCAATTCACGACCGCGATCGCGGTCGCCGCCGGGTTCCGCAATGAGCTTATCTGAGAAACTCTAAGGGAAACTCTAAGGGGCCAGCGTCAATTATTTTTGAATAAGATGAATCAAACGAAGTGAGAAATCTGCTGTTGCGTTTCGTACAAGCCACGACAGACTTCTCACCCGAAAGAACCGGGTTCGAAATGGCTGGACTTGAACGCTGCTCAAGACTGCCGAAACCGTTCAAGGCAAACCAAACTCCAGCACCGGTGCGGCTTTCCGAGCGTTTTCGGCCTGAAAGCCGCGTCAAAGCTTGAGTCTTAATCCATTTCTATGTGGCCAGCTGGCAACACCCACCCAGTCCTTCGACCATCAGAACCCCATGCGCCTGCCTTCGCCCGTGTCCTCGATGCCGCTTTCAACCGCTTTGCCCGCCCGGTCAAACATGTCCCAGCGGACGCGCGACGTGAAGGTCTTGCCGTCTGCCGATAGCGAGATTTCTTCCGCGAGCACGCCGTGGCCATCGGGCAGCCAGCCGCCGCCCTTGGCGATTTCCTCGAGCGGCTTGGCCGACCTGGTCAGTAACACTTCGTAGCGGGCTTCGAATTGCCGCGCGCCGATCTTCTTCCACACGCCGCAGTCGGGCGGCCCAGGCGGCGAGCCGTCGTAGTTGGAGGATTCGGTCATCGTGCCGCCGCGCTCCACAGGCGTCTTTCGATGGCTTCTATGTTCTGGCGTTGGGACATGGTTGTTGTTCTTAGGGATGCGGAAATTGTCAATGTCCCGTTTTTGGTGGTGCTGGGGGGATGCAGTGCTAGGCGTTACAAGTGCCGTGTGGCAAAGCCACATAAACGCGTAACAACG
>Ga0163144_10008887_pt1 | contig 21662 bp, 14 predicted proteins | sample OliLak19BULKMAT1_FD_123175 | JGI IMG/M metagenome (GOLD analysis project Ga0163144, IMG submission 123175) | Freshwater microbial mat bacterial communities from Lake Vanda, McMurdo Dry Valleys, Antarctica - Oligotrophic Lake LV.19.BULKMAT1 | ecosystem: Environmental > Aquatic > Freshwater >... | reverse complement strand
GGGCATCGCGATGCCGCCGAGCGTGAATAGCCAGGGGGATAATCCGGGCTTGCATGCGGGCGGGCATTGCTGGACATTGGTATGACTCCATTGCCCTTCGAATCTGCCGCCGTGAACGCGCACGTTAAGGACGGACGCTATGTTTTCACTCGCACTGGTTGTGAAACTGTCGAATTGCGTTTGCGAACAACTGCCGGACGTGCGGCCCGGGCTGCCGATTCGTGCCGGTAACATACCGGCGCCACGAAAAGTTGATCGGTATGGGGATCCGTTGCCGGTCGGGGCGGTGGCGAGGATTGGCACAACACGGTTTCGGCATGGGAGCTGGGTGCATTCGCTTGCCTACTCCGCTGACGGCATACGAATATCCTCGACGACCTACTGGCACGAAGTCGCTGTTTGGGACGCCGATACCGGTCGAAATCCGGCACGCGTCCAAGAGTCAACTACGCCCGCTAATGCGCGGGCGTTCTGGTGGTGGGGAACAAGTCGAGCGCAAGCTGTTTGGCGGTTTTCTCGAAATCCATGGCGATGGGCGTTATAATAATTTGCTCTGGAATCACTGTGGCTGCGGCCTTTCGCCAGTTGGAGATTGCTCATGCGTTTTGGAAGTCGATCGATTGCGTTTTTGTCTTCGTGTTGGATGGCCCTCTTATTCGCCTCTTTTGCCGCTGCCGGTGAAGCGCCCGACCCGCTGCCCAGGCCGGACGGCAAGCCTGCGGACATGAGCAAGCCCGTGCAGGTGTACATTTTGCTGGGCCAGTCGAACATGCTTGGCTTCGGCAAGGTCAAAGGAGGCGATGGCTCCCTGGAGCACGCAATCAAAGAGAAGAAGCTGTACCCCTACCTCGTCGACGAAGCCGGCAACTGGACCGAACGCAAGGACGTGCGGAACGTCCGCGTCATGGGGAGCGGAACGGGCGGCACGAAATTCTTCAACAATGAGTGGATGACCATCAAGGGGAAAACCATCGGCCCCGAGATCGGCATCGGCCACTACGTCGGACAAGCCACCGACGCGCCGGTGCTGATCCTCAAGAGTTGCATCGGCAACCGCGGTCTGGGCTGGGATCTCTTGCCGCCGGGAAGCCAGTCCTTCGAGTTCAAAGACAAGGGCAAGGTCTGGCACTACGCCGGCTACAAGGAAACGCCGACTCGCTGGGAAAAGGGGACCGAGCCGAAGAAGATCGCCTGGTACGCCGGTATGCAGTACGACGGCGACATTGCCCGCGCGAAGCAAGTGCTGGCCGACCTCGACAAGTATTACCCCGGCGCGAAGAAGTACGAGATCGCCGGCTTCTTCTTTTGGCAGGGTGATCGGGATCGCTACGACGCCGGGCACGCCAGCCGCTATGAGCAGAACCTCGTCCATCTGATCAAGCAGTTGCGCAAAGACTTCGATGCCCCCAGCGCCAAGTTCGTGTGCGCCACCCTTGGCCAAACCGCCAAGGGCGCCACCGGCAACGACGGCAAGATCCTCGACGCCCAACTCGCCGTCGATGGCGACACCGGCAAATACAAGGAATTCAAGGGCAACGTCGCCACCGTCTACAGCCATCCCCTTTCCAAGGGCGGCGCCTCCAACAGCCATTACGGCGGCAATGCCGAGACCTACATGAACATCGGCGAAGCGATGGGCCTGGCTATGGTTGGATTGTTGAAGAACAAGACGCCGTGACCCCCAATGTCGTTACGCTCCCCAGCACCAGACCGCCCGCGCATTAGCGGGCGAAGTCTGGACAATTGCGCCGCCCCGATTCCTTCGTGCAGCGCGCAAAGGTTCGCATTCCTTGAGGATTTCGACTACGCCCGCTAATGCGCGGGCGTTCTGGTGGGGGTCGTTCGATTCCCATCCCATTCGCCCGTCCAAACTAAAACGAATATGCTTTATCTCGATGGGATCGAGCGACCGCTTTGAGCCAATCGTTGTCCAGCGGCGGCGGCGAGGCGGACACGTCCTTCCAGAACTCCGCCGCTGGTTTGCCGTTGATCGTTTCCAGCGTCTTGATCGAACGCAGGATCGCGGCATCGCGCTCGGCCTTGAAATCGCACTCGATTTTCGTGAGGGGCATCCTCTTCAGCGGCGACAGGTCGGATACCTGCGTGGCAGCGCAGGCCAAGGTCATTAGCTTCATGTCCTTCAGCGGTGACAGGTCGGACACCGGCGTACTCCAACAATACAGCAACGTCAGTTTCATGTCCTTAAGCGGCGAAAGATCGGATACCTGCGTCAAGTAGCACCTCAGGCTCGTCAGCTTCATGTCCTTGAGCGGCGACAAATTGGAGAGTTTGCTCTTGCCTTTACCACTTCCGCTGCAGTCAAGCGACGTCAACCCCGGAAACGCCCGCACCGGCGATAGGTCCGTCACGTTATCCGCGAGGAAAGCCAACTCCGTCACCACATTGGTTTCGGTGACATGTTTCACGATCCCGTCGAAGCCCGGATTGCGTTTCATCAGTTCGGCCTTCACCGCTTCAACCTGCTTCTGAGGCGTCATCGCCGCGACCGCTTTGAACCACGCGGGATCGAGTGGCGGGAACGTCGATGTAATCGCCGTCCCATCCGCCTTCACCCACTTCGCCCCGACGATCTTGCCGTCATGCCCGTTGCCGGAGGAGTCGGTGAGCACGTCGCCGGAGCCTTCGTCGAAGTGGTAGAGGGCGAGCGTGTCGGCGTCCGGCTCGAAGCGCTTTTGCGGCGTGAAGTCCTTGTCGTAGCGGGCGACCTTGGAGATGCGGACCTCGCGAATCTGACCGACGAGATCGCGATGGCCGATTGTGAACACATTGCCCGACGCGGGCAAAGGCTTCTCGTTGTGGATTCCCTCCTCAGGACATTTTTTGCCATCCACGAACAGGTAGCATTTGCTTCCGTCGAGAACGGCGGCGACGTGGACCCAGCGTTCTTGGGCGGGGAGAGAGGCGCTGAGCGATCCGCTTCCAAATACTTGCGAAACGATTGAATTGCTTGTCGCACGATATTGCAACGCCTGCCGGAAACTGATGCCGACCAGCGGAAGTGGGAGTTTGGACTTGTTCAGTGCTGGGTCCAGTCGGACATAGGCTTCCACGGTTCGCCCGCCCTTGCCGCTGAGGCGCAAGCCGGGAATCTCCACGACGCCTGGGAACGCCAGGACAGGCGAGGATGGAGCGTCAACGACCGGAGTCCCATCGGCCTTCACCCACTTCGCGCTGACGATCTTGCCGGTCCGAACATGGCGTGCCTCTCCATCCACGAGTTTGAGCCGGGCGGAGTGGAAGACTACTTCCGAGTCCCTGCAGCCCAATGCAAGGCGGTCGTTTTGCTTGAGCTTCCACGGATCATCCTTGAGCGAGAGGGCGGAAACGGGCCCCGACCAGGACACGTAGGGCGCGCCATCAAGGTTGACGGTGATGGTCGCCGACCCAGCCTTAAATCGGACGGCAATATGCAAGCGATAACGCCGGCCGTTCTCCAGTCGCCCCTCGCGCATGGTCGGATTTTTGTCCGCCTCCACGCCCAGGATCGACGAAATGCCGCTGACGCGCCCCTTCCAGCCGCTCAGCAAGATCAGGGCGCTGGTATCGGCGACCGGCGCCACGACATTCACATCCGCATCCCCCGCGATGCGCGTGAACTCGACTTCCAGGTCATACTGCCCTTTGATGGCCACCGGCGGGCTGACCCGGTGACGAGAGATCCGCTTTTCATAGCCGAGGCGGATGGCGGAGCCCTCTAAACGAACATCTCCTTCGATGACGTCGAGCGGCGCGTCAAGCAGCGGAATCAACGCCACCACTCCCGGAATGGCAGGCGGCACAATCGGCGTCCCATCCGCCTTCCCGTCCTTGCCGTCTGGACCGGGACCGATCGCGATAGTCCCTTGCACCTTGCGAATCGTCACCACTTGCATGCCGCCGCGTTTCATTTCGAAGGTGCGGTCCTTGGGCAGGTCGATTTCCAGGCCGTCGGCATTTTCGCCGAGGCGGACCGTGTAATTGCCTGTGTTGACGACGTAGGTTTGCTTGCTGAGCGGATCGAAGATGGTTACCTTGCCGCCGGCGTCCTCGATGATGACCTTGACTTTCTTGTCGTCGGTCTTGATCTCGATGGTGCCGTTGTCGGTGACGATGTAAAATACGCCGCCTAGCAGCACAAGCAACCCCGCGCAAAAGGTGGTCGCCAGCGCGATCCTCGGCGTACGTTTGCGCGGCGGCGTCGGCCTGATCTCGGACTTCGCGGAGAGTGCCTCGTCGGCGCCCGCCGCGACGGTGTCGGCGGGAGCGGCGACCGCCGTCCGAGCAATGACTTCAGGGCGGGTGTGTCGCTGTTCGATTTCGTTGAGCCGGGCAATGACCGCGCGCGCGGTGGCGGGGCGTTTGGCGGGTTCCTTCGCGAGCAGTTGCATGATGAACTCCGAAAGTTCCGGCGGAATGTTCGCGTTGAGATTGCTGGGCGAATCGGGATGGTTCATGGCGATCGCCATCAGCGTGCCCATGGTCGTCTCGGCCTTGAACGGAATGTGGCCGACGCACAGGCGATAAAGGACGCAGCCGAGCGAGAAGAGATCGGCGCGCGCGTCCACGCCTTTTTCGCCGCGTGCTTGCTCAGGAGCCATGAAGGCGGGCGTGCCGACGATGACGCCGGACTGGGTGAGGTTGACGTCGTCCTTTTCGGCGCGTGCCAGGCCGAAGTCGAGGATCTTGACTCGACCTTCGACGACGGTCCCGTCCGCTTCGCCTTCGATCCAGAGATTGGCGGGCTTGATGTCGCGGTGGATGAGACCCTTCTCATGGGCGACGGCAAGGCCCTTGGCGACGTCGCGGCCAATGTGCAGAATCTCCGCGACACTGAGGGACTGGTCGGCGCGAATAATCTCGTCGAGCGGCTTGCCTTCGAGCAATTCCATCGCCAGGTAGGGCACGCCATCGACTTCATCGACCTGGTAGATGGTGACGATATGATCGCTCTTGAGCTTGGCCGCGGCGCGGGCTTCGCGCAGGAAGCGGTCTTTCGCCGACGGGTTGGCGGCGATTTTTGGGAGCATCACCTTGAGCGCGACCTGGCGCTCCAATTTCGGATCGTCGGCGAGAAAGACCGCGCCCATTCCTCCCTTGCCGAGGATTTTCAGGATGCGATAGTGGCCCATGCGGCCGATCTCGCTGGATTCTTGCGGAGGCGACAGAAAGCTCAGTTCGGGATCACCAGAAGAAGCGGCCGAGTCGTGCGAAAACCCGATCGTGTCCGGGTTCGTGTCTTCGGTCGGTTTGGCGATCCGCTTGATCTTTTCCACCAGAGGCCGAGGAACGTCCTTGGCAATTTGGTCTTCCGCCCGCGCCTCACCACGCAACGACGCGACCAACGTGTCGTGCGGAGACAGGGTCTTGACTATCTGCTGGCACGGGGGGCAGTCCTCCAGATGCGAGGAAAGTTCCGACAGCTCAGGATCGACCATCTTGCCCTGAAGCAGATCCATAAGGACGTTGGATGGGGGGCATGAAAGGCTCTTGTCCATGACAACCTCACGCGAAACGCCGAGTTCAACACAAGATGACAGAATGAGTACGCGGTGAAATGAAGTTTCTTCCGGCAAATGAAAAAAATCTTCGTTCAATCCAGGAGGTGACGCAGTTCGTGCCGCAACCTACTCAGAATCTTCGACTTGATGCTGTAGACCGTGCCGGGGCTGATGCCCAAATCGCGGGCGATTTCCTCGGGGGACAACTCTTCCAGGGCATATTTCCGAAAGGCTTGCTGGTGGAGCGAAGAGAATTCTCGCTCAATCAGCCGAAATGCCTGCCGAATGAGGTAACGAGAATAATCGGCGTCCGCGAATTCGTCGTCGGGCTTCTCGGCCACGTCATGTCGGGCCGGATCGACGAGAAGCGGGCCACGATTTCGTTGGCGGAAGCGGAAGCGGTTCAAAAACAAGGTCTTAAGCCAGGCATGGAAGCTCTTGGCAGAATCGTATTCGAACTCGGGCAACTTTCGCCAAAGGATGAGGAAAACGTCCTGCACCAGATCGGCGCAATCGGAGTCCTGTTGCGGCAATCGTTTCGCCCAGTGAAACAGGAGCGGCGTGTAGAGTTCCACGAAACGATCCCAGTCGGTTGTCTCCTGCTGCTTGCGCAGCCGATCCAACAAACTCGCCGGGGTCGGGAACATGCCTTGATTATCCCTTACGGTCGTTTCTTTTTCAGTATACGAAGAAAGCCAGACCACCAGAACGCCCGCGCATTAGCGGGCGAATGCTGGACTACGCCCGCTAATGCGCGGGCGTTCTGGTGGGAGGAGCGACAGTCACTTGCTTTTTTCACTCGCATACCCGCGCCACACCCATTCGATCGCGTGAGGCAGGAATTGCACCTTGGCGTTGCCGATGCCGTGGCCGGAGTTTCGGCAGAAAAGATATTGGTACTCATAGCCCTTGGCCTTCAGCACCTTGGCCATGCGGTTGTTGGCTTCAACCCAGTCGTGCATGCCGTCGCGCATGACGTTGGGATTCAGCAGATCCCGGTCCCCCACGGAGATGAAAATCCGCAGTGGCTTCTTGGGACTGTTCGGAAGGAGCGTTTCATGGAAGTCCCAGGCGCCGCCTGGCGTCTCGGCATCATAGGGCCATTGCTGGTTCACGAAGGTGCCGGACGTGGTCAGCACGCGATGGTAAAGATTCGGACGATACCAGGCCATGATGAGTGCCGCCGATCCGCCGGAACTGCTTCCCATGGCCGCGCGACCATCGGGGTCTTTGGTCAGCTTGACTTCGCAGTTCTTTTCCACGCGCGGCAGAACCTCGGCTTCGATGTAGTCGGCAAACGCCCCGGACATGGTGTCGTATTCTTTGCCGCGCTCATGCCCCTGGGCATCGCCGCCGCCGTTGGCGATTTGGATGACGATGAGCGGCGGCACGCGCTTCTGCGCGATCAGGTTGTCGAGAATGCGCGGCAACTCCATGTTCGGTTTGCCCGAGGGACCGTCATGCACGACCATGAACGGCGCGTCGCTTCCGGCCTTATATTGAGCGGGAATGTAAACGGTGATCTGCCGCTTGTAGTCGATGTTTTGCGTTTCGACGATCAACGTCTTGGGATTCTTCGGATCGACCTTCCCGAAGACCTTGCGGGCAATCCCTGGGTTGAAGAGCTTGGTTTCCTTGGAATCGATGGTGAAGAGTTTCACCTTGCCCTGCGGCACACCTTCGACGACCTTGCGTTCCGGAGCGGGCTTGTATTCGGGGCCGATCACGAAATTGGCGTCCACGTCCAGGGGCGGATTCTCGCCGGTCTTCAACACCGTAAAGGGCGGCGAACCGGGGGCGTCGAACTTACGCACCGGCGGTTGCGCGAGAGTCGTTTCCGGAAACATGAGCACGACGACGAGTAGGGTCGCCCATTGTTTGGACATGAGAGTTCCTCGTAAGTGCGATAGGGGAGATCAAGTTAGCACGACGCGCAAGCGAGTGAATTCGCTCGTTCACGCGTGCCGCCAACGTGAGACGCTTTATTCCCAGTGTAATATAAGGATAGTGCGCCGCGGGATGTAGCCCATGCGTCGGGACCGTCTTCGCCCACTAATGCGCGGGCGTTCTGGTTGCGGGCGCTATAATGAACTGTCTGCAAGCATTACTCGAGGACTGCATGGGCAACTCCATGACATCGACAACGAGTCACGACACCGTGGGCTGGCGGCTCGACGAGACCTACGCGAAACTGCCGGACGTCTTCTTCGCCGCAGCCACGCCGGCCGAGGTGCGGATACCGCGAATCGCGCTGCTCAACTATCGCCTTGCGGACGAACTTGGACTCGACTTCCGCGCGTTGACGCCGGAAGCCGCGGCGGCGTTGTTCGCGGGGCAGGATCTGCCGGCTGGGTCGCGACCGATCGCGCAGGCGTATGCGGGACACCAGTTCGGCGGTTTCACGATGCTCGGAGACGGCCGGGCCATCTTGCTGGGAGAGCATCGCACCAAGACCGGTCGGCTCGTCGACATCCAGTTGAAGGGCGCGGGGCCGACACAGTTTTCTCGCAGCGGCGATGGACTTGCCGCCTTGGGGCCCATGCTGCGCGAGTACGTCATCAGCGAAGCCATGGCCGCCCTCGGAATCCCCACCACGCGCAGCCTCGCGGTCGTCATCACGGGCGACCCGGTTTATCGGACTTCCACGTTGCAAGGGGCGATTCTGACTCGCGTGGCCGCCAGCCACATACGCGTCGGCACGTTCGAGTATTTGGCCGCCCGCCGGGATGAAGCGAATCTGCGCGTGCTGGCCGACTACGCCATCGATCGCCATTATCCGGAATTGGCAAACGCAGAAGGGAAGCACCTGGAGTTCTTCCGCGCGGTCATGAACCGTCAGGCCGCGCTCATCGCTCAATGGCAGCAAGTCGGTTTCATCCATGGCGTGATGAACACCGACAACATGGCCATCTCCGGCGAGACCATCGACTATGGCCCATGCGCGTTCATGAACACGTATCGGCCGGACACGGTATTCAGTTCCATCGACCGCGCCGGCCGCTACGCCTACGGCAATCAACCGACGATCGCCCACTGGAATCTGGCACGTCTGGCGGAATCGCTGCTGCCGCTTTTGGATCCTGATGCGGAAAAGGCGGTCGCCATCGCCACGGAAGCGCTCAATGAATATCCCGCCCTGTTCGAGCGGTATTGGTTCGGCGGCATGCGGAAGAAGCTGGGACTATTGACGGAGGAGGCCGGCGACGAGGAGTTGATCCGCGCGCTGCTCGAGTGGATGCGGACTTCCCGAGCCGACTTCACCAACACCTTCCGCGACCTGTCGTCGGCCGAACCGCCCAGCGACGACAAGTATCAGGAACCGCACTTTCGCGACTGGTATGCGCGCTGGCAGCAGCGGCTCAATCGGGAAGGGGGCGATCCGGCCGATGTCCGGATGCGAGTCGTCAACCCGGCACAGATCCCACGCAACCATCGCGTCGAGGAAGCTCTTCTCGCGGCCGAGGAGCACGGCGATTTGTCGGTGGTGCAGCGATTGTTGGAGGCGCTGACGTCGCCGTTCGAGGCGAGGGCCGAATGGGCGGATTATCGAGAAGCGCCGCTCGACGACAGCGGATACCGAACATTCTGTGGCACCTAACGCCCGCCGCTCGCGGCTTAGCGTCCGGAAGGCGATTTACATCGCCAAAAAGGGGACGGGCAACAAAAAAGCGTGTTGCTCGTACAAACTCCAAACGCCTTCCCATGCCGCGTACTGCGAAAAGAACACGATCACGGCATACAGAAGCGCCACGCCCAACATGAACAGTCGACTCGTCCAGCGGGAAAGCCACAGCCGCGGCGTTTCGCGGCGCAGCGACCGTCCGAATGCCCAGCCCGTGACGAGGCGGGCGGGGAACATGAATACGATGAACACTAGACTCGGCAGCCAGGCGGCTTCGCGCGGGATGATCTCGATCTTGAGCAGGTAGAGCGGCACGGCGAACAGGAGCGTCACAAAGAAAGCGAAGGCCAGCGCGATCGGCGCCCGTTGAAACTGTTGGCGGATCGCGCGGATTTCCAGGAACGCGCGGAAGCGGTTTTGGACGGCGAAACGCAGTTGCAAGAACGGCACATAGAGCAGCACCAACACGAGGGCGCCGCCGCCGATGAAACCGAGTAGGGGAATTTTTCGTCCAAGAGCGAGCAGCGTGATCGGCCCCGCGAGCCATAGGAAGGCGCCCCAGAAGCCGCGCCAGCCCAGCCAGAAATAATAGGGCAGCCGCAGCGAGGCGGCGAAATCCCAAACGGCGTCACGACTTTTCGCCCAGAAACCGCCGCGCCAGATGCGCATGCCGACTAGGAACGGATTGGCGAACGGGAAAAGAAAATGGCGCAACTTGCCGCCGGCGGCCCAGGCGAGGGCGATGTGGATGAGCATCAAGACGGTGAGGATGTTGAGGGCGAGAAGCCAGCCCCGCGCCGACGGACCATCGGGTTCGATGAGTTGCGCGGACAGCCAAAGGGAGGAAACCAGTCGCAACGGCAATAGCATAAGCCAGGTGCCAAGCACGAACCCGCCCGCCCGCGCGGCAATGCGGACGCCGATGAACCCGTCGCGCAGCCGCCCCGTCCGGGCGACGCGCGCGCTCGCTTCGAGCAGGTAACCGAGACTCGCGAACTGCAGAATCGGCACGGCCGCCAACACCGCCAAAAACCCAAGCAGCGACACGAAACCGAAGCACCATTCCCAGGCCGACGCTAGGCCACGCCAAAGCCGAAGAAACGCCGTCCAAACGCTAGGCCATTCCTTCACAAGCTCCGCCTGCGGGATTCTCTCGGCGACTGGAATCGGCTTGACAGCGACAAAGGTAGGTTCGGTGCTTCGCATGAAAATGTTACTCGTATTCCGCTCGACAAGTTTCACGGACTCGGTTTCTTCGCGAATGAAACTTTGGTCAATTCGGAGGAGTAGTAATTGGCGGGCACGCCGGTTAGCACGACGCGCAAGCGAGTGAATTCTTCGGTTTGCACGATGAGGAGGCGAATGAATTCACTCGCTTGCGCGTCGTGCTAACGATACGATCCCCCGAAAGGCGAATCGATGTGGTTGCGTAATCTCTTTTTCATCGGCGTGATTCTCGGCGGCATCGTCGGGGTGCGCGCGGCGTTGTTTCCGGCGCCCCTGCCGCCTCGTGCCGGGCAGTTCGATGCGACGTTGGTCGAGGCGGAAGATTTTGTCGCGCTCGTCACGCAGGTCGATGCCGCGGTAGATTCGGGTATCGCGAAGGCCGGGCTGAAACCGGCGCCGCGTGCCGACGAATTGACGGTGGTGCGCCGCCTCCACCTCGCGCTGATGGGCACGACCCCCTCCCTGCAAGAAATCCGCCAACTCGAAGCGTACCAGGGCGAGCATCGTTTGCAATGGTGGCTCGAAGGCATCCTGCGCGATCGCCGCTCGGCCGACTTTCTCGCCGAGCGCTTCGCCCGTGCTTATGTCGGCACCGAAGGGGGACCGTTCCTCGTTTATCGCCGGCGCCGCTTTGTCTCCTGGCTCGCCGACGAGTTCGCGAAGAATCGCCCCTACGATCATCTGGTGCGCGACATGATCGCGTCCCTGGGTTTGTGGACGGACAAGCCGGCGACCAACTTCATTTCCGTAACCGTCGAACAGGACCAGAAGAATCAGCCCAACCCCGAACGTCTGGCGGCGCGGGTGACGCGGGCGTTTCTGGGCATCCGCCTCGATTGCGCTCAATGCCACAACCATCCGTTCGAGGACTGGAAGCAAGCCGATTTTCAGGGCTTGGCCGGGTTCTTCGGGCAGGTCAAGTTGGGATTCACGGGCATCTCCGATGGCGACGGAGAATTCGAGCTGGAAAACCGCAAATCGGGCAAGCCGGAGACGATCGCCCCGCGCGTGCCGTTTCGCCCCGATTTGATTTCCGCCGAGGGAACCCGACGCGAGCAACTCGCCTCTTGGGTGACGCACCCCGAGAATCCGTATTTCGCGCGTGTGACGGTCAATCGCGTCTGGGCCCTAATGTTCGGTCGGCCCATGCTGGAACAGGTCGACGATATCTCGTCCGTCGAGGAAGTTCCGCCCGTGCTGCAACTTTTGGCGGACGACTTCGTGGCCCATGACTACGACTTGCGTCGGCTGATCCGCGTCATCACGGCGACGCAGGCGTTTCAGCGCGACAGCGCCGCCGATCATGAGATCACGACCGACCACGAACGCGTCTGGGCCGCCTTCCCCATCTGTCGGCTGCGGCCGGAACAGGTGGTCGGCAGCGTGCAGCAGGCCGCTTCCTTGACAACGCTCGACGCCGACACGCATATCCTCCTTCGCTTGGCGGGCTACGGGGCGCGCACCGAATTCATGAAACGCTACGGCGACATGGGCGAGGACGAATTCGACAATCGCGGCGGCACCATCCCGCAACGCCTGGTTTTGATGAACGGCGAACTCGTGCATGATCGCACCAAGGAGGGGATTTTCTCCGCCGCGACGCGCATCGGCTGGCAAGCGAGCGACGATCGTGTTGCCGTGCGCACCGCCTATCTCGCCGTCTTGACCCGGGAACCGACTGAGGTGGAATCCGCTCATTTCCAGAGCCGGCTGGACGGAAGCACCGGCAGGGAACGCATTCGCCGCATGGAAGACCTCTACTGGACGCTGATCAACTCGACGGAGTTCTCATGGAACCATTGATGTCACGCCGCTCGTTCTTCACCCGCGCCAGCCTGGCCGGCGCGGCATGGCTCACTCCCTTGAGCCAGATGTTGACGCGCGCCGCGCAGCCGGACGAGCGCAACGCCGCACAGTCGGTCATCCTCCTTTGGCTCGGTGGCGGACCAAGTCAACTGGAGACGTTCGACCCGCACCCCGGCACCACCATCGGCGGCGACTCGCGCGCGGTCGATACCAACGTGCGCGGCATTCAGTTTTCCGACGGCTATCCCTTGCTGGCCGAGCAAATGGATTCGCTCGCCGTCCTGCGTTCGGTGTTAAGCCGCGAGGGGGACCATGAACGCGGCACCTATACCGTGAAGACAGGGCATCGGCCCGATCCGACCGTCGTGCATCCCTCCATCGGCGCGATCTGCACGCATGAGCTTGGGGTGGGGCGAACCGAGATTCCCCGGCACATTTCGATCCTGCCCGGCGCCTGGCCCGCGCGCGGCGGCTTCTTTGGGGATCAGTACGACGCCTTTCGCACCGGCGATCCGTTGCAGCGCGTGCCCGATGTTACCTCGCGTGTCACATCCGAACGCGACCTCCAGCGGCAACGCGATCTCGACGTGGTGGAAGCGGCATTCGCGCGGCGTCGGCGCGTTCGCGCCGAGGCGACGCTGCACCAGGCCACGATGAATCAAGCGCGTACCATGATGTCGTCGGAGCAATTGCAAGCCTTCGATGTGAGCCGGGAGTCGGCGCGATTGCGGACTTCCTATGGCAACACGCCGTTTGGCCGCGGCTGTTTGGCGGCCCGGCGCCTGATCGAAGTCGGCGCGCGTTGTGTCGAGGTTACGCTCTCGGGCTGGGACACGCATGTGGACAACCACGAGGGCCATCGCACCCAATCCGCCATACTCGACCCGGCGTTCAGCGCGCTCATCCGCGATCTGAAAGACCGCGACCTTTTGCGCCGCACCGTGGTGGTCTGCGCGGGCGAGTTCGGACGCACGCCGACCATCAATCGCCTGGGCGGCCGCGATCATTGGCCGAGCGGCTTCAGCGTCGTCTTGGCCGGCGGCGGCTTGCGCGGCGGCGTCGCCCTGGGCGCGACCGATCCCGATGGCCGCCGCGAACCGACCGACCCCATCGGCATCGGCGACATCCACGCCACCATCTTGAGCGCCGTCGGCATCGACCCTTCGCGCGTGATGAACACGCCGATCGGCCGCACGTACCGCTTCAGCGAAGGTACGCCGATTCGCCGGCTCATCGCGGGAGCGTAAAGTCCTTCGATTCGCGATCGTCAGACTTCGCCCGCTAATGCGTGGGCGTTCTGGTGGCGGGATTCACGCGTGCGCCGGCAGGCGCACCTCCGCTTGGCTGCGTCGCACCGCGGATAGGCGGAACAGGACGCCTACGTCGTACCACCCGTCGGCGCACGCTTTGGCGCGCACCAGCGATCCGGGAACCTGCACCGTGCCGCCATCGACTGGATTGGGAAGTTCCAGCAACACGTCCACGGTATTGAGTTCGTGCGGCAGGTAAACGCCGATGCCGCCTGGGGAGATGTCTTTGCCGCGGCAGACGACGGGATCTTGCGGACGGCCGTCCGCGTCCAGGGGGATGACCGTAACTTCATGAGGCCAAAGAAAGCGCTCTTGCGTTCGTTTCTCGGCACTGACCATGAGGAATTGGCGTAGTCCATCTAGGATTGCGGGACCGATGCGTTCGAGCAGGTGGATGCCGCGTTTGCGCTGCGTACCGTAAACCTGGACGGCGAAGCGCACCTCGATCGGCGTGGGTGATAGAGGATGTACGCGTTCCAGCGCCACGTCGACCGTGATGCCGGCGTCACGGCCCCAGACGCGATCCCAAAGATTGGCGGGCAAGGGCACCTGAAACGATATCTCCAGTTCGGTTTCGCTTGTCGCCGCGCCATTCCATTGCGACGGAAAGTTTTGCAGTTTTCGCCGGGCCGTGCCGAGGGGCAGACCTACCTGAAACGTGTGCGTGAGGGCGTCGCCGCTGGGGGACATGCTGGGCACATCCTGGAGTTCCCGCGCCGCTTCCTCGCCGCCCACGCCGGCGATCAGCGCGGCGAGCACGCGATGCAGGTCGACGTTGGCATTCGCTCCCCGCGCCGCTTGCCGCGAAGGTTTCGATTGCTTGATCATCAGGGCAAAATGGTCCGCATGCTTGTTTGCCTCCAGTTCTTGCTCTTCCTTGATTCCTTCCAGGTTCATCACCATCTCGATGCAAGAACCCCAGCGCTTTTTCGGATCCGTGGACAAGGCGCGTGCGATCACCGCGCGGTCGTCCGGCGGCAGACCATCGAGGTTCGCCACTTCGCGCCGATTGGTAGTCGGACCGGCAAACGGAATGACGCCCGTCAAAAGTTCGGCGTAAATAAGGGCCAGGCTAAATTGATCGCAGGCGGTCGTGGCGCGCCGCTCGAACAGTTCCGGGGCGGCGTAGCGCGGGTGGAGCCGCGCAAGATCTTGCCCGCTCGGCTGCCAAAACATCTGCGCCAGGCCAAAATCACTGATTTGCAGCCAGCCCTTGTCCAAGGACAATTGCCGTGGACTGAGCGCCAAATGCTGCACGCCGTGTTGTCGGTAAAGGTAGTCGAGCACTTCCGCCGCCGCCCGCAAATAATCCAGCAACTCCGCACGCGGAATGCCGGGCAGCTTTTGCCCGACGCATTTGCGGAAGCGATCCCGCAAGGTCTCGCGCGGCAGGTCCGAAAGCAGCACCAACCGTCCCGGTTCCGCGAGCACGACTTCGTTGTGGAGCAAACCCGGATGCTGGATGGAACGAAAGCGCGCGATCTTGATCTTCCGCGTTTGCTCGTCTTTGGAAGCAAAACCAAAAACGAACTTTAGGAGGCGCTCGGACTCCTCCGGTCCCTGTACCTTCCACAGTTCCAAAAGGGGCGTATTGCCCATACTTTCCACGAAGCGGTAATCCGGCAGCACTTCGTCGGGAAGAATCGGCATTCGGTTCGACGTCGGCCGAACGGTGTCGGCCATCGACGCAGGCCTCGTTTCTCGATTTTGCTTCGGCGCGTCGGGTGAACTCTGAATCGACAACAGTGGCTTCGCGTCTCCCTGCAACGCGCGAATCAACTCCAAGCACGAGGAGAAACGCTGATTCGGATCCTTGGCCAGCGCGCGCGCGAGAACGGCCTGATCTACCGGCGACACGGAACTAAGGTTGGGAGCTTCCTGGGTATGTTTGAGCAATAGCTGGCGAGGGTTTTTGCCGTCGAAGGGAAGCTCGCCGGTCAGCAATTCCTGAAACGCGATCGCCAGGCTGTATTGGTCCGAGAATCGGCTGAGTTTGCCGAGAAACACCTCCGGCGCCGCGTAGAGCGGCGTGATGGCGCCCATCCGGTCCGGCAAATGTCCGTGCCCCGCGCCGGAAAGGCTGCTCACCAAGCCGAAGTCGGCGACCTTAACGTGATTGCTGACCAGGAAGAGATTGCGAGGTTTGACGTCCAGATGCTGCAATTTGAATTTGAGGTTGAGCAGATCGAGAACCTCCGCCGCCTCGCGCAAGTAGGCGAGCAACTCGACGCGGGGAACGCCGGGAAGCCCCTGGCTTTGGCATTTTTCGAGTAGCTCATGGAGGTTTTGGTCCGCGAGTTCCGTGACGATGACCAACTCCCCCTCGACGGATTCGACGCGATCCATTGACAAAAGAAACGGATGGCGGATGGACTTGATCCGCTGGACCGCCTTCAGCTCGTCCTCCGCCTGGCGCGCAGCGCCGTCGAGGCTGCCGAGGTTGCCATAGACGAACTTGATCGCCTTGTGGATGCCGCCGGGCGCCTCGCACTTCCAAACCTCGCCGTAGCCGCCGCGGCCCAGGGGTTCCAGAAGCCGATAGCCGCGCAGGGGTTCGCAGCCCGCCTTTTTCTCAATTGCCATGGGACGGAAACCTGTCGAGAAGCAGTAGGGGTTTCCTAAACCCTAGTTCACGAAACGTCTCCCGTCCAATGGCTGCAACCATTTCCCCGCTTGCGGCTTAGCGTAACGAAATCTCTTCCGACAAATTGAGTTCACAACCACATGCGAATCTTCTCTCGCAATTTCGCCGGCAGCTTCTGGTCCAGCACCCTTTCGACTTCTTTCACCTGATAGCGCGTGCTGAAGTGTCCGCAAATGATCAGTTCATTGTGAAATCGATCCGCGCGCTCGATGAAGTCGTCCAGATGCATGTGCCCGAACTTATGGATTTTTTCGCGCCGATGCTTGGCGCGCACGAAACTCATCTCCGTGATGAGAATCTTCGCCTCGTAAACAGGTGGATAATTATCCATGCCCGCGGGACTGGTGTCGCCGGTGTAGGCGACCAGGGGAGTACGCACTTCGCGCGTGACTTCCGTGCCGCCCAAGCGCAGGTCGCGAATCTGGTCGCCGGGCAAGCCGACGTATTCGTCCTTCAATTTGCGCCGCCGCTCCCACACCACGAAGCCGACGGAGGGAATCGTGTGCGTCGTGCCAAAGACCGTGACGACCAGCTCGCGCGATAGCTCGATTTCTTGACCGGGGATGACGCCTTCGAGGTGGCAGGCTTGCCGGCCTCGGTCCAAACGCTGCATGATCTGCAATAGACGCCGTACATCCTCCACCGCTTCTTGCGGCAAGTAGATCGTGGGCGGCTCCATCTTCATCATGCGCCGCCGTGCGACATAGACGGGCAAGGCGGCAATATGGTCCAGATGCGTGTGCGAAATAAACCAAGTCTGCGTGCCCATGAAATCCCAGGGATGGGCGCCCAGGTCGAAGCCGACTTTGAGTTCGGGCACGCGCCAATACGACTGCACCGCCGCCCGGGAATACCCCTCGACCGTCAGATTGCCGTGTTTGTGCGAGAGGATGGGTGCGTTGTCGAGCATAATGCGTTTATTTCGGTGTTATCGGTCGTCCCCGTAGGACAGGCTTCCAGCCTGTCCATTTGGAATTGGAGAGACGACGGAACATTTCACGGGCAGGTGAGCGCAAGGAAAAACGGACAGGCTGGAAGCCTGTCCTACGAGGCAAATGGGAAATCCGTTAATAGGCGCAAGCGAGTGAATTCACTCGCTTGCGCGTCGTGCTAACAAACCCGTTACTTCTTATCCTTCTTCGGGTCGGCCTTTTTGTTGAAATCGCCCGCGCGGACGATCACCAGCCTATCGGGATGGACGGATGCCGCCACCGCGCGGTTCACTTCGTCCACCGTCAGGCTGCCGATTTTATTCTCCACGTCGGCGATGTAATCGAACGTGCGGCCCAGGTTCGACAGTTCATTGAGCATCGCGGCCAGGGAGCCGTCGCGGCTGCGGCTGACGCGTTGCTCTTCGAGATATCCCTTGCGGGCGAGCTCGATCTCGGCGGTTTCGACGCCCTTTTTGGTCAGTTTCGTGATTTCCTCGACGGCGCCCTTATCCACCTTGTTGATGTTTTCGGGATTGCAGATGCCGTAGACGAGGAACAGACCATACTTGTCCCGCGAGCTGACGCTTAGCTGCGACCCCGCTCCATAGCAGAGACCTTCCTTTTGGCGAAGACGGTCCACCAGACGCGAATTGAAATTGCCGCCCAGGATGTAGTTGCCCAGTTCGAGCGCGGCATAGGACGGGTCTTCGTCGTTCATCGCCAGCGTATGCGCTACCGCGAGCACGGCGCCTTCCTTGTCCGGCGTGTTGATGCTCTGCGTGCCGCCTTTTACGGACGTGAACGCCTTTTGGTCGATGCGCTTGTACTGGGGAACTTTCTTCTTATCGAGCCCCGCGAACACTTCTTCCAACTTCTTGACGACGGCGTCGGCGTCGAAGTCGCCGACGATGGCAATCTCGCCGACCTTGGCCGCCACCTGTTCCTTGTAGAGCTTCTCGATGTCCGCGCGCGTCACCTTTTCCAGACGTTCGAGCGACTCCTTAAAGGTGGGCGTGTAGCGGATATCGTCCGGCGGATAGGGATTCAGCGTTCGCATCAGCGTGCGAAACGCCAAACCCTGCGGATCGACCATGCTTTTTTCCAGGCTCTGCCGTTGATTCCGCTTGAGGATGTCCAGCTCGGCTTCCGGGAAGATCGGTTCGTGCAATACTTCCTTGAGTAGATCGAGAGCGGCGGAAACGTTTTCCCGTTTGCTCTGGATGCCGACGCTGAGCGTGCCCAGCGCGCTGCTGGTATTGAGCGTCGATTTGATCTTGTCGAGCTGATCGCTCAACTCGACGCGCGTGTGCTTTTTGGTGCCGCGCGTGAGCATCGGCCCCAAGAAGCTCGCCGTGGTGAGGTGCGGCTTAAGGGACCCTTCGTTGCCGAAGCGGAGGTTCATGGTCGCGATGACGGTTTCGCCTCGGGTTTTCTTGGGCAGCAGCGAGACCTTGATGCCGTTGGACAGTTCCAGACGTTTGACCCGTTTTTCGATATTCTCCGGAGTCGGATCGAAGATTTCGCCCGAAGCGACTTCCTTCGTCCCCTTGAAATTCTTCACGAGATCGACGACATTGGGCGTTTCCGGAATCGGCGTTCGCGCCACGCCCGTGCTCGGAATGAACAGGCCGACCGTGCGGTTGGATTGACGCAGATATTTCTCCGCGAGCTTGTTCACGTCGTCCGGCGTCACCTTGGCGAGGCGGTCGCGGTGGATGAACAGAAGCCGCCAATCGCCGGCGCCGACCCATTCGCTCAAATCCAGCCCGACGCGCTTGCTGTTGGCGAGTTTGCGTTCGAAGCCGGTGGCGATTTGCGTCTTGGCCCGCGTCACTTCTTCCGCGTTCGCGGGATTCGCTTTCAGTTCTTCCACCTCGCGCAGGATGATGTCGCGCACTTCCTCGGGCTTGACGCCGTTGGCCACCCGCGCGGTGATCTCGAGCACGCCCGGATCATGCCACGAACTGACGTCGACGCTCACCGAACTTGCCAGCTTCTTTTCCACGAGCGCCTTGTACAGACGGCCCGACGGCGTATGCCCCAGGATGCGGCCCAAAACTTCCAAGCCGGCGTGATCCGCATGCGCCGCCGCCGGAACGTGATAAATCACGCCGACGACCGCAACCTTGCCCACGCGGCGAAGGATCACCGCGCGCTCGCCGTCTTGCGCCGGTTCTTCGGTATAGGGTTGTTCGATTTTGTGTTTGGAGCGGGGAATCGGGCCGAAGTTGCTGACGATCAGATCGATGGCCTTCTTCTCGTCGAACTTGCCCGCGATGATGAGGACGGTATTGTTGGGGTGGTAATACTTCTTGTAGAACGCGTGCAGATTCTCGATTGGCACGCGTTCGATGTCGCTGCGATTGCCGATGGTCGACTTGCCGTAGTTATGCCATTCGAAGGCGATGGCCATCATGCGCTGGTTGAGGATCGATTCCTCGTTGTTCTCGCCCATTTCGAATTCGTTGCGGACGACGGTCATTTCCGTTAAGAGGTCTTCGCGCTTGATGAAGGAGTTGACCAGTCGGTCGGCTTCGAGCTCGATGCCGAATTTGAGGTTCTTATCGGTCGCGGGCATCGTCTCGTAATAGTTGGTGCGGTCGACCCAAGTGGTGCCGTTGGCTTCGGCGCCGTGCGCTTGTAGCGCCTTGTCGGGGTGCAGGAATTTGGGGCTGCCCTTAAAAAGCATGTGCTCCAAAAGATGGGCCATGCCCGTTTCGCCGTAACCTTCGTGGCGCGAGCCGACTTGAATCGTTAGGTTTACGGTGACGGTGGAAGCGGAGGGGTCTGGGAAAAGTAGGAACTTGAGGCCATTGCTGGTGAGTTCGTACTCGGTGATGCCTTCGACGCTCGCCGTCTTGCGATACGCCGGCTCGCCCGCCTTGCCCTTTTTATCACCGGCGACGGCCGATCCCGTCGCCGTCAGCCCGCCCGCCAGCGTCAAAAAGCCAACTGCGAGCCATATGGATGCGCGCTTCATCCTTGCGTCTCCTTTTTGCCGATATGGATAGTGACGCAGTGCATTGTACGGAATCACAGCGGGGCGGGGACGGACGTTGTGGGCTCGCCTGTAAAAAACGGCTTGACCAAACCTTCGTCAAACGCAATAGTCCCGCCGCCTGAAACTATGGAGTGGAGCAATGCGTAGGAATTTGTTTGCCATCGCCCTGGTCGTTCCCTTTTTCGCCGGTTGTTCGGGCATGAACAACACGGGCAAGGGCGCTCTCGCGGGCGGCGGCATCGGCGGTTTGCTTGGCGCCGGCATCGGATCCGTCTCCGGGAATGCAGGCGCGGGCGCCGCAATCGGCGGCGCATTGGGCGCCCTCACCGGCGGGGCAGTCGGCAGCGATATGGATCGCGACGAACGCCGTTCCCAGGCCGTTGCCGCTCACAACGCCGCCAATCCGCCCATGTCCAAGCAGGACGTGATCTACATGGCGCAAAGCCATATGAGCGACGACCTCATCATCGGCCAAATCGACCGTTCCAACAGCGCCTTCCAGTTGAGTCCCCAGGACGTTGTTTTCCTGCGCGGGCAGGGAGTCAGCGAACGCGTCATCGGTTATATGCAAGCCCGCCGGCCGGCCGGCCCCGTCGCGGTTCAGACCGTTCGACCGGTCTACGTCGTCGAGGAACGCCCGCCCGTCGCCATCGGCCTCGGATTCTCCTCCGGCCCGCGTTATTATCCGCATCGCCGCGGATGCTGGTAACCCATTCCCCGTTTCGCGCTCGCCCAAAAACAACCAAAACCTGGTCCCACCGCCAGGTTTTTTCGTCACAACGAATCCCGCGAAGGATAAGGGAATCATACTCAACGATTCATTTATCCCTTTTCCCGGAGTTCCCGATGGCCCTTTCCTGCTCCCACTGCAAACTACCCATGACCCGCTGCGAAGCCGAGACCGGCAAATGTCCCGTCTGCTCCGGCGTCGTGGACAAGCCGGCCGCTATGCCGCAACCCGGCGTCAACGTCATCGCCACCAAGATCCTGGGTCAACTTTTCGGCAAACTGCCGGTGAGGAATTTGAAGCTGCAATCGCTGTTTTAACGACGCCGCCGAGGCGAACGCTAAGCCGCAAGCGGCAGATCGATCAGCAAGTTGTTTTTGGAATGTTGCTTGATGAACTTGCTGCCCGCGCAAACCAACTTCCCTCCCCGTTCGTCTGGAATAGTGTAATCAACAACGCCGCGTCCTTAACCGGCGAGGCGAACTTATCCAGCGGAAGGAGGTTTGGCGTGCGATTTTCTCGATTCCTCGCTACGGGGGCTCTCGTCCTCCTGTGGCTCACCAGCGCGACGGCGCAAGCCGGCGGCGTCAAAGCAACCCTGAAAAAAGCCCAACCCGCCGAAACCTGCGGCGAACACGGCACCAGCCTGCACTTTGAAGATAGCCCTTCCGCAGCCGCCAAAAAGGCGCTCAAGGAAGAAAAGCTCGTCATGGTGCTGCACATTTCCGGCCATTTTGAAGACCCCGCCTTTACCTGAAACAACGCCGAGGCGCTCCGTGTGGGCGCGTTGGCCGATGCCAAAGTCGGGGAATACGTCGAGAAATTCTTCTGCTCCGCCTACCAACGCGTGGGCACCTTCCGCATCGTCGGCCGAGCCAAGCAAGGCGGCAACGTC
>Ga0163144_10008886_pt1 | contig 21666 bp, 19 predicted proteins | sample OliLak19BULKMAT1_FD_123175 | JGI IMG/M metagenome (GOLD analysis project Ga0163144, IMG submission 123175) | Freshwater microbial mat bacterial communities from Lake Vanda, McMurdo Dry Valleys, Antarctica - Oligotrophic Lake LV.19.BULKMAT1 | ecosystem: Environmental > Aquatic > Freshwater >... | reverse complement strand
AGCTAAAGGTTGTATTTTTACTTCCTATCCTCAGGTGAAAAATATTTATGAAAGGACATCTACAAAGACAGGTTTGTCAGTAGTTGTCAGAATTTCTTATCAAAAATATGAGATTGGCTTGGGCATTAAAGCGAAACACATTGATTATAAAAGAATTTTAACACACACAGAACTACCCACAGTTTAACTATACAATACTGCCATAACTAGATTAGATTATTTTTAACTTTTTACTTAGTTATTTTTCTGTCAAAAAATAAGATTTTTTAACTAACACTTGGAAATTAAATTATCAAGCCTTACTTTTGAACTATCAATTTTACTCTTTCCTTAAAAAGTAATGATTGATTTATAGAGAAGCACTGAGAGAATAGGCTCGAAGAAGTGCTGGCAACCTGCCGCAAATAGCAAGGTGCTAATTCCTACCTAAGGAGTTTTAGGGAATATAAATTTTAATTACTGATGAAAAACACTTTTATTTTTACTCCGACTTTGAACACACTTTCTCTACAACCAAGAGAAAAACAAAATCAATGTATCACATTATACGCACAGTATCTTGGTGATTGCTATTGTTGTTGCTGTTGTCAAATCTAATCTCAGGCTACTTGCTTATTTTTATTTGAAGGAAATTAATTTCATTTTACTTCAAAATGATAGCAGCAAAGCCTACCCCAACGCTTATTTCATTTTAATAATCTATAATTTCTTACACTAAACCCTTAATATTATGTCAGAACACCGTTTTGAAACATTACAACTACACGCTGGACAAGAAGTAGATTCTACCACAGGGTCTCGTGCCGTACCTATTTATCAGACTACTTCTTATCAGTTTAAAGATGCCGCCCATGGAGCGAATCTCTTTGCCTTGAAAGAGTTTGGTAACATTTATACCCGCATCATGAACCCCACCAATGATGTACTAGAAAAACGCCTAGCTGCCTTAGAAGGTGGAGTAGCCGCACTTGCTGTAGCTTCAGGGCAGGCTGCACAGTTTGTTGCACTTAATAATATCTTGCAAGCAGGAGATAATTTTGTGTCGGCTTCTTACTTATACGGAGGTACTTACAATCAATTCAAAGTAGCTTTTAAGCGTTTGGGTATAGAAGTACGCTTTGCAGATGGCGATAAAGCAGAGAGTTTTAAGCCTTTGATAGATGAAAAAACCAAAGCGATTTATCTAGAAACTATTGGAAATCCTGAGTTTAATGTGCCTGATTTTGAGGCAATTTCTGCCATTGCCAAGGCACATAACATTCCATTAGTGGTAGATAACACCTTCGGAGCAGGTGGATTTTTATGCAGACCGATAGAGCATGGAGCAGACATCGTAACGGCTTCTACTACCAAGTGGATAGGCGGACATGGCACTAGCATAGGCGGAATTATCATTGATTCAGGTAAATTTAACTGGGGCAATGGTAAGTTTCCACAGTTTACTGAGCCTTCAGAAGGTTATCAAGGCTTGAAGTTTTGGGATGTTTTCGGAGAAGGAAATCCATTAGGCTTGCCCAATATTGCTTTTATCATCAGAGCTAGAGTAGAAGGTTTGCGTGATTTTGGACCTGCTGCCAGTCCTTTTAATTCGTTCTTACATCTTCAAGGGATAGAAACACTTTCATTGCGTGTGCAAAGGCATGTAGATAATGCTCTAGACCTTGCTAAATGGCTAGAAGCCCATGAGCTAGTAGAAAGTGTAAACTATCCAGGCTTAGAAAGCAGTGCGTATCATGACCTTGCCAAAAAATACTTAAGCAATGGCTTTGGTGGCGTACTTTCATTTAATGTAAGAGGTGGAAAAGAAGTAGCAGAGAAATTTGTGAACAGTCTTGTACTTACAAGCCATGTGGCGAATGTAGGAGATGCTAAGACCTTAATTATTCATCCTGCCTCTACTACTCACCAACAATTAAGCGAAGCAGCACAAATCGCTGCGGGTGTAAAACCTACTTTGTTGCGCGTGTCAGTGGGTATAGAGCATATTGATGACATCAAAGCTGATTTTGAGCAAGCATTTGCTAAAGTAAAAGACTTGGCTTCGGTAGCAGTTTAATTTTAAATAAAAGCCCTCTCCATTTTCATTGGTAAGTGATATAAAATAGCTTATTTTTGAACTCTTTACGTGGTTTGTGTTTTCACAAACCACATTGATTTCGGTTCGTTAAGACATAAACCGAGAGCTTATTTTTGAATATTGAGAGGGCTAAATTATTTTAATTACTTGAAAGAAAATATATTTAAACACAGGCACTCTTTTGAATTAGAATCGGGAGAAACATTGCCCGAGATAGAGATAGCTTATACTACTTTGGGTAACTTACAAAGAGATGAAAAGGGCAAATGTACCAATGTCATCTGGATATGTCATGCCCTTACTGCCAATGCAGAGGTGGCTGATTGGTGGAGTGGCTTGGTAGGAGAAGGAAAACTCTATGACCCTCAAAAGTATTTTATTATCTGTGCCAATATGCTTGGCTCTTGCTATGGCTCTACCAATGCTTTGTCTATCTCACCCATTACAAAAGAACCTTATTATTATGATTTCCCAATGATTACGGTCAGAGATATGGTGAAGGCTCTAGAGTTACTGAGGTTATCTCTTGAGATTAATCAGATTTATCTTTGCACAGGAGGTTCTATGGGAGGGCAACAGGCAATAGAATGGGCTATTTTAAAACCTAATTTGATAGAAAACCTGATTTTGCTTGCTACCAATGCACAGCATTCACCTTGGGGAATTGCTTTTAATGAATCTCAGAGAATGGCTATCCAAAGTGATGCACTTTGGGGACAAAAAACACCTAAGGCAGGGCTAGAAGGAATGAAAGTAGCACGGAGTATGGCTTTGCTTTCGTATAGAAATTATGAAGCCTACCAAATTACTCAGAGTGAACAAGATATAGAAAGAATAAAGGATTATAAGGCAGCCTCTTATCAACGCTATCAAGGAGAAAAACTAGCCAAAAGATTTAATGCTTTTTCTTATTTTACACTTTCCAAAGCGATGGACTCGCACCATGTAGGGCGAGGACGAACTAGCACCAAGCAAGCCTTGGCACAAATAAAAGCAAATACCATTGTGATAGGGATTAACTCTGATGGACTTTTTCCGATAGAAGAACAAAGGTTTTTAGCCGAAAATATAAGAGAATCTACATTGTATGAAATAGACTCTCCTTTTGGGCACGATGGATTTTTGATAGAATTTGAAAAAATAGAAGAATTAATCCTCTCTCAACTTTTGGCTTTAAAACTCGTTTCGTGAAGACACAAAATGAGGATGACTACGCCGTTGTCTGTATCTTCACAGGCGACTATAACTTTACACTGTTGTCTGTGTCTTCACAGGCGACTATAAATAACTTAAAACTAAAAACACATAATGAATACCACACTTAAAATTGGACTTTTTGGCTTTGGCTGTGTAGGACAAGGCTTGTACGACATCATTGAGAAGACACACTTCAAGGCAGAATTAGTAAAAATCTGTGTGAAAAATAAAAGTAAAGAGCGAAGTATCCCTATGAAATACTTCACCTTTGACAAGGAAGAGCTTTTGCAAGATGAAGAAATCAATGTCATCGTAGAGTTGATAGACAATGCCAAAGAAGCTTACGAAATCGTAAAAACAGCCTTGCTAAATGGCAAACACGTAGTAACTGCCAATAAAAAAATGGTTGCCGAAAATCTAGCCGAATTTATAGAACTTCAGCAGGAATCTGGTAAATCACTCCTCTATGAAGCCTCTGCCTGTGGGAGTATTCCCATCATCCGAAACCTTGCCGAATATTATGATAATGAGATGCTTCACGCAGTCAGTGGAATCTTTAATGGCTCATCTAATTATATCCTCACCAAAGTCATTCAAGAAAAAATGACCTATGAAGATGCCCTCAAACAAGCCCAAGGTTTAGGCTTTGCAGAGACTGACCCTACACTAGATGTAGGAGGCTTTGACCCTAAATACAAGCTTTGTATCATCGCTGCCCATGCCTATGGTGCGGTTATTCCGCCCGAAGATGTCTTTAACTATGGTATTCAGAATCTAAGCGAGCATGACATAGAATTTGCTACCGAGAAGGGCTATAAACTTAAACTATTAGCCAATGTAGCCAAGATAGATGCTCAGTCTATTACCTTGTTTGTCATGCCTTATTTTGTTCCTGAGGGTCATTATCTATACCATGTAGAGAATGAGTATAATGGCGTAATCGTAGAGGCAGCTTTCTCTGATAAGCAAGTATTTGTAGGTAAGGGAGCAGGAGGACACCCTACTGGCTCGGCAGTACTTTCAGATATTTCGGCTTTAAGATATGATTACAAATACGAGTACCGCAAGGCAGCTTCGGGAGAAAGTCTTCAATATACCAAAGATGTCAAAATAGAAATTTATTTTAGGTATTATGAAGCTGAAGACCTCGCCAAGTTTGAATTTGAAGATATTAGTATCCAATATTCTGGTAAGAATTATAATTATGTAATTGGCGTAATTAGCCTAGCACAACTTTTTGAAAAAAGAGAAATATTGAATAATCGTCCTATTTTTATAGTCAATACAGGACGAAAAATAGAGAATAATTGACATAATTTGCTCGGGAAAATGCTTGGTAACGCTTTTAAAATAAAGCACCTATTTAGTTTGAGTAAAATCCTCACTATTAGATTCTTATAGTCTAACAATCAATAACTCACAACTAATCTTTTACTCAGAATAAGCCTTTGTGAATTTATGTGTCGGAGATGTTTAATGAAAACTTAATGGTATAACTTACGTTTTTTAAAAACTTCATGAGTAAATCTATGTTTAAGTTTTGTATTATTTTATTTCTTAAAAACAGGTTGGAGTAATTATTGATAAATTTAGTGAACAGATTGCTCAATGGTATTTTCGTTTAATAAATAGATTCTAAATCATCAATTATAGTTCTTCTAAGCATGACCAAGCTCAAGGAAATCTGGAAAAAAATTATCCGTATAGGAATCTATGAAGATATGTCTTTTTTACTAAGACAGCGTATCTTTTTATCTAATTTTATAGGTTTATTAATTACATTTGTTGCTTTTTTATATGCAAGCATCGTAGTAATAGGCATTAGAGGCAATCTGCAAGCAGGCTTATCACTTATGCCAGTTACTATCTTTGGCTTGATGGTGCTTCTGTTTAATCGCTTAAGACTCAATATATTATCACGCTTTATTTTAAGTATTTCCTGTGGATTGACTACACTTTTCTTAAACCTTTCTATCAAGATTTATAATCCTGATCAGATAGGATTAGTACATTATATCTCCCCTCGTTTTTTTATTATCAGCACATTGGTAGTACCCTTGGTTCTTTTTACTACGGGTGAATTAGTATATTTAATTTTGACATTATTTATCATTATCTCAGCAAGTACTTGGGGCTATGTCTGGGCACACAGGCACTACAATGTCTGGATTCCTGATTTAGGTATCTCAGACAAAGCATATATGGAAGTAATGACGGAGGATTTTACTTTGGTGATTATTACCTTATTGGTTGTCTTGTTATTCTCAAGATTTTTAAATTATCAATACGAAAAGCAAAACCAGAAACTACTAGAAGAGGCAAATCAAAGAAACGAACAACTCAACACAAGAGAAATCTATCTCAGCCAAACACTCGCAGAAATAGAAGCACGAAAAGAAACAGAGAGTCAGCAAAACTGGATAAGCACAGGATTTGCTAAATTTAGTCGATTTTTGCAAGAGACAAATACAAACGCTGATTTTTATCAAAAATTTATCAGTGAAATAGTAAATTATATGAATGGATGGCAAGGTGCTATCTATACTACCGAAGAGGTCATGCAAGGGGATGTGCTTCTGACCTGCAAAGGAGGCTATGGTATTTCTATTGAAAACATTGCAGATAAAAAATATCAAATGGGAGAAGGGCTTCTTGGGAAATGTGCTCAAAATGGCAAAACCGTTTTTTTAAATCAACTTCCAGAAGAGTATGCTAATTTTAATACTGGATTGAGCCAAATCAAACCCAAATCTCTTATTATCGTCTCCTTAAAATACCAAGAATACCAAGAAGGAGTCATAGAAGTACTTTCTTATGAGCAGTTTAGCCCTTATCAAATAGAATTTTTAGAAAAAATGGCGGAAAATGCCGCAGTAGTTTTACATAACCTAAAAATCAACCAACGTACCAAAGGCTTATTAGAAACCTCTAAAAAGATGTTTGTCAATTTGGAAGAAACCCAAAAACACTGGCACAACAAAGAACAAATATACCTAGAAGAGATAGATAAGCTTAGAAAACAAAACTCATCTATAAATCAATCTTCTCAATAGTTATTTTGCCTTTTCTAGTAGCAGTTGATTAATTCGCTTGACGATACCAGGCCCTTCATAGACAAAACCTGTATAAAGTTGAATAAGAGAAGCACCTGCTTCTAGCTTTTCTAGGGCATCTTCAGGGCTATGAATCCCTCCTACACCGATAATCGGAAATGAACCACCAGAATGCTGATGCAAATAACGAATGACCTCTGTAGAACGCTTCCCAAGAGGTTTCCCACTTAATCCACCTGCACCCATTGCCTCTACTTCTTGGCTAGGAGTTTCAAGTTTGCTACGGTCTAGAGTCGTATTGGTCGCAATCACGCCTGCTATCTTAGTAGCTTGCACTACTTCTATGATTTCATCTAACTGCGCATCTGTCAAATCAGGGGCAATTTTAAGCAAGATAGGCTTAGGTTTTGATTTTTGCTGGTTAAGGTCTTGTAAGGCTTGTAAAAGCTTTGTAAGTGGTTCTTTGTCTTGTAAATCACGTAAATTAGGTGTATTGGGTGAGCTAACATTGACCACAAAATAATCTACCCAAGGATACAAGGCTTCAAAGGATTTGATATAATCTTGAGTAGCTTCTTCATTGGGTGTGATTTTATTTTTACCGATATTACCTCCAATGAGTGTTTTAGATTTTCGTTTTTTAAGCCTTTTGACTGCTGCTTCTAAGCCTTCATTGTTAAAACCCATTCTATTGATGAGGGCTTGGTCTTTTTTAAGGCGGAAAAGGCGAGGCTTAGGGTTTCCTGCTTGTGGGAGAGGTGTAACCGTCCCTATCTCTATAAATCCAAAACCAAAATTACTTAACTCATCTATCAGTTGGGCATTCTTATCAAAACCTGCTGCCAAGCCCACAGGATTAGGAAAACGAAGTCCAAATACTTCACGCTCTAAACCAGGGTGAGTGCTTTGATAGCGTTTCTTAATCAAAGAAGGTAAAAAAGGGATGGAGTGCATCAGACGAATAGAACTAAAAGCAAAATGATGCACAGTCTCTGCATTGATTTTAAAAAGTAAAGGACGGATGAGTGATTTATACAATTTTTTGAGAGTTTGGTTAGTTCCTTTTTTAATTAAAGTTAGTCTTTTTCTATGGTTTGTGTCTTTTCCGTGGCTCGTTTCTTCACGAACCATCACACAGCCATTTTTATACTTTACATCTGGTCTAAAAATATCTTCCCTAGTTCTGGGTCTGACCAAATAGACTTGACACGGTCATTTTCCATCATATCTTGAGCCGCTATGAGTCTGATATCATTGGGTAAAAAATCCATTTTTAAGAAGGATTTTATATTTTCTATTTGAGTTCCCTCATAGTGTTGCTTACTGATATTGAGGTAGTTAATGAGCCTTGTAGTAATCACAGCCAAAATATCTACTCTCTTGGTTTCTTGCTCTACCAAATCTTTGATGGGCTGATAGACTTCTTTTTCAAAATCACTGGTATCCAGAATCATTTCGGGAGTAATGAGCTTAGATAGGTCATTATTAATGAAAGAAATAAAAGCAGTTACGGTATTATTATCCAAGCAAGCATCTGCCAACATCTTCACCAATCCTAAGTTTTGCTTTAAATCTTCTATCGGGGCTATATTCTCAAAAAACTGCACCAGAGTACGTGGTGTAGTTCGCTCACCCGTAATGACCTCAGGATAAGTAAGCACAAAGCTAATCCCACGAGAATCCACCTTATTTTTCTCTGCCCAAAGTGCCCATCTTTTCATATCAAAAGTGAGTGTAATGTGCATCATCCGTGTCAGCATCGCCATATCAAGTGGTGTAACGGAATAATCTCCCCCATCAGGATTGGCAGTGAGGATGATGTGCCATTTAGAAGGAAGTTTCCAGCTTACCAATTCATAGTTCTGGAGTAATTGCATAATCCCCCTTAAGATACGATCATCGGCTCTATTGACATCATCAATCAATAAAATACCTGGGCCTTCTTCACGAGGTACCCATTCAGGAGGAATGAAACTAGTTTTTTTAGTTCCTTGATTCTCATCCAAGACTATTTGTGGCATTCCTAATAAATCACCCATTTCTTCAAACTGAGCTGGAGCAATGTAGGCAAACTTGTAGTTATTTTCTTGGGCAAAAGTTTCTACGATTTGAGTTTTACCAATTCCATGCTGTCCCCAGATACAGAGAGGCGTTTTATGCCCTTGAGCATCTTCCACTTGCTTATTGGTATCGAGTGTATGCCTTATAAACTGTATCAATTCTTCGGGATGACACTTAGTGCCATAATAAATATAGGTTTCGTTCACGTTTAGCGTATAGTTAATGATAATTGTACTATGTAAGTACTTAATTGCTTGTGTAAATCTAAAGTTAAGTAAATAAGTAAGAGATTAGTTATAGGTTATTAGGTTATAATTAACTGATAATATGTGTTTTACCTAAACTAACTTGTTACTTCATTTAATTGTTGTTCCTAAGAAATTAGTGTCTTTAAAGATTAAAATTTTAGTAAATATTATTTCGATTTTATTTATATAAATCATTCATTATCAGCATTTTAAAAAACTAATAACTAATCATTTATAACTCATCACTCTTTTAAGTCTGCATCTTGATTTTTCTGCCCTCAAACTTTTGCATATTTTCTAGTTTTGCTCCTTTCTGACTGATTAGCCACATAATAGGGCAGTAAGTCTTAGTTTGTGGTGTAGGGCCGAAGCCATCCGTAAAATAAACTATTGCATCTGGACGATAGTTTTTTTGTGCATACTGAAGAGGTGCTTCAAAAGAAGTGCCACCTCCGCCCGTAACTAGTTCAGGGGCTTTGCCATTGTACACATATTGTTTTTGGATGGCTGTATCACATTCTATAATTTTTATTTCGCTTCCTTGCTTCCAAATATGGTAAATTTCTTTGAAAAAATCTTGTAATTCTTTTTTATCAATACTTCCAGAAGTATCTATAGCAACCATTATTTTTTGTTTTTTCTTAACCTTAATGCCTGGGTTTGTGCCATATCTTTTGGAGGGACGTTGCAAAGTATTTTTCAGGCGAGTGCGTCTGCTACTATTGGCAAAGAGTCTTAAGATTCTCCTCCAATTGACAAGAGGTATCAGAGAACGTTCAAAATTTTCGAGGTATCGCTTCAGTTCTTCAGGTAGTTTGCTGTATTCTTCGGGTTTGAGACGCTGTAAGGTATTCTCAAGAGATTGATTCACTGCACTTTCCAAAATATCTTTTTCGGCACTTGAGAGGTCTTCTATATCTTTCCAAAACTCATGCTTCTGCTGATTGCTATTGTCTTGGTCTAGTAGTTTTTTAAGATTTTGCCATGCTTCATTAGTATTGCCCTCTTCATTCCCAGAGTCGTTTTCGTCGTCAGAAGTTTCTTTTTGATAGAGTGCCATCAAAGCATTGTAGTAGGCCAATAAGTGGTCATGTTTTTTTAAACCTAGATTAGGGAAATCTTCTAACTTAACTGCCCCTTTGATGAGTTGCTCACTTTTGACATATTGATTCACTACTAAGTCGGCAGCTACATTAAAAATCAGCTTATGATTAAACTCTGTATGTCTAAAAATATGCTTAAATACGATATGCAGTATTTCATGCTTCAGCGCTCCTAATTTAAGAGAGTCTGTCTGTAGGTATTCTTCCCAAAAAGTAGGATTAATTAGCAATAGCACTAAGTTTTTATCAGCCGCTACTGCCAAGGTGTCTATCTGTAGGGTTGTTTTTTTGACTAAGCCCGTAAAAAAATGACCATAAAATGGTTCATTATCTATATTCTGGCTTTTATCACCTATCATTAGCTTCATACTAATCCTTGCTACATCTTCCATTATTTTTTGGGAGGAGTAAGGAGTCGAGATGTTCATGGTATTCTTCTTTATATACAAGAAATATATCTTAAAGATAAGATACAAATTAAATGAAAGATATGCAAAAAACAAGACATGTCTGTTGAATCTATTTTTAGAACTTAAATATATACTCTACTTTTTATTTCGTCTGATTATCCATAGATGAATAAAAAGTATATTTACCTCATCAAGGATAAGTGAGTTCGAGTAACCTTGATATAACCTCTTTATTTGGAAAGGCTTTAATAGTTTTGTATCTTTCAAAATACTTCATTGTGTATTTATAAACTCAATTTAAATAATTATATTTTCATTAAGATGTCTCTAAAATCTGATTTATACACCATTGTGTTTGGCACAGACACAAAAGCAGGTAAGCAATTTGATATAGTTTTGCTTTGGCTAATACTCACAAGTGTATTGGTAGTAATGCTGGAGAGTGTGCCAGAGTGGGGCTTGCGATATGCTTACAACTTTCAGATGCTAGAATATACACTTACTTTTTTATTTTCGGTAGAGTATATTTTACGTTTACTGATCAGCCCTAAGCCTCTTAAATATGTCTTTAGCTTTTGGGGTATTATTGATTTACTTTCTATTTTACCTACTTATCTGAGTCTTATTTTTACAGGCTATCATTATCTATTGGTCATTCGTATTTTTCGTTTGTTAAGAGTGTTTAGGATACTTAAGTTAGCTCGATTTAACAAAGAAGCCATTATATTGTTACAAGCACTCAAAGCTAGTGCATATAAAATTAGCGTATTTTTAGTATCAGTGTTGGCTATTACCGTTTTTGTGGGCGCCATTATGTATGTTATAGAAGGAGGTGAAAAAAGTTTTACAAGTATTCCTCAGAGTATTTATTGAGCTATAGTAACTATCACTACGGTAGGCTATGGTGATATGGTGCCACAGACTACTTTGGGTAAAATTTTATCTTCTTTTGTCATGATTTTAGGATATGCAATTATTGCTGTGCCTACGGGTGTAATAACCGTAGAGTTATCTAACCTTAATAAAGCCAAGAAAGAATGTCCAAATTGTGTGAATACCTCTGAGTCAAGTGCAAATTACTGTAGTAATTGTGGCTATGCTTGGAAGGATACAGAGATTTAAAGTAGTGTTAAAAAATATACACCTTCATCAGAATTAGCATGCGTAAGATTAAAGTATGATAGGATTAATTCATCTAAATCAGAAATCCCAAAATCATCCAATCCTAAAAACCTAAATTCAGAAAGCATTCCTTCGCATTACCGTTGAAAAAACCCACAAATCGAGCCCAAAACTTTGTGCTTTATTTCATGATTAGATGATTCAAAAAAAAGACTTGGTGTCGAAATGGCTTACTCAAGAGACTGTCTTAAAACTAAATTATGAAGCCATTTCTCAACACTAACCACGGAGGGGGACTAAATCTCTTTCAAACTTTCACTAATATTAATGAGAAAAAGACTATCAATTTTAAGACTGCACTAAAGATTTATTAATATTTTAATTTAATAACTATGACTTTTTAGCTATTTTTAGTCTTTATCTTATAATTACTAAAAAAAACGAAATATCCTATGAAAAATACTCTCAAACTTAGCACACTTACTTTTTTAGTCATTCTATCTTGTATTTCCCTTACTTTCGCTCAAAATCAGTTTTACAAGCAATTTAAAGGTAAAATAGGCGATAACGAAATTCGTGTAGAGATGATAAAAGCACCGAGTAAAGACAATCCGCATTTTAACCTGAGAGGAAGCTATTATTACGAACGCATAGGGTCAGAAATCCAACTTAAACAAGGAAACATAGATAATCTTGGAAATATCTACATGGAAGAAGGTGTATCTAAGAGGGATTATAATGGACAAAATAGCTTTGTGAAGACTGGAGTTTTTAGAGGCATGTACTATGCAAATCTAGGACGCATAGAAGGTGAGTGGCAAGGAGTCAATGGACAAAGATTTGCTTTTTATTTTCAAGAAGATTACAGCAATGGCTCTATCCCTGCTGAAATCATTTTTAATGATTTAAGTTATGAAAGTGCAGAGATTAGATTTCATTATCCTCGCTTTGAATCACACCCACAGACGAATAATATCAACCAATTTATCCAAAAAAATATCTTAGGTGATATGCAAACCAAGATGATTCAGTTTATCAATAATTATCAAGAAACAGCCTCTCTAGGTGGGATGGCTGATGGCTTTGAGAATAGTAATATTGGTTATATTCGCCATAATGAAAATCAAATAATGGTCTTAGAATACAGCACCAATGACTATCAAGGCGGTGCACACGGCATTTATCAGAGTACTTTTTATAATTTTAATCTTCAGACTGGTGGACTTATTAACCTAAATGATGTACTTGTCAAGGACTATGAAGCTCCACTCACTAAGGTAGCAGAACAGGTTTTTCGCAGTAAATATGGTATGAAGCCTGACCAATCACTAGGAGAATATGGCTTTACTTTCTCTGGCAATGCCTTTAAACTTACGCCTAATTATTACATACACCGTCAAGGAATTGGATTTTTTTACAATGTATATGAGATTGCACCTTATGCTGTTGGTTATCAAGAGTTATTTATTCCTTATGAGCAAATCAAAACCCTCATCAAAAAAAATGGTTTGCTTAATGAATTTGTGAAGTAGATAGAGAAAATATAAAACCTATTAAGTGGTGAGTGATGAGTTATACTAGTAAAGTTCTGATAGTCAGAATTTTATAACAAGATTAAAGTGAAAAATAATTTTAACCACCTACTTATCTTAACAAAAATACGGCAAAATCGTTTTTATAAGAATAACTAAAAATTCAAACTTAATTCGGAATGAAAAATATTTTTGTAAACTTGACTTTATTCACTGTAAGCCTTTTTTTGTTTAGTAGCTGTGAAGGACACTTTCAACAGAAATGGACTGACATTCCTTTGCTTAATTGGAAACAAGACAATGTCGTGACCAATGAAATCGAAATCACCGATACAGAGGCAAGTTACCAAGTGGGTCTTGGGCTCAGATATTTACGTTACCTTTCTCAAAAAAACGTAAAAGTTTCCTTAGAAACTATCTCTCCTTCTGGAAAAAAAAGTACCGAAAACTACGAAATCAACCTAAAAGATGAAAATGGAGATGATATAGGCGAAGTCATGGCAGAGTTGGTAGATATAGAACAAGTCGTGATAAAAGATAAAAAATTTGAAGAAAAAGGAAAATATATCTTCAAAATAACACAAATGACTGGTGAACTAGAGCTAGAAGGAATCGTAGAGGTAGGACTAATTTTAGATAAAAATAAGATGTGATATACTATCAGCATTTTGTTATTTATAAAAACACATTCTTTATGAAAAGCTATTATGTAACTATGATTGTAATGATTCTGTGGGGCTTGGGTCAAGTTTTTGCTCAATCTCCTCCCGAATATCAATTGTTACATCAAAAAGGACGAACTGCCTTAGATTCGGCAAAATATGAAGAAGCCTTGGTTTTCTTTGATCAAGCCATCCATAAAATGCCTTATTATAGTCAGATTTGGTTTGACAGAGGGCAAGCAAAGCTAAACCTTCAAGATTACCAAGGAGCTATCTATGATTTGAGTGTTGCCGTAGAGAAGAATCCTTATAAAACTCAGATGTATCTTCAAAGAGGACTTGCTTATAGAGCCATACAATATGATGAATTGGCACTTGCAGATTTTGAGCAAGCAACACAGATTTCTCCCAACAATACAGTAGCAAAGCAATATTTTCAAGAAATTGACCAAAAAATAGCACAAGAAATCCAAGCAGATGTTCAAAATAATAACGAAAATCTGTTACTGATACAATCACAAAACGAATACCGAAGACAAATAAGAAGACAGCGAAGAAATCAAATTATCTGTAATACTGCTTTGCCTGTAGGTGTGTTTTTATTGCTTAACCGTTGGGTTTGGTGATTTAAAAATATTCAATAATGCTTCCTAAATGCTCAAATTTATTTTTTTTAGATAAAAATCCGAGTTATCTCAATTAAAGTTAAAAACAGCCTTTTTTCTTCAATATCCTGTCTTGATTTAATGTAAATATACTTTACTTATTTATATTAAGTAGCTGATTTATAGATATTTGTTATTTACTTTTAAAGATATTTGCAAACTTAATAGAGTTTTAGATATTACTGATGAATATCTGCTTTATGGATATTTTTTGCATAAGTTTAATTGTGTAGAGTTAAAAATAATTGAGAAAACATTCAAAAAGCTATTTGTAAAGTATATTTTTGCGAAACCAAGCCATGACCAATAAAAAAAGTGAACCAAGAAAAGACAGATAGATGAATACTCATATAACTATATTACTCATTGATGATGATCCTATAAATAATATTGTAAATAATAAGCTGCTAAAAAAGTTTAATCCTTCATTGGAAATTGTAGAGTTTTTGAGTGCTCGTAAAGCTCTTCAATATTTGCTTGATAATGGCAGCTCATTACCCAATATTATTCTTTTAGACATTAACATGCCCGAAATGAATGGGTGGGAGTTTTTAAAAGTGTATCAGCCTTTAAATCTGTACTGTAAGTTATTTCTTTTGACTTCTTCTATAGCACATGAAGACATAAAACAGTCAAAAGAATATCCAGTAGTACAAGGCTTCTTGACTAAACCACTTGAAGATGATAAAATTCGTAAGATTTTTGATTAGCTATATCTAAATAAGAGATGAGTTATTGTTTTGTAACAACCCATCTCATAATTAAGCCATTTTATCCTCTCATTTATCCTAAAATAACTCAAAATCATAATGTGTTTTATGCTTTTGTCTTTGCTCTGCTTCTTACTAGACCATCTATGCTAAATGTAGTCCGTAACTCAGAAGCTATCAGCGCTTGTGCCTTGCGTGTAGCAGCAAGCAGCTTGGGCATCTGGATAAATACATGAACCATACCCTTATACTCTACAAACTTCACAGGTACACCTGCTGCTTGAAGTCTTTCGGCATATTCTCTTCCTTCAGCTTTGAGAGGGTCATACTCAGCCGTAATCACCAATGCTGGCGGCAAGCCACTCAGGTCAGAGGCTTTTAAGGGAGAAAAATAAGCTTCCTCTATATCACTAGCATTCACTTTATAATGGTCTAAAAACCAAGTCATCAGAGATTTAGTAAGCAAGTACCCTTCTGCTAGTTCTTGAATGCTACTAGAACTAAGACTTCCATCCGTACTAGGGTATATCAAGACTTGATATGAAATCTCAGGCCCTCCTTTATCACGGGCCATCATAGAGACCACCGTAGCAAGATTTCCACCAGCACTATCTCCACAAACAGCTATTCTACTGCCATCTCCTCCAAAGCGGTCAGCATTTTCTGACATCCAGACAGTAGCTGTATAGCAGTCATTGGGTGCAGCAGGGTATTTATGCTCAGGTGCAAGGCGATAATCTACAGCAGCTACCACACAATCTGAAAGTTTTGCAAGACGGCGACATAGATTATCATAAATCTCTAAATCTCCAATCACAAATCCACCACCGTGAAAAAACATGAGTACGGGTAAATTAATTGAACTAGAAGGTTGGTAAATCCGCATAAGAATCTGATGCCCTTCATTTTCAAAAGCTACTTCATTTACCTTGTGCATCTTCTCTGGCTTATATTCAGTCAGAAGAGCCAGTTTATGAGAAGTTTCTACCTGAAACTTTCTAGCTTCTACGGGAGAGAGTTCATTGATTTGTGGTTTGTTTTGTTGCTTATCGAGCCACAGTAAAAGTTTGAGTTTAAGATTTAATGCCATAATAATTCATAATTAAAATATAGTAAGATAACTTTTAAAAATACAAATTGTATGGTGAAAAGTCTAAGCAAATATGAAAAAGATTTTTTGGCTAGTGGCTCAACCTTTAAACAAACTTATTTCTTGATGAGTAGAATCCTCAAGAGAAGAAGCATTTAAAAATAAAAAAAACAGTACACATTTTCAAATGACAGTAAGAAGGCTTATTTTTGCTTATTCCATAAAAAAGCAAAATAGAATATGTTTGATAATTTAGTTACCCGCATTGATAAAGCCATCAAGACCATTAAAGGCAAGCATAAGATTACTGAAATCAATGTGGCTGCCACGGTCAAAGAAATCAGACGTGCTTTGGTAGATGCCGACGTAAACTACAAGGTAGCCAAAGACGTAACGGATCGCATTAGAGAAGAAGCTCTTGGGCGGAAAGTACTCATCAATGTAAATCCTGGTGAATTGCTAGTCAAAATCGTAGAGGATGAGCTTACAGCACTCATGGGAGGTGATAAAGAAGACCTCAAGCTAAGTGGTAAACCCGCTATTATTTTAATGGCGGGCTTGCAAGGTTCTGGTAAAACTACCTTCTCTGGTAAGCTGGCACGGTTTCTCAAAAAACAAAATAAGCAAGTACTCTTAGTGGCTTGTGATGTCTATCGCCCTGCTGCCATAGAGCAGCTAAAAGTAGTAGGTGGACAAATAGATGTGGAGGTATATACAGAGCCTGAAAATAAAAACCCAGTCTCTATTGCACAAAATGCTATTAAATATGCCAAAGAAAATAATAAGAATGTAGTTATCATAGATACCGCAGGTCGTCTCGCTATAGATGAAGGGATGATGCAGGAGATAGAGCAGGTCAAAAAAGCCGTCAATCCTGATGAAACCCTCTTTGTGGTAGATGCTATGACGGGGCAAGATGCGGTCAATACTGCTAAGACTTTTAATGAAAGACTTAATTTTGATGGAGTAGTCCTTACCAAATTAGATGGAGATACTAGAGGTGGAGCTGCCATTTCTATCAAAGCAGTAGTAGAGAAGCCTATCAAATTCGTGGGAACGGGTGAAAAACTAGATGCGATTGATATCTTCTACCCTAATAGGATGGCAAGGCGTATCTTAGATATGGGTGATGTAGTTTCACTCGTAGAAAAAGCTCAAGAAGCCTTTGACGAAGAGGAAAGTAAAAGACTAGCTCAAAAATTACGTCAAAATAAATTTGATTTGAGTGATTTCTTATCGCAAATTCAGCAAATCAAAAAAATGGGTAATATCAAAGATGTTATCTCTATGCTCCCTGGTATGGGCAAAATGATGAAAAATGTGGATATAGATGATGATTCATTTAAACATATAGAAGCCATCATCTGTTCTATGACTCCCCCAGAAAGAGAAAATCCTGATATACTAGATGGAAACCGTAAAAAAAGAGTAGCAAAAGGCAGTGGAACTTCTGTGCAAGAAGTAAATAAACTCCTTAAGCAACACAGTGATATGCAAAAAATGATTAAGAAAATGAATTTGATGAGCAAAAAAGGAAATCGCTCTATGCTGAATCTTTTTGGATAGATAACTTCTGTATATTCACTATTTTTATAAAATCAAAAGTCTAACTCTAATTATAAAGTAAGAAATAACAATTAAATAAAGTGACAATTTATTTTAGATAAAGCACTCACTATCAAAAACTTATAATTTATAACTCATCTCTCACTCACTAATTAACTAACTGTAAACATCAATTCTAATGAAAAAAATCAATGTATTAAGTCTTTCATTCGTATTCTTTATTTTTATATTAGCAATGAGCTGTCAGCCAGTGAGCCAAGAAAGTTTGGCAGGAAACTGGAAACCAGATCTCACGGGGCTAGAAGCCAAGTTAGAAGCTGAACTAGACAAGAAAAAAGAAGAAGCAAGTGATTTAGAAAAAATAGCACTAGGGTTGGGCAAAGGAATGGTGCCTAAAATCATCAAATCTCTCGAAGAAATGCGTCTCGTACTCAATGCAGACAGCTCTTACTCTATGGAAATGCCTAAACTATTAGGTAAAAAAAGTGTAGCTAAAAATGGTAAATGGCAATTATCAGAAGATAAGTCAAGAATCATCTTAAATGTAGGGCTAGGGGAAGAGCAGACTATCAAAATAGTAGATGCTAATACCATCATCTTAGAGACTAAAGATGATAAAAAAGACAATCCTTTAAAAGAGATTACACTCAAAAGAGAAGAGTAAAAATAAACCTTTGTAAAGCCACAAAAATATAGAGAACACGAGTCAAACAATAGTTTGCTTGTGTTTTTTTATGAGGCATATCTTTGACTTGTATCCGATTTTTTAGAAAGAATACCTTAAATTTGAACATATTTAAAAATCAAATTTGAACTTATTTTCTGACTAAATCATGCAAAATATCACCGTAATAGGCGCTGGAACGATGGGCAATGGTATCGCTCATTTATTTGCTCAAAATGGATTTCAAGTAAATCTGACGGATATTTCCGAAGAAGCACTCGCCAAAGCACTCAAAACCATTGAAAATAACCTCGACCGACAAGTCAAAAAAGAACTCATCAGTGAGACTCATAAAGCTGATACGCTTTCACGTATTCAGACCCACACACAACTCAAAGAGGCTGTAAGCAAAGCAGACCTTGTAGTAGAGGCAGCAAGCGAACACATTCCAATCAAACTTAAAATCTTTCAAGAGCTAGATAGTCTGTGTCCCGAAGGATGTATTCTAGCTTCTAATACCTCCTCTATCTCCATCACTAAGATAGCAGCAACTACCAAACGACCAAAGCAAGTCATCGGAATGCATTTCTTTAATCCCGTGCCAGTAATGAAACTTGTAGAAATCATCAATGGCTACTCTACCTCCGCTGAGACTACCCGAAAAATAACAGAAACAGCCCACAAATTGGGTAAAGTGCCTACAGTAGTAAATGACTACCCAGGTTTTGCTGCCAACAGAATCTTGATGCCTATGCTCAATGAGGCTTTTTATGCTCTCTATGAAGGCGTAGCAGGAGTAACAGAGATAGATACGGTGATGAAACTAGGAATGGGACACCCAATGGGGCCATTGCAGTTGGCTGATTTTGTAGGTCTGGATGTTTGTTTGGATATATTAAAGGTAATGCATCAAGGGCTTGGGAATCCTAAATATGCACCTTGTCCTTTATTAATAAATATGGTGGAAGCTGGTAATCTTGGGATAAAATCAGGTATTGGATTTTATGATTATTCTGGAGGAGCAAAGGCAAGTATAGTGGCAGAAAGATTTCGTTTATAATCTTAAAATTGACAAAGTTTAAGGAAGATAAAAAATAAAAATTAGCATTGAAAGGTATATAACGTCAAGAAACATCAAATAATTTCCTTAATGACTAAGAAAATTTTGTGGTTTCAGAAAAAGACTGTATATTAGTGTGTTACTAATTTACAAAATTTAAAAATTATGATGGAGCAAAAGTTTAAATACGCAAGTAATGTACGTCGCTACAATTACACTTCAAACATGTTGATTAAATCTGAAAATTACTTGTTTGATGACATACGAAAAGGTCTTATATGTAGTGGAGATATAGATGCAGATATAGAACAGAGTGTTTCTAGTATCAAAGCATTATTAGATAAATATCATCAACGTAACTCCCGCTTTCACGATTAAATTTTGGGCATAAAAAATCACAGGAAACCGTATCTTTTTTTAAAAGGTACGGTTTTTTGTGTAAAAACTATTATCTGATTAGACTTTGGTACATTTTTAGACTACTAAATCAAGAAAAGAATAAATCATTATTATAGTTATATTGGTTATCTGACAATTTTTGTGGAGCTTGAATAATTAAGGTTATTATAAAAATGTATCTGCTTGATAATAAGAAAGTTAGATATATTAAGGACACTAGTTCTATTGTTTATCACAAAAATTGTCATACAACCGTTATATTTTATTCTGTTCTTAATAAATACACACACAAATTAATAAAAAAATGTCTGCCCATAAAGAATTTATTTCTAACTTATCACTTTTAAAGGTCAACCAACAGGTGAAATACCAGAAAAAACTTTATTTTATGCAACTTACCTGGCTAAATACAGCGATTTGGCTTGGGATGGCTTTTATATTTTGGTTAAGCAGTGAACCAATAGTGGCTACTAGTTTCGGGGTGGCAGCACTACTCAATTTTATAATGGGTCATAAAACTATCCAAAAATCACTCCGTCTTTCTCTAAATCCTATTTTCTTATCTTTAAATTTAGGAGTTTTGCTCTGGTTAATTCCATTTACGGGAGGGCTTACTTCTCCATTGGCTCTTTGGGTGAGTATAGTGATATTAGAGGGGCTTTTTTTATTGCGTATGCCTCGTCTTGCTCCTTGGCTTTTTGTGAGTCTATTGGCGATTACACTTTCACATATCACTTTGATATATGCTTCTAATCAAATAACAGCCCTATTTTCTCCAGCACTTTCATTGCTTTATATTTATAACCCACTTTTACTGACGATAGGCTTGGGAGGACTTTGCGTCTTTGCCTTTTTGTCCAATACCGAAAGTGATGTCAAATCAAATGAAGCCATAGAAACCGTAGTAGAAGAAAATCAACAACTCAAAAAGCAAATCAGACAGATTAATAGCAGGAATATACGCTTGGTCAAAATGTATGAAAACCTTAATAGATTAGGTGAAACCAATGAGCAGAAAACTGAAATCATGACCGAAATCGCCAAAGTGTTGGATCAGAAACATAAGACGATTCTTACACTAAATGAGAAATTTGAACACCAAAGCAAACTTCTAGGAGAAATTAACGATAATATCACCAACAGTATTCGCTATGCCCAAAAAATCCAAGAAGCCATTATCCCCGAAGCTGATTGGGTAGTAAAACATTTTAGAGATGCTTTTATATATTTTCAGCCTAAGGACATCGTAAGTGGTGACTTTTATTGGTTTGAAGAAAAACAACTCCTTGACCGAAAAGTAAAAATCCTCATCGCTGCTGACTGTACTGGACACGGAGTGCCAGGAGCATTTATGACCGTAATGGGCAACTCTCTTATCAATGAAATCATCCACGAAGCGAAAACGGCTAGTCCTGATTGGATTTTACAAGAACTAGACCATAAAGTGAGAGAAACACTTAGTAATAAGCGTGGTGAAACACAAATCCACGATGGTATGGATATGGTGTGTTTGGTGATAGATGATGCAGCACAAGAAGTACACTATGCCGCAGCACACAACCCACTTTATTATATAAGCAATAATGAACTTCATCAAGTCAAGGGCTCACGTTACTCTGTAGGCAGTTCTCAATACCGTCAAAAGAAGGAGTTTGAAAAGCATACTATCAAAACGAAACCTGGTGATGTGTTTTATGTTTTTACAGATGGTTTTCAAGATCAATTTGGTGAAAAGGAACAGCGTAAATACATGACTCGTAGGTATCGTAATTTTTTGCAATCTATTCATAGAATGCCTCTTGATAAGCAGTTAAAAATAGTAGAGTCTGAGTTTGAAAGCTGGAAGGGTGGTATTCCTCAGACAGATGATGTCTTATTAATTGGCTTTAGGATATAATTTATATTTATTCACAGAGATTTTAAATGTACTTAACTCAGCATCTTTATTTACTGTTATTTTGGGCTATGTTCTACACTATTCATAGTGTGTTAGCATCTTTATCTGTAAAACACTGGATAGGATTATTCTTACCTTACATTTTTAAGT
>Ga0163144_10008885_pt1 | contig 21666 bp, 16 predicted proteins | sample OliLak19BULKMAT1_FD_123175 | JGI IMG/M metagenome (GOLD analysis project Ga0163144, IMG submission 123175) | Freshwater microbial mat bacterial communities from Lake Vanda, McMurdo Dry Valleys, Antarctica - Oligotrophic Lake LV.19.BULKMAT1 | ecosystem: Environmental > Aquatic > Freshwater >... | reverse complement strand
GGAGGGCCTTGGCGGTCGCGAGCACGAGCTCGCGGTAAGCCGCGAGCTCCGGCAGCGCTTCGAGCGGCATCGCCGCTTCGTCGAAGCGTTTCCCGCGGAAGATCAGGGTGACGAAGGAACTCGAGCTCATGCGTCGACCAACCTATTCTAGCCCCCGCGCGCGCGGATCCCATCGAGTTCCTGGTGCGTTCCGGGCGATGCTCCCAGTCGACGCCTCATGAGCATCCACAAGGAAGTCAGCTTCGAGACCGAGATCTGCGACCACCTCGCAAGCCACGGCTGGCTCTACGAGCCCGGCGACGCTGCCCAGTACAGCCGCGACAAGGCCCTCTTCTCCCCGGACGTGCTCGCGTGGGTCCAGGCGACGCAGCCGAAGGCGTGGGAGACGCTGACCAAGAACCACGGCCCGCTGGCGGGCGAGACGCTCCTGAAGCGGCTGCGGGATCAGCTCGACCAGCGGGGAACCCTGGACGTGCTCCGCCAGGGCATTGAGCTTCTCGGTCTACGCCAGCCGGTGAAGCTCGCCGAGTTCAAGCCCGCCCTCGCGATCAACCCCGACATCCTGGCGCGCTACGAGCAGAACCGGGTCCGGGTCGTTCGCCAGGTCCGCTACTCGCTATTCAACGAGAACAGCATCGACCTCGTCCTGTTCTTGAACGGCCTGCCCGTCGCGACGGTCGAGCTGAAGACCGACTTCACCCAAAGCATCACCGACGCGGTGGACCAGTACCGCTTCGATCGCGTCCCGCACCCCAAGGGTCAGGCCGCCGAGCCCCTGCTCTCGTTCCCGAGCGGCGCTCTCGTCCACTTCGCGGTCAGCAACCGCGAGGTCCAGATGGTCACGCGGCTCGAAGGCGCCGCCACCACCTTCCTTCCCTTCAACCAAGGCGACGACGGCGGTGCTGGCAACCCCGTGAACCCCGCGGGGGGCCACCGGACGGCCTACCTCTGGGAGCAGGTCTGGGCTCGCGAGAGCTGGCTGGAGATCCTCGGCCGGTACCTGATCGCCAAGCGGGACAAGGCGAAGAAGATCGTGAGCGTCGTCTTCCCCCGGTATCACCAGCTCGACGTCACGCGAAAGCTACAAGCCGCGGTTCTGGCGGAGGGATCCGGCGGTCGATACCTGGTCCAGCACTCGGCCGGATCAGGCAAGACGAACTCGATCGCATGGACCGCGCACTTTCTCGGGGAGCTTCACGACGCCGAGAACAAGAAGGTCTTCGATTCGATCCTTGTCGTGTCCGACCGAAACGTCATCGACTCGCAGCTTCAAGAAGCGATCTTCGACTTCGAGCGGACCACCGGCGTCGTGGCGACGATTACGAACAAGGACGGCAGCAAGAGCGGCAAGCTCGCGGAGGCCTTGTCGGGGGACAAGAAGATCGTCGTCTGCACGATCCAGACGTTCCCGTTCGCCATCAAGGCCGTCCGAGACTTGGCGGCGACCCAGGGGAAGCGGTTCGCGGTCATCGCTGACGAGGCCCACAGCTCGCAGAGTGGTGAAGCCGCTTCGAAGCTCAAGGCGGTCCTCTCCTCGGAAGAGGTGGCGGAGCTTGCCGACGGGGGCGAGATCAGTAGCGAGGACATCTTGGCCTCGCAGATGTCCACCAGGGCGAGCGACTCGGGGATCACCTTCGTGGCGTTCACCGCGACCCCGAAGAACAAGACGATGGAGCTGTTCGGCACCCGGCCGGACCCGTCACGCAAGCCAGGACCTGGCAACGTGCCGCTCCCATTCCACGTCTATTCGATGCGACAGGCCATCGAGGAGAAGTTCATCCTCGATGTGCTGGCGAACTACACGCCCTACAGCCTGGCTTTCAAGCTCGCCCACGAGGGAAAGGAACTCGACGAGAAGGAGGTCGAAAAGAGCGCCGCCCTCAAGAAGATCATGGGGTGGGTACGGCTCCATCCGTACAACATCGCCCAGAAGGTCCAGGTCGTCGTCGAGCACTATCGGGCCTACGTCGCCCCTCTTCTCGACGGGGCGGCGAAGGCCATGGTCGTCGTCGCCAGCCGGGTCGAAGCCGTTCGGTGGCAGCTCGCGATGGAGAGGTACATCAAGGAGCGTGGCTACAAGATCGGAACCCTCGTCGCGTTCTCCGGCGAGGTCCTCGACAAGGAATCAGGACCCGACCCGTTCACCGAGCAGAGCAGGACCCTGAACCCAGGCCTCAAGGGACGCGACATCCGCGAGGCCTTCAATGGCGGCGAATACCAGGTGCTTCTGGTGGCCAACAAGTTCCAGACTGGCTTCGACCAGCCCCTGCTCTGCGGCATGTACGTGGACAAGCGGCTCGCCGGCATCCAGGCCGTGCAGACCCTGTCCCGACTGAACCGAGCCCATCCCGGGAAGGACACGACCTACGTCCTCGACTTCGTGAACGACCCCGGCGAGGTCCTCGAAGAGTTCAAGAGGTACTACACGACTGCCGAACTGTCGGCGACGACCGACCCGAACCTCGTCTACGACCTCCGCGCCAAGCTCGACGCTGCCGGACACTACGACGACTTCGAGGTCGAGCGCGTCGTCCTCGTCGAGCTGAACCCGAAGGCGAAGCAGGGTGACCTCGTCGCTGCGGTCGAGCCTGTCGTGGACCGGGTCACAAAGCGTCACAAGGCGGCGCTCGCCGCGCTGAAGGCCGGAGGCAACACGACTGACGCCAAGGCGGAACTCGACGCCCTAGCTCTCTTCAAGGGCGACATGGGGGCCTACATTCGCCTCTACACGTTCCTCTCGCAGATCTTCGACTATGGCAGCACGGCCATTGAGAAGCGGGCCATCTTCTACAAGCGCCTCCTCCCCCTCCTGGAGTTCGGCCGGGAACGCGAGTCGATCGACCTGTCGAAGGTGAAGCTCACGCACCACATCCTTCGAGCACGTGAGGCCGTCTCGCTAACCTACGGCCAGGGGGACAACCCGAAGCTCGATCCCTTGACCGAAGCCGGTGGGGGCAGCGTGCAGGAGAAGGAGCGGGCCAGGCTCAACGAGATCATCGAGAAGGTGAACACGCTGTTCGAGGGCGAGCTGTCCGACCAGGACAAGCTCGTCTACGTAAACAACGTGCTTCTTGGGAAGCTGTTGGAGTCCACGACCTTGGTCCAGCAGGCGACAAGCAACACCAAGGAGCAATTCGCGAACTCGCCTGACCTCCAGAACGAGATGATGAATGCCATCATGGGCGCCCTCGATGCTCACACGCTGATGAGCACCCAGGCCTTGAACTCGGAGGCGGTGAGGGTCGGCATCAAGGACATCCTGTTGAACCACGCCCACCTATGGGAAGCGCTCCGATCGAAGGGGGCGCCGTGAGGGTCAAGAAGCCTCGCGAAGGTCGGGCGAAAGACGGCGTCTCGAAGCCCCCGAAGTACGTCGCTCGCCCGTGTTGGAACAGCGAGAGCTGACCGCCGTGAGTCTGCCCTTTTCAAGTTGCGCGCCGTGAGTCGCCCCGCCGCCAGGGCCCCGCCAGGCCCACCCGGGTGGAGGGCCGTCCTCAACCGCGGCGGCCTTGGGGTTCGTAGTCCGCTGGACGGGCCGCCTGGCCTGCGGCCACCTGGACGAGCGCCGCGCGGATGAGCGCGATGCCAGGCGTGGGGATGACGCGCGTCGGGTGGCGAAAACCACCGGTCCGGCTCGGCCGCCTTCGCAGACCTCGCGAAGATCTGTCGCGTTCGAGAGATCTCTGGCACTTCGGCCTCGCGCTCGCACCGTTTACCGCGTTAGCCTGACCACGACTCGGTCCGTTCGCAGGTCAAGAGTTGGGGCGTTGGCGGATGGGCCGGGGTGGCCAATACTTGTTAGGCAGACGAAAGCAAACACATGCTCCTCGACATCATCACCCCGGAGTCCGAGCTCGTGACCGCTTTGAGCGCGTAAGCGAAACAAGCGGGGGGTCGATCAGCTGAGGCGGTGACCTTTTCGTGTCGGCGTTGTCGGTCGGAGGGGCGCTTGCGCACACGTGGGCCGAGGCGAGCGGTGCCAAGCAACGCCGCCGAACTGTCCAGCTGCCGAACTGTCGAACGCCCCAGAGAGGGCTGCCTCGAGCTGCGAGCCGATCTCCATCTGCGGATGGGGCCCGAGCGCCTTCTGCCTCAGCACGCGGCTCTTCCAGAACGGCGGGCGACGAGCTGCCGAAGGAGGGTAGGGAGCCTGGCCTCAGTCCGCCTCGGACTGGGGCACCACCGTGACCGGGATCTGGATCGTCCCGTGGGCTTCCGAGCTGGTCACGAACAACGTGCCTTCGCCCGGCTTCACACCCGCGACGATGTAGATGCCGTCGTCGACGCGATACACGTCGATCGCTTCGCCGGAGAAGGTGATGTCCACTTCTTCGGGGTCGATCGGGTCCCCGCAGTCGTCTTCACACGTTTGCGTGTTCTCACCCTGGGGCCCAGGGTCCTCGGTGTAGGCGAAGATCTCGAGGCCCACACCGGTGCCGTCGAAGATCTCGATGCCGTCGGCGTCGGCCCGGAGCGCCAGTGGAGGCGTGGTGAGCGGCGTGACCGTGACCGCTTCGATGTCCGGCGTGCAACCGCTGCCAAGGGCTGCGACCAGGAGCCCGAGCAGAGCAAATCGAGCGCGGCTCATTGCGCCACCTCCTGAACGGCGAAGCCGAGCGTGCCGCTGAGCTCGCCGACAGTCACGGTGATCGACGCAGCGCCTGCAACGTCGGCCCGGACCTCGATCACGTTGTCGGAGGCATCATCGAAAATCATGAAGGCTTCGTCGGGCTCGCCCGACCAGGTAATGGGGAGTGCGCCGGCGAGCACGCCGCCCCCACCGTCGAGGGGCGCCACTCGCAGCTCGATGACTTCGCCTACCTGCGCGTCGACGTCGGTTGCGAGCGGCACCCATTCGTCTTCGGTGCCGCGCCGGAAGAAGCCGACGGCCGACGGTGCCACCACCACGATGTGGGTCAGGTCGCTGGCTTCGCCGGCATCGCTGGTGACGCCGGACATGATCACCGCCTGACCCTCTTGCAGGGCCTCGAACGCGACCGCGCCGCTCGACACCTGCACCTCACGCAGCCGGTCGGTCGGTGAAAAGGCGTCAGAATCGTAGTTCTCGGTGTCGATGGCGAAGGTGCTTCCCAGCGCGACGCTGGGAATGTCCAATAGCGCTGCCCCTGAGTTGAATTCGTCGTCGCACGCGGCGTCTTCAGGCAGCGCGCACTCGTAGAAGAAGCGGTCGTTGCCGAGCTCGCCCTTTTCGCCAGGCCCGTCGGGGAGGCACCCCGCGAAGCCCAGCGCGGCGAACGCGAGCAGGGGGATCGAGTAAGAAAAGCTCATCACCCGATCATCGCGAATCATTTCGCCGTTGCAAGGTGCAGCGTCGTGCATTTGTGGAGGCGGCACGATTTCGACTTGCAGGTCCATGACTCGGCGATCATGCCTCACGGAACATGACGAGCTCACGGATCAGCACGTAGCGCGACGAACGCGAATAGGTTCGACCACGTGGGCAATGCGGCGCCGGGTGACGGTCCGACTGCCACCAAAACGATGTTTTTCCCGTTGATGAAGTCGCCCGCTGTGACGCCACCGTTCTCCATCGCGTCTCCGAGCACGAGCTCTGTTTGGTTGGTCGTGTTGCTGACGACCGAGCGCAGCGTGGCCGTGCTGGGGCCAGCAAGCTCCATCGACGAGAACGCGGTGCTAGGCGGAAACGGCGCCGCTGCGCCAGGGACCACCATTTGCGCGACGGGCTGCTCGAGCATGCCGTCGATCGAGGAGCGCGCGTACACGTCGATGCTGTCGAACGCTGCCGTGGCGTTGATCACTTGCAGCCCTACCGCGAGCCCGGACGTGATGCGCGACAGCGGCGCGAACACGACCCCAGGCGTCGGGTTATCGGGTCCATAACCGGGGCCGCACACGGCTTCGAGCGCTTTGCCGTCGTGCGTCTCGCCGCCGAAACAGCCGGTGACGGCGACCAGCAGGCTGCGCGGCTCGAGAAAGGTCGAGCCGGGGACGACGCCGAGCGAGAGCACCTCGAGGCCGGCGAACCCGAACGGATCATCCGCAACGTCGCGACAGTTGGCGCCTCCGACGGCGCTGAGGTCGCCTGTGAGCACCACGAGCTCGATGTCGACGCCGCCTGGGACCGGCGCCCCCGGACGCGAGACAGTCGCCGAGTGCGCGTAATCGATGCCATCTGAAGGCCACGGCAGGGCCTCGTCTCCGGCGGCCACAGGGCTCTCCAAGAAACAGAGCGCCATCGCGCCGCGGTCGACGATGGCGTTGACCACGCTGAGCTTCGGCGGGCCGTCCGGCTCGATAATGGGTGGCGAGCCCCCGGCGCTGAAGCCGCCTTCTGACGAGCCTGCGCCGGCGCCACCCGCGCCGCCGACAGTCGCCGACGACGTGTCTTGCGCGAGATCATTGTGATTGCCGGGGCAAGCCGTGAGCACGACAAAACACGCAAGCAGACTGCGGGCGGGCAAATCGGGATAAGGCATCGACAGGTCCACCATGGTAACGCGTGGCCGGTGATCGTCACGGTGGAAGCGGGCGCAGCCGCCGCAATCGCAAAAGGCCACCCCTGGGTTTACCGCGATGCAGTGATCGGGGCGCGCGGCGCGAACGAGACGGGCACGTTCGTGCACGTGGCGAGCAAGGCAGGTGAGCCGCTCGGGGTCGCCCTGTACGACGCCAAATCGCCGATCGCGCTCCGCATGTTCGGTCGTGATCCGAAAGAGACGCTCGACGAGACGTTGATCGTGCGCCGCGCCGAAGCCGCTTTTCGCCGCCGCATGTTCGCGCCGGAAGTGACCAGCGCCTACCGCTTGCTGCACGGCGAGGGAGATCGCGTGCCGGGCCTGACGATCGATCGCTACGACCACGTCGCCGTGCTGCGATCCGACGGGGACGCGATGGCGAGCTGGGTCGAGCGTTTGGTGAAGCCGCTCTCCGTCGCGCTTACGCGTTTGGGCGTTCGTACTTTGGTTGGGCGCGTCGAAGCGGGATCGAACGAGCGCAAGATCCGCGCGCTGTGGGGCGAGCCGGCGCCGGATACGCTCGACGTGCGGGAGAACGGCATGGTGATGGAAGTCGACCTCGCGTTCGGTCAAAAAACGGGCGCCTTTCTCGATCAGCGCGACAATCGACTGCGCGTACGCGAGCTTTCGCAGGGGCGAGCCCGGGTGCTGAACTTGTTCTCCTACGCGGGGGGCTTCTCGCTGGCTGCGGCGCTAGGCGGCGCGCGCCAGGTGACCAGCGTCGACAACGCACCGCGCGCCCACGGCACTGCGCAGCGCTCATTTCGCAAGAACGGCATCGACCCGACGCCGCATCAGTTTGTCACCGCGGACGCCTTCACCTTCCTGGAAGAGGCCAAAAAGCGCAGTGAAAAGTTCGATTTGGTGGTCTCCGACCCACCGAGCTTCGCGCCCAATGAAAAAAGCAAGAAGAAGGCGCTCTCGGCCTACGGCAAGTTGCACCGAGCCTGCTCCGACGTGCTGGCTGATGGGGGTCTCATGTGCGCGTCCTCCTGCTCGAGCCACATCGGCATGGAGGAATTTCTGGGGACTGTCGACGACGCAGCGGTCGGTCGTGGCGATCGCGTCTTGCTCGGTGCTTTTGGGTCTCCCGCGGACCACCCCAGCCTGGCCGCGTTCCCCGAGGGTCGTTACCTCAAGTTCTGCGTATTCGGCTGACCGGCAAAAGCCGCATAATGGCGCGATCGATGGGTCCCGGAGAACGCCGCTTGCAGCTCGATTCAATCGTCGACGAAGTAGAGCACAACAAGAGCGTGCTCGAGCCGAGCGGCGATCTGTCGCCGGGCATGATCGTCGCCGGCAAGTTTGCGCTGGTGCGTCTGATCGCGCGGGGCGAGATCGCCCAGGTGTTCGAGGCCGAGGACACGTTGATCGGTCGGCGGGTCGCGTTGAAGGTGCTTGCGTCGCAATACGCGTCGCAGCCGGACATCTTGCATCGCTTTCGACAAGAGGCGCAGGCGACGGCTCTGGTGAGTCATCCGCACGTGGTCGACATCTACGAGATCGGCCGGCGCAACAATGGCGCTCTCTATATCGTCGAAGAGCTGCTGCTCGGCCCCACGTTGCATGAATATCGAGAATCGCGCGGCAAGCTGAGAGAAGACGAAGCGCTGCGCATCGTCCTGCCGATCGCGGGTGCGTTGGCGACGGCGCACGCGCTCGGCGTGGTTCATCGCGATGTCAAGCCTTCCAACATCATCCTGTCGTCGTCGCTGTACGCCGATATGGTGCCCAAGCTGATCGATTTCGGCGTCGCTCGTGTGCAATCGCTCAAAGGACGGGGCAAGACGCTGGTCGGCACGCTGCTCGGCACGGCGCACTACATGTCTCCAGAACAGGCGCGCGCCGATGTCGGGGTCGACGGTCGCACGGACGCTTGGGCGCTCGCCGTGTGTTTGTACGAGCTGCTGACCGGCGCTTACCCCTTCGACGGTCCGACCGAGCACGCGGTGCTGGCCCGCGTGCTCACTGAAGAGGCGCCGAACATCGAGGAGCTGGTGCCCGGCATCAACCCGGAGCTCGCGGCCCTGATCAAATCGGCGCTGGTGTGCGAGACCAATCGACGCCCGACGATGCGTGCGCTCTACATCGAGCTCTTGCGCCTTTTGGGTACCAGCCTGCCGCACCAGCTCGCGCCGAGCGATCGCGAAGCGCCGCTCCACGAAGGCGCGTCCGTTTCGGAGACCTCGGCGATCGACTTGGCGTTCGACCTGCCTCGCAGCGATCTCGAGGCTGCACCCAGCGCGGCCGACGCCGACGCCGACGAAGCGCTGGCGCTCGACGACGACGACATCGAAGTCATCGATGAGGGCGACCTCGTCGCGCCGGTGGCCGAGACTCGCGCCCACAGTTGGATCCGCGGTACCGGCGAGGCCGGCGCAGAGTTCACCCGCGGCGCGGCAGCGACCGAGATCCCCAATCGGTTCGCCGAGGCAGCGCAGCACGCGCTGTTGGTGAATGCGCTCGACGAAGCGGTGCTTCACGCTGAAATGGGCATTCAAGCGGGCAAGGCCGAGGGGGAGCTCGTGGGTCAGCTTCGCCTGGTGCAGGCCATTGCCCTCTATTGGCTCGGGTCGTACGACCGGTCACGCGAGCACGCCGAACAGGCGCTCGCAGCGCTGCCGACCGGCTCGACGGATTGGTTCGGGGCAATGGGCCACCTGGTGATGGCCCGCGAACGGCAAGGCAAGAGCGAAGCGTTGGGCGCGACGCTGGAGGCGCTCATGCTCGCAGCGCCGGGTGCGCAAGGCGTTGCGACGCCCGCCCGCTTCTCGCCGGCTCAGGTCATCGCGCTCAGTCGTTTGGCCGTTACGATGACCAACGCGGGTGCATTGGTCGAGGCGCGTCAGCTCTCCGGCAGTATCCGCGAGAAGATGGATCGCGACAACGGGGGCGAGCCTGTAGTTTACGCCTGGCTCGACCGCGCGTTCGCAGAGCGCGCGCGCTTTGTCGGCGACCACGCGCGAGAGCTCACCCGCCGAGCGTCGGCGCTCGAGCGCTTCACTTCGGCGGGAGACGTGCGCAATGCTTGCCAAGAACGGGCCCAGCTCGGCGCGGTGCTGCTCCGCATTGGCGCATTCGATGAAGCCGAGCGGGCGCTCTACGACGCGCTGGGCATCGCTCAGCCGATGAAGCTGTTCGTCGTGGGCTCGATCAAAGCAACGCTAGGCTTCGCCGCGTTTCGGCGCGGGCTCGGTGAGCAAGCCAAGGGCTTGCTCGCCGAAGCGATCGACCTCGCCAGCCGCGGTGGTGACCGGCAGCTGCAAGCGCTGGCGCGCTGCTACTTGGTATTGGTCCACACCTCGGAGAAGAACGAAGACGGCGCCATTGCCCAGGCCGACATCGCGATCGAGCTCGCGCAGCCGTTTCCTGCGTTGCACGCTCAGGCGTTGGGCGTACGCGCCGCTGCGCTGCTGTTCGCGGCCAGACCCCACGACGCGCTCGCCAACGCGCAATCGGCAACGCGTCTCATCGACCAATACGGTGGCGCAGGTGAGGCGGAGAGTCTCATCCGATTGACTCATGCCCTCGCGCTCGCACAAACAGGCGACGACGAGCGCGCGTCACGCCGCATTCGCGATGCCCGCACGCGGGTGCTGGCGCTGGCCGAGCGCCTCGGTGAAGCGCGCCACAAGCGCTGCTTCATCGAGCGCATCACCGAGAACAAACGCATCCTCGAGCTCGCCGAGTCTTGGCTCTCGAACGCGGCGTCTTAAGCGGGCGTGGGGGGGAGGCACGATCTCCAACTCCTCCGTGCCTCCGTGGTGAGCTCCTCACGCGACCTGCCGCCGAGCAGCGGCGCCGCCCTCGAGCGGCACTGCCCGCGTGCGCAATTCAGCCGATTTCGGCTCGACCGAAGATGGCACGCCGCTCGCTCTTGCGGCCGGCATGGCAAGCGAAACGCTGACGCGAGTGGCAGGGTGGTTGGCGCTGACGGTGGCGACGACTGGTTGCGGTATCGACTACTCCTACAACGCGGAAGAGTACGCGCGGAGGACGGCGCCGGTGGAGAAGGGCGCGATGGTGGTCGACGTGATCGACAGCCGGCCGCGGCTGCCTGGCGCCGACCCAGAAGACGCGGCTGAGGACCTCGAAGATCTCAAGGAGGCGGTGCACGAGCACCTGACGCTCGATGGCATCATCACGAGCCCCAATCAGCTGAAGGCGACGCCGAAGAGCCCGGACGAGGTCGAGCGCATCTTGGCCAAGGCCGAGGCAGATGGGGCGCCGCAGGTGATGTTCTTGAGCTGGCGCACGGCGAGCTTCCGCGGATATGCCATCAGCCTCGCCGGGTTTTCTTACTTGGTCGGCATCATCCCGTGGATCATCGTCGACAGTCTGCCGATCTCGCGGCACGCCTCCGACTCGGTCTTCGCCGCCATCGTGATCGACCCGAAGACGAAGGAGATCTTGCACCAGGCCACGCCGCTCGGCACTTACGGCGAGAAGGTGAATGCGTGGGGGTTCTCTCCCGACTCGATCATGCGCGAGATGACCGGCCGAACGTTGCAGCGTGCGCTCGAAGGCGTCGCCGCTGCCCGCAAGGCGGGCTTTCCCAACAAAAGACCGATGGACGACATGGGCAAGTTCGTGATGGCCTGGCCAGAGAACCGGATGGAGGGCACCCGATTTCACGGCGTTGGCTTCAGCGTCGAGGCCCCAGAAGGGTGGAAGCTCGACGAAGAGAAGGGCTCGCTGCAAGCACCGGAGGCCAAGACGAAGCTCGTCGTCTACCACTCACCGATGCTGCTGCGCGCAGACGACCAGCTGGAAGAATCCAAAGAGACATTGGCTGATCCCGAAGGCGAAATACTCACCCCGCGCGACGCGCTCGGCGCCAACCCCGCGCGCAGGCTGGTCAGCTTCAAAGACGTCAAGTCAGCCGGCCGCCCCGCGCTCGAGATCATCTTCAGCGTCGGCAAGACGCGCGAGATCGAGCGACGCATCCCCGTGCACGGCTGGCAGTTCAACTTCGTGTGCGAAGGCCCGGCGGAGGAGAAGGCAGAGCTCGAGGTTTGTACCAAGGCTTTTGGCTCCATCCAGCTGGATGTCGTGACCATGCCGGATTGACTGGTGGCGCTCACCTAGGATATCCGAGCATCAGCGGATCGACCAGATCCCAAGAGGAGAGTGTCATGCCGTTTGCGATTCCGAGTGCCAATGCGACGGGGAAGGTTGTCGAACTTTGGAGAAGAAACGGTGCCGGGGCCGACACCATCACGGGATACGGAATCGGTGTCGTCGCGGCGGGCCAACTGGACCAAGAGCAGGCGTGGTGGCTCAAAGACCGCAATCCAGATCTGTGGTTTCCAAACATCGCGCACTATCTGAAGGTGTCGACTGATCAAACTTGGTCGACCAAGCGCACGATCAAGGAGTTTGCGAATACAGTGCGGCCGCTATTCGTCGGGGGAACGCATCTCTATGTGAAAGCTCATGCGCGATTTACGCAAAACATCACAGGTGCGTTGCCCGCTGGCACAATGCCACCCATGGAGGACCCGGGCTTGCGGCTGTGGGGGGCCTCGCAGGGAGATGTGGGCTTGACGCAAATTCACGTGGGCACAAATAACCTGTTGAAGGGCCACGTTCACACCAAGCGCGTCGATAATTCGGCTTCGGTAGAGTACTGGTTTCTGAACCAAGACTACGATTTTGAACTGACTTTGGGCACGTCTCCGAACTTGCTTTCAGTTTCAAGCGGCGAGCACTTCTCCGAGCTGCGGCGTTCCGGATGGCCTGCGGGCTCGACCATGGCTGGAACCAGCTGCCGCTACTGCACCGTAGTGCCGGTGCTCTGAGGACCCATGTCTCAACTACTAATCGTATACAGTGCAATGAGTGGCGAAGAGCTTGAAGATAGCCTTCAGGCCGCCGGTGTTCACGCACAAGTGATCGCAAGCTTCGACAAACTGGGCGCGTTCCTGGTGAAGGTGCTGACCGAGCCTTCCGACTTGGGCGATGTCGCGCGGAGGTTGCGAGCATCTAACATCACAGCATTTCAGAGTCGACCGCTTGAGTCGGTCGGCCATTGGCGCCGTATGCCGGGCATGGCAAACTCAAACGAACTGATGCCCTCAGCCCCCAACAATCCGCCGTCGAACGCTGTGACAATCGCCGTGCTGGACGCGCACGGCTTCTTCAAGCACGCGGTCTTTGGCAATCGATTGACGACCTTTGATGCTAGCAATGGTTCCGTTACGCCGGGTGCCCCCCCGCCGAAGCTGGGTGAATCTGAGGGTACGGCCGTTGCTAGCGTTGCTGCGGGAGGCGATCCCTGCATGGGCCCAGCAAGCGACTGCAGCGTCTGGGGGTTCCTGACCAAGGAGACCGCCCACATGGTCGCAGCAATAGACTTCATCTTGGCCAGCAATCAGCAAGCGGGTCCGGAGGGGAAGAAAGTTAGAGTCATTGTCACCGCCTGGAAGGTTCGACTACGCGAAGACGAGTTAGTTTCCGACGTCGGATTCGAACTAGCGCTGGCTAAACTTGACGAGGCTGGCGTTCTGTTCGTCACCGCAGGTGGAAATACTGGAACCATCCCGGAGGAGCCTATGCATCCGTTGGGCACGCTGCCGAATGTGCTCACAGTGGGTGGCTTTGAAGACAATCGGCCCAGTGGCGCTGACGCTGGGGATACCGTGCATGAAGACTCCACTCGCGGACCCGAGGGTAGCAGAAAACCGGATGTCCTCGCGCCATATGCCAACTGGATTGTGGCTCCAGAGGTTCCTGAACTCAACGTGCACGGCGGCCGGGGAACATCGTTGGCGGCGGCCTACGTTGCTGGGCTGCTTGCCAAAGTGATCTCGGCCAACGACGATCTAACCCGTGCAGGCGTCTCTCAGCTATTGGCGCGCTCTGGAGTATGTCAGGACTTGGGCGCGCCTATCAATGCACAGGGATTCGGCGCGCTGAACCCGGCTGAGGTTGAGGCGCAAGTGATTCTCGTTTAGCGTTCAGAACACGAGCTTCGCGGGCCTCCCGGGTGGTCAGAATGTCCATTCGCTTGTCCCAGTTCGACGGAGCGATTGCGGCTGCGAGCCGCGCTCGTTCCCTGGCGGAGCTCTCGGCCAAAGACGGGTCAAGCAACGAAAGAAGCCCCAGCATCTGCAGGCCAACGCCAGGCGCTCGAATTGACTCCGCTTGCCTGGCGAGATTTCGCGCAAGGCCGTCAGGTGGCTGTCCCGCCGCAACGATCGCGAGACATTTTGCAAGCAATCCCATCTCTGGAAACAAACGCAATGTGGCCCAGCGCTCTGCGGCAGCAGAAGCCAACGCTGCGGCGAGAGCGGTCTGTCCGGTTCGCCACGCGATGGCGGCCTCAGTCATTCTGATGATTGGGATCATGAACGATAAGCCGACCTTTTCTACAGCTTCAACAAGCTCGATGTCAGCAGTCAGCTCCCTGCCTAGTCGATAGTTGGCCGCCCGATCCAGCCATTCGAGACGAGCTTCCAAATGAGGGTGGCGAAAGGGCGCCAGCAGGTGGCGCGCCTCCTCAACGTGGGAGAGCGCGCCCTCATGCTCAAAGGCCTCAAGCAGGGAGGAGGCGGCGTTGCTTAAAGCGACAATGCGCTCGAACGGTGTCTTAACACTCTTGGCTGCGTCCACCTGAAGAGCTGCTGCCTTGGCGTAGAGTCCTTGCCTGTAAGCGAGCCGTCCATTCCAACCTAGCAAACGCACTCGAGCGATTGGATCCTCGCACGTCGCAGCCCAATGGCCCACGTTAATGACGACCTCTGCTTCTTGCTGCTCCGAGACGCTTCGTGCTCCGAGAATGCGAACGTTGGAGCGGGCGATTTCCAGGTTGACATCATCGAATGGCGGGAGGTCCCCCGCCCGTGATAGGGCGCGAGAAGGGTCACTCGACAGTTCAAGGGTGGCGCGTGCGAGTTCGGTTAACCGATCGAGCAGTTCGGTCGACCTCGGGATGCGGCTCAGCTCGTACAGTAGCCGCTCCGCCCCGCGGGGCGTCACCTCCGCGCAGACCAGCGCAGTCCAGGCCCCGAACACGGCCGCCCGGTGACCACCAAGCTCCGCGTCGACGCAATGCTCGGATCTTAGAACTCGAGCCATTTCTTCGAGCACTGTAGTCGCTTGCCCCCAGCGCGCGTCGGCAATCAATAAATTCGCGGCTGCGACCCCCTCATCGACCAGTGCTCCTGGGTCGCAGGCGGGAAGCGCCAGCATGAATTGGAGTCGGCGCAACGTGCCCGGTGGAAGTGCCCTGACAAGCTCGGATCGCGCCTCCGCAATGCGGTGCGAGGACCAAACCATGCCTAGAGGAAATTCGATCGCGTGCTCGACTAGTGCCGCCTCGCGGGTTCGGGTCAGCCCGCGTGTCGACAGCTCCAGCAGTGCAACATCGAGCTCCCATTTGTCCAAACGGGTCAATTTGACCAGCAGGTCAGCGCTTGAAGGGCCCGCAAGTTGAAGCCATGCACTCACCTCAAGCGCGCTGGGGCTGAGGTCCGCGGCCGCCTTCCCACTTGCAGCAGCACCACCTGTCACCGAAAGTCCGGTCTCTAGATAGTCGAGAGACTCCCGGCTGACGACAAATCGAGTTTCAAGCGGGCGCGCAATTCCAGCGTAGACCCAACTCCCCAACTCCTCGAACACTCGCCGCGGAACTCCTGCCGTCCGGCGCCATAGAGCTCTGGCGGCGTCCTCACGCTCGTGTAGGAGACGGTCGGTGCCGTCGAATAGATCACGCAGAACCAGCTCATCGAGCGGGCGAAGCTCGATGCAAACCCGATGTTTGTCCGGGGTCGGAGTAGCTCTAAGATAGGGGATGGCATCGCCGAACTCGTCCAAAAGGCGGAGTGTCTGCGGGTCCACTCGGTGCACGTCATCTGCAACGATTGTCGCAGCAGACAAGAAGTCACGGACTCTCGATGCGATCAACTCGCTAATTTGCTCGAAGGAGGCGTGGGAGTGACCCCCAAGGAAAGGCATGACCGCCTGCAAGCTGCCGAAGGGCCGAGTGGACGCGCTGAGTCGTGCGGTGGGCTTCCGCGCGGCATTGAGGATGCTCTCGACCTCGTTCAAGAATCGGCTTCGACCCATGCCAGCTGCGCCCGCCACGTCAACAGCGCGGCCTTGCAGCAAAGCGCCAATTGCTCTGTCGATTTCACCCCTAGATCCCAGCCAGTGCGTTTTCGAGCTTGGACTGGGCGCACCGTCGCGCAGCGAGGATGATGCTTCTCGCGCAGATGAAGGTCGGGCGTTTGTGTCGGATGCAAGCATCTGATCGATCGTGGCGGTGACGCTGCTCGGCGCCGAGACGTTTCCTTGAAGTGAGGGGATCCTGGACACGATGCGCGCGCGAGTGCTCAATGCGGGAACCGCGCCTGTCAGGGCCTCATAGAGCATGACTCCTACTGCATAGATGTCTGCGCTTGCGCTCGCTGGATCGCCTAGCAGCTGCTCGGGAGCGAGGTAGGTCGGCGTTCCGTGCCATTGGCCTTCGGCAGTGATATCGTTGCGGCTACTTTCGGCGAAGTGCGAGATGCTGAAATCCAGCAGTGTGGTTCGACCGCTGTCGTCCACCAGCACGTTCGCGGGCTTGAGATCGCGATGGACAATGCCTGCCGCGTGTACCTGGGCCAGAATCTCGAGCAGCGCTAGTGCCCGCGGAGCGAGTTGACTCCACTCACGAGAGGCGAGGGGGCCAGGGAACGGAGTGCCTTCAATCCATTCCATGACCAGAAAGGCTCGGTCGCCGTGCATGCCGTCGTCGAGCAATCGCACGACACCCGGCAGCCGTAGCAAGCGCAGGACGCCGACCTCTCGGCGCGCGCGAGCTGTGTCGGCGGTGCGCTCGGCCAGCAGCAGTTTGACCGCGACCGCGGAGCGCGTGGCTACATCTGTGGCGCGCCACACGTCGCCGTGGGCTCCGCGGCCAACGTGCGACTCGAGGCGATACCGACCGGCGATCATCTGCTCCGACATCACGAGCCGAGCAGAGTAGCCGCCCGCCCGCGATGGGGAGAAGTCGGATCAACCGTTGCTCAGCACGGATTGACCGAGCAAAAGTTCGATTTCTGCTTGTAGCACGCCGAGAACCAGGTCGTGGGCGGGCTCGGCATGGCGCAGACCGTCGACACGAAGTTGTTGAAGCTCGAGTACGGTGGCGCCAGCGGAGATTGGGTGCTGTTGGTGCCGACGGTGGTCGAGAAGAGGTGGTTCATCGCCCAGTACTCGACGTTGCCGCTGGCATATGTCCAGCCGAACGTCGGGGCGCTGGGCTCAGTGATGGTGTAGCTGCCGGTGCCGAGAAAGCTGATGAAGCCCACTCACGACAGCGGCGTAAGAAGCGCCACCACCTCGCGCCAATCGCCAGGCCGCTCTTTCGGGTTTTTACGCAACAGCCTCGAGACGAGCGCGCGCACGACGCTGGGCACGCTCTCGGGTACGACCAGCTCGCCGCGCAGGATGTCGCGGGCAATAGCGCTGCGGGTGGTGGCGTCGAAGGGGCGGCGGCCGACCAGCATTTCGTAGGCGACGACACCGACGGACCACCAGTCGGTGGAGGGGCCCAGGTCTTCGCCGAAGATCTGTTCCGGGGAGGCGTAGGCGAGTGAGCCGACGAAGACGCCGGCGGCGGTGCGCACCGATTCGGAGCTGATCTCGAGCGATCGCGCGAGACCGAAGTCGAGCAGGCGCAAGTCGCGTGGGCTCGGGGAGTCGGCGTCGAAGACGAGGATGTTCTCGGGCTTGATGTCGCGGTGCAGCCAGTTGGACGCATGCAGCACGCCGAGCGCCTCCGCCATTTCGCGCAAGATGGAGCCGCAGGCGCGCGGGGCGAGCACCTTCTTTCGCTTGAGCACGTCGCGCAGGGACGGCGCCGTGTACAGCTCGAGCACCAGCGCGGGCACATCTGCAGACTCGATCACGTCCAGAATGCGACCGATGGACCGGTGACGGACCTCGGCGAGGGCGCGCGCTTCACGGAGAAAACGCATGCGGGCGTCCGGCTGCTCGAGCAAGTGTGGATGCAACACCTTGATGGCGACAGGTGTTTGACCGCGGGTCATCGGCACCGCGCGAAACACGCGGCCGAGGCTGCCCGCTCCAAGCATTTCGCCAAGGACGTAGTCTCCGATCACGTCGCCGACGCGCGCCGCAGCGGGCCCGAGGCCGAGAGTGACGCGAGCGGCGAGGTGGCCACCAGACTCGCTGATCGGCGCCCCACACGCGACGCATGCAGGGTTGAAGGCCGAGTTGGTGATACCGCAGGGGCAGGCAACAAACATGGTTCGATGTATCGAGCGACTGGGAGCATAGAATTCAACCGAAGGTTGAATCATCAAATGAATCCCTCGTGCCGCTCTGCAAAAATCAGCGCGAAGCACCTTCGGGGTCGTAACACCGCACGAGGGATTCAACTGGCATGCCAGTCACCGTGGTCGCTGTTTGTGGGCAATTCTGGGTCGAACGCCGCCGCGTGCGGGCGGCATGCCTCTCCTGAACACTTGCCGGCGGCGGCGGAATGAACGTAGGCACTCCCGTTGCTAGCATCGCCCGCGAACCGATCATGAACCCAGCTCCCGTCGAACCGCGAGTCGAAATCGCAAAGCTTCTCTTGGCGCAAGAGGACGAAGTCCAGACGGCCGAGGTACTGCTCCGCCGCACGCTCGATCTGACTGGCGCAGACCGCGGGTTCGTCGTTGCCCGTGAAGGCGAGCACTTCACGCCGAAGTTCGCGGTGCAGTTCGACGCAGCCGCAGACGACCAGGCAGCGCGCTTCAGTCGCAGCTTGGTCCGTATTGCCCTCGCTGAAAATCGCCTGGTTCATTCGATGAACCCTGCTGAAGACCCGGAGCTCTCGGGGCTCGAGAGCTTGGCTGCTTCGGCGGGGCGGGCGGTGGTGGTGGTGCCGCTCTCTTCTGCGGACACACGGTTTGGCGCTCTTTATCTGGAGCACCCGCGCGCCGGGGGCTTCTCGCCTGAAGCGCTGGCGCTGCTCAGCGACATCGCAGAGCTCGCCGGGCTGTGTCTGTTCGGTGCGGTGCGCCGCAGTGAGCTCGAGCGACGTAGCTCCGCGCTGGAGCGCGATCTGTTCGCCCAATACGATTTTTCCGGCATCATCACGCAAGATCCGGCCATGCTCGCGCTGCTGAAGAGCGTCGCGCAGGTTGCCCCTTCCAAAGCGTCCATCTTGGTGACAGGCGAGAGCGGCACCGGCAAAGAGCTGATCGCGAAGGCACTGCACGTCAATTCCGAGCGGCGGCGCGGGCCCTTGGTGACGCTGCACTGCGCAGCTTTGCCGAGCACGATGCTGGAAAGTGAGCTGTTCGGTCATGTGCGCGGCGCGTTCACAGGCGCCGACCGCGACCGAGCGGGGCGCCTCGCGAGCGCCAACAACGGCACCTTGTTCCTCGACGAGGTCGCAGAGATCCCGATCGACACCCAAGCCAAGCTGCTGCGCGCGATCCAGTTCGGCGAGCTGCAGCGACTCGGCAGCGACCGCGTCGAGAAGGTCGACGTGCGCATCGTCGCGGCCACCCATCGCAGTCTGGTCGAGCGCGTCGCGCAAGGAAGCTTCAGGCAAGATCTCTACTACCGCCTCCGTGTCGTCGAGCTCAGCCTGCCGCCGCTCAGAGAGCGCCGCAGCGACATTGCGCTGCTCGCACAGCACTTCTTGAAGACCATCGCCACGCGCAAAGACGCGCGCCTCTCACGTGGCACGCTGAGGGCGCTCGAGGCGCACGACTATCCAGGCAACGTGCGAGAGCTGGCGCACGCAATCGAGAGAGCATGCCTGCTGTCGACAGAGGCGGAGATCGGGCCCGAGTTTCTGCCGGAAGAGATACGCGGGGCCCGACCTGCGCCGAGCTCCGGTCCGCCGGTCGACGGACGACAATCGTTTGCAGCGTTCGACAAAGACGAGCTCGAGATCGTCAGTGCGCGCGTGTTGCGTGACCTCGAACGAGAGTTCATCGACGGGCTGCTTGCGAAATACGGCAACAACGTGTCGCGGGCCGCGACCGAGTCCGGCATTCATCGCAGTCAACTGCAGAAGATGATGGCGCGCGTTCGCGGCTGAAGCTGCCTCTCGCTGGCGGCACGCAACGATCGAGCGGAGGCTCTTGCTCATTTTCGCAGGCTGCGCGGTCGCACGCGTCGCAGTCGCTGCCGTCGTACGTTGCTGCAATGGCATTGCCCGAGCCTCCCTCGCCAGTGCTGTCGCCGCACGCGACAAACGCCATCAGCGACAAGGGGCTCCGCGCGGAGCGCGCGCAGCCCCGTGTCCAGTTTGTGACTTCATGTCCAAGCCTCCCTGTGCCGATCGCCGGCGCGGGGCCTCGCAACATTCGTGCGCGGCGCAAGAGGCCCCCACTGCCGCAAAAGTGGGCTTCCAAATTTGGCGCCGCGACGGCGCGGCATGCCGCCGCGTGATCTGCGACGGCATCCGGCTTCTTCGCCAAATTGGCGCAATTCGCGCCGGCACGGGACCTGCTCTATGGCCTTGCGAAGCATCGACGCGATGCGGGGAGGCTCACATGATGAAAGAAACACTTGCCGGCGCGCTGGTCGCGTTCGGCGTGATGGTGGCGGCTTGCGCGGGCGGCGGTAGCGAAGACAGCGCTGACGGCAACACGGGGGAGTGCTCGAGCGACAGCGACTGCAAAGGCGATCGCGTTTGTTCGGACGGCGAGTGTGTCGAGGCGCCCTCGCCGAACGGCGGGTCCAGCAGTAGCGGGCCGCCGCCTCCCAGCTGCGCGGATATCGGCGAGAGCTGCGCGAGCGAAGAGTGCTGCAATGATGGCGGCATCTGCGTGAACTACGGCGGCTCTCTGGGCACCTTGTGCGGTGCCCCGTGCGACCACGGAAACCAGTGTGACAGCGGCTGCTGCACTGGGCTCGAGTCTGGCGACGGGGTCTGTGCTCCGCTCGACTACTGTGAATGGCCAGTGCCGTGCACGAGCGAGAACTACTGCGTGACAGATACCTGTGCTGGCTGGTGCACCGACTACTGCTCTGACTCGTTCGACTGTCCGTCGAATGGCTGGTGTTACAACACGAATGGCGGCAATCAGTTCTGCTTTCCGGCATGCGAGAGCAACGCCGACTGCGCGATCTACCCAGGCACCGTCTGCGAGTACTACGAGACGGTCGACGGCTACGACGCTTGGACCTGCGGCTGAGGAGATTTCATGAGAAGTTCAATATTCGGAACCATCGCAATCGCGATATTGGCCGCCGGCTGCAGCGACCCATACGAGGGGCGCTGGGAAGGGGCCGAAGACCCGGCCGTCGACCTCGACGTGCGGGCCGCTTCGGACGGCTACACCGGCGACGGTCACATCTACCTCTGCAACGACGACCAATGCTTCTTGTGCGGCTTCGATTTCGATGCCCGTGAGAACAACGGTCGCATGGAAGCGGACGGCGAATTTACTGGCGATTGCAGCGACGCGGGGGCGTTCAACGACATCGAGTGCACGGTGAATGAAGATCGCATGGATTGCGACATCGGCGGTGGGGTCGAAGTCGAGTACGAACGCGTCGATTGAAGGAGAAATGTGATGGCGACTAGAACGATGAAATGGTTGATGGTGGCGCTGGTCGTTGGTGTCGGGTTCGGCTGCGGGCCCTCTCGCACCGCCTCGGAGGCGTCCCGAGATCTGGCCGCCTCGGATAGCCAGGTACGCCTGAAGGCAGCCCGGGACATCGAGGCTGTCATTCGCGGCGAAGGAAGCCTGCCGGCGGCGGTCGTCGACGCGCTGCTGGAGCGTGCACCAATCGAAAAGGACTTCAAGACTCGCGCGTCGATTCTCATTGCGTTGGGTGCGACCGGCGACGAGCGCGCCAAGTCGATGTTGGACGAGTATGCGCAAACGCAAGATCGCCAGCAGCGCATCTACGCCACGCGCGCGCTCAGAAAGTACGCCATGAAGACGGGAAAGATGTCCCAAGATTCCTTCTCGGAGACTTGGCCTTATGGGACCGAAGGCTACCCGGCGCCGCTGCCGAAATAGTCGCGAAGGGGAGCCAGAGATGAAAACACAACCGATACGAATGAGTCTGGTCGCGCTCACCTTGGGAGTGGCCGCCCTCGCGGCATCTCCCGCCTACGCAGAAGAAGCCATCGATACCGTCTGGCTCGCGAATGGCGGTCGTGTGCGCGGGGCTGTGATGGTCGACGATGCGAAGGTCGTGT
>Ga0163144_10008884_pt1 | contig 21669 bp, 18 predicted proteins | sample OliLak19BULKMAT1_FD_123175 | JGI IMG/M metagenome (GOLD analysis project Ga0163144, IMG submission 123175) | Freshwater microbial mat bacterial communities from Lake Vanda, McMurdo Dry Valleys, Antarctica - Oligotrophic Lake LV.19.BULKMAT1 | ecosystem: Environmental > Aquatic > Freshwater >... | reverse complement strand
TCCGGAGTGGTTTGTGACGCAGAAGACGGTGGAGAATGCGAATCCGAATGTGCGGTCGCGGCAGTTGGTCCACCGGCGGTCGTTGGCGAAAGGGGTTTACATCGACCGGGACAAGGAGAAGCACACGGTGGTGCCGATCCGGTTTGTGCGGGCGTGCCGGAATGGGCATATCGGGGATATTGACTGGTATGCGTTTGCCCACAACGGCAAAACCGACTGCAATACGGTGGGGCGGCGGCTGTTTTTGGATGAGTACGGGACGACGTTAGACATTGGCGACATCCGTATCCGGTGCGAATGCGGGAAGGCGGACCGGCCGATGTCGGCAGCGGCGGAGTTCGGAAACCGGACACTGGGGACGTGCGGCGGGGAGCGGCCGTGGCTGGGGCGGTATATGCAGGAATCCTGCCCGGAGCCGAACCGGTTGCTGGTGCGGACGGCGTCCAATTCGTATTTTCCGCAACGGTTGAGCGTGATTTCGTTGCCCGAACGGGATGAGGCGGTGGCGGCCGCGGTTTCGGCAGTTTGGGATTTCCTGGAGACGGCCGAGGACGAGGCGGATGTGGCAAAAGAGCGGCGGAAGACGAAAGTGAAAGAGGCGCTGGAGGGGATTTCCGACGAGGAGGCGTGGAAGGAGATTGAGGCGCGGCGCGGGGGCGGGACGGCGGTGGAAAAGACAGTGAAGGCGGCGGAGCTGGAAACGCTGGTGGCGGCGAAGGGGGAGACCGGGAACGATGTGGTGGAGGGGATGTTTTTTGCCCGTGCGCTGGCGCGGGATTTGTGGGAGGACACGTGTACGCGGGATGTGGAGCGGGTGGTGCTGGTGCATCGGCTGCGGGAGGTTTCGGCGTTAATTGGGTTCACGCGGTTTGAATCGGCATCAGTGGATGCGGAGGGCGAGGCGGATTTGAATGTGCGGCGGGCGGCATTGTCGGACCCGGTGGAGTGGGTGCCGGCGGTGGAGAACAAAGGCGAGGGGATTTTCATCCAGTTTAAGAAAGCGGCGATTGAGAAGTGGATGGGGAAACCGGCGGTGGCGGCGCGGGCGTTGCAGTTGGCGAGAGGATTTGCGCAGTGGAAAAAGGACCATCAGGGGCACAAAGGCAATGGGTTTCCGATGCCGTATCTGTTGCTGCATTCGTTTTCCCATTTGCTGCTGACGGCGATCGCTTTGGAGTGCGGCTACCCGGCGAGTTCGATTAAGGAGCGGATCTACGCAATTGACGGGATTGGGTATGGGGTGTTGTTGTATACGGCCAGTTCGGATGCGGAAGGGACGTTGGGGGGACTGGTGGATACGGGGCGGCGGATTCATAAGCTGATCCGCGCGGCGTTGGATTTGGGGCGGCTGTGTTCGAACGACCCGGTGTGCGCGCAGCACGATCCGGCGAGCCAGGAGGAGCGGCGGTTTTTGCATGGGGCGGCTTGCCATGGTTGCCAACTGATCGCGGAGACGAGCTGCGAGATGATGAACGAACATTTGGACCGGGCGCTGGTGGTGGAGACGGTGGAGAATCTGGGGGCGGAGTTTTTTGGTTCGGACGGGGCGGTATGAGAGGGTCAGCGTTGCTGGGGCTGACGGTGACGGAGTTGGACGGGATCGCGACGGCGCTGCGGATGGGGCGGATGAGCGTGCCGGTGACGGCGAGTGCGTTGGGGCATTATTTACCGGCGTCGCGCAGTGTGGCGGTGGCGGAGGCGCTGGGGCGGATGTCCGGGGACGGGGCGGCGCTGGCGGACGCGGTGGAACTGCTGCGCGAGTGCCGGGCGGGCCAGGTGTCGATTGAGCGGGCGGCGCAACTGGTGACGACGAGTCCGGCGGAGCGGAGCGCGGAGAACCGGGATACGCAGATTGTGGTGCAGGATTTGTTCCGGCGGGCGCGGCATTCGGTGGTGATTGCGGGGTATAAGGTTTACAACGGGCGGGCGATTTTTGAGGTGTTGGGGACGAAACTGCGGGGTGTGCCGGGGTTCCGGGTGCGGCTGTTTTTGGATATACAGCAGACGGAGCGACGGACGACGGATGCGGAGGCGCTGGCGGGGTTCCGGCGGGATTTTGCGGCGTATCAGTGGCCGGATGGGGCGCCGCTGCCGGAGGTTTACTACGATCCGCGGAGTTTGGGGGAGCGGCCGGAGTCTGTGTTGCATGCCAAGTGCGTGATTATCGACGGGGAGATCCTGTTTTTGTCGAGCGCGAATTTCACGGAGTCGGCGCAGTTGCGGAATATTGAGTTGGGGGTGGTGTTGCAGTCGGCGGAACTGGCGGGGCAGGCGGAGCGGTTTTTTGATGGATTGGCGGGGATGGGATATTGTGTGGGGCTGTTTGGGGGGCGGGGGTAAAGGTTGTGTTACCGGCGTAAAAACTTTGGTCGAAAACCACGGGACTTTACGTGCACGCGCCGTGCATTTCGTTTGAACTCTGGCGTTTAGATGAATCCGTACTCGGAGTAATTCACGGGCCTCCGCGTGCAAAAATAGCCAAAACTCGCGGGACTCTGCGTGCATCGGCACGGGACTCTGCGTGCACTATCTTCTCCTTTAGTGCATGTAAGGGAAACCAGTAGTCGGCTGACCGTATGCTGTGGAAATGTTGAAAACCGTCGTTTGGCTTAACCGCACCGCCCCAGGGGCGGGAAAAACAGCGGACTGCGTACCTGCGGATTCTACCGTCTATCTTGTACAGGACTTGACACGAGGCGCCTTCCTAGGGCATCGTCTAAAGATCGCGGCAGATGCCGCTTGGAGGACGAAATATGCGTGGCATTTTGCGCATTGCGGTGACGATTCTCTTTTGCACATTTTCAAGCTGGGGGCAGAATTTGTCGCCGGCGAGTACGCTTGCCGAGGCCGACAGGCTGGCGGATCTTCGGGCTTGGGCGAGGGCTGAGCCACTATTCATTCAGGCTGAGAAAGAATTTGAGTTGGCCGGCGATGCGCGGAATGCACTCTACGCAAAGTTGGGACGAATTCGCGGTGAGTTGCCCCGCCGATCTGTCGCCGAGGTTTCCCAGCAGCTTTCTGAAATCCTGGACCTGCCCCTGGCGGAGGCGGATGATCGGATTCGCCTCAGGTGCCTGGTCATCAAAGGCGAGACCGATGAGGACTATGACCCGCTTCTCGCGGAGCAGGATTGGCGAGAGGCGCTCGACGTCGCCAAACGATTGAACGACCCGATGTGGGTCAATCGAGCAAACGGCGAGCTCGGCATTGTGGCAGCGTTGCAGGGGAAGACGAGCGAAGGGGTATTCATGATCGCCTCCGCCCTCAAAAAGGCGGAGGACATGAAAGACCTATCTTCCGTCGTTCGGTGGCTGAGCATTCTCGGAAACGGGTTCATTCAATTCGGACGGTCGGAAGAGGCGCTGAAATACTTCGACCGCGCCTTGCTGGCCGGCAGCACCGTTGATGAGTTGAGATTCTCCCTGATGGTTTATCTGGGCAAGATTAGCGCCCTTACGAAGCTCGGGCGCACGCAGGAAGCCAGGGCGCTCCTGGCTGAGGCAATGAAAGTCGCTCGCGAGCGGGATGGATTGGGATATCAGGCAGAGCTGCTGAGGCAGGATTCTCACCTGGATGAAGCGGCCGGTCTTCGAAAAGAAGCGATTCAAAAGCTGCTGGAAGCCCTCGGATTTGCGCGCCGTGCGTCGGCAAACAGAATCATTGCTGAGATCTATCTCGACCTTGGACGCTTACAACTCGCATTGGGTCGAAAAGACGAGGCCGCCGACTCGTTCAGTTTGGGAGTGGTGGCTGCGAAGAAGCTTGCCGACCGACTTCTTTCGCCGAAACTCCTGGCCCGCTTCGCCGATAGCGAACTGGCGCAAGGTCGTTACATTGAGGCAAGAAAGCATTTGGAAGAGGCCGGCGATATCGCGGAAGGCCTTTTGGCCGGAGTTTGGAGCCCTTGGGTTAAGTCGCGGTTGGTCGGTGTATTGGACGAGGTTTTCCTCTCCCGAATTCGAGCCGAGCTTACGACTGGATCCACCCCGGACCGTGTTTTCTCGATCATTGAGCAGGCCCGCGGCAGAGCCGTCACGGACTTGTTAATGGGCAGGGGCCTTGGCGAAAAAGGAAAGGCGCCGTCCGCAAAGGAGGGCGAGCGAAGGCTGTCGGCGCTGCAGGCGCAGTTGTGGTCGGTTAAAGGAACGGCGCCACGAAAGAAGATCCTTGACCAGCTCTTCCACACCGAATCGGACATGATGGCGATATCCGCTCAGTCCGACAAATCGCCACAGCTTCCTGGCAACCGAACTGTGGTCCGGCTCAACACTCTCCGGCAATCGCTGGCCCCGAACGAAGTTCTCCTTGAATACGTACTTGATGATCCGTCGTCGATGCTTCTGGCGATTACTCGCGAACGTGCGACCATCGTTAAACTGCCGGGCCGGACGGCCTTGAAAAAGGCTGTCGGCGAGGCGTGGAAGGCGATTCAGGCCGGCGATGAGTTGCCGCTCAACTCGCCTCTCGAGGCGCTACTGCGAATCCCCAGGCTTGAATCGAAATCCCGCGCCATCATCGTTCCGGACGGCGACCTGCACCGACTACCGTTTGAAGTGTTGACGAATGGATCGGGTACGCGCTTTCTTGAGTCCCACACGGTGACCTATTCTCCTTCCGCAACGGCGCTGTATTTGATCCGCCGACGTCCCGTACCTGAAATCTCCAACGCCGTTCTCGCCGTCGCGGCATCACCGGACGTCAAGCCGGGCCAAGGACTGGGTGTCTTCGGCAAAGTGGCAAGAGGAATCTACGACGTGGATGGCGTTAGCTTGCCAGGATTGCCGGCAGCAAAGGCAGAGGCGCAGATGACCGTGGAAATGATTGCCTCGCCGGCAAATCGGCTTCTGATCGGAGCAGACGCGACCGAGTCCGCCGTAAAGCACTTACCACTCCGGAACTTTGCGGTAGTCCATTTTGCCGCGCATGGATTGATGAGCAGCGGGTTTCCGGAGCGATCCGCGCTGGCACTTCGGCCTGGAGGTGGCGAAGATGGGTTCCTTCAGGCGCGTGAAATCTTGGACGTTTCGCTACGCGCATCGCTGGTGACTTTGTCCGCATGCAATACAGGCAGCGGCAAGCTCTTTGGGCAGGACGGCGTATCCAGCCTGGTTCGACCTTTTCTCGCCGCGGGGGCGCGCGCGGTTGTGGCCAACCTCTGGACTGCTGACGATGCCTTCAGCCTGGCGCTCATGACGCAGTTCTATCAGGAATTGGCGCAAGGGAAGACAAAAGCGGAGGCACTCCAACGGGCGAAACTCGAATTGATTCGGAAGTACGGAAAAGCAGCGACTCCGAAATTATGGAGCGGATTCATTCTGTTTGGGGAAGGAGCCGAACCGGCGCTGATCCGGAAGCAGGGTGCCAAATGATGCCATTCCTGAACGAGACGCAACGCCGGACCGTGTTCAATAAAGTGGTTGCGACCACCGCTGCCAAATTCGCAGATCCGAAAATGAATGGTGTCGACTGGTCTCGCCTATCCGAGGAGGCTGCCGACGAAATCGCCAGATCCAAAGGAACCGAAGAGTTTGAGCAGAAGATCAATGAGTTGCTCCAGAGCTTGGGCACCAGTCATATCGGGTTCTTCAATGGCACACGGCCGCGCAGCCCAGGCCGCATCGCAATTGCCGCAACCTTCATGCCGGCGGAGGCCAGTGATGGCCCAAGGTGGATGTTCCAGGATGTTCATCCGGGCGGACTGGCCGCGAATGCCGGTATTGAGCCCGGCGATGTCCTTCTTAAACTGAACGGCGAAGAGATAGTACGGCCATCCACGGCGACTTTCGCGCTCGGCGCGGACTACCTCGTTGTGGTCCGGCGAAAAAATGGTACGGCCAAAGACGCCGCCATCTCGGTGCCCGCGTCGCAGAGCAAGAAGCGTCCGCTCATCGTCCCGGATCGCGTTGTCACCAGCCGGTACCTCAACGGCCGAATTGGATATTTGCGGGTCAGTATGTTCCCGGGTATGCTCGGGATGGATGTTGCACGGGATATCAGCCTAGCCGTTTCTGAATTGGGAACGGACCGCCTGGTGATCGACCTCCGTGGCAACACCGGTGGCGGAATCGGTTGTCTACGCTTGATGAGCATTCTATGCCCCGATAAACGCGGCGTTGGCTACAATCTGGGAAGACCGCAAATTGAAAAATCCATTGCAAAGGAGGCTCTTCCAGTCTTCGATCACATTCCAGGAAGCAAGTGGGGCCTAATCCCATTGATCTTCAAGTTTGGAATCGCAGGCGGCTCCGTCGCGGTCTTTTCGGAGGGCTTGGGCGGGGCAAGGCATCACGGCAGGGTCGCACTACTCGTCAACGAGCATTCGGCCAGCGCAAGCGAAATGGTTGCCGCATTCGCCTCCGAGTATGGATTGGCTCACCTCGTGGGCGTGAAGACTCCTGGAAAATTGGTTGCTGCTAGTTCGTTCAAGGTCGGGCACGGCTATCGCGTCGCATTGCCAGTCGGTGCATACTTCACTTGGCAGGGGACGAAGCTCGAAGGTCGCGGAGTGGAACCGAATACCTGCGTGCAACTTCGCCCTGAGGACCTCGCCGCAGGCAGAGACCCCCAGTTGGATCGAGCGCTGGAACTGCTCGCTTAATCAATGCACTTCCAAGGGAAAGTAACGCCAATCCTCCGGATCTCGCTTTATTGCGAGCGTATATCGACCCTGGGCGACGGTCGTGAAGTCCAACTCAGCCGGAATACTGGTTACGCCGTTCAAGAGTGTCGCCGGCGCATTGGAAGATATCAGCGGCGAGAGGTTCACATCCAACAACTTCAAAGCGTAAAGACCCTCGGCTGAAGCAACGGGCAGCAGCAGCACGACCTTTTGCAATCGGCGGTCAACAACCAAACTGACCGGACCTTTCGAAACTTCCTCACTGCGCGAGACCGCGAAGGGCCTTAGATCGAGAATCGTCGAAGGCAGGCTTACATTCGACTTCGCAAGAAGAGGGGGGGCGGGCACGGAACGCGCCGGCAGGAAATACCAGGCCGAGCCTCCAATGACGAATACCACGGCCGCCGCCGCCCACCAAGCCCATGGTGTGGTTCGCATAGCGGCGGCACCGATATTGTTAGCCTTTTGCAATGCGCGCAGTTCTGCAAAACATTCAGAACACTCCGACACGTGTATAAATCGTGGATCGTCCGCTCCTACCCGCAGCATCGCCATGGCGTTGAGTTCTTCGTCAGACGGACAGCCAGTCCGCTCAGGATTCGGGTTGGCATGCAGCAGCATGTTTTCAATCAGGTTGTTATCGTCCTCGATCGACATCATTCCTCAATCACTGATCCGGATTCGCCTTTTTTCTGCGAATCCTTCCCGAACACGATCACGGACTCGCTGCATCATCTTATCCACCGAGCCGGGCGCTATTGCCAAAAGACGTCCAACTTTTCTATTCGAATACCCAACGATTTTAAGGGTCGCGCAGATTCGCTCGCGCTTGGTGAGAAGGTCATACACCTCCCGCGCGTAGACCCTTGCGAAAATCTGTTCCGGCGTTCCTAGGGCAGATTGGCGAGAAGCGAATGCCTTCTCAGCGGCATCACCCGAGATCACTGCATTCCAAACCTTCACATCAGACCGGCGTAATTCAGATTTGGCGAGATTGGACAGAATCGCCCAGGCATAACCTTCCGGCTTGTCAATGTTCTCTCCCTTTTGCTCTGCTCGGGCAAATCCCTGGCCGGCAGCGTCAAAAAGGTTGCGAATGACGGCCTCGTCCCGTATTGCCGGAAACGCCCTCCTAAATCGACCCTGCAAAGGAAGGAAAATCGACTGAATTTCCGCACAGAACGGTTGCCCCGATTCATCGACAAGGTCGAGCATTGACACTGGTTTAGAATACTCCTGCTGCATCATGCGGCCGGGCGAACTTTTTTATTTTGTCACTGAAGCGGTCAGGATTCAACACTTTTTTGCGTCTTGCTTAATGGAGGGAAGCAGCATGTTTTATGGGCTATTCTGGCAGGACCCGTTTCCCCAACATTCGCCGATTTGGGAGGCCGGCGCTCATCGCGGCGCGCGTTCAAGCGAAGGGATAGTAGAAGTTTTCGAACTGGCCCCAAACGGGAGATCCGTTTATGCATTCGAGTTGGACGAAGGCAGCCGTTTGCGACTCGAAGCGAGCTCCGATGGCCCTATCGTTGTCGGCCTGGCGACGTTTTCAGAATACGAACGATGGGTCGACTCGGAAGACCCCAGCGACGAGCTAAAGGCGCTCCAAATGCAACCGGGCCTGGGTTGCGCAAAAATAAAGTTCCGAGCCAACTTCAAAGAAGAATACGCAGTAGTCGTCGTGAGCTTGGCGGATTCGCCGATTCAGGTGATCGTGGGAGCCAACTACTCGTAAATCCTACTGCAGGCTGATCGAGCCCTTTTTCGCCAACCAGTAGGCCAGCCCAGTATTCACGAGAATGTTCATCGAAGTTCCGCGATCTTCAGCAATTTTCTTCAATTTTTTGTGAAGTGGCCGGGGAAGCGAGACGGTCGTGTCGCGAACCATCTTTTCTTCTACGCTCACCAATGCAACGGTGGCGAGATCAACGGTCTCCAGCGCTTCAATCGCCTTAACGGATAGATCTCCCCGGTAGCGAATGAGGGAACGGAGAGCCTCGTTGACTCCTTCGTTGAGTCGGATCGCGAGTTTGATGATCGGGTCTTGAACAGGTGGCGCCTTTTTCTTCGCCTTCTTGTTGTCGGTTGGGTGCTCTAGTCGAACGATGGGTTTCGATGGGTCCGGCATTTCCGTAGCCTGATTTTACTATTGGGTTGTACAGGCATTACGGTACCACCACTCGCGCCCGATGTTCCAGCCCTATTTGGCGGGAAGTTCGACTCCGCAAAGCGGACGACAATTTCAATCAGTTACGGACGGCTCTATAAGGACCCTCGAACACGATGTCCTGATTCACCCGGACGTTAAACCGGTAGCCGATTGGAACTTTGATCGTTGGTTGCAAATTCAGATTTCGCCGCGTGACATCGGCACCCAACTGCGACATCTCACGGCCGACGGCACTGCCGGCGATCTCGCCGGCGGAAGGGTATCCAAGAAGCCCGCCTCGGCGGCTTTGAGAAAGTTGGAACGACGCGCTGAAAAGGCTTGTCAACAACCCAAATCCGAGCAGCCTCTTGTAATGGTTATCCACATCATGGCGCAAACCCGTGTAGCCTTTCGCATCCTGGCCCGACATCCCCGCAAGGTTTATCGACGAGGCGTCAGGGAAAATGATCCGATTCCAGGCAACCTGCAATCCGTCCTGGCCATACGAGATGTGCGAGTCATAGGCACCAACCAGCCGCGCTCCTTGCGGAATCAGCAAGTAGCGGCCGCTGGCGGTGTCGTAGACGTTCTCCCGAACGAGCGCCTTGATCTCGCCCGGCAAATCGGAGTTTAACGCTTGTTCAAGAATCGCGGGGAAGTCCCAGCCGGCTTTGAGTTCGTAGCGGCTCACCGGCGCGGAACGCGTTGAGTCAAGGTAGTTGTTTTTATCCGCTTTCCGGATCTCGGCAAGAAACGCGCTTTTCCGTTCCTGCATGTTCTGCGATTCGTAGCCATCCCCTATGTCCGTATTGGAGCCAATCGATAGCTTCGGCAACATCGGTGTTGCGGAGCCTTGCGCCGCCGGACCCTGCATCGCGCGGAGGAGATTCGTCATTTGTGAAATGTCGCCACCCGCGGATGGCATCGCGACTCGCCCGATCCCACCTGAACCAGTTGTGTTGTTCGAAGTCGTCGGCGAATTCAATGCCTCTTGCTCACGCTCGTACGCAGCCAGTAGTCGCTTTTCTTCAATCGAAGGCTCACGATATTGGGCCACGGTGGCGGACTGCGGCGGCGGACTCGGCGCATAGTAGACCTGCGAGGGATAGGAACCTCTGGGAGGAGATAGCAGTTCCGGTTCGGCCGGAACAAGTTCGGCCGACGGCGTTACCGACCCAAGCGTTGGCCGATTCGGAACCTGCGAAGCAACGAGCTTCCCGGCCTCCGTCGCCGCCGTAATGCCCCGCGATTCGTCGGGCTGAAAACCTATCTGAAACTGTTTTTGCCCACGCGTGTAGATCCCATATCCAATCAACGCGACAACCACGGACACTACAAACAACCCCAACATGCCAGCCCGTTTGCTCAACCGCACGGGAGATGGCGGCTCCGGATTCAGATCCAGACCTGACGGAGAATCAATGTCGGGTACCGGATTCATCGTGCCGCTCCTTGCGTAGGCTCCACGATCGCGTACGGGTAGCCTTTCAGCTTCAGTTTTCCCCGGTACGTGCCCCGGATAATCTCAACCCGATGCGCCTTCTTTCCAACCCCCAGAATCAGGGCTCCGCGTTCAAAAAGGCGGTCCACCAAGTACATGTCCCCCTTAACGCGGTAGTTCACCATCTCCGGGCCATCAGGACCGATCACAACCAGCACCGGCGCCTCACGGTGCGCAGCATTCGGCGTCATCTGGATAAAAGTCTTCTTTCCGTCATCGACGACGCGAACCGGACGGATATTCGGCTCTGTACCGTCGATCCGATAGTCAAAATAAAGATTTTCAAGCGACTCTACCGGCGAAACCTGCGCGGCTTCCTGCTCAGCCTGGCGTCGCTGCTCTTCGCGAGCCAAGTGGACCTGCCATTTCCGCGTTTCATCCTCCGGGTATGCAAACGCCACGCGCGCCAGATACTCTTCCGGTTTCGAGATCAACCGGAGATAGTACGCCCGCCTGTCGGTCGTCAGAAGCAAATTCGTATCGAGGCCTGCCTGCTTTGGCTTCAGAACAATCATCGGTGTGACCGCACCAGATTGCCCAGCTCCTGCAGGCGCGATAATCCATCGCACCGCGTCGCCGATATGCGGCTCCCCAATCAGCTTTTCACCGGCCTCCAACTCGACAACACACACCCGAAGTGGCGCGCAAACCACCGTTGGCAACCCGGCCCCATACGTGTAGAGGACCCTTCCGTCCTTCCCCGGCGCCGGCGTGTGCTTTTCACTCATCCACGCTTGGCCAACGGCCAGGGCATCCATTGCCGTCGGCGGCAGAATGACGTCCTTCCCTGGATTGAAGTCCTTCGGCAGTTCAACAGCACTGCTTTGACTTGTCGCCGACAGCGCCATCCGAGGCGGTGCCACCGTCGGCGCATCGCTCTCAAGCGTTTGGATGAGTTTCCCAAACGGATACTTCTCTGGTGACGGAACGCCGTCAGCGGCGCTCGCTTTCGGCGTCGGAGGCATCCGCTTAACCTCAACCGGCTTGGGCTGGCCGAGCAACGCCCCGGCAACCACCGCTGAAACGATCAGAAATCTAATCACGAAACCTCCTTCAAGTCAGAACTTCCGTCACAAAACCCGCGACCAGCTCCCATTCGTCACGTATATGCCGAGCGGATTCAGGCGGATCAACCGTTCGTCCGTCGGCGGGTTCACAGCAATCGTGAACGAGCCCTTCCATCGCTCCTCGTTCTCAACCTGGCCCGACAGCCCGCGAATCGTTTCGGTCCATTCCAACTGGTAAGTCTTTTCACTCGTCGCGAACGCAGCCTTCACCTCGACGTCGACCGTGCGAGTCTGGGCCCGCTCGTGGGGCGGTGCCAACCGATAGAAGTCACCAACCTCCACTTGTGCCGGACTCCCGTTGGCGATCATCGTATACACCCGATCAATCGCCTTCCGCTGCGCAACCCCATCGATCGTGACGGTCCGCAAGTCGCTCACCCAGTGGAAAAGGGCGGCTCGTTTGAGCTTGTCATCCGCCGCAGTCGTCTGGTCTGCCGGGCCAGACGCGACCATTCGGCCCAGATTGTCGATCGCCACCACGTACGGAACCACCTTGGACTTCAAAGCCAGAGCGACCAGTCCGCCGGTCTCCAGCAGCGCAATCAGTAGAGCTACGAATGCGGCACGCCGCCAGTTGCTGGCGCGGGCAATTAGATTGCCGTAACGCTCGTCCCACTCTTTGCGGGCGTCAAGGTATGGACTGTGTGTGGACTGCTCGTGGTTTTCCATGGCTACTCCGATTCACTTGAGGTGTTCAGCGGTGGCGGCGCCACCTGCGGCGCATGGTCTGACGGCACGGCCCCTTGCGTTGCCCGCACAAAGGCCGTCGTCGCCGCCAAGCCCCTTGCGACTTTCTTTCCGCGCTCCGCCACCTTTGAGGACCGGCTAGGCTTAGCAGCCGCCGGTGGCGGCGGACTCGGTGACTTCTCCGGCGGAGGCGGCGAGGAACTGCTGCTACTCGCCTGCTCCACTGCGCCACCGCCGTTTGATCCGTTCGATGAAGACGCTGTTGGCGGCGACACTTGGCCGCCACTCCCTCCAGCGGAAGGCGCACCCCCGCCACCACCGCTTGACGGCTGAGGGGCCGCTCCGCCTGCAGCAGCTCCGCCCGCGGCACCACCTCCACCTCCAGAAGCAGCCGCGCCCCCCGCGCCCATTCCTGCCGCCTGACCGGCAGACATCGATCCTTTGGCAGCAAACATCTTGGCGCCGAGTGCAACCCCGCCCGCCGCCGCAGCCCCCGCCAGCAACGCTCCCTGGGCCAAACCGCCCACGGTACCGACCGCGTCACCCCCAATAAACGCCGGCGTCCCGCCAAGAATCCCAGCCGTAAACTTCGGCGCATTCCAACAAATCATTAACAGCAGGACGGAAGAGGCCGCGATATCCAACGCATCCACCGCCGGTTCAGGCCCGTAAGGAACCGCAGCAGCAGCAGCTATCCAACCATCGGATAGCGTCAACCCGGCACCCAAAAGCAGATAAAGCACCATCACCTTCACGCCAGTGGAGACCGCCAGCGAGATGTAGCGCTCCACATAGGGTGCCGTCCAGCGCGACCCGCCAAATCCCAGAAAGATGAAGCCCGCACCCACCACAAGATAGCTCTCCACCAACGTCACAACCAGCTGGACCGTCAATCCAAGAAAGGCCAGAAACGCCAACAGCGCCGCGAACACCAGCGCCAACGCCGAACCGAAATTGCCCATCCAGCCGGAACTCGCCGCCCCCAGCAGCAAGTTCCCCGTGATGTTCAGCCCACGTACCAGAACATCAGTCGGAGCCAATGAGGGCAATCCAGACGCGTTCTGTCCGATGATCTGAAAGCTGTTGATGATCCGCGGAATCCAATCCGCGCCAAAGCTCAGCAACGCAAAAAACGCGCCGATGAACATCATCTTCCGGATCAGCGCGGCCGTCCATCCCTGCAAGTCCGTCTTCTCAAGCACGAGAATCGCCGCAGTCCACGCGAACTCAATCAGCGCAAGGATTCCAAACAAGCGATTGGCGTACCCAGCCGCAGTCGTCAGCCAGGAGATCCGCACCGCCCGATACTGGTCGAGCATCAGGCTCGGCGACGTCTGTGCAAGCGCCACTTCGCTCAGAAGGCAAATGGCGAGGCTCACAAGCACCGCAACACGCACTATCCGCCGGGTTGTCATTGCTGCTCCTTTCGCAGCGTGACAACCCCTTCAAGCCGTCACGCTATTTACCCGCTTCAAATCCTCGTCCGTCGCCCTTCCGTTCCTGAAACCGAAAGACGCTCGCGACGCTCGCCGCCGCACAAACTTTGCCTTCAGTCGAATCGGCCCAGTTCGCCGGTGCGCTCTCACGAACCGGCAGGCACAATTTCCTCACCTCAAGCGCGAGGTCCTTGTGTTGTTGAAACCACGTCTCTACGGCTTGCGGCGATGCGCTTCGCAGATCGCCGGCCCCCGCAGCCTCCACTTTCGCCACGATGGCGCTCGAAGGTTCCTTCGCGCAGCCAACCAAAATCAAAATTGATGCAAACGTCCATATCCGCATTCCTCCATCATTGGCCAGCCTGAAAGCCGCGTCCATCCCCCGTCCGCTTGTTGAACTGGAAAAATCGTTCAATCGCCGCTTCGCTGCTAGCCTCCCGCTGAATCTGCGCGGCCTGAAACGCTTGCTTGCTCTGCAAGTCGGCCAGGATCAATTGCCGCAATTTCATCAGCTGCTGCACTTGTTGTTCGGCAATCTGGTTCGCCACCTGGATCGCCTTCATCCGCCCATCCGACGAATTGGCCATCCCGCGAAGCTTCTGAAGTACAGCTTCTTCACTCGCCATCTGCTGACTCTGCAGTCCAGCCGCCCGCAGCGTCCCAAGCGTCGTGTCCAAACTCGTTTGTGACCAGTTCTTGTAGTCGTGAAACCAGGTCCGCGCGGTGTAACCCCAGCCGCGGAATCGGTTGCGAAATTCAGCGTCCAGGTTCGCCATCGAATACGCCAGCGCACGGCCGCTCTGCACAATCCCGGCCAACGAAGATATGTCCGCCATGATTGGCCCGAACACCTGGAACGGCAATTCCGCCGTGTTCTTCGCCATATCCAAAACCATCAGGATCTTCTGCCGAAGCTCCTCCCCTTGCCGAATGTAGCCCGAGATCAGTTGAAGATTGTTCGCGATCTGAGTCCATTCCGTGGCAATGCCGGCAAGGACCCCGGCCCGTGCCTGCCGCGCCCCGGGAACAAGCGCCGCAGCCGCCGTCAGCATGGCCGCTCGCCTTGAAAATGTACGCTTCATGCCATTACCCTCCGTTTCGGTTCACTTTGTTGCTCCAGGTACTCCGCCCAATCCACCAGGCCGCGCATCCGGAGCCACTCCGCCGCCCAGTCCTCGCCAAACTCCTCCATCGATTGCTCCGCAAGATGGCGCTCCTCCCGGCTATTGATCCCGAGAAAAGAAAGCCCCACGCCCCCAAGCCCGAGCGTGATCAGCCGCCGGCCCACCGGCGAGACCACGTAATAATGCCGCTTGGGAATTGACTTCTGAATGGTGTCCACCTCGCGGTCATTCATCCCGATCGATTCATAAAACTCCCGCGAAGCCGGATTCGCCGCCTCCGCGTTCGGCAGCAGTACCTTGGTCGGACAGGATTCCAACACAACGTCACGAATCGGCGAATTGAAGATGTCGGACAGGTTCTGCGTCGAAAGCAGCACGACGCCATTGAACTTCCGCAGAGTCTTCAGCCATTCGCGAACCCGTTCGCGAAACAGCGGGTGCCGCAAATAGACCCAAGCCTCATCCAGCGGCACCAGCGTCGGCGACCCATCCAGCCGCTTCTCGATGCGCCGAAACAAATAGAGCAACACCGCCACAACCGCCTTCTCGCCCAACGCCATCAGGTGCTCGGTTTCAAAGGTCAGAAACCGGCCCTCGCCGAGCATGTCTTCCTCGGCATCCAGCAAATGCCCCATCGCCCCGCCCAACGTGTAATAGTGCAGCGCCTCACGAATATCGGTGTCCTGCACGTTCGCACAAAGCTCGGTCAAGGTCCGAGTCGGCGAATTCTGCAGCAGCAGCACCGCTTCGGTCAGTGCATTCCGCTCCCGTGGCCCAATCTTGAAATCCTGTAATGTACAAAGGCTCTCCAGCCAATCCACTGCCCAAGCCACATCGGAAGCCGCATCGATCTCCTTCAACGGGCAAAACGCCCAATGCGTCTTTTCCCCGCCGATATCGTAAAACTCACCTCCAGCCGCCTTCGTCAGCACCATCAGCGAATACCCCTTATCGAAGGCGAACACCTGGGCGCGCGGATAGCGAAACCACTGAGCCGCCGTCAATCCCAGAAGAGTCGACTTACCCGCCCCAGGCGGCCCAATCATCAAGGTATGCCCCAAGTCGCCAACATGCAGGTTGAAGCGGAATGGCGTCGCGCCACTCGTGGCGGCAAAGAGAAGCGACGGCGAATCCGCCGGCATCAATGGCGACGGATTCTTCTTAGCCCCAGCCCAAACGGCCGTAATCGGCATCATATCGGCCAGGTTCAACGTATGCAGAATCACGCGCCGGACATTTCGATATCCATCCCCCGGCAGGCTCCCCCGCCAGGCCTCCACCGCGTTCACCCCCTCCACCCGGCACGAAAATCCCAAGTTCTGTACCGTCTTCACCACCAGAGCCGCCGACTCTTCCGCGGACTCTTCGTCGTCATGGAAACAGAGGATCACCGTGTTGTAAACGCAGAACTGGACATCCCCACTACTCGCCACGCCCATCGCCTCTTCGGCATCCACGGCCATCTCTTGGGCAAACAGATTGATCGGGCCAGTCTCCGTCCGCAGCAGCTGGTCCTTCCACCCCCGAATCTTCGCCCGCCACTTCCGTCGCGTCTTGTCCAGCAGCCCTCGCGCCTCTTCCGGCTCCAGCAGAATGGCGCGAGTGTGCCAGCGATACTCAATCGCCAGCGCATCCAGCGCACCCAGGATGCCCGGAAAGCTCAGCCGTGGAAATCCGTCAATCGCAATCATGCGGATATGCTTTCCGCCAATCCGCGGCGTCATCCCGCCAACAAAATCGCGGGAAGCCAGCACATCGTTCAAATAGCTCGGGATCGCCGGCAATCGCACCGGATGATCCACCGTCGCAACACAGCGGTGAACGTATCGCAGCAACGCGTCCCCCTGGCGCCCACCCCGCAAACGCTTCGCCTGAAACAGAGAAGAAAAGACGTCCTCAAACGCCGCCACGCGCCCCTTGAAGTAGTCCAGCGCCCGATGCGCGCTCGACTTCCATTCCCGGCGGCCCTCAAACATCCACCCCTTCGCCCGCTCCTCGCTCTCCTCAGGCGGAAGATAGGTCAACGCAATGAAGTAGTCGCTCTCGTAGTGCGATCCCTCGCGCGTGAACTGTTGCCGCCGCTCATCGTCAATCAGTTTCGTCACCGCGTCCGGAAAGGCCCCGGCCACGGGATACTCCGGCGCCCTGGACCGGATCGCATCACACTGCACCATCCACCCACTGCCCAACCGCAACACCGAATTCAGCCGCGCAGAAAGCACCCCCATCTCGCCATGCGTCGCCGAGGCCATATCAGGCCCCCGGAATGCCCAAGCCGCCAGCATCGCGCCATCCTGAAGCAGCAGCACGCCGTCATCAATCATGGAGTCATACAGCAGCAAATCCGCCAATCCCTGAATCCTCATGCGGTTCTCAGCAAGCTTCATTGCTACCTCCACCGCCTCGGGATCGGCGCCGTCTCATGCCCCAGCGAACCCTTCGCCGCGTAGAAAGGCCGGTACTGAATGTGGCGCAAATAGACCTGCCTCAACAGCGGGTCGGACCGGCCCATCCGCGACAGTACCGCCACCGCCACAATCCAAAGCGAAATCCCAGCCACCACGCCCCACCAGGTCACCAGAGCGAAGATCAGCATCGCCGACAGCAAGGCTGCGAATAGAACCAACTCCCGGTCACCGCCAAGGATCAAATGCGGACGGTTGGCCGATTGATGGATCACGATCTCTCGCGGCTTCTCCATGAGGTTCCTACAGCACCACCGCGCCGCCAACGCCGAACAGGGTCGTCATGAAGCCAGCGCCCAGCACCAGGAACGCAATCGCCAGCACCGCCACGCAGGACCGCCGAGCAAATTCGCTCAGCTCGCCGCCAAACACCAGCGTCCCGCCGGCCACCATCAGCGCGATCAGCGAAATCGAAAGCGCCACCGGTCCCGTCATCGACTGGGCCACCTTGTTTAGCGGCGTCTCCCACGGCAACCCGCCGCCGCCAGCGCCGCCCGCCGTGACAACAGTCTGCGCCGCGACAAAAAGCAGGATCATCAGCAGCCACGTGCCGCCAAAACCTCGTCTCGAAAGCCTTGTCATATTTCCCGTTCCTTTCCCGATTCAGAGATATTCCACCGAGTACTGTCCGTTCTCGTACCCGTTCACCAACAGCAGTTGCCGGACCTTCCGCCCCGCCGCCAAATCCGCCTCTTCATCAATGAAGACCACCAAATCCACAGCCTCGCCAATCAGCGACTGCATCGGTGCCGAAGTCGCCTCCGCGACGAGACTTTCCAGCCGTAACAATCCGCTCAAAGCGTCATTGGCATGCACCGTCGCGGCGCCACCGGGGTGGCCCGTGTTCCATGCCTTCAGCATCACGTGGGCTTCGGCCCCGCGAACCTCGCCCACCACAATCCGAGTCGGCTTCAACCGCATACACGCCCGCAAGCAATCGAGCATCGTCACGTTGCCCACCGCCCGCAAATCGACGTAGTTCTCCACCGGACATTGCAGCTCAATCGTGTCCTCAATCGAGATCACCCGATCCGCCGGAGCCAGCTTCGCCAGCGTCTCCAGAATCGCGTTCACCAGCGTCGTCTTCCCGGAACCCGTTGAGCCAACGATCAGAATGTTCTTTTTCTCCGCAATCGCGGCCCGGATCACCTCGGAATGCGAAAGCCCACGCACCCCATCCTGAAAGCCGTTCCGCCAACGACGCCGGTTCAGCGGGTCCTGCGAGTCGGTCAATATCCCGGCCTGCTCATAATCATCCAGCGTGAAGATCCGCCGCGGCCGCTGGCGAATCGCAAAGGTCGGCCGGCTCACCACCGGCGGCATCAGCCCCTCAAACCGGCTGCCATCAATCGGCAGTTCCGTTTCCAGAATCGGCCGGTCATGGTTGATCACCGTCCCTTTCTGAGCCGCAATCGTCCCCATCGCCGTCTGCGCCTGTGCCGGCGGCATCTCGCCGATGCAAACGAAACCCTCGCCCTGCCGCTTCACCCAAAGCCGCGAATCCGGATTCAGGACCAGGTCCTCTGTTCGCTCATCCGCCAGCGCCCGCAGCACCGTCTCCCCCAACTCCCGCCGCAGCTTGGCGTCCAGCCGGGCGCTTTGCCCGCGGTCATTGATCGGAAGTGGGGAAGCGGTCTGAGCCAGCATTTGAAAACTCCAGGCTTGACATTCTCACAGCCAGACTGTACAAGCTAGATATGACGTTGATTATTCCCGAACTTCCATCAGCCGTCAAGGGGGAAATATGAAAAACCTCACTCAAATTGCCGTCGAACAGCAAATCGCCGCCATGGGCTGCGAGGTCTACGAGATCGGTCTTTTCAAACCGCACACGCCCGGTTCCGACTCCCGCGAGCCCGAAATGCTCCCCCGCACCTGGGACTACGCGACGCTCCTGAAGTCCGTCCCGTGGCTCCGCTACCAAAACAGCCAAGGCCGCAATATCTACATCCGCCCGAAGGGCGAGCACCACCTCAGCATGGTCGACGATTTGACCGCCGACGCCGTCCAGCGCATGAAGGCCGAGGGCTACGCACCGGTCCTGGTAGTCGAAACGTCGCCGGATAACTTCCAGGCTTGGCTCGATCACGGCGAGGTCCTGCCCCAGCGCCTCTCAACGCTCGTGGCCCGCGCACTCGCCGAGAAGTTCGGCGGCGACAAGGGCGCCGCCGACTGGCGCCACTTCGGCCGGCTTGGTGGGTTCACCAACCAAAAAGCGAAGTACTACGGTGTGAATGGCAAGTTCCCATTCGTCCGAATAGCGGATGGGCCCAACAAGAGCCCCTACTATATGGCAAGTCAACTATTGAGATCGGCGCGCACGCGAGCGGAGGCTTCAGGTCTTAATTCAGTGACGGGGAGGGCGGCGCCCGCAACCGAACGACGATTGCTAACCATTCAGGACTTCCGGCTCAATCCTAGGTATGGCGGTGATGGAAATAGAGTTGACCTTGCCTTCGCGATTTACGCCTTTTCACACGGAATGAGACAGGACGTCATCGAAGCGGCACTTCGAACAAGGGACCTGTCCAAAAAGGGATCTGCCGGTCGAATATCAAGCTACGTCTTGCGAACAATAGCGAAAGCACAAATGGGGCTCGGCGGATTCACACGTTAGTCAGACACTTCTAGGAGCAAACAAGTGGTCCAGCGTCGGACCATACATCGACGGGTCTTTAACTTGTAACGGGTCGCGATAATTACCGGCTCCATTCTCAAGTTGCTTTCCCCGTTCGCACCCGGCATCGCAGGCCGATGTCGAGTTCCTACGGCAAAGAATTTGGAGCGCCCTTCGGGCAATCTTCGCGTCTATTGGCCCAAGGCCTCCGCTCCCGAGCTTCACCAAAGAAATCTCGCCCCACCGCGCTGCCGGAAGACGACACGCCCAGCGCGATCTCTCACGGTATCGGCCAGGGCAATTATCATGACCGATTCCGCCTTATTAGAGGGCAAAGATCGCGGCGAATTACAGTAACCTTCACTCGGGCGTTGGAGAGCGCTCGGCACCCCGGTCAGAAAAACCGCTAAGATGTGATCTTAGCTCAGAGAACCGTGCTACAAGGGGAATGCTCCTATGACCATTTATAAATGGCTGCTCCGAACAGTCGCAACGCTTTCGGTGGGCTTTGCGCAGCAGTATACGATTACAAACTTAGCGGGCGGTGGGCCTCCACCCTCGCCGATTCCGGCCTTGTCGACGGGCATCGGAAATGTTTGGGGCACGACCGTCCGCTCAAATGGCGACATTTACTTGTGCAACGGACATGCCATTTTCCGGCTGGGCTTGGACAGCATGTTGTATCTCGTAGCTGGAAGCGGATATACCGGTTTCACAGGAGATGGCGGCCCAGCGATTGGGGCAGATCTTGCACTGAATACATTTAGCGGTTCTAGCAACAACAATCGCTCAGATCAAATCGGAATGGTTGTAGATGCTAACGGAAATCTCCTTTTCGCCGACGCAGCCAACTACCGTGTCCGGAAAGTCTCCCCCACCGGAACTATAAGTACTGTCGCCGGAACTGGACGTCCTGGATCGTCTGGTGACAACGGTCTTGCGATTAACGCCGATATTGAGGCACCGCTCGGCATGGCTTTAAATAAGGAGGGAGATCTCTATTTCTCAGTCGGTAGCCAGATCCGGAAGGTCTCTCCGCAGGGTGTTATCACGACATTCGCAGGCTCAACTACGAGGGGATTTTCCGGAGATGGGGGGCGTGCCGTAGAGGCACTTTTCGACCGGATCTGGGACATTGCGATTGATGGAAATGGAAACATGCTTGTAGCCGATACTGGCAATCTGCGTGTCCGGCGCATTTCCTCGCAAGGGATCGTCACAACCATTGCCGGCACCGGAATTCAAGGACTTTCAGGCGATGGCGGACCAGCGTCAGACGCACAACTCTTCCAACCTGGCAGCCTTGCTTTAGATTCGAACGGCACTTGGTTCGTCGCCGACGGCGGACGGATTCGAAAGGTAACGCGCGATGGCACCATATCTGCCGTCGCCCAGATCGGCGCCCGTGGGCTCGCAATCGGGTCGGACAACCGCTTGATTATCGCTTCAGAACAAAGAATCCACCAGCTCGATTTGCAAAGTGGCTTGTGGAGCACGCTCGCTGGTAACGGCATGGTACCGGGCTACTACGGTGGGGACGGCGGGCCCGCGATCAGCGCGAACCTAAATGCAGGCGGGCAGCTAGCACCCGATTTGCTCGGAAATCTGTACATCGCTGATTCAGGGAATAATCGTGTGAGGGTCATTCGGCCGAGTGGCATTATTGAGACAGTTGTCGGAACGGGCGTCGCCGGTTTTTCTGGAGATGGCGGGCTCGCGATGAATGCACAAGTTTCCGCTCCGACAGGCGTCACCGTTGATTTAGAAGGGAATCTTTGGATTGCCGATAGAGGAAACCACAGAATTCGTAAGCTGTCAAAAGCTGGAATGATTACCACTGAAGCAGGAACTGGTGTTAGCAGTTTCAGTGGAGATGGGGGGCTAGCCATCGAGGCTGGTTTCTCCGGACCAATCGCTTTAGCAACTGACCGGGCGGGAAATATCCTTGTCTCAGATAGCGGCAATGGACGAATCCGTAGACTTTCGTTGGATGGCAAGGTT
>Ga0163144_10008882_pt1 | contig 21672 bp, 19 predicted proteins | sample OliLak19BULKMAT1_FD_123175 | JGI IMG/M metagenome (GOLD analysis project Ga0163144, IMG submission 123175) | Freshwater microbial mat bacterial communities from Lake Vanda, McMurdo Dry Valleys, Antarctica - Oligotrophic Lake LV.19.BULKMAT1 | ecosystem: Environmental > Aquatic > Freshwater >... | reverse complement strand
GTCGATCGCGGTGAGCGCGCTTGCTTGCGCAGACACCGGCAGGCGGGCTGTGGGCGGAGTTGGCGAATAAGCGGACAGCGCTGCCCAGTCTGCGCCAGGAGTTCGAAGTCCCGCAGACGTCGTTCAAGACCGCGAATGGGAGCCAAGGGTCCAAGCGGCAGATCGTGCTCGATATGGCCGGGGAGCGGTGGCGGGAGAAGTCACTCACGGGGTCGGGCAACTGCTTGCGCTCGACTTGTCACCAGGCTAGCAAGAAGGTGAGCGAGGGTTGACTTAGCCGATCGGAGAAAGTTAACGTCAGGTCATGAGTGTGAATGAGTACAACGGCATTGTCGCGAGGGCGGTGGATCCGGACGTGACGCCGATACCGGTTATGAAGGCTGAACGGGAGTTGGGAGGCGTGCGGGGCGTGACGTGGGAAGCGGCTGGTTGGGACGCTCCGATGACAGACGAAGAGGTGTATGAGTTTCTGGGCACCGGGGACGACTGGTAGCTCGACGGCGAAGGGCGATCCGGTGGCCGGAGGGATGGTACACTCGGTGTAATTGCTGTACTCCCGGCCGGGCCGCTATGCCACGTTTACGGCACGGGTTCCGATTTCCACCCGCTCATGAGCACAGATACCATTCCCGTTAGCCGGGCACTCGAATTCAGACACTGCCTGGCGCAGGGCGTCCTGGTGGCCGATGGCGCCATGGGCACAATGCTTTATGAAAAAGGGGTCTTTATTAACCGTTGTTATGACGAATTGAATTTGTCGACGCCGACGATTGTCCGGGAAGTGCATGAAGCGTACGTTAAAGCGGGCGCCCAGATTTTGGAGACTAACACGTTCGGCGCGAACCGGACGCGGTTGGCGGCCTTCGGCATGGCGGAGAAGCTGCAGGCCATCAACAGCGCCGGGGTGCGGTTGGCGCGGGAGGCGGCGCGGGATGTAGCTTTTGTCGCGGGCGCGATTGGCCCGCTTGGCGTTCGGATTGAACCGCTCGGCCCGACCAGTTTCGCTGAAGCGCGGGAGGTTTTCAAAGAGCAGGTTGAGGCGCTGGTCGCGGCTGGGGTGGATCTGTTGATCTTTGAGACCTTTTATCAGATTCAAGAGTTGCGGGAGGCATTGTTTGCCGCCCATGAAGTCGTTGGCGATTCGATGGCGGTTATTGCCCAGGTCACTATTAATGACGACGGGCACATGCTAGACGGGACCGATACCGGGACTTTCGCCGCTTATTTGAATGAATGGCCGTGCGATGTGATCGGCCTGAACTGTTCCGTTGGTCCGAAGGCGACTTTGGAGACGCTTGAGAAGATCATGGCGTTTACGAAGAAGCCGCTGTCGGCGATGCCGAACGCGGGTCATCCGGCGGAGGTCGAGGGACGAAAGATCTATCTGTGTTCACCGGAGTACATGGCGCAGTATGCGCGGCGGTTTTTGTGGGCTGGGGTCAAAATCGTCGGCGGGTGTTGCGGGACTACGCCCGAACATATCCGGCAGGTTCGGAGTGAAGCCCGGAGTTTGCAGCCAGCGCAGCGGAATATAACGGTGACGGTTGAAGAACAGGCGGCCAAGGGCGTGGCGTTGAGGAAGGCGCCAGTGGCGGCAAAGTCAAAACTGGGGGCCAAGCTGGCGGCGGGCAAATTTGTCACTTTTGTTGAGATTTTGCCGCCGAAGGGCGTGGATCCGGCGAAGGAGATCGCCGGGGCACGGCTATGCAAGGCCGCGGGGATCGATGCAATTAACGTCCCCGATGGCCCGCGGGCAAGCGCCCGGCTGAGCGCGCAGGTTACTTGTCAGATTTTCCAAAAGGAGGCTGACATTGAGGCGGTCCTTCACTTTTGTTGCCGGGACCGGAACATATTGGGGATTCAATCCGAGTTACTGGGGGCGCACTCGACGGGGGTGCGAAATCTGATTTGTATTACCGGCGATCCGCCACGGATGGGAAGCTATCCCAGCGCTACGGCGGTGTTCGATGTGGACGCGATCGGACTTTGTAACATCGTCAATAACTTGAATCATGGATTGGACATTGGCGGGACGCCAATGGGATCGCAGACGGCGCTGTTAATGGGTGTGGGGGCGAACCCGGGCGCGGTGAATATGGACGAGGAAGTCCGGCGGTTTGAATGGAAAGTGCAGGCGGGCGCGGAGTATGTTGTCACGCAGCCGGTGTTTGACGTTCGCCTGTTGGAGGACTTTCTGAAACGCATCGCGCATGTGCGTATACCGGTGGTTTGCGGAATCTGGCCGTTGACGAGTCACCGGAACGCGGAGTTCATGGTGAATGAATTGCGCGTACCTGTACCGGAAGAGTATATGGAGCGGATGCGAGTGGCCGAGTCCGCGGAAGCGGCACGGCTGGAGGGGGTGGAGATAGCGCGGGAGATGGTGCGGCGCGTGCAGCCGATGGTTGACGGCGTTCAGCTTTCGGCGCCATTTGGACGGTATCAGATGGCGATTGATGTGGCTGAAGTAATTGAGAAACGGGACTAGACCGCATTGGCAACCGATTTGATTGTGATTGACTCCGAGGCTCCTGAAAAGGAAGCAATAGAACGCGCGGCGGCGGCGGTGCTGCGCGGAAAAGTGGTGGCGATACCCACCGATGGGCGGTATGCGCTGGTGGCGGACGCTTTCAACCTGCGAGCGGTCTCGCGGGTGTTTAAGGCGAAGGGGCGGGAGCAGGCGCGTTCGTTGCCCGTATTGGTTTCAGACTCGATTATGGCGGAGGAAATGACGCTGGAAGTCTCGGCGCGCTTACGGATTTTGATGCGGCATTATTGGCCGGGACCATTGACGATTATCGTGCCGGCGTCGGGGAACGTGCCGTTGCGCGTGACCGGGAATACGGGACGGGTGGCGCTCCGGCAATCGAAATCGAAGGTGGCGCAGGCGCTGATTGAGCGGATCAATCAGCCGCTGATTGCGACCAGCGCGAACATCAGCGGGCAACCGACGTGCGCAAGCGGGATAGAGGTGTTCGGAACAATGGACGGACGCGTGGATTTGGTGCTGGATGGGGGGACGTGTCCCGGGTTAGGGCCGACGACGGTGGATATAACGGAGCCGTTTTGGAAAGTGATCAAAGAGGGCGCCATCTTGGAAAGGGAATTGGCGGAAGTGTTGCAGGGTACGTAACGCCGGTCACAAACTGTGTTAAAGTCATGAGGCGGTAAAGTTGAACCACCGACCTTGCGAGGGCGACATGAAATTTTTTCTTCAGCGGGATGGCCGCACTTATGGGCCATATTCCTATGACGATTTGAAGCGGTATCAGGCGGAGAACCGGATTGGGCCAACCGATCAGGTTCGACGGGAAGACAGCCAGCAATGGGAACCGTGGCAACAGGTGTTGAATCCGGCGGCGCCTCCGGCGGCGCCCGCAATGCCGCACATACAGCCCGGGTATGGGGGGTATACACCGCCGGCCGCGCCCCAGCCGCACCAGCCGGCATTTGGGCAACCACCACAAGGATTCGGCGGCCAGCCACCGGCATTTGGGAATAATCCGCCCGCGTTTGGCGGCGGGGGGTTTGGTCAACCGCCAGCCGAGCAGGGTTTTGGCGGCGGCGGGTTTGGACAACCGCAGCAGCCGCAGGGTTCGGACGTACCGGGGGCGTTTGGCGCTTTTGGAGCACAGGGCGGGTTTGGCGGCCCGCCGCAAGGGCAGCCCGGCGGGTTTGGGATGCAGCAGGGTGGACAGCCGGGCGGCTTCGGCGGACAACCGATGGGGCCGCAAGGCGGTTACGGCGGGGGCGGCGCCGTGGGCCCGATGCCGCCGGATATGCAGTGGTTTGTGGTGCTGATAATCGGCATGCTCACATGCGGAGTATTCCTCTACTTCTGGATGTTTAAACAGTCTTCGTTCGTGGCCCGGCTGGATCCGCAGTCTGACGCCAAGAAATTCTACACATTCGGGGTAATCCTTTACTTTGTCGGTTTTTGTTTGGTGTTTATTGGAAGCTTCATTTTGGCGGCCACGGGATCGGAGTCTGCGGCAATCATTCCTATGTTCGCTAATTTGATACTGGTGGGTGGTTTTGTGTGTATTATCATCGCCCGCTTCAAAATGCGAGCCTCCGTGCATAACTACTACACGATGGTGGAGCCAATGGGCATAAACCTGATGGATACGGCGGGAGCGGTACTTACCTTTTTCTTCGGAGAACTGTTCATCCAGTACCATTTCGCCAACATTGCGGCGCGGAAAAAGGCGATGGGGCATCCGGCGGTTTAGCGAATTCCAAGCGCCGTGCTATCCTACCCAATGGAGCGTTCCTGGGACGCAGGTGCGGCCCTTATATTTGATCCGATGCCATTCGAAACGGGGTCCGTCTCGTTGCAAAAACGCCGTTGAGCAAGCTCCTGACCGTTCGGGTCCAGGGAGAAGCCTGCAGGTGTGCGGAGGACTCCACCCTTAGCATTTTCAGGGGTCAAGGCAGGGGGTAGTACGGCGATTCTGGTGCGCTCCAACTTTCTCAGCACTCCCCTTCATGCACATACTTTTTATTGGCGACATCTATGCGTCGCCTGGCCGGCGCATTGTGGCCGACAATCTGCATCGAATCGTTACTAATGAGCGGATTGACCTGATCATTGCCAACGTCGAGAACTCGGCGGGGGGATTTGGCGTGACGCCGCAGATTGCGGAGGACATGCTATCGATGGGCATTGAGGTGATGACCACCGGGAACCATGTTTGGGACAAGCCGGAGATACATGAATATCTGCCGCGGCAGCCCCGTTTGCTGCGGCCGGCCAACTACGCGCCAACGCTGCCGGGAACGGGAATGTATGTGGGCAAGGCCAGGAATGGGGCGCCGTATGCGGTGCTGAACCTGCAGGGGCGGACGTTCATGGCGACGATTGACGACCCGTTCCGGAAAGTGGACGAGATGCTGTTGACGCTGCCGGAAGCGGTGAAAATCCGGTTTGTGGATTTTCACGCGGAGGCAACGTCGGAGAAAGTGGCGTTTGGGTGGTATCTGGATGGGCGGGTGACGGCGGTGGTGGGGACTCACACGCATATTCCGACGGCGGACACGCGGGTGTTGCCGGGCGGGACGGCGTACCAGACCGACGCGGGAATGACCGGCTCGTATGCCGGAGTTATCGGGGTAGAGAAGGCTTCGATATTGCGAAAATTTCAGACGGCGGCGCCGGTACGGATGGAGGGGGCAAAGGGCAGCGTGGAGTTTCACGGGGTGATTGTGACGGCGGATCCGGCAACGGGGAAGGCGACGGCAATCAAACGATACGATTTTCGGGAAAACATTTTATAGCTATCGGCATTTCCGCCGATAAAAGGAGAAATGGCGTTCGTGCCCTCTCCGGTTTCACAAGTATTAATGGTTGGAGCGGTTATCGCGGTGGCTTCCTCGGCGGGACTGCAGTGGCTCGGATTGTCGGCACAGGCGGAAGCGGCGAGGCAGCAGGCATCGCGGCAGGCTCTGACAGATTTTTCGCGTCTGTTGAATCGATATGAGTCGGCGCCGGCGCGCGAAAAGCCGGCGGTGGCGGAGCATTTGGCGGAGATGGCGGAACGGTTGCCGCACCAGGTGAAGGGTGAGTCGTTGGCGTCGGCTTCTCGGCGCGTGGTGGCGCTTGCTTCCTATGAGGCCGAAGCGCAAGCGCTGGAGAAGGATTTGCAGGAGCGGCTGCGGGCCGAAGTGCGGGGATTAGTGAACGAGGCGGAGAGGCTGGAATCGTCGGCACTGCGGCAGGCCGCATGGATTGGTGTTGTGAACCAGATGCCGCTGGTCATGGCGGCGATAGTGTGCGGACTGGTGGCGCTCCCGACTCGACGGACTAATTTGGCAGCTTGACGCGTTCGAGAATAGCGCGATCCCAGAGCAGCCAGTGGCCCTCGGAATAGCGTTCGTTTTCAATCTCCACGGTATATTCCTGACGGCGGCGCCAAGTTTGGCGGAGCCGAACCGCCTCGCCGGCGATGGTGACGTCCCCGGTGAAACGCGCTTCCCCGTTGCGCGTGCCGAGACCGAGCAGAATGCCGAAAGCGTCCGGGTCGGCGAGGGCGAGGATCCACATTTGCGCTTCGGCGTTGTAGATCAAAAAAGGGTCGGCGTTGAGGCTGATGCCGTAAGGTGCGCCGGCAAAGTGAACGGCATCGCCGAGCCAGATCCACTCACCGATGAGCCACGCGAAGGCGGACGGGTGCGGTAGCGTCGAAACCGAACGTGAGGCGTCGGCGGCTATCTTATCAGTAAACTGGCGATAGACAGATTTCAAGCGATTCTACTATTTAGTGTAACCGCCGGATGAAGCGTATCAGGGAATCGGGCCGTTACCTTAGACCGCCAACCGGGACGGTCGCCTTGTATACATAGCCGGTTACGCGGGCCATGTCGGAACTGGTGAGGTAAAGCGTGTTGCTGTCGGCGCCGCGGCCGAATTTGCAGTTGGTAAGCGCTTTCTGTTCCGTGGTTATCTTGTGAGTGATTACGCCCGCTTTCGTTACACGATAGGCGGTACCGAAACTGTAACAGGTGAGCCAGATCGCGCCTTCTTTGTCGACGTCCATGCCGTCGGCCTGGCAGCCACCGATGGTGATGAGTTCCTGACGTTTGCCGGGGGCGCCGAGCGCCCACATCTCGATCTTGCTGGTGTTGGGGGCGGTATTGTGGGCAACGTAGAGAGTTTGCTGATCGGCGCTGAGAATGATACCGTTCGGGCCGGTGATTTCATCGCTGAATACCGAAGTCTTGCCGTCCGTTCCGATCTTGTAGATGGTGCCGTTCGGGGCGGATCCGTCGTAGCCGTTAGGCGCGGTGAAATAAATCGTGCCGTCTTTGGCGACGGCGAGATCATTGGCGCCCTTAGAGGTTTTGGGATCCTTTTCAAAGTTACGGGCGATGACGGACACCTTCTTGTCCGGTGTTACTTTGAGAATCTGGCGTTCATCGGTGGCGGTGGCGTAGAGGATATCCGCATCGTCGATCCAGAGGCCGCCCGGACCGGCTTTCGTGGCGATATCCAGGTATTCCTTGGCGCCATCCTGGGCGTTCCATTTGACAACTCCTTTGTAGGTGCCGCGGGAGGTGAAATAGAGATTGCCTTTAGAGTCAATGGCTGGGCCTTCGGTATTGCCCCAGGAGGCGTTGGAGGCGATAAGTTCGGCCTTAATCTCGACCGGGCCGGCCGCGTCCGCCGGCGGCGGTGGCGTCTGGGTGCAGGCGGAGAGGAGAAGGATGGTGAAAAGGAGTACGTGAGCGAGTCGCATGGGGGGCATCATATCAGGCTGGACGAACTGATACAGTATCGTTCATGCGAATTTTGCCTGCCACCTTATTGTTGTGCGTGCTGCCGTCCTTTGCCGAGGATTTTTGGAAGACAAAACCGTATACGGAATGGACGGATAAGGAGTTGAGGAAAATGCTGACAAACTCGCCGTGGGCGAAGGAAGTCGCAGCGGGGATGCAGCCCAGCGGCGGCGGGGGCATGAGTAAGGGCGGAGGCGGACGCAAAGGCGGCGGTGGTGGTGGCGGGATGGGCGGCGGGGGTGAAGGCGGCGGTGAAGGCGGAGGAGGAGGAATGGGTGGTCGTGGTGGTGGCGGCGCGCCGGCGATGATGGCGAAAGTACGTTGGCAGACAGCACTGCCAATAAAGCAGGCGTTGGTGAAGATGAAGTTCGGAGCGGAGGCGGCGACGTCAACGCAAGCGCAGCAGTTATTGACATCGGCGGACGATGTCTATCTGATTGTGATGGAAGGGTTGCCGCAACGAATGGCGCAAATGGGCGGGGCGCGGTTGCAGGAGAATTTGAAGAAGTCGACGATGTTGAAACGGGGGGATAAGCCGCCGATCCTGCCGATGCAGATCGAAGTTGGGGTGGCGGAGAAGATGGTCCTGGTCTATTACGCGTTCCCGAGGACGGACGCGATTGAGTTGGAGGACAAGGACGTCGAGTTCATCTCTAAGGTTGGGCCCATGGAGTTTAAGAAGAAATTCAAGCTGGCGGAAATGGTGATGGGCGGGAAGTTGACGCTGTAGGCCGGCATGATGATTTCCCGGCGGCACTTCCTGGGATCGCTGACGGCGGCTTCGGCGGCTCCGGCGACGCGGTCGAATATCGTGTTCATTCTGGCCGATGACTATGGCTGGACGGACACATCGTTTAACGGAAGTAAGTTTTATGAGACGCCGAATCTGGACCGGCTGGCTCGGTCGGGGATGGTGTTCACGGATGGGTACTCGGCGAGCCCGGTGTGCTCGCCGACACGATCGGCGATTATGACCGGCAAGTATCCGGCGCGGCTACATATTACTGCGCACTTACAGGGCGCGTCGAACCGGTTTCACTTCACAAAGGTGCTGCAGCCGAATGCGCGGTTGGCTTTGCCATTGGAGGAAGTCACGATTGCGGAGTTGTTGGGGAAGGCCGGATATCGCACGGCTTGCATTGGGAAATGGCACTTGGGGGCGACTGGATTCCTGCCGGCGGATCAGGGATTTCAGGTCGTGTTCGCGGGGGATGAGGCGGGATCGACGTCGAGTTTCTTCTATCCGAAGTGGACGTCGAAGATTTCATTAGAGGGATCCGACGGGGAGTATTTAACTGACCGGTTGACGACGCTGGCGGTGGAGTTTATTCAGGAAAATCGGGACCGGCCGTTCTTTCTGTATTTGCCGCACTTCGCGGTGCATACGCCGATTGAGGGCAAGCCGGAGAAGGTGCGGAAGTATGAGGCGAAGGCGGATGTGAAGAATCCGCAGAACTACGCCGAGTATGCGGCGATGGTGGAGAGTCTGGACGAGAGCGTGGGGCGGGTGCTGGATGCATTGGACGAATTGAAACTAGCGGACAAGACGCTGGTGATCTTTACGGCGGATAATGGGGGCGTGGTGTCGCGGGAATGGAAGAATCGGCCAGTGACGTCGAACTTGCCGCTGCGGTCAGGGAAGGGTCATTTGTATGAGGGCGGGATACGTGTGCCGACGATTGTGCGGCTTCCGGGAGTTACCAGGCCGGGGAGCGTTTGCCGGGAACCGATCTTGAGCGTGGATTACGCGCCGACTTTGGCGGAGATCACCGGTTTTTCGATGAAGGGCGTGGATGGGCGGAGTTTTCGGAAGTTACTTGGAGGGGCGAATAAGATGGACCGGCGGGATATATTCTGGCACTATCCGCATTACAGCCCCCAGTTGGGGCGGCCGGCCGCGGCTATACGGAGCGGGGACTATAAGTTGATCCTGTTTTTTGAGGACAATCGCGTGGAGTTATATCATTTGGGCGCCGACATTGGGGAGGCGCGAGATTTGGCGGGTTTGCAGCCGGGTAAGGCGGCGGAACTGCGGGGGCGGCTGGAGGCTTGGTTGCGGGAGACGGGGGCGCAGATTCCGGCCGCGAATCCGGGTTATAACCCAGCGCGGGAACGGGAGGCGGGGAAACCGACAGGACCGGTGACAGCGAAATGAAACTACTATTGCTGGCATTTGCGTTAGGGATGACCGCCCAGGTGCGGATATCGACGGGTCCGGTGAATTCTGTTTCGTTGCCGGAGGGCGCGGCGATTTATGGGGCGGAGGGAGCGCGTACGGTGTTGGTGACGCATATGCGGCGTGATGTTTTGTGGGCGGCTGGCGAGGCGCCGCTGGTTGCGCCGGAGGGGGAAGTTGTCCGGGACGTTGGCAAGTTTTGGTCGCTATTCCGGCAGACGAGATTTCATGATTATGCGCAGAAATCGACTAAGTTGGCGGAACGGGATTATGCAATCGCGCGGACGGTGCGGGGCGGGGATACGCTGACCTATGGGGATGTCCCGGTTACTGTCTTGGACACGCCGGGGTTTACGCCGGGGGCGGTGTCGTATCTCTTTCAAAGTGGCGGGAAGAAGTATGTGGCGACGGGGGATTTGATTTACTCGGGCGGGCGTTTATTGGATTTGTATAGCTTGCAGGACGCGGTGGCGGAGACGAAGACGCGGGGGTATCACGGGTTCGCGGCGCGGGCGGGGCAGTTGATTGTCAGTTTACGGAAAGTGCGGGATCTTGGGGCGGATGTACTGGTGCCGGCGCGGGGGCCGGTGATTAATGATCCATCAAGGGATATTGATTTGTTGATGGATCGGCTGCGGGCGTTGTTGGACAGCCACTTCGCGACCGACGCGCTGCGGTGGTATTGGGGACAAGAAAGTTGGCAGACGCGCGGGACGCTGGCGATGGGGAAATCTCCGTCGGCGCCAATGCCGATGGCGGTGGAGCGGGATTTGCCGGCGTGGGTGATCGCGATTGGGAATTCGCGATTGATGGTTTCGACGACCGGGGCGGCGTTCCTGATGGACGCGGGTTATCCGCAGATTTTGGAGAAGCTGGAAGAATTAAAGGACGCCGGTCGATTCCGAAATTTGGAGGGCATTTGGGTTACGCATTATCACGACGACCACACGGACCATGTGGCGAAAGTGGCGAAGGCGTTTGGGGCGAAAGTCTATTTTCATGAGAAAATCCGGGATATTGTGGAGAATCCGGGGCGGTACCGGATGCCGTGTTTGACGACGCATCCGATAACCGGGGATGCGCGGGGGGAGGCGGAGACTTGGACGTGGCGCGAGTTTAAGTTGGCGAGTTACTTTTTCCCTGGACAGACGCTGTATCATGGCGGGCTGTCCGTAGAGCGGGAAAGCGGCGAGAAGCTATTCTTTGTGGGGGATTCGTTTACGCCTTCGGGGACGGATGATTATTGTTTGCAAAACCGGAATTTCGTACATGCGGGGGAGGGATACCAGTATTGTCTGGATTTGTTGGAGAAGCTGGGAGGGACGCACTGGTTGATCAATCAGCATGTGTTGCCAATGTTTCGTTATGACGCGGGGCAGATGGCGCGGATGCGGTCGGAATTGGCAAAGCGGGAAAAACTATTGGCGGAACTGACCCCGTTGCCGGATGCGAATTACGCGGTTGATGAGGGGTGGGCGCGTATCTATCCCTATTCGGTGAAGGGTAAGACGGTTTCGTTGGAACTTAGAGTGGATAACCATACGGGGACGGCGCAGGAGTTTCGGGTGCGGTGGAATGTGCCGAAAGGTTGGGAGTTGGTGCGCGGGGCGGAACGGGTTACGGTGGCGGCTCATTCGGGCGGGGTATTGCCGGTGGTGCTGCGGGCGGCGGAACCGGGGGAGGTTGCAGTGCTGACGGTGGATGTGGCGTTTGCGGGATTTGATTTGCGGCGGTGGACGGAAGCGTTGTTGGAGCGGGATGAGTAGCGATGCGGAGCTAGTGCGGATTGTCGATGGGGCGGTGGCGGAGGCGGCGCGGCTGGCAGGAGAGCTACTGACATGCCGACGGGGCTGTACGCATTGTTGCATTGGTCCGTTTGCGGTGACGGAGCGGGATTTGGAGCGCTTGCGGGTTGGTTACTCGTTGGCGCCGGAAGAGCAGCGGGAGCGAATGGCGCTGCGGTCGGCGGAGGCGCGCGAGGCGCTGCGGGATGGATTTCCGGGGAATTGGACGAGTGGGCGCGTGGGGGCACAAGACGCGGCAGATGCGTTCGATTTGCTTAATCCGTGGCTTCCCTGCCCTGTTTTAGATTTGGAAACTGGCGCTTGTTCGCTGCATGAATGGCGACCGGTGGCTTGCCGGTTGCACGGGCCGGCGTTGCGGATGAACGGTTTCGATTTACAGCACTGCCGGTTGAACTATACGAGGGCCGATGCCGGAAATTACCTGGTTGCGTTCACGACGCCGGAGGCGGAAGCGAGTCCACTTACCTATGTTGCCTGGGCGGCTTTGGAGAGTGAATCGACCGTCCAGGTGGCTTGATCGAGAACTTCGAGACTACGGGTTTTTTCGTATATTTTGCGAACTTCATCGGCGGGAAGGCGGCGGCCGGCGCCATCTAACATGCCAGCGAGAATGACTTTGCGAGCTTGGGATTGGGCCGTGATTTCCGGCAGGTCAGTATGTTCGAGCAGGTTGGGAATGAAGTTAGCGAAGGCATGGCCGTAGTTTTCGGTTTCGACGACGCTGCGGAATGCAGTTAGTCCACCGGCGATAAACAGGCGGTTGATGTTAGGGTTGAGGGCGGCGGCGCATTGGGCGGGGACGGTGAGCTTGCCCTGGGCGGCCAGGACGATGGAACGGCTGAGCAGCGCCGGGTGAGCTTTGGCGGCGCGGACGACGGCGAGGATGTCGCTGACGCGCTGGCCGAGCAAGGGTTTGCCGAGCATGAGGCCGGCCCAGGCATAGGCCTCCTCATCGTTGTGGGAGCGGGCGTGGCGGGGATTGCCCGGACCCATTTCCGGCATCAGATCGCCAAGGCCTCGGAGGTCCGGGACACAGACGGCGAAGCCTTGCAGGGTGAGGTTTTGATAAAGTTCGTCTTCGTGCCAATCGGTATTGCGGCCGGAGGAGTCGAGTACGATCAATAAGGGGCGAAGGGCGCGGGCGGGCCTGGGGAGGAAGAGCCAGGCGGGGAGGAAAACGTGGGGGGCGGAGGGGATTTCCAAGGCTTCGATTTCGACGCCGCGGCTGACGGTGCGGCGGAGAGTTTGGTACGTCGCGGCGGGGGGACGGTCGAGACGGAGGAGGCGGTCGAGCGGCGTTGGAACCATGCGGCCGAGGCGGCGGAGATTCATTTGGTGAGGCGTGAGGCTGGCGAGGCTTTTCACGGTGCTGCCGGATTCGGTACATAGGAGTGTTTCTTCCGGCTCGGGCTGGGTGGGGGGTTCTTCGGCGATCGGTTTGGCGTCTGTCTTTAGCCAGCGGAGGAAAAAGTTATAGATGTGCAGGCGGGAGTCGTAGGCCAGCGAATGGGGGAGGGGCGTGGAGGTCCATTCGAGATGGCCGGACTTATCGAGTAGCTCGTATATTTTTCTTAACTTTTGGTATTCTTCCCAGCCACTGGCGATGTACTGGGGTGAGTAAGTGCCGAAGAAGTCTTTGTCACTCACGCTGATGAGCAGGGGCTTGGGGGCGAAGGGGTAGAGCAGATCCCATCGGTCGAAGTTATTGGGGGCGGAATCGAGGAAATTCTGTTCGGCGTCGTCAGTGGAGCCGGGGGCGCTAAAGCCGGCGCAGGCGTAGTTCTCAGTGATCGCGCTCGAGAGTGCGGCGGCGTCGATGCGATCGTCAACCGCCATGAGCAACATGCTGTTAGTGGCGCCGCCGGACTGGCCGGTGGTACCGATGCGCGTGCGGTCAACGTAGGGGAGAGTGTATAGATAATCGACGGCGCGGACGGCGTCCCATGTTTGAAGACGGGTAGCGGTATCGCCGGTGAGGAGCATTTGCCGGCCACCGGTGGAGTGTTCGTCATCGACGGAGGCGAGGCGGGATCGTTTGCCGGTGGAATCGGGGTAATAGACGCGCTCGCCTTGGCCCATGGGGTCGAAACCGAAGGCGACGAAACCCAGTTTGGCCAGGCCTTGGCAGAGGCGTTGATAAGAGGGGAAGGCCTTGCCGATGGGGGAGTGGCCCATTTGCACGAGCACGGCGGGCATCGGGCGGCGTGCGTTCTTCGGGACGTAGAGATTACCGGTGACGTGGAAGCCTGCGCGGGACTCGAAAACGACTTTGTCGACACGGTACGCGGGGCGATCGAAGGTTCCGGTGGTGCGGAGATTGAGAGGGGAACGGTCGGGCTGGCCGCCGATGAGGGTCCAGAATTTTTGGCGGGCCCAACGGCGGCGTTCAGTAATGGCGTCGGGAGTGGTGAGCTTGGCGAGATCGTCATTGCGGCGTTTGTAGGCGGCGAGAGCGAGTTCCCGTAGATAGGCGGGGAGGCAGTGGGCGTAGTTGCGATACGGGACGCCGGGGTAGGGCGGGGTGTCCTGCCAAGCTTGCAGCGATAAGCCGGTTCCGAGGCTAAGCCATTGGCGGCGATTCATTCGATAAATTAGTATGGCATGTCGATAATTCGGTGCTTGCGGGAAACTGATTTAGTAGATTGTATGCGGTTGAAGGAGGTGGCGGGGTGGAACCAGACGTTGGCGGATTGGCGGGCGTTACTGGCCGTTTCGCCGTCGGGGTGCTTTGGCATGGAGGTTGATGGGCGGGTGGTTTCTTCCGCAACGGCCGTCGTGCATGGAGGCGTGGGATGGGTGGGGATGGTCTTGACGGACCCTCAATTTCGCGGGCGGGGGTTTGCGACAGCGCTGATGGGGAGAGCGTTAGAACATTTGGATGCGCTGGTGGAGACGGTGAAATTGGATGCGTCGGCGGAGGGGGAGCCGTTGTACCGGAAGTTGGGGTTCGTGGAGGAGGCGGTGATTGAGCGGTGGGTTGGCTCCGTTTTTGAGGATTCGCCTTTGTCGGGACGGTATTTGGGTCCACTGCGGCATGCGGCGATTCCCATTGACCGTGTGGCGGAGTGTGAAGGGGCGTGGGCGGCAGGACGCGCGGGGAGCGGGGCATGGTATTTTGGGCCTTGTTACGGGCGGGGTTCGGACGATGTGGAACGGGTGGCGCGGGCATTGTTGAAGGGCCGGGGGCGGGCGTATTGGGATTTGTTTCCCGGGCACAAGGCGGCCGCGGTGGCGGGACGGCTGGGGTTTGAGCCCTCGAGGCGGTTGTTGCGGATGGTACGGGGGCGGGCGGTTCCGACGCCGGAAGACGTGTATGCGATTGCGGGGTTTGAGTGGGGCTAGCGTGATAGACTTTTTTCACGAGTTATGTCAGATCAAACCCTTCGTAGAGACCTAATGAAGTCCGCCGCGGCCGCGTTTACGACGAACCTGTTCACTGCTCGCGTATTCGGCGCGAACGATACCTTGCAGACCGCGTTCATTGGCATGGGCCGGATGGGTACGGGCAACATGAATGCCGCCATGAAGCAGGACAACCTGCGGGTGGCCACGGTTTGCGATGTCTATCAACCCGCTTTGGACGCGGCGGTGAACAAGACGAAGGCGCAAGCGGGCGGCGCGGCGCGGGCGGTGAAGGATTTCCGAGAGGTACTTGCCGATAAGTCGATTGACGCCGTGTGTATCTCGACGCCCGATCACTGGCATGCGTATATGGCGGTGGAAGCCTGCAAGGCGGGGAAAGATGTCTATGTCGAAAAGCCAATTAGTGTAACTATCGACGAAGGCAAGAAGATGGTATTGGCAGCCCGGAAGTATAACCGCGTGGTGCAGGCGGGGACGATGCAGCGTTCGGCGAAACACTTCATTGACGCATGTGAGTTAGTGCGGCAAGGGCGCGTGGGCGAAGTTACGATGGTGAAGACCTGGAATTACGGGAATAGTAAGCCGGAAGGGATTGGGAATCCTCCGGATGGCGCGCCGCCAGCCGATTTGGATTGGGATATGTGGCTGGGACCGGCGCCGCAGCAGGAGTTTAACAAGAACAAATTTGGCGTGGACCCAAAGGCGTTTTCCCACTTCCGGTGGTTCTGGGACTTTGCCGGCGGAATGATGACGGACTGGGGCGTGCATGTCCTGGATATCGCGCGCATGGGAATGGGGGAACCGATGCCGCGCGCGGTGTCGGCTATGGGGCGGAAGTTTGTCGTTCAAGACAATCGGGACACACCCGATACGCTGTCCGCTATTTACGAGTTTCCGAAGTTTATGGCGCAGTATGAGAACCGGATGTTCAACGCGAACTCGATGTTCAAGCAGGGTTATGGAACGATGTTCCATGGGACGAAAGGGACGTTGTTTGTAGACCGTTCGTTATATCGGATTCATCCCGAAGGGGTGGCGCCGTCAGAGACGCCGGAAATCGTGGAGGTGAAGTCGTCGGATAACTCAAATGTGAAGCATTGGGCGAATTTTCTGGAGTGTATTAAGTCGCGACAGCGGCCGGCGGCCGATATAGAGATTTGTTATAAGTCGACTGTAACTTGCCTGCTGGCGAATGTTTCGATCATTTCGAAGCAAAGGGTGGATTGGGATGACGCGAATGACCGGATTGCGCAGCCGGAGTTGCGGAAATATATGAGCCGGCCGGAACGTGCGCCTTGGAAGATTGTGGTTTAGCAATGCGGATTTTATTGGTTTTTGTTGCTGGACTGTTGGGAAACGCGGCGGAATGGCCGCGTTTCCGTGGACCCAATGGGGTAGGCGTAGCAGAGGGCGCGGCGCTGCCGGCGGAATTAGGCGCAGATAAGCCGTTTGTTTGGAAGACATCTTTGATGATGGGGAAATCGTCGCCGGTGGTGACGGCTTCGCGGATCTTTTTGACTGGGCATGAAAAGGGCCGGCTCTACACGTTTGGGATGGACCGGAAGACCGGGAAGATTTTGTGGACGAAAGAAGCTCCAGGTTCGAGGGATGAGAAACGGCATACGTTGAACGATCCGGCGGCGCCGAGCGCGGTTAGCGATGGATCGAATGTGTATGTGTTTTTTGCGGGGTTTGGGCTGTTGTCTTATACCGCGGACGGGGCGGAGCGGTGGCGCAAGGCGTTGGGCCCGTTTTCGAATTTTCATGGGATGGGCGCGTCGCCGGTTTACGCGAACGGGAAGCTGTTCATGGTCATAGATCAGGACCAGGAGGCGTATCTGCTGGCGGTGGATGCGGCATCGGGAAAGACGGTTTGGAAGGTAGAGCGACCGGAGGCGGTGCATAGTTTTTCGACGCCGGTGCTGTACAAGGATCAGTTGATTGTGCCCGGTTCGTATCAGATGGAAAGTTACGCCATGGCTACGGGCAAGGAGATCTGGAAGGTGCGCGGAATGACTTACCAGGTGAAATCGGTACCGGTGGTGGATGGCGACCGATTGTACTTCAACGGGTGGGCGCCGGGGGCCGAGCCGGCGGAGAAGAAGGTGATGCCGGATTTCCCGGAGATGATCAAGAACCACGATAAAGACGGGGATGGGAAGCTGGCGAAATCAGAGGTTCCGAAGGAGTTGTTGCCCGGCAATTGGGACATGCAGGATTTGGATCGGGATGGGCTTTATGACGCCAAGGATTGGCGCTGCTACCAGAACAGACGAACGGCGAATAACTTTGCTATGGCGATGAAGTTGGACGGCAGTGGCGACGTTACGAGTACGCATGTGTTGTGGCGGTATGAGAAGTCACTGCCGGATGTGCCGGGAGTGTTATTGTACCGGGGCGTGTTGTATCTGTTGCGCAATGGCGGAATTGTCCAGACGCTGGATCCGGCGACGGGTGAGGTGAAGAAGCAGGGGCGGCTGCCGAAGGCAATGGACGAATACTATGCGTCGCCGGTGGCGGGGGATGGGAAGGTCTATATGATCAGCCGGAATGGAAACGTTTCGGTGTTGAATGCGGGAGCGGAATGGGCGGTTGGGTCTTCGGGGGCGTTTGACGAAGAGGTGTTTGCGACGCCGGCGATTGCGGATGGACATATTTGGGTGCGGACGGCGACGGCGCTTTACGATTTTGCGGTTCGTTAACGCTATATAATGTCCGTAGCGTGCGAACCTCCTATTTCCTTCTATTTTCCTGGGCTGGATTGACCTTTGGGCAGAGCTTTGACGCGTCCGCTGGGGCTGTGTTCAAGGCCAAATGTGTGGCGTGTCATGGAGCCGCGGCGCAGGGCAAGTTAGACCTGCGGACGGAGGAAGGCGTTTTGAAGGGTGGCACTTCGGGGCCGGTGGTGGTGCCTGGCGCGGCGGCGAAGAGTTTGTTGTTAGACCATGTCGTAACCGGGCAGATGCCGCCGGGCAAAGTGAAGCTGACCGATGCCGAGATGGATGTAATTCGCGGGTGGGTGAATAAGCTACCGGCGGAGGTGGCCGCGGTTGTTCCCGAGCATGAAGTCCGGGGGATTCTGCAGGCGCGCTGCGTGGCGTGCCATGGGTCGGGGAAGGCATCGGGCGGGTTGGATTTGCGGACGCTGGCGAGCCGGCTAAAGGGCGGGAAGTCCGGGCCGGCCTTGGTGCCGGGGAAGCCGGAAGAGAGCCTCTTGTATAAGCGGATTGTGGATGGGCAGATGCCGCCGGAGAAGGCGGCGAAGGCGTTGGCGGTCGAGTTGCCGACGCCATCGGAGACGGAAAAGATTCGGGCTTGGATTGCGGCGGGCGCGCCGGGACCGGCGGCCGTGGCGGCGGCTAGTGGAGTTAGTGAGAAGGACAAGCAGTTCTGGTCGTTTCAGCCGCCGGTGCGGCCTCGCGTTCCGGTGACAAAGGGTTTGGCTCGGAATCCGATTGATTCGTTTCTGCTGGCTAAGTTAGAGGCGAAGGGGTTGGGTTATTCGCGTGAGGCGGATAAGTTGGCCTTGCTTCGGCGGGCTTCGTTGGATTTGACCGGGTTGCCGCCCACGCCTATAGAGATAACTGGCTATTTGGCGGATACATCGGCGGATCCTTATGAAAAGCTGATTGACAGGTTACTGGCGTCGCCGCGGTATGGGGAACGGTGGGGGCAGCATTGGCTCGATTTGGCGGGGTATTCGGATTCGGAAGGGTTTGGGCAGGACGACGGGGTGCGCCGGTTTGCGTGGCGGTACCGGGATTACGTGATCCGGTCATTGAACGCGGATAAGCCATACACGCAGTTTCTGACCGAACAGCTGGCGGGCGATGAGATTTCCGATGACTGGAGGAAGGCGAAAGGGACTGTAGGTTTAGACATTTTGGATCGGTTAGCGGCGACTGGTTTTCTGCGAACGACACCTGATCCGACTAATTCGGCGGAGCGCGGGTTGTTATCGGAACGGATGAATATTGTGGCGGATGAGTTGGAGGTTTTGACTTCGTCGGTGATGGGACTTACGGTTGGTTGCGCGCGGTGCCATAACCATAAGTACGATCCGATTCCGCAGCGGGATCATTACCGCTTGAGCGCCATTCTGCAAGGGGCGTATGATCCCTACGAATGGCGGACGCCCAATAAGCGGGAGTTGGATTTGGCGTTGGAATCGGAGCGGCAGGAGTATGACCTGGCTAATGCTCCGCTTCAGGCGGATATTAAGAAAATACAAGAGCAGATAGCCAAGGCCGGTGAGCCATTTCGGGCGCAATTATTGGAGGAGCGGTTGAAAACGCTGCCGGAAGAAGTGCGGGCGGATTTGAAAATTGCTCCGGAGGTGCGGAATGAGGCGCAGAAGTATTTGGCGGAGAAGTTTAAATCGACATTGACGATTAATGAGCAGGAGTTAGTGCGGAAGTATCCGGAGTACGCGCGGGAGGTGCAACCGCTGCAACGGGAGTTGCAGACGTTGCGCGGGAAGATGAGGCCGAAGCCGCATGTTCGTGTGTTGACGGACAACGCGGAGCCTTCGACTCATTTCCTGCTGCGGCGAGGCGAGCCGGCGAGCTTTGGCGAGGTGGTGGAGCCGGGCGTGCCGGTGGTACTTACGAATGCCGCGCTGAAGCCTTATGCGGCAGAACCCTTGTTTGCAGGCACAACGGGACGGCGGTTGGGATTGGCGAAGTGGTTGACGCAACCGAATCATCCGTTGACAGCGCGCGTGGCGGTGAATCAGCTTTGGATGCGGCATTTTGGACGCGGGATTGTATCATCGGTTTCGAATTTCGGACGGTCGGGCATGGCGCCGTCGCATGCGGAGTTGCTCGACTGGCTGGCGACTGAGTTTGTTGCTCGTGGGTGGAGCATGAAGGCGATGCACCGGATGATGATGACGTCGCAGGCGTACCGGCAGTCGTCAAAGGTGGACGCGGCATTGTTGGCGGCCGATCCGGAAAATGCGTTAGTTTCGCGAATGCCGTTGCAGCGGATGGATGCCGAAACGCTTTACGATAGCCTGATCACGGCGGCGGGCCGGTTGGACGCGACAGCTTATGGGCCCCCTTCCGAATTAGACATTCGGGCGGATAAGGAAGTTACTGTTAAGGCGGGCAAAGATGGATTCCGGAGGAGTATCTATGTGCTTCATCGGCGGCAGACGCCGGTGTCGCTGATGGACGCGTTTGACCAGCCTTCGATGACGCCGAATTGTACTGAGCGGCGGCGGTCGAATGTGGCGACTCAGGCGTTGCACATGATGAATGGTTCAATGACTTGGGAACTGGCGAAATACATGGCTGGGCGTGTGATTGACGATGCGGATGGCGACCGGGCACGACAGGTGGAACTGGTCTATTTGCGGGCGTTGTCACGAAGGCCGGCCGAGGCGGAAGTGAAGACTGGCATGGACGCGATTGCCAGTTTTAAGGAGTCGTGGCCGGCGCGGTTGACGGCGGATAATGGGGCCGAGCCAAGGGCATCAACGGCGGGTTGGCTGGCAGTGGCGAATTACTGCCACGCGATTTTGAATTCGGCTGAATTTAGCTTTGTCGATTAAGGGATTCTATGTCTAAGACAAACAGGCGCGATTTCTTCTCTTCGGTGGCGAATGGTTTACACGGCGCGGCGCTGGCAAGTCTGTTAGGCGGCGACCTATATGCGAACGGCGGTGTTTTTGACCTGACGCCAAAGAAGCCGCACTTTGTGCCGAAGGCGAAGGCGATGATTCAGCTATTCATGAATGGCGGACCGAGCCAGGTGGACTTGTTCGATCCCAAGCCGATGCTGAAGAAACTGGCGGGGACTGCGCCGAGCAAGGAATTAAGCTTTGCGATCTCCAATGGCGAAACGCCGGGGGTGTTGATGCCGTCGCCGTTTGAGTTCAAGAAGCATGGGAAGAGCGGGATGGAACTTTCAAACGCGATGCCGCATTTGGCGGATTGCGTTGACGAAATTGCAGTTATCAGGTCCATGTATGGGGAACATGCGAACCATGAGCCGGCGCTGTTCCTGATGCATAGCGGACGGACGATTGCGAGCCGGCCGGCGATTGGCGCGTGGGTGGCGTATGGGTTGGGGACGGAGAATCGGAACCTGCCCGCCTATGTAGTTCTGGATGACCCGAAGGGGTTGCCGATCAATGGGATTTCGAATTGGCAATCGGCTTGGCTGCCGCCGATTTATCAAGGTACGCGGTTCCGGACAGAGGGTCCGCCGGTGTTGAATTTGGAGCCGCGGCCGGAGATTCCCACGCCGCTTGTCGAGGCCGAGCGGAACCTGATGCGGAAGCTGGATGCGGCGCATTTGGCGGCGCGGCCGTATCAGCCGGAACTGGATGCGCGCATTTCGAGCTATGAGTTGGCGGCGCGGATGCAGATGGCGGCGTCGGACGCTTTGGATGTAAATAAAGAGACGGAGGCGACGCGGGAGGCTTATGGTTTGAATGCGGTGGCGACGGCGTCCTACGGGAAGCGTTGTTTGATGGCGCGGCGGTTGGTTGAGCGCGGCGTGCGGTTTGTGCAGCTATACATTGAGAATCAGATTTTTGATTCGCATGGGGACATTCAAGGTAGTTTGAATTATGCGTGCGGGAAGACGGATAAACCGGTGGCGGCGCTATTGAAAGACTTGAAGCAGCGGGGCCTTTTGGATTCGACTTTGGTCGTCTGGGGAGGCGAATTTGGACGGTTGCCGATCTCGCAGGGGTTAGGGTCGAAGGCGGGGCGCGACCATGGGCCGAATGGGTTTAGCATTTGGATGGCGGGCGGCGGAGTGAAGGGCGGGACGACGTTTGGGTCCACCGATGATATTGGATTCAAGGCGGCGGAAAACCGGGTGAGTGTGCATGATTTGCATGCGACGATTTTGAATCAACTTGGAGTTCGGCATCGCGACTTGGTCTACGAGCGGCATGGGTTGAAGGAGCGATTGACGGATCAGTTTCCGGCGCGCGTGGTTACCGAGGTTTTAGCTTAAACCATAATAATTGGTCGGGGCGGACTCCTGTTAGAATTTCGCCTATTGCCGATACGTCGATGGAGTGGTGCCCTGGGCTAT